>Ga0111538_10000987_pt1 | contig 39369 bp, 29 predicted proteins | sample SoiMethybrSBSTD1_FD_79669 | JGI IMG/M metagenome (GOLD analysis project Ga0111538, IMG submission 79669) | Bulk soil microbial communities from a Populus tree surrounding site in Tennessee, USA - Soil MetaG P. TD hybrid SBSTD1 (version 2)... | ecosystem: Environmental > Terrestrial > Soil >...
GAGATGAGTTGAGCTGAGGATTTGAACAAATGGGCCCCACAAATACCTCTCAGCGCGGACAATATGCGGGCATTGCTTTTGTGACCTACTATGCCACCTCGCTTTCATTAATATGGGTCCGTAACCGCTGCTTCGCGTGACAAGAGAGCAATCAGCACTGGAATTGTGAGCGCGGGGTTCTCAATCCGACACTTTATTATTCATCTTATTGTATGCGTGGTTCTTAAGATGATTCAGTTGGAGTGCAAAGCGAAACTGGCTTTGCACAAAAAGTGCCATTCAACCAGTCCGCGCAGCCGACCGCAACTCAAAACAATTTCTGTGCAAAGTGAGCGAAGCCATTGGAAACCGGGCCGATGCCGGGTAACTCTTCTTCGATGAAGGTTGAGCGCCTGGAGCCTTATTGCTACTAACCAGGGCTAACTACCTCCTCCACTTCGTCTGTCGAGGGAATGGCCCACCATCGTACGACGTACGTTTCCAGTTTTTCAGCCTGCCGTCTGTCATGGATGTGAATCACGAAGAATTCATCACCTGGGATGTAACTCGCCATTAACTGAGGACCTTGAGCGTCGCGGATCGATAGATTGCCGATTGCCAGCCCCAGTGGCTTGGTGCTCAGGGCCAGAACGATAGCAAAATTTTTGGCGGTAAGACCATACTGTATAGGAGGCGAAACTCGTGGCTCGCCAGGTTTAACTCTTTCAAATTTTACCAGACCCGTTGTCACGCTTACTTCCGTCGCTCGGTTGGCTTTGATTCTTATTTGTTTTGCTATCAGGTCAGGCGTCACAGTGATTGTGTCGTCAGAAGCGACCACTAAAGTGCTAATCACATCGTCAGCGAGTTTGGGCTTCGTAACCACACCACTTTCCAGGTCGTGGCTGTGATCGTCGGGCGAGAACCTGGGCGAGGTGCCAACAACCTTCGACACGCCCACGCTGCTGACAGCCGTCGCCGGATTTGTTTTGATCGCAATGTTCTTATCGGCTGTACTGGGCTGGATAGTAATTGTGCCGTCCGAGGCGAGCAAGTTATTGATAGTGTCGTTGTTGAGATGGAGGGGCTTGACCGCATCGTTGGCGAGTTTGAGATCGATTCTCTTATTACCACTATCCGGAGTTATACCAATCGTCATGTCGTTGGAGGCGAGAAGATGATTGATGGTGTCGTCGTTAAGATGTGCGGGCTTGACCGCATTGTTAGCGAGCTTCAGATCAATTTTATTATTCCCGCTGTCCGAAGTTATTCGAATCGTCGCGTCGGCTCCGAGTGTAATGTTGGCAACATGCGGCTTGCCGGGCTCATTACCCACATGGTTGATACTCTGAAGCGCCCGGACCTGTTCGGCAGTGGTGCGATGCGGATTGTTGAAGTCTGCCAGGTGATCGCAGAGAAGGTCGTGGAGCATCGGATTCGAGTAGAGTACAGAGCGAACTCGGGCAGTCTCAGTTTGGTCGATGGTCACTGTTTCTGTTTCTTCGCTAACATTTGCGACGGCGAGGAAAACCCTTGGGTCGTCGCAGCGCCGGCAGACGCTCGAGTGCTCGTCAAAGTAACGTTGAGTTACTTTCTGGCAAACACTCGCGGCAGCAGTTTCCGCCTGCGGGACCAGCACAAAATCATGGGGAGATCCCGATACTGTTTGATTTAGTTTGATCGAAGGACCGAAACCGGTCGCAGAAGCGCGCAGATCAAATTTGGAGGCCGCCATGCTTGAGGCTATCTCGAGCGTGAAGTTCCCTTCCTTGTCCGTTAACGTTTCGCTGATTACGATTCCCCCTTGCAGCGCTTCAACCTTCGCGCTGACGATCACCTGACCATCGAATCTCTTCGCGCTGCCCGTGAAGGTAGGGAGTGCGACGGGCTTGCCAGCGACAAATACTTCAAACGTTTCCCGGATCCGGTTGTAACAACACACCTCTTCGCAACTCGACACATTTGCCGAAGCCCTGATCGGCTGTCTTACACACTCAGCAAATTTCACGTACAGATAGTTTGCTCCCTCAACGAGATCGCCCTTCACCTCTACTGTCTCTGTCCGGTTGGCAACAATCAGATTGCCGCAGCAATCGAGTGCCGCTCCCTCGGAGATCTCGACGGTGAATCTACCGTCGGCTATCTTCGGCAGGCCTACCTGCATGCCGCAGAGGATTCCGGTGCCGTGAATCAGGCGATTAAGCAACCGGCTCTTGGCGATGCCGTACTGCTGTTCAGTCTCGAAATCGTGAACCGTCATCGGCTTACCGAAGAAATAGCGATTGCGTTCAAACGTGGGAATCAAGCAGGTTCCCTCTGCGACTTTAGTATCTGCCATGGTCATGTTCCCTTGCGGCGTACTGGGCCCTGCCGCGGATGATAATCAGGTAGGCCATTTCTTGAATCGGCCAACCCTCCCGAACCTACTTACGGAAATTAGCCACAAGATGTGAGATATCAAAGGATCCGACGCTCGGTGCGACGATCGGTCCGACGCTTGGTTTCGGAGTGGCCACAGTAGCTTCATGCTTGATGCCTGATGAATAGGCAAACCATCGAATCGTGAACTCCCGCGGCAGGTCCTTATTGAGTGGGGGTTTATCCACCATGATGTGAAACCTTGTAGGTGTTAGAGGTGCATTGAGTGTTGCCGGGCTCCCTATTACTACCCAAGCGGAGATTAGCATCGGTGGGAATAATTGCTCACCAACCGCGAATGAACCAAAGAAGTATAGCTGGTCAGGTGTGAACTCAACAGCCAATTGCACGCTGATCGTATCGCTTCCGAGTCCCGGATCGATCGCTTCTGAAACGAAGGGTGGTGGGGCGTCCGGCATCTTGAAATGTACAACTCCAGTCGCTGCTCGTGAGGTGCTCTCCGACAGCGGATGAGAATGGTCGCCACGTGCGGCCGTCGGGTCGTTACCATGATCGCCCTTCTCGCTATCCGATTTCGGCGTCGCGTCGGAAAAACGGATTGAGACGAGGTCCTCTTCAATGAGAAGACCAGGCCCTCCGGCAACCGCTAGCGTGTCTTTGGTTTTTGTCAGGCCTTTGCCGGCGACGATGGTTGTTGGGGCCAACACCTTTTCGTCGACGTATTTTTTCGTTGCGAGGTGCTGCTCAAGACTGGGCTCCTGTCCGGATACCACGTTTTCGAACTCGATAGCGTCGCCGTCCACCAGGCCATTGATGCGAAGCCCTCCTTTCGCGAACTCAAGTCCGCTGTTCTTTGCCAGCGGAAGTCGGTGCGAGTGATCGCCGCGCGCACTTGTCTCATGAGATCCGGCGGAAGCAGCAAGGCCGACGGGTTGCGGCGCGGAAGCCTCAAATGCAACCGAAACGTCTTCGGGCTGGACTACAATCCCCTTTCCTTGACCAACTGAGAGAACCGCACCGGCTGCTACCAACCCGTCGCCGGCGGTGATGTTCGGAGCAGCGAGGAACGGGATCCAACTCCCATCGACAAACAGGTAGGCGATGTTCTCGTCTTCGACAAACGCCGCCGTGCCCTCGTCAGGGGTGGTGAAGTCCCAGGCCTTTCCCTTGAAGGTCGCAATGTCGTTTCTCTTGCCCTGGACACTTTTCTGGCCCTTCCATGTATCAGTCGGCTTGTCGAAGAGAAGATAACGATCTCCCTCATTAGGGCCCGCGGGCGGGGAGCTAAGGTCTTTGTCCAATACAGATTCTTGCCAGTCGAGCCCCGCTATGTGTGCGTCGACATACCTCTTCGTAACAAGATGCTGAGCTTGGACTGGATCCTGGCCTGCGACGGTATGAAGAAATCTGATCGCATCGCCGGCGACATCGCCATTGATCCACAGTTCGTTGTTGCTTTCGCCGGTGAACTGCAAACCGCTGGGTTCGTGCCGAAGCAGTGCGTGAACATGGTCGCCGTGCGGGACGGTAAATGAAGTGCCGTGAGCGGCGGTCGCACCGATCGGTTTGAGATCGTTGGTTTCCAGATCGTTGAAAGTTATCAACGCGTGTCCCGGTCGCGGCGCTCCGGCCTCGGCAAGTAAACTCGCGCGCAGGCAATCCAGCATTTCGGTAACGCGTTCGAGGCTGTAACGGAACCGCGGCGCTCCGAGGTTCTTGACGTCGCCGATACTGTCCGGTGTGCTTGCCGTAAAGTGTACGGTTAGTTCGGCGATTCTTACGCGAGTCTCCGCAGGCTCGCCGGAATTGACTTCAATCGTTAATTCACTTTCGCGCAGTTTCGCGTCGGCGTCGCTGAGCACTGCGACAGTTGACGTCGCAGTCGGTAAGCCGGTCGTGTCGAGTGCAAGCTCAAGCGTACCGAGGGCAGCCGGGGACTTCATCTGGTAAACGTATACAAAAAACTCACCGGCCTGCAGCTCCACGGGCGGAGTGGGAAACTGAGTGGCACCTGATACGGGCGGTGTCGGCTCAATCAAAGAGCCGCCGGTCCGTGTCTCGGTGATGCTAATCGCAGTCGCATGTTCTTTAGCTGTGACTCTCACGACAACTTCGAACACGTCATTGGCTCGTACCCAAAGTGGCGTTGTTCGTTCGATCCGAAACCTGCCATTTTCAGCCACAACCGTCGTTCTATTAAGCCACTTATCGCACAGTGAAGGCTGCGGCGTGCTGCTCGTGTTTTCCTCCCAGCTAACTTCAAAAGTCTCGTTCCAGCGACTCGCCTCGCACGTCTCGTCGCAGGGCGAAGACTTGAGCGGCGAGGGCACCGGATCTTTGGGACACTCGCGATGCGACAAACAAATGAAGCCCTTCTTGTCGCCGGTGAACGGAGGAGGGGCAGGAGACAAAGGCGCGACAATTATCTTGCTCAGATCGAACTTGTTTCCTCCAGAAACGTCCAGCACAGTCACTTCGCGTCCAAGGGGATCAAACGCCACGCCGGCTTTGATTTCGATGGTCGTCGTCGGGTCGTCGCCTGACTTCTCCACCTGTAATCCACAAATCACGCCGCTGCCGAAGAGAAGACGATTGCTGACCAAACGCTTCGCGGTAAAGTGGTCCTGTTCCATAGTGAAGTCGCGAACCGTCATGAGCATGCCGTAGAAGTAGCGGTTGCGATCGAGAGATTGACGAAGAATGTCTTTGGTGGTGATCGTTTGCTGCGCCATGGTCTTTGCCTCCGCCTGAATGCTGCTATTGCCAGCACTCACATAAGTTTGATGTCAAAGTTAATTCTCGAACGTCGCTCGAGTTGTCCGGCCTCCTCAAGGTCGTTCAAAACCGTGTCACGCGGCATCGCTGAACCGATATCGAGTCGCGCGGACGGTGGAGAAAGATAAGTATTGATTTCGAGATAAGTGTGCGTGTCCAACTGGACCCAGGGTTGCAGCGTGAGAAGTCCTGCGCAGGTGTGCGCGGGTTTCTCAAGGTCGAGAATCCGAAGCACTGCCCTGCGCTGTTCTTCCGTCTTGACCTGGAAGGGCTTCAGCAACACGCAAAAGCAGAACGGATTCGTGCCATAGAGACGCTCGTAAAGTGCTTTTACTTCGGCGAACTCGGGCTTGAGCTTTTGGTTGAACCAGGCGGCACACGAAGTTTGGTTGTGCTCAACTATCAGCGGAACATCGCCAGTGAAGATCTCGATCATCTCTTCGATTGCCGCGCGCGTTCCCCGATACTTGTAGATCTGTGAAGCGCGTTTTACGAGACGGCGGAGTTTCGCGTCGTCCCAGTTGTTGTCCACCGAGATCGCCAGCCACGTAGAAAGCCAGCGTAGGAATTCGCCTTTGGCGGAGTTCGAGTCCGGATCGAAGTAGCGAGAAATATGATCTACTTGCGTTTCGATCCCAGCAAAGAACATTTCGAAGAGCGATAGAAATCGCTCCAGGAAATCCCGGCTCCGCTCGTCCTCCTGGTAGACCGCCGGCAGATAACGAAGGTAAGAGATACGGGGATAGTCCACCCGCAGGCTATGAACTGATGGAGACGATTGTTCGGTTCCGATCAGATCGATTCGCGCCCAGATGTACCGGCCCTCGGCGGCTATCAATGCCTCACTCGATTTGACGACCGGCCGCGACCAGTCCAGTTCGTTGAGGTCTGCAAGACTGACTTGCTTCTCGGTCCTGCCCACCTCCGTCGTCACGTCGAGTTTCGCGGTGGCGATGAGAAATTTGTCGAAATCCTGGTACTTATCACCAATCTTGAGCTTCTTGTCGTCGCTGGCGAAAAACGAAATCTGAACCTGTGTGTTGCCAGGGAGAGTTCTTTCGGAACTGACCTTATGCCAGATGGTGCCGGCGTCCGTGCTGTCCAGCGCCAGCGACACATACAGGCCTTTGACAAGCGATCCGTCTTCGAACTGCGCGAATCTTGCCTTGTGCTGAAGCCCAATGATCTTGTTTTTTTTCTCTGCGGGAAACACAAAGATCGAATTGTTTAGATCGACGACAAGCTGATCAACCGCTCCTCGAAAATCTTCGACCACGCCACGATACTTTCCATCAGAATCAAACTTACGAATGAATCGGTCGTCCTCCGTCCCCGTTCCCTTGTCGCCAACATAAAGAGTGCCGCTCGAGTCGACCGCAAATCCGCTGGGCGTGAATTCAGTCGGCAGACTTTTGCTGACAGATGGGTTTTTGAAATCAATAAGTACAGACCCGACAATAGGTCCGCTACTCCGCGTGGGAAACCGCCACACATGCTGGTTCACAGGGTCGAGAACGTAAAGGATGCCGTCGCGTGAGAGAGCGATACTCGATGGTGCTTTGTCTTTCAATTCTGACTGGCCAAACACGTCGATAAGTCGAGCGGCTTCGTTAAACTTAAGTATCGCGAGGTTGTTCTCATCGAGGGCGAACAGATTGCGGTCTGAGTCACCCGCCAGATCAATTGGCGCAAACGGCTGCAGCAGAGGAAACGAAGGATTTTTCGGGCTGTCGCCGATTGCAAATCTGATTTGCCAATTGACCTCGGCAAGTCCGTAGATTCGTTGTTCGGCCGCGGTGTCGGCCACGTATAGCGTGCCGGCGGCGTATGTGATGCTCGTTGGTTTTTTGAAGAGAGCGCCGATGCAGTCGATCTTTTCAATCGACTTTTCGTCCGTGTCGTAGATCCAAATAGCCGGCGTGGCGTCGTCGAGAATATAGAGCTGACTGCATTCGGCGACAGCAAAGTCTTTCACTGCGAACGTCTCGGACAGCACCTCAATCTCGTTTTCGCGGTTAAACACGTGTGCGAAAATCTTCCTGATCTCCAAACCCTTTTCAGACGCGACGACGTTCATCGCCAGACCGCGATCCCATGCTGACTTCTTATTCAGCACAAGAAACTTCGCTTCCTGAGTCAGGCATTTACCCACGTGTCCTCCTGCACTCCAGCGATGGCGTAATCACGTCCACTTGATGGTCGCCCGAGAAGGCGACGCTCAATGGGCTGATTGTGACGTTGCCATTTTCATCACGGCCGGCGCTGGTCCCTTCGGCTCCGAGCACAATGCTCTCGACGCAATCCACTGCTTCGATGTTTTCGATCAGTTGATATATTTCCGATTTGTACACTGTTCGGCCGAAGGGCCAACCTTCATTCTCGGTGTCGTTGGGCTCCGGAATCGGCCTTAGGAACCTCGCCAGCCCTTTGATGATCGCGAGGCGCGAACCTTCAATATCAAAACCACTCTTGAGCAGAACTGTCGCTTGCACGCTCACGCGTACATAATTTGGCGCGACGACTTCAACTTGCGTTGTGATCAAGCGATGGCGATCAAGATGACGACATACGGTGCGCCGAAAATTATCACTGGGCACGGGCTTAGCAAGGAGACTGTAAGGCAAGACAATTACTGTAACGCTCGCTCGCGGATCGGATTTGCCGGCAGCTGAAAACAGCGGAATCGCCTTCGCGCGGGCCACTCGCAAGCCGGGAGTATGAAGGGCCAGGAATTCAAAATCGGGAGAAGTTACTGCCTGGAATTGCGTTCGCTGATCTTTGCGTGCCCGCACCTGTGCGTCCTCGATGGTCTCAATTGCCTCTCCGCCTGAGGCGGCAACAACTTGGGAACATGGCAGGTCGAGCAAATCCTTCGGCAGCGCCACCGAGAAGGGTTCGGCAAATGTTCGAATCGTTTTGACCGGAACATTAGCATCGGCGCCGGCACATGTTTGTAGAGAGATAATTCGAATGTTTCTGTCGTCGGCGGCTTGCGGAATATCTCCGCTTATGCCGTCGCCAAACGTGACCGCGCCCAGACCGGCATCGAAGACGAAATGCGGATCGCCTGGTCCTGAAGAGTCGAAATCATCTACGCGAACCCAATCACGCCAGCGCGAGTCGACCAGGCTTTCGCCGATCTCGACCAGCGAAACGGGCGAAGGCTGCGATTCAACGATACAACCGCGACTGATCGAAACCGAGGTCGTGCCGCGAATGCTGCCCCCTTCCGCGCCGGATGTCAGCTTGTAATTCAGCGTGAGTGTCGAATGCGCGCGGAGTTTACCCGTGCGGATTACAAGCTCGCGTTCGTTATCTTGAACCAGCGTAATGCCAGCCGACTGAGAGTCACCGGCCACGAAGCGAAGATCACCGGCCAGTACTTCGCGGACCGAGACTTCACAAAGATCCTGGCCCGCTTCAATAATGAGTTGCACGTCGAAAACATCGTTGGCATTCACACGGGTACCCGTGGTTCGCCGCACGCGCAGGAGACACGACAACTCAATCGACTCGGTTGAGGTTTGCGGAAGCTCGACTCGCTCCCGCACCTGAATTGCCAGCGTCTCGCCGACCACTGACGTGCGTTCAAGCCCAAACGTTTGGTGTGGCAGTCCGTTGCTACGACCTAATAAACGCGAATCATCGAACTCGGGAAGATAAGAGATGAGTCGGATCTTGCGATCGCCCTGAGGCGGAACTCTTCCGTGCTTGCCATCGCCGAAAGTGATCGAGACTCTTCGCGGAGTCGGATCTTCTGAGCTTAAGGTTTCCTTCTTGAGAATGTAGTGATAGTCGTTTGGCCCGGAAGACTCAAGGTTGGCGTGGGGCTCCCAATCCCGCCAGCGCCCATCGCGCTCACGCACTTGCACCAGCGTCAGGCCATAAAGGGCCAGATAGCTGCTCGCTGTGAAGGACTTGCTCGCATCATTACCGGCCGCAAGCTCTATGAACTCGGTAATAGTATCCAACTGCACCGCGCCAATGGTGTTGAGTCCGATCGAATCGATCTTTGGAGCCAGCTCGTATCCTGCCTTCCGCACCGTTGCTCTGAGCCAGAAAAGATCGTCATTAAACGGATGCACGACGCGCCGCTTCATGTCGCCGGGAGCATTGAAGAAGTAGCGGCCGCTCTGCGAGAACATTAGAGTCTCGTCGCCCCTGGCGTGCGAAAACAGCGGATCCATCAGCAGGTCGAGCACGTCCTGCGGACTGTTTGCCTCGGTGAACACTTTGTCGATGAGATCGCGGACTGCCTTGGCCAGTGCGTTATACTGCACGGAAGAAGAGATCTCCGTGAACAACGGCTTGAGCCACGATAAGCAGGCGGTGTTGGTTTGACTCACAGCAATCTCATCGACGGCGGCGGTAATCGTAGTGACGATGTCCAGTGGCGCCCATTGATCCGCAGTCTTGGCATACTCCCAAACTACCAGCGAGGATGACAACGGCAGCGTATGCTCGTCATCGTGCGTTGCGCGGGCCACGAGATAATCATCAAAGAGATTGAGTGTGAGCGCGATTGTCTGGTGTGCGGGAAACTCCCTATCAAAGCCGAGGTAGAGACGGCTGCCAGTTTCGGCTTCTTCACCGAAAGCAAAATAAGAGAGTCCATCCCAGAGGTTAGCGTCCGTATTGTCTTTCAGTCCCCGCTGATTTGAAGTAAGGACTTTCTTTAGCGCAATTGGCAGGACCAGCAGGTCTTTTTCCGTTTCAAAGATCAACTGATCAGCCGTTGCGAGCGCATCGTTCGTAAGCTTGGTCCCACGCGGGAGAAAGAGTTGTTTGCCCGGGTCAGGGCCAAACAGGATTTCGGTCCGGGCCGGCGTCGCGCTTCGCGGTTTGGCGCCAAGGAGTCGTAGAAACTTGAGGTAACTATCCGGAGCAACCGTGTTCAGATAGAACTGCTGCATCTCCGCCAGCCAGGCAAACATTTCCACGAGAGTTATGCCCGGATCATGACGATTATGATCCGTCCACTCGGGCGATCGGCGCGGTATGAGCTTCGTTGACTCCTCGACGAGTACGTCGAAGCTTTTGTCATCGAGTTTTGGTTGCGGTAACGGCATTTTGCAAAGCCAGTGTCGAAGTTGGACTCTTAACAGTTATCTTGTGCTCACCGCTGTAGACGAGCGTGAAAGGCGGAGTGCCGACATCGAGCGGGCGGTCTTCACTTACCTGAACCGGATTGCCCGTAGATTCGCCCAGCAGCGTCTTCGCCTGGAGTGTCAAAGAAAGATTGTCGACATGATCGACGCCTTCTACCGCTTCGAGCAGCGCATAGAAATCCGAAAGACAGGGAAACCGGCCGAACTCCCAACCTGTATGTTCGTAACCACCGCTGAGCGGATGCAAAAACGCCTGCAGCGTTGCAATCACGTCTGACTCGACCTGCGGTGCGAGGTCCAGCGACAGCGGATAGACATCGGCCTGCACCTTTACTGCCACGTAGACAGGCGGAATCACCTTGATATGAAGCGGAAACGACGCTACGTTCGCGGAACGACCAAGCAGATATTTCTCAACACGCTGACGCAGTTGCGGCGAAGGCAACGGCCGCGCAACGCTGTCGGAAGGGACGATGATCACCGTCACCCAGCCAGGTTTGTATTCACCTTTGTCGTTGAAGGTCGGAAGACACTTTGCGCGTGCGATCGCTTGTGACGCCTCTTTCGCGAGCCACTCAAAATCCTCGATAGCGACTGCACGCCCTCGGTTCTTGATCAATTGGGGGCCGCGCTCGAGGGCTTTTTCGATGAGTTCGGTATCGGAACCACCACCGGCGGCTTCCGGGTTCAAAGCGCTTTCCACCAGCGGAATCGTCGATCGTAAAGACTTGATGAGTTTCGCCGGAACATTGCCACGCGAACCACCGCCAGTACGATAGGTTGCTTTGATATTGTCTTTGCCTATGGGCGGAACCAGACCATGCTTCACACCATCGCCAAACCGTACGAGCCCGACGGCATGATCGATCTCGTAAGCTCGATGTGAGGGGTTTGCTTGCGCAATGTCGTCAATGGCCTGCCAACGAATCAGATACTCGGTAACGTTACCTTCGGCGTCTTTCTTAATTCTGACGCCGATGTCTTTTCGTTCGCTGAAAGCTTTGCGCTGAGTTTCTGTAAGTGCTCCGAGTTCGTTGACCCAAATCGACTCTTCAATTACCGGCGCCTTCGTCAGGATAAACTTCTGATTAACGCTGCCATCGCTCGATCCCAGGAGTTCGTCCTGAATCGTCTCGGCTTGAACGCCCCAGGCTGTATTCAAGTAGATCCCCTGCACGATCGGGGCTAGTGGAGTTGCCACATCCGGCGAGGGAAACTTCACAATAGAGTTCAACGATTCCAATACGGGTTCGCACGGGTTGAGCGACTCAGCCGCTACGGCGAATGCCGCATCTAAAGACGCCAAATTCGCTCTGTTTCGGACCATCAACTGTGGATTGGTACGTGGCAGAAATTCCAATTTGCCGGGCACCCTGACTTTGGCGGTAAACCCTTTTGCCGTATCGACGGCGCGAATCCAGAAAAGCTTTTTTCCGAAGCGGGAGATTGGCGCAAAGTCCGGCGGGCCTATGAACTGGATCGTGCCGCTCTGCGTGAGATTCAGCGTGCCGTCGGTTACCAGCAGACGGGTCCAATCGCCTGTCGCTTGTCCTTTTTGCAGACGGAAATACTCCCACTTAATGCGCGGGCGATTCGCTTCGATGTATTCCTGCTCCTGCAATGAAAATAAAATGCTGATGGGCCCTTTCAATGGCGCCAGATCGAAACCGAGATAGAGCGATTGATTGTCGTCATCGAGCGCAGGGAAAGCAGGGAAACTCGTTTTCCGGTCGGCGAATGGAAGAGACTGCCAGAGGTATTCCAGATTATTGAGCGTCAAGGTGTATTGCGGAAGCTCTCCCACTTCCTCCTGACCTGGCGACTTCGGAGCGTGCCCGACCTTATAACCGATCTTCAAAGCGGCAATCTCCGGTGGGTGGATCTTGGACACGTCTATTACCACCTGGTTCTCGTTTGGATCCAGAGGAGTCTTTTGGACCACCTTGAAGGTCACCCTTTCCTGGCCGTAGTCGCCAAACGCAATGCGCGCCCGAATCCAGAAGTTCTCCTGGCCGACTACTCTCGTCATCGTCATGTCTTTGGGGCAAGAAAAAGTAACGACGCCTACTTTGGTAAGCGCTTCGGTGCTGTCGGCAATATCATCAATGCCAACCCAGCCGTTGCCGTTCCAGTATTCCCAAGAGAGAGTTGGAATAGAGCGCGCCGGGCCGGATGCGCCTGAAGCAGCGTCGCGCTCGCGGGTACGGGCATCGAGCGGCGCCGCCTTTACGCTGATCGAGACCTTAGAACCAATCTTCGAAAAAGCGTCCTGACTAGCCAGGTAGAAAACATCGCCCGGTCGCGGTCGTGCGGCGGCAATGCTGCCGTCGGCATTTGGAGTTGGAGGGGGGCCAAACGGCGTGAGGGGTTTGTCCTCTTTCGGCGGCACGGTCAGCGGTAAGTCGTTGTAGAACGCCGCATCCGGATCGATCCAACCGGCGCCTGCGGCGTCAGCCGGGAGCACCGGAGTTGAGATTCGGACAGAGCGTATAGCCAATTTGGCTAACGCGTCTGACTTCAATAGTTTTTTTGTGACTTGACAACGAATCCAACGACTATTGACACCGGCTATTTTTACTTGCTTGATTTCAGCTTCGCTCTCTTTGTCGAGCCTAACCTTGTTCGACTCAAACGCCACTCGATTGAAGGGGCGCCAGTCGAGAGTCTTCTGTTTGACGCCCGCTACGCTGATCTCTTTCTCACCAACGCAGTATTCCCACGAGAGCAGGTTTCGATCGGTAAGATCCACCTGAGGATCAAACGTCAGTACGAAATGCGCCGTGCTCTTCACGTTAAAGAGATCGTCGTGCGCCAGATACAGAATATGCGACTGGAGATTCGCCTCGTTTTTAGAGAACAACTCAGTGGTAGCGCCGCCGCCGAGACGAACCGCGTGGTCGATGATTTCATCTTCACTCGGAACCACGCTAAAGATCGCCTGCAACTTCGCGGGTGTGGCGAGAATGGTCTTCTCGGTTTCGAATATTACAGGCTCGGGATCTCCAGTCACCTTGGCTGCGACTTGCGATCCGGCCGGTATGGCAACCGCTTCTTTCGCCCCTGTGCTCAGGAAGAACGTGAGTGGCGCCCGCGCCGGAAGCGCGGGCAAAAGTTTGATACCGATCGAATCAAGAAACGCGATGAAGTGTTTGACAGGGACGTCGTTCAACCGCCGAATAATTCCTTCGAGCAAGCGCGCCACAATTTTCAGCAGCGTCGCGCCGGCGCCCGTTTCTTCTGCCGCGTCCCATTCGGGAACGTAGAACGGCGCCAGCGCGCGCGCCTGCTGCACGATCGTTTCACTATCGCGCGTGTCGAGCTTCGGTGATTTCCCTAACGCAGTTCCCAACTAGGTTTGCTCCTTAAGATAAAACGGGAAAACCAGATTGAAGCGGTTGTTTGTGGCCCGCACTCGATACTCAATATCGATCAGCAACTTTCCAATCTCGCCCTGCTCCGGTTCGACGTTCACCGTAACCACCTGGACACGCGGCTCCCATTTGATTAACGCGTCCGACACGGCGGCTTGCATCCTTCCCATTGTGGTCGCGCTCATCGACTCGAAGACAAAGTCATGAAGGCTGGCGCCGAAATCCGGTCGCATCACACGCTCGCCCTTCGAGGTCATAAGAATAATTCGCAGCGCTTCTCGAATATCGTTCTCGTAATCCGACAAAGCAATGCGGCCAGTCGCGTCGACTGCAATCGGAAATGTCCAGCCTCTGCCGAGAAAATCTTTCATCGCGTTCACGCTTAACCAATCATTACGGTCGACTCGCCCATGGCAATCGAATTTGGCGGACCGCTTTCGATGATCATGTCTCCCTGACGGGCCGCAGGCATGTTGCCGATCAGAACAGTTACGCTGCCCATCGCTACCACTCCGCCAACGTGGGGCACGACGCCGGTGAACAGCGGACAGACGTGCATGTCCGCAGTCGCGCGCCAGGCCGGCTTGCCCCCAATCAAAACCGTGGGGCAACCAGGGCCCGGCGAAAGAGGCTTCCCATGACTCGTTGCATCTCCCATTCTTGCAGCCGGTGGCATCGTTACTTGCTCCTCTCAGCTTCGATAAAGTTACCTGGGCCTTTACTCTTTGTGGTCGTCATGCTTTTTCTGCGGCGACGGCAATGTCGAGCCAGTCTTGTCTTGCTCGTAAGGCTTCACTGCTTCGTCCTCCCAGATCACCTGCAAGTTCAACTGGTACCAATGGGCACGCAGTAAGGAGACAATCAGAATCGCTCCGACAACAACGATGGCCTTAAGTTTCCAGTCCGGACGATAATTTGTTACCAACATCAGAATCATCGAAATCAGAATTGCCATGGCGATATTTCCCGACGCGTATTTCTTGACAGTGATTCGCTCTCGCGTACGCTCCAGCCAGGGACCGTAGCCATCGCCTTCTTCCGTGCTTACCTGTGCGGAGGTTATTTGATGAAACTTCTGTAAGACACGGAAGTGCTCCTTATCGTCGGGGCGATTCCTACCTTTAGGACGTTTTCCGCATTCAGCGGGACGGTTATGGAAACGCAGCACACCAATCATCTCTCCAAGGTTTTCGAGAGCGAGGCCCGTGATGAAGACGAGGCCGTAGATAGGGAGGTAAGCGATCGCTGGAATGTTGGGAATAAGGGCGGCCGTGTCCCTGGTGCCGAGAACAACCCATAGCACGCAACCGATGAGGAGGGTGCCGGGAGCGACGTAGGCCACAACATCTCGCAGTATGAACTGTTGATACAAATACTTTATCGCCTCGACGATGCCTTGCATGTTTCTCTCCTGCTCCTTTCACTTGCAACGGTGTCAGTTGATCTTCACCAGCGATCCTTTGATCGTCAGTGTTGCGCTGGACTTGAGCGTCGCAGCAGCGTCCGCGGAAATTTCCAGTTGTGCCGTTTTTAGCTTCATCGAACTATCCGCCGTGATCTCCACCGTTTGCGCTTTCAACGTGATCTTCGTTTGCGCGGAGATCGCGATCGAATTCTCTGCGGTGTCGATTTCTATCTTGTTATTGCCACTCTTGTCCTTGATGGTGATCTTCTCCGAGCCTGATGTATCGTCCAGTAGAAACTGGTGGCCCGCTTTGGTTTTGATCTCGACCTGTTCCTTGCCGTCCTCGTCGTTGAGGATGAATTCGTGGCCCGCGCGTGAACGGATCACCCGCTGATTGTTTTTGCCATCGGCGTTATCGCGCACCGGAGCATCAACTCCATTCCACAAGGCGCCGATCACGTAAGGCTTCTGCACGTTGCCGTGATCGAAGGCCACCAGCACTTCGTCGTCTACTTCCGGCAGAAAAAACGTCCCGCGATTGTTGCCGGCCATCGTCGTTGCTATGCGAGCCCAGTTGCTTTCATCCTCATCGTCAAGCCAGGGGAAGCGCACTTTTACGCGACCGAGTTTGTCAGGGTCTTGATTGTTGGTGACGACCCCGATGACCACCCCGTAAATCTTTCCTAAGCGCGAAGCGGGCTCGAGTCCGGTTGATAGAAGCTCAAACATGTTCGTCATGTGGCATTCCTCGCTACGGTGAACCTGGTGCTGTAGCCTTTGCGATCGATAATGTGCGTCGAGGAAGTGACGTAATACGGACCGCTGAACCGCTGGCCGAGTTTCAGCAGCTCGACAACTTCACCGGCGCGAATGTCGGTGTTGCCGATTGCCGTTCCTTCGCCCGTGATGAACTCGACCGTCATGTCGTTGAACAGTCCTTTCGCGATCTGAGTCGCTTCGCCCTGGGAGAAGACCGGTTTATCCACAACGAATGTCTTGGCGGCTGCAAAAGCGCTCTCGCTGATAGCGACTCCGAGCTTCGATCCGTTCATTTTGCTGGTTTCGTCTCCCTGTTGCGCTTTTCCGATGATTGCTTCCTTGGTTTTGTGGTTCCAGCCTTGGACGATCACCTCGCTCACTTGCCTCATCGTGCTCAAGCGCGGATAGAACGATGTCAACGTCAGACCGAATTCGATCGAAACGATCTTGCTCTTATTGTTTGCCGCCTTCCGAAAAAAGAGAGTCTTGTCTTTGACGACGACCTCGTAGCGTATGCGCCGCGCGCGCTCGAGCAGAAAATCGATGTCGCTTTGGTTACTTTGAAGCACGTATTGGTGGGTGATCTGCGTGTCCTCGGCATCGACCCGCAACTGCAATTCGCGAGCAATCTTCTCAGCAATCTCGCTGTCCTTCATGTCCACAAAGGAGCGTGTGTTGCGTCCACGACGAAAGCGGTGTAACCGGTCATAACCAAAGACCTTCATAGTTGGCGACTCATTCGCTGAAAACTGCGGTTCGAGTGCCGTAATCTCGCCCACAATCAAACTCTTGAGGTTGTCAACAAAGCCGACCTTGACTTCCACCTCCGTTCCTTCCGTGAGCTTGTCTTCACCGATTTTCTTGAACTCTTGAGTGCTTGAGCTCCAATTATTGAAAGTAATAGTGAACGTGCCGGCTCCTTCGACGTAGTCACTTACTTTGACGTCGAGAACGTCGAGCTCCGTTTCGATCGGCAGCTCGCTGCCCCCGGCGAGGATCTTGAAACGTGGTGCGGTGCGTTCGGTTTGTAGCGCTGGCTCGGTCATTTCTTCTTAGCCACCCTATTTTATCGCCGGCACGAGCAACGATTGTCCCGCCTTCAAAATCCGCGGGTTGCGAATTCTGTTCGCGTCAGCAAGCAGGCGCCACTTCAATGGATCGTTCCAGAGCCCCGCGGCGATGCTGCTCAGAGTCTCGCCCTCGCGAACCGTATAAGTCTGTTCCGGATAAGAGCCGCGGCGTGGCGCCTTCTGTTGTTCTTCCTTGGGGAGTTCGTATTCCTTGAAAGCGACGCTGACCTTCGCTCGCACGGGCGTGCCATCCGTGTCGAAAAGAGTGAACTGTTGTTTCAGACTTTCCAGCACACACTTGAAGGGAAAGCCCAAGTCTGGATTAGCCTTGCCCCAGCTCAACTGGAGCGTTGGCGGTTGCGCTCCTTTGTTATTGTTGTTGGTGGTGACAACCAGCAGTTGCGAAAGCTTGCCCGTGTATAGACGAACGTCCTCCTTCATCTCGTAAGTGTCGTAGAACAATTCCATGGATAACCTTTTGCGGTCACCGCCCGTGTACTGCAACTCGGACTTATGCGCGTTAGCCGGATAGTCCTGCCACTTGCTAGCGTCTTCAAACGTATACTCCGTGGGATTGAAGAGTACGTAGATCTTTTCCTTATTTTCGAGATTCTCGATTAGAAGTTTCTCTATCGCCATAATTGCACCCGTTAGAATTCAGTCTGATATCCTGATGGCTCGCTTGATTACTGTCACCTCCCGCAACCGCTAGCGCAATCCGAGTCGCTCTCGTTCAGCGGTCAACCTCTTCACCAGTATCGAATAGACATAGTCGCTAATCTCCACAAAATCCGTGCGTGTGAACTCTGCCAATGGTGACACGCGGGCCATCGACTGCTTCACTTCTTTCCTAACCAACTCAACAATTTCGCGTTGCTCAAATTTTTTCACGACTTGCTCTTCCGTGATTTTCTGACGAGCGGGCTGCGCAAATACGAAGTCCATAGACGGCGCCCGCGATGCACCCTCTTTTCGAACCAGGACAAGTTCCGAAGCCGATTGCAGATTCCGACTGACTCCCGCAGCCAACGCCGGCACCGGTTTTTTGACTCGGTTGGTTTCGAACACCTTCGTTGCGAGTAATCTGGTTTCGAATTGCTTCGTCAAGATCCTGACCACCGATTGGGGAATGAACGCAAAGCCGGCGTCGAGCGAACGCGGCCTGGCTTTTATCTGCTGGAGTGCTGGCAAGTCTCGCCGCTCTTCAAAGGCGAATCGAACTTCTTTCGCGCTTCGCTGTGTAAAAGAAACCGAGGGATCGCTTGAGCGGCTCTGCCTCGCGGCGATATTCAGCCGGCGCTCGCCGGTGATTGTGACTTCAGTAACGGACCGCAGCGATCGTGGATCCAAATCGACGTGCGGCTGCAATGATTTGTCTCCCAGGTAACGAACATACGTTGTTCTGACCAGCGCTTGACCGGTGACGCTTGAGATCATCGCCTGGATTCTGCCGAGGTTGCGCTCGCGGACTTGCGTCCGCTCCGTGTCCCTCCTCGCAAGCTTTGTTAGCGTGAATAAACGTTCCGCCGCGTGCGTTCCAGTTTCGCCGGAGTTCGTTACTTGTGAAGCCGGTAAGCGCACGATAAATTCGTGCGGCGACCCGACCGACGGTTGCAACAAGATCGATTGCGGCAATTGCACCGACTGCGGCGAAAACCTCGACTGCGGCGACTGCATGACCTGGAAGCGTCGCACCACCTGCGGCGACCGCAGCCACGATGACCAATACATCGCCGGTTGCAGATGCACTGGCGGTAAGCCCTGCACAGCATGTGACCACTCTGTAACGCTTGACGACTTCATAACTTCCGACCAGCGCGTTACCAATGACAACTTCGTAACTTGCGGCAATTCCCTGCCAGCGCGCGAGGACGAAGTAGTTTTGTTCTCGATCCACGTTTTCCCTGTCCGGGCGAAGAGCTGCGTTGTGTGAATTTGGCTCAGCAGTGACTGCAGGTTCCGCACAGTCTGGTTGAAGTTGAACGACATGCAGAGTTCGGTTACGGAGTTGTACGTCGTATTGCGGAAGAATTGACCCGGGTGCCTGTAGATTCTTTCGCCGCCCAACCCTCGCGTTTGCACCGAGGCGAACTTGTTGCCGAGTTGCGAAGAGAGGAAGCTGAGAGGATCGGCGCCGCCAACGTCGTTGCGACGGCGGGCGATCTGCCGTGAGAATCTCTGCGACTGAGACGAACGCTGAGCAAGCGCTATCGTCCCGCGAATCCGCACGCTAATCCGTTCGGCCAGCGACCTCGCAAACGATCGCGCTGCTTCGTCTGTGGTGCGCCCTAACCTGTTGTGGGGCTTCACGCTCTTTTGGTCTCCGTCGAATTTCATGCGCTTTCGATTCTCGTCTAATTCGTCTTGCTCGAAGTCCTGGTGACTCTCCCCATCGCTTCCAACTCGTGCTGCGCGCGCAATGCACGCCGGCTGTCAGCCGGTTCAAGCTCGATCACTCTTTGAAACTCTTTTCGCGCTTTTGCTTTCAGGCCTTTGCCTTGGTAGGCAACAGCAAGATTGAAACGCAGCGTCGGCTGCTCGGGATGTTTTTTTCTCAACTCTTCAAAGACGGTGATAGCCTCCGCAAAACACTGCGTCGTCGAATACATCACGCCCAGATTGCTTGCTGCCTGGATGTTTTCGGGATCGATCTCCCGCACCCTTTTGAATTGTTCTATTGCTGCCTGATATTCGTCGCGTGCGGCGAGCGCAGTCCCAAGGTTGTAATGCGCCAGCGCGAAGTTCTCGTCCGCCTCGACGGCCTTCGCGTAATAGTCCGTCGCCTTCTCAAGATCACCCTGCGAGAAAAAACCCAGCCCCAAATTGTTGAGGGCTTTCACGTACCCCGGATTGTCAGCAACAGCTTTTTCATACTCCGCGATCGCTTCGTCATGCCTTCCCTGCTCCTCAAGCATGACGCCCAAGTTGAAATGCGCATCGGCATCTTTTGTATCTGCCGGAGCAAGATGAAAATAGGTCGCATACTCCGCAATCGCCTCATCGGTCCGACCTTGCAGGCTATAAACCAGGGCGAGGTTGCGATGCGGCATCGCATAGGTTTGATCGGCGGCGATCGCGACCTGGTATTCAACCGTCGCTTCTTCTACCAGCCCAAGATTCAGGTAAGCGTTGCCGAGATTGTTGTGGGGAACGGCGTAGGCTGGCTCGATTCCTATTGCCCTTTGAAAAAATGGGATTGAATCTTCATAGTGGTCCTGTTTGAGCAGCAAGTGGCCCATGTTATTGACCATGTAAACATTCTCCGGCTCGAGCTTCATGGCCTGCTCGTAAGCAAGCCATGCGTCAACAAATTCCCCTCGTAGATGATGATTCAAGCCGCGCTTGTTATGGAGCGCAGCGGACGTCAAACCTCCGTCGATCAAATCCCGAAACATACGACTGCCTTCGTCCCCGGAAGTCAGTTTCTGTACGCGGAGCACGCGGTTTCCGGCGAAAACTTCAGCTTGAGATCCATGGGCAGTTGACTCGAGCAACTGCACAGCCATCTTCTTGTCAGGCAAGTTAATAATGTCGCCAACTTTCAATTCTTCCCGGTCGTCAATTACGTGATGCGAAAGAGTGTTGAGGACCTGCGCGCCTTCCTGGCACGACTCAGTAGGAGACCAATACCATTCCAGATCCGGGCGATTGAACTCTTTCATGCCCAGCGTATGGATCCAGGCGATGTCGTGAGCGAAATCTCTCACGACTTGGATCGTTATTTGATTATTTGGGAACATAAGTCATCTCATTTTTGTTTCCGGTTTTCTTTAAGCACGTCTTGAACACTCATTTTCAATTTAGGGCTTGTCTCGCCGATTTCTTCAAGCAGTTTTGTAATAGCGGCCCGTGTCTTCGCTGGAAGAGTGGAGATGATGCGACGATAGATTGGCACTGCTTTCCTGGTATTCAAGACCCGTCTATTCAAAAGCAAAGCCCAATCCTTTGCATGGGGCAACATCCTGGGAACAGCCTTCGCCATTTCAGTCAAGTAGACCTCAAGATCAAACGCCTCAACGGTATGGACCAATCCCCACATCATTTCAAACTGCACGGTGGAGTCGTCAAAGGCGGCGAAGAGGTCTTTGAGTACAGCCGGGTCTTTTTCCGCATGTAACTCGGCTTGCGCTTCTTCAAAGGTCTTGACCTCCTCCGGTGTTCGCATAAGGCGGGACTGGTAAAGTTTCTTAACCAGATCTCTTCTATCCATTCGTTCCTCCTTATGGAAACAGCGTCGGGAAAGTGGAATAGTTTAAGGACCTGACTCTTTGAAGTGCGGATGCAATCAACGGATAGAGATTGTCCGCCTGGTAAATGGCACGTACGTCTGCGATGTCTGCATCCAACTCCTGTTGCGGGGTGCTTGAGAGAAAAGGACCAGCACTGCAAGTGCGAGTTCTGCGGTGACGACCTCCGGGCTGGCCTTCCATGTTTATGCAAATACCGTCATTGGTTGAATAGCCATACGCTTTAGCCTTTTGCAGCATGAAGGAGTTCTGCGGTATATGATGGGGTGTCACGTTGTCACCAACGTATCCTGTTCCGCTCCCTCCGCCAGGTATCAGTTCGCCATAGGTTCCAACTTGCCCTTCATTTGGAAGCAGACTTTTACCCGGGCCTTTCTTCTTTAAGCCAGGACTGGCAACATAGTCGTAGTCCCAGCTTGTTCCTCCATCCGACACCGTAATTGATTTGAAGACCGGATGTTTGGTTTTCACAAGCTCGGCAACCTTTGCTGCCTGCCCATGCGTGATCTTGCCTTCAACCATGAAGGCTTGCTCTTCTTGATCTATCGCAGCCAGGCCCGCATCAACCTTCAATTTGTGTTGTTCCGGCGTCTTCGGTCCTTGAGACGGACCGCTGGCTCCTTCCGGTCCTGCGGGTGCACCGCCGGGGCCAGTTACAGGTACGGTGCCAGGCGATGTTGTCGCCGAAGGCGTGCCGGCTGTTGCCGTTGGAGTTTCGCCCGAAGCGCCGCCTGTCTGACCACCCGTCGCGCCCTCGGCGGTGAATGCCCCTTTCTCGGGAACGGCCGGCTTGGGCGGTGCGGGGACGGGCGAGCCGGATTCGGGCATCACATCTTTGATAAACTTTTCCGGATCAACCTGGCCCGTTTCAAAGCTGATGTCGGGCGCGAAGTCGTCACCGAGCGTGTAGCTAATGTTGGCGCGCAGGGCGATATTCAGTCCCGTATTCCAGATCCATTCAGCGAGCGTCCAATCCTTGCGCCAGACCGTTCCTTTGAACAGCCAGACGCCGACATCGATCTTCGCGAAAGCGTTGATGCCAAACTTCACTTGCGCCACGCCAGCCAGTTCGGCCATGCCGCTGATGGTGTATTTGCCGCCGGCGTACTTGAATTGCGGCCGGACAGTAAGCGCGGTGTAGAGACCCGCCACGCCGATAGCCTCGATGCCGCCGGTGATGTCCGCAATTGCGAGGCCGAGTCCGATGCCGCCACCGACGTTGACGACAATCTCCGCGCCGGCTGGCATAAAGAATTCAGCGCCGAGCCCAAACTCTGTAGCCGCTTCGGGATCGGTTCCAAACTCGCCCGTTAACTCGATGCCCCGCAGTACGCCGGGTCCAAATTTCGAACGAAAACCCGCGCCGGCATGAATTTCAGCGAACAGTCCGACGTTGACGTCGATAACCGGAATCGTGATGCCCCAGATCGGAAACTTCTTTTCGAAGTTGAAGAAGCTCTTCTCGTACTTCTTTTCGGGGAACAGAACAATTTCGCCAGGCACGGATAGCTTTCCCTGCACCTTGATGTTGCGCTTCTCATCAACGGCGACGTTGGCTTGCCCCTGAAGGCCTTTGAAGAGTTCCATGTCGAGCATGCCGCTGCCGCTGATGAGCCCGGCTTCAGACATGATGATCTCGATGGAGCCCCGCATCTTCGCGCCCTGATAGTTGGCCTTGCCTTTACCCGAGTGCTTGTGGTTTTCGTATTTGTATTTGAGATTGCCTGTTACCTTGGGCAGATCAAAGTCGACGCTCGCCTCTAAGGCGAAATCATCTTTAGTAATCCGCGCATCAACTGTCGTTTGCTTGAGCCCGGGAATCTTCTGGGGACTGAAAACTGCGTGAGCCGTGCCGGAGGCGTTGCGGTTCTTGTCGATAGTGAGCGTTCCATCACCAGTGAGCGGAGGAACCGCGAGGCCAACGGCAATGGTCGCGCTGTTGGGAAGTTTGTTTTCGTCCAGGTCGAGAGTTGCGCTGGTTAGTTTGAATCCCGGAAAGGCTGCTTTCTTCAAGTAAGATTCAGGAACGGCAATACTGCCTGACGCCTGTCTCTCGAGCCAACTTCGCAATGGAATCACGACTGGAATGCCTGCGGCAGTGAATGCAAAGTCACCGGCTCTGGCGGGTGTCGCACCTGTTCCGCCAGCGCCTGTGGCTGGTCTACCGGTTGCGGCCGCCGGGGCTCCTGGGCCGCTCACCGGTGTGGCCGAACGAGGTGGCGCGGCAGGCGCCGGCGCTCCGTGAGCTTGCCGCTGAACCGCGGGACTGGACGACGTTGAGATAGGCGGAAACATTTCACCGCGTATAACCCCGTCGCTGACCTGATCGGCCTGCCGTTCCAGTGGATCGGACGGCTGACTGACGCTGAAACTGCTTGCGCTCAGTCCTGCCGTGCCCTGGCTTTGTTGCACCACATGAGTAAGCTCATGCGCGAGAAGCTTGCGGCCGGAATCGGAGGTTGGATTATACGCGCCCTGGCTGAAGTAGACGTCGCGGCCCGTCGTGAATGCGCGGGCGTTGAGACCCTTCGCAGCTTGATGTGAGGCGGAATCATCATGGACGCGCACGTTGCTGAAGTCATGATTCAAACTTGCGCCCATGGAGTCTTGCGTTAACTTGTCGAGCGAATGTCCACTGCTTTGATCGGGTGCAGGAACCGGGGCGCCTTCCGACGCAGCGTTAGCCTCGGAGCGTTGGACCAGGGACGGAAAGGCCGGACCGGCGGACGTGCCCGCGTCGCCGTCGAGAACGCGTTGCACGTAACGGTTGCCGTAAGTCTGTTGCAGCGCCTGGAGAGCGCGCGCTTTCTGAGCGTCATTTACGGGATGGGAAAAGTCAACGCTTCTGAAGATCGGCGAGAGGCTTGGCGGAGGGGGTTCCTGCGCGCCGCTGGCCGCCACGATCTCGCGCATTCGCGAATAGATGCCGCCATGATTGCCGTCGTGAGTCGTGCGCTGCTTCGGCTCCGCCTCCGGCGACACCTTTGGCGTTTCGCGGATTGGCGAGTTGGTGGTTGCGGTTTGTTCGGCTCCTGCGGACATCCATTTGTGCGGCGGCACCGGCTGTGCGTAGCCCGTGTTCAAGACGCGCGATTGTGATCACTACCGGAATCGGGAGCTACTGCAGCTTGGAGAGCTCCCGCTGGGAAAGATTCGCCGACCGACGACTTTCCAAAAGTCTCTTGCTCAGAACCGCTGGGGGTGCGAGTCAACTGGTAGAGCGGCTGTTGATCCCCCACAGACGGTTTTGGAAAAAGCTTTTCCAGGTCGGGGCTGACTATTCTGTTTTCGAAATCGGCCCAGATGCGTTTGTCTTTACGACAATCGTAGGAGCGGCAAATGATTGGGCGCTTATCGTATATGCCGCACTGTTTCGTCCCGCGCTCTACGTGATGGCAGTAGCCGTCGGCATCGTGGCGAATCATGTAAGGGCGCCCCAACGCCCACTTCACTGCACCCTCTTCCAGATCCTGAACCGTAAGGGCGAAACTCAAACGACAGCACGCACCGCGACAGAGAGCGATACGATTTTCGCAATCGATCTGAACGGCGCCTTCGTATGCATACTTGTCTTTCTCGTCGTCCGTAAGCGCGACGCCCATTCCTTTTTCGGCGAATTTTTCCACCAGGCGTTGGCCCACCTGTTTCTTCCGCTCGTCCAACTCTTCAACCGAGATGAGCCCGCGCTCCATCAGCAGCTCGATCAACGCATACGAGAACGATGCGACTTCGAGCACCTTGCTGGTGTTGGCGTTTTCGCGGCTGTGGGAGAACATCAAACCTTCGGCCACGTCGTTGCGAAGATCTTCCAATGAGCCTGCCGGACCAATCCCTAGCCCAATGGATGTGGACAGCAATTGGTCTGGCGCATTTACTACTGTGTTGTCGTCAAGAAATTCATTCATGGCTCTATCCTGCTTCTGCTCGTATGCGTTCATGTGGAAACGAGAAGATCACGAGGTAAGTGATGTTGTGGTAAAGAAATGTGGCTTGAAACCTAGCTCTTACAGAGGTGTGCGTTGACACCGAGACAGTGGCTACCCGGCTGCGAGTTCCGCCAGGATTGATAATGCTGTATTCGGCCGCGCTCAGAGTAAGCATAGGCACGATTGCCGCTACTTCTACTCCTTCCGGTATGCCAAGCGTTAAGACAGTACGATCTCCAAAGCCTGAGTTATAGAAGTAGGTTATGGTGAAGTCGTGGCCCATAATCCTGCCGTTGACAGGAACCCAACTTATTTCCTCCTGATGTCTCAAAATCTGAGGTGGAGCCTGGCTTGGCGTTTGTCGCTGAAGTCCCGGCATGGCAGTTCGGCTTGTGATATGCGCCCGTTCGCCGATTAAGACTGCCGCCGCCGCACGATCTGCCTCTTGCTCAAATGAATCTCCAGCCTGGCCCACGGACATATTCTGAGCTCCCGAACTGTCTCGCTGCTGAACCACGTGTGCGAATTCGTGCGCGATAAGTTCCTTTCCAATTCGCGTCGAAGGCTCATACTCGCCTTTGCCAAAGTAAACATCGCGCCCGCGCGTGAAGGCCCGCGCACCTAGTTCTTTGTTCATCCTTTCAGCATCGCTGTCCGTGTGAACTCGCACGTCGCCGAAGTTTTCGCCGAAGGCTGATTCCATCTCAGTCCTGACCGCCGCATCGAGACTATCCCCGCTCTTTGTCTGGTGAGACTCAGCGCCGGATCTCGCTTCGTTCATTTCCGCGACTACTCGTTGCACGTGAACGTTGCCGTGGCTATGTTGTAGCCCGGTGAGCAGATCGGCGAGTGGCGCCGCATTAGCGGGGTGCGTGAGCTCCGGCACGCTCAACGGTGCGGCGTCCGCGTGCATGGGGACGGGAGAGACAGTGTGGCCTTCCGCATGCGAGTGACCTCTCGGTTTGACAACGCCATGGGGATCGTCAGACGACGGATCAGTTGTCTTCTCAAAATCTCTCATGACGCCACCTCTTCATTCGCAACCAGATCGAAGTAGTGCTCGAAGTCAGACTTAACGCACAGCTTGCCCACCTTCTGAAACTCGCGCTTCGTAGCGCAGATGATGTGCTCCATGCTGACGTGTCCGGAATTCTCGGCGGCCAGGAAAGCTGCGCTGAGTGCGATGTTTCTGATGCTTCCGCCTGAGAGCTTCAGCTTCTGCGCAAGGAAGGCGAAGTCGATGTCGCGGTCGAGCGGCGTGCCCGCCGGAAATACTCGCTGCCAGATGCGATAGCGAGGTTCCTTTTCCGGAAAAGGAAAGTCGATAATGAAACGTAGGCGGCGCGTGAAAGCTTCGTCGATATTTTTGTGAAAGTTGCTGGCCAAAATGACTATGCCTTCGTACTCCTCCATCTTCTGCAACAAGTAGTTGGTCTCGATGTTCGCGTAGCGGTCGTGGGAGTCTTCTACTTCTGATCGTTTACCGAAGACGGCATCAGCCTCATCGAAGAAGAGCACCGCATTGCTCTGTTCGGCCTCGGAGAAGATTCGGTTCAGATTTTTTTCGGTTTCTCCGATGTACTTACTAACGATGCTGGAGAGATCGATCTTGTAGAGATCGAGAGCCAGCTCACTGGCCACGATTTCGGCCGCCATCGTTTTGCCGGTTCCTGAAGGTCCAACGAAGAGAATACTGAGCCCCTTGCCGAGGGAGATTTTGGCGTCGAAGCCCCAGTCGCTGAAGACGCGTCGCCGGTGCCTGATGTGCCCGCACACCTCTCGCAACTGTTCGAGACAATCATTCGGCAGAATGATGTCGTTCCACGTGAAGATCGGGTTGACCTTCCGAGCGAGCGCCGGCAACTTGCCGCCGGATTGCGCCCGGCAGGCTAGATTAAGATCCTCTGCACCGATCGACCGCGCATCACCGCCAGCCGGGTTTGCCAGTCGTCTTGCTTCGGCGACGGCGTTGTGGACTCTGCCCGCGGTAAAGCTGAAGCGGTCGGCGAGAGAATCGAGATCGATGTCAGACGACACGGCACAGCCGCATTCCGCGAGCGCGCGATTCCAGATTTCTTTTCGAGTAACGAAGTCTGGAAGCGGAAAGACAAAACTCAATAGACGCCCATGCGTGGCTAGCAACTGCGAGTTTCGCGAGCCAGCATTCCCCAGAAAGACGATGCCGTTGAACGATCGCAGCGCGTTGCCAAGCGCATGGTGAGCGTAACTCTCCTTTTCACCTTCGCCGAGCAGCAACTCTGCCTGATCGATGAAGATGACCGTGTCGCGTAGCGTCGCTTCACGAAAGAGTCGAGCAGCGAGCGTTGCCTGGTCTGGCGCAGCCGAGATCATTGCTGACGCCTCGGCAACGAGAAGCTCCATGCCTGCAGCCCGGCAAAGCGCTTCGGCAACAAACCGCTTCCCCGATCCTTCCGGCCCTTGCAGAATCAATACAGCGCCCCCGTTTTGGGTCACGTTTTGAAACCCGGCCGCCAGGCTTTGCATCAGGCTGTGCGGCAGTAGCACTTGACCGAGATCGACTTGCGGATGGACCAGGCGTGAGAAAGAAACAACGCGCTCGTCAATCGCTTCGGCGTCGAGCAAATAGTTGAGAATGCGCTCGTCGATCTTGAGCGATCGAGCGAGAGCTGAGGCTTGATCCGCGGCCATGTCGTCCGCCGAAAGCACCAGTTCGTATTTACAGAGCGGTGCTTCCGGCAGCAGTCGCGTCCGCGCTTGAAGTCTTTCGTCAAGCGAGCGGCAAAAGAGATTGAGTATTAGATTTGTTGTCGGCCGTTTGCGCGTGACGTCATTCTGGAGATAGGCGTAAAGCTTTTCGTATTTTAGGTCGATCTCAGGCGCGAGACAGATCAGCAAGACATCTATATCGAACGGCGACAACTGAAATATCTCAGCCAGTCGCGGGAGCGAAAGACGCACGCCGAGGTTGAGCGATTCGGCTACGCTATCGGCGATAGTCCTTTCGGCGTCTGCAATGGCTGTTTCCAAAGCCTGAAGCCGGGCCTGTATCTGCGCGTCGAGTGAATGCTGTACCTTTTTTCCATCGACGAGTCGATTGATCTCGTCTTCTGCAATGAAGAGTCCGCTAAACTCGTGGAAGCGCTCGCCAGTTGGATCACTGCGTTGCCGCGCTATTTGCAGATTCAATACAAGGTCGAGGCGCCGTAATTCCTCAAACAGATGCTCGCGACTGGTTCGGTATGCTGGCATTGCTGGTTCTTTCGGCGTCAACCACAAATTCGAATACTGCTGTCCTCTCAAGGCAACTGTGAAAACCGCGTGTCGACTTCAAGCACCCGACTGACCGGCAACTGGATCAACGAGTCGATGAACATGGTTCGTACTTCGTAACAAACGGATAGCCGGTAAGACTTATCAAGAGCGCTCCAAATTTGCGTCACCTGTTCCAACGCGTATAGGCTTAGATGGACATGCAATTCTTCGCCAGTGTTTTCAAGCGACCCTTTCAACGCGGCGCCGGGAACAATTGAGTTGTCATGAAGCACCCGCATCGCTTCTCCGAGAACGCGAAACTCGTCCAATTTGTCTTCGGCGAACGGCGTTAACAAAAAGAAGAGGTTGAGCCAGAGAGGCGGATACTCCAGGATATTCGGCCCGAGCGCTTGCTTCTCCTGATTCTTGGCAAAAGCGTTTTCCGCAACGCGATAGAGAAACAGATTTACCTTCGGTGTCATTCCCGCCTCGACCGCTTCATCCGCTGGAGACTTCAATGACACGTCGAAGAAATTCGCCGGACGTTGCTCGCTCTTGAGTAACTCTTCCAGCGTTAGTGTGACGTCGCTGATTACTGATGATGCGCTCATCGGCTTCCGGCTACTGTTTCGGCTCAATTCCCTCGTGTGCTATCTCAAGCGTTTCGATGGCAATCTCGTTGCCGCTGGCTTTGAAATCGGGCCCGACCCACTTCACGGGAAACGGACGAACAAGATTCCAACGCCTAACCGGATCTCCTTTCTCGTTCATCAAGATGATCGCCACGTTCGGATTAGAGGAACGCTTGTTCTTGCTGAAGTTTCCGGTTGCGACGTCTAGTTGCCAGGCCATCAGGTCGTTGGACTTCGAAACGCCGCGTTTGAGTGTGATGTTTCCATAGGACGACGCTTCGGGAAATTTCAACGTCGTAGCGTTGTTGCCGCCCTCTTTGTATTCAAATACCTTCGTTTCCAGTTGCAAGCCGGTGCACTCGGCAAAGCCGGCTACTCGCACCTGGTCCAACTCAAGGGAAAACCGAAAGTTAGACAACGGATCGTCGTTTCTTCTCGCCATTGGATTTGCAGATTGAAGGAACCTAACGCGATCCTGAACCGCCAACCTTCAACTCTTATCTCCTTCCCGAGAGCCCTTCGCTCACCGAAACCGATTCCGATGTCCGTTTGATCGTGACTACAACAAACTCCGCCGGACGAGCGACGGCCAACCCCACTTGCGTGATGCACTCGCCGCGATCGATTACCTCGGGTGGATTCGTTTCGTCGTCACACTTCACGAAGAAAGCTTCTTCAGGTTTCGTGCCGACCAACCCACCGTGGCGAAAAAGTTCGCTAAGAAAAATGCTCAGCGTGGCGACGATCTTGTCGTGCAGGCGCTGATCGTTTGGCTCGAAAACCGTCCAGCGTAGATTGATCAGAATTTGTTTAATGGTCGCCAGTATTACTCGCACCACGTTGACATACCGCCAGGCCGACTCCCTGCTGAGCGTGCGTACACCCCAAACCAAGAGTCCACGACCGGCAAAACTGCGAAGACAATTCACACCTCGAGGATTGAGAACGGTCTGTTCGGCATCGGACAAGCAGAATTCGAATTCAATGATGCCGCGCAAGGCTTCGTTCGCCGGCGCTTGCGCAACGCCTGCCTTACTTTCCGAACGCGCATAAACGCCCGCAAGATGTCCGCTTGGGGGAAGTGTGAGATCGACACCTTTGAAGTCTGAGGCCTTTTCCCTGACCCAGGGGTAATAGAGCGCACCATACTTCGCCAGGGCCAGCAACTGGAAGTCGGTTGACCACTCTTCGATCTTGTTATTCCCTTTGCCTGTTTCGGCTCCACGCGGCGAGTCAAGTATCGCGAAACGATCGGCCATGCGTTCGCAGTGTTTGAGCATTTCCTGCTGGCCCGTTTTGAGGTTTTTCAGTTTCTCGCGAGCGAGCGCCACTGCTCGTTTGGGTGCAAATATCACTCCGCCTTTCGGAAGCTGCTCGGTAGGAATGTTGACGTAGAAGTCGGGAATAATCAGGTCGGGAATGGCGATGAGGCCAATCTCGTTAACGAGTTCGAATGCTGCAAGACCGTTGAATCGTTCACTGGCATCGCGCTGTCCAGCTACGATCGGCTCCTTTGGGATTGGTCGGAAGTATTTCCCATCCTGATAGCCGGTGAAGTGTTCGACTCTGACTTTGCTGGGTGCGTCGTCGCCATTAGTCAACCTGGTTTCCTTCAGAGTAGCGGGTCGGGAAAAAGCAATGGACGTGGAGTTGAGATCTTCGACTCGAACGAGGATTGAGTTACCAGCCTTGATCCGTCTTACGTAATCAGGTTCTTCCGGATCCCCGTTGATGACGTGCACAAAATATTCTGGCCGATCCGGGTTCATCGATAAGTTATCGAACACCTCCTCGCGCACGAGTTTGCCGGCGGGACGGAAACGAAAGATCAACCGAAAGCCGCGCCCGATTACCCAGCTATCGATCGAGAAGCTGAATTGAGTTCCGACCGTCCCGGTGAAGGTGACTTCGCGGGTGTCGGGATCGACGTCAGCAATCGTCATTTGCTCGGTAATCGGGTCGCGGTTATGCGCCAGTGTGATCGAGTCGTCCTTCGCAAGGCCGGCAACGGACTTGAACCTCGCTTTCTTGTCGCCCTTGTTGATGGGTGCCGCGAGTTCGGTAAGAACGATGTCGCGCGACCCGCGCGCTTCAATCTGAACCGAAGCGGAGTTGCCCCAAGTTCCCTCGTTTATAGCTTTGAAACCGAGGAATGTGTTTTTGGACTCCTTAAGAACTGTTTGGTCGAGGACCGCCCTAGTCGCGGATTCATGAGCAACCCGAACGATGTAGCTGCGTTCGCCACCATTGCGGAAGAACCCGAAAATGCTGTAGGACAGATAACTGTAGCCAACCAGGTCGCCGAAGATGTCGCGAAACTGGCCCAGGTCCACGATCGGCTGAGGGTAGTTTAGAGGACCGCGCTCCGCCTGGCCGACGAAACCGGTAACGCTCATTCGCAGGAGCGGCGGCTGTGGTACTTCAACTTCCCTGAGGTAAATCCCCGGTGTTTGCAGGCTCATCATAGGCGGATGACACTACGAAGGATTCGCAGACTCGTTTATCTCATGGTTGATCCGCGAGATTTCCTTCACCCAGCGATGACGCTCCCGGTGCGACATCTGTTCAATTTCATCTTTAGGCCAATGGAAGTGATAAGCGATATAGGCCATCTCCTGGGCCAACTGGTCCAGGGGGTAGCGCGCTATCCCTCCGGGGTCTGTCCCCCATTGACCGTCGATTCGTCCAACTCGAAGTTGCTCTCACACTCAGGGCACGTTATCTTCACGCGCGAGTGACCGTTTGCATTAATGCGGCGATACAGATCCTGGAGAAAACTCAAATCCGCCGAGAAAAGATTCTCGACGACGCCCGGATTGATATCACTCAAATCGCCAAGCTTGGTTACGACCCGCGAGAGAAGAATCACCACCAGGTATGCCTTATTGCGCTCCACTCGCGGATCCTGTAGCGGAGAGATTTCGTCTTTCGCGTTCGCCAGCCGCATGATTCCCTGGCGGTGGAGATTGCCATCCTTGTCGATGTAACCCTTCGGCAATGTGAACTCGAATTCAGTCTGCAACATTACGCTCTCTCCAGTCCTTCATGAGTTAACTCAACAGATTCGATGGCTACCTCATTCGCGGTCGCTTTCAGATCCGGCGCCATGTACTTGCTCGGCCAGGCGTTCACCACGTTCCAGCGCACCACTTCGTCATGCTTTTCGTTTTGCAAGACGATCGAGATGTTCTTGCGTTCGATGTCTCCGTCGCTAACCGTCTTGCGCCACCCAAAGATCGTCTTGTCCAGGCTGATGCCACGTTTGAGCGTGATGTTCCCAAACTTGGTCAATCCGGGGAGCTTTCGCGGAGTGATGCCCTCGGGACCTTCGCGGTAATCAATGACGTTCTGTTCAGTATTCAGTCCGGTGCACTCGGAGAAACCGGCCACGGTGATTCCGGCTATTTCAAGTTTGAAATTGAAAGAGGCAAATGGGTCAATTGGTCTTCTCGGCATAACAGTTCTCCTCGTATGTGGTGGCGGTGCGGATAACGAACTCTTTGCTTGACGCCGCTGCCGCTGCCATTGAAGTGGTCACGCGCAGAGGCTTACTATTCTTCTACGTCTCCTCCGAAGCGCGTTTGCTTGATTCTGAAGATCACGAACTCAGCAGGCTTCGAAGGACAGACGCCAATCAGCGTGACCACGCGTCCGAGATCCATCGACTCAGGCGGATTCGTCTCCTCGTCACACTTGACGAAGAAGGCCTGCTCCATTTTGTTCCCTATGATCTTGCCCTCCATCCATTGGATTTTCAGAAACGCGCTAACATCGCGGATGATTCGTTTCCAAAGGCTTGGGTCGTTAGGTTCGAAAACGAGACCCTGGGTCCCTTTCAGAATCGACTCTTCGAGGAAGTTGAATAGGCGGCGAACGTTCACATATCTCCACTCGGGATCAGACGACACGGTACGCGCTCCCCAGATCACAATGCCTGAGTCAGGGAACTTACGAATCACGTTGACTCCCTCGGGATTGAGAGTGTCCTGTTCGCCCTTGGTGATAGCTCGTTCGACTTCGACTGCCGAGTTGAGGAAACCGACTTCGGTTCCGGCTGGCGCTTTGTGGACGCCAACTCTGCCATCGGCTTCCGCGTACGAACCGGCAACGGCTCCCGACGGTGGTACTAACTTGCGTTTGCCGGTGATCGGATCGGTGGCAAAGAACCACGGATAGTAGATAGCTCCAAACTTGGAATTGAATGCGCCCCCGGTCGCAGGCGATGGGGCAACTCCGCGCCGGTAGCCCAATGCTGCCTGGGGACTGAAGCCTTGCGGAGTATCCGCGACGAAGAAGCAGTCCTTTCTGGCTTCGCAGTAGTTGAACCCTTTGATGGTCGCGTCACGCGAGTCCTGGGGACTAAAAGCCAGATTGACCAGATCGGGAATGGCGACAATGTTAATGTCATCGACAGCATCGAACGCCTGAAGTCCGGTCGCTTTCTTCGTGGCCGTGGCAACCTCGCCGATTAGATCGAGGACCTTAAACTCAATGGCGTTCGCATCTCCAGCCGAGAGCACCAGAGACAAATCCTTTCCGCCGTCAAGAGTCGGAAGGACTTCGGCGACAGCTTTATCCTCTGGCAGCGGATTCGGCAAATTGGTAACCGGATCAATGAGTGGGAAGAACGGCGGATCGATCTTGGTCGTATCTTTCGTTTTATCCGCCACTGTGATGTATTTGGAGATGCCGTTTATTTTCTTCTCTATATGATCCGGATTAGGGAAGGTTGTGTTGCCCTGAAACTCATTCATTGACAGGTGATCGAAAACCTCTACCGGTGTGCGGTCGCCCTTAAAGAACACGCTGAGTTTGAATTTTTTATTCGACTGCACAGTCGCCGGGGGTTTCGGGTCTTCCGGATCAAAGCCGTGTGGCTCAGCTCTCACGCTGATGTTTTTGTTTGCCCAGCTTCCCTCGCTGCTGGCGAAAACGCTCATCACCTCCTCGCTGGCCGGATCGTTCGTTCTACGCAATGTGACCCTGGCCAAGTCCGGGTTAGGAGTTGTAGCCGCAGATGCTTTGAAAGCCCGCACGACGTAGCAACGCGTTCCCCCTTCAGTGAAGAAGTGATTTACTGCGTAAGCTAAGAAGCCTCCGGGTATGAAACCGCCAAACGTATCAGCGTACTGAGTCAGGTTAGTGATGAGCTGGGGGTCATTGACCGGCCCCCGCTCCGCAATGCCAACAAAGGCGCCAGTAGATGTTCCAACACCCTCGATAGGTTTAGGACCGGGCAGTTCTTCGATATATACTCCCGGGGACAGGTATTCAGGCATGACCTATGACCTCCATTAATTCGAGTTCGGTTTTGGTTTGGACTTCTTTGCGGGTTGCTCTTCGCTTGTTAGAAGCATCGCGAGTCCGTCGCGCAGGCTTTTTTGAACACCTTCGGAATCCAAGTCGTCGAGAGCGATCTCTTTTGTCTCCCTTGGACCCAAGGTGATTTGCTTATCTTCGCTTAGCTGGATGGCTAATGAGCCGTACCCCAGATTCTTGATCTCCGGCATTTGACTGACCTCCTAGATTTTCTCTAACTCAAAATCTGCTCGATTACGCGCGCGCGCAGTGATCGCAATGCTTCTGGTCACCATTGTGAAGCCGCTTAGCGAGGCTTCCAGAGTAATGTTCGTGAAGTCATCGCGGCTGAAATAAAGGTTGTAGTCGCCTCGGGTGTTAGCGGTCGTTTGCATGTCGCTATCAGTTCCCAAGACTACTTTGGAGCCGCCAAGCGTGACCGAAGCAATCGCGGCCCCGGCAACATTCTCCACCGCCTTAGCAACACCGTTTACTTCAGTGATGCGGATAAGAGCGTTCTCGAGTCGAATCTGTGGTTCGTTCATTAAAGAAACTCTTCCGACGATCCGCGTTAGCTCAGGCGGCGCCAGGTAGTAGGGATCAAATCTCAGGCGAATCGAGCGGTCGCGAATGATCCTGACGATTGCGCCGGGCGCGAGATCAGCGACACTATCAAAGCGCGCACTCGCGACCTTGCCGGCATCCAGCTTCGTCGTTAGTTTTGTGGTCAGTCCCGCTGCCACCACATCCGCGCCGGCTCGTATCGGCCTGCGAATCGTCGTCGCGTCGAAGGTGATTCGCTTGTTGCCGTTTACAGTTTTGACCACGACCATGAGTTCGTTGTCTCCAGCCTGATTGAAAACTACCGGCGCAAAAGGAATCGTGACCGGGAGCCGTCGCGTCTGAAATCGCTCGCCAAAAATGAGGAGCAGGTAGTCACCGGGAAGCAGATCCGTGAAAGCGAAGTAGCCGCCTTTTTTGTAGTGCGGTGTTTTCTCGACATCCGCCAACTCCGCGCTGAATCGTTGATAATCAAGCGGTTCGTAACTGAAGTCCTCGATCACCTGGGCAACCAGTGAAGCTTTTTGAGAGATTGACTCAGCCATTTCAGCAATGCCGCGCTTGACACATTCAACCAATGCTTTCGATCCTGCTCCATCGTTCTCGTGGGCTCATTCCTTGACCACGACTCGATCGACCGGGACCACTATCCGCTGCTTGATACCCTCGACCTCCACCACTACAAAAGCATTTTCTCGATCACCGCTGTCGGACATTTCGATCACCCGACCGAGAACCAGGTCGCTACTATGCAGGTTGTAAATGAGCGACGCGGCATCCGGGATAAAGACGTCGCCCAGACGAAATTGCACGTAATGATCCTTCAGATCCACACACGTTCCGTTTCATCTTTTTGGGCAGTAGCTTTCGAAAGAGCGAGCAACGTTTGTGCCAGCCCTCAACCGGAAGAACAACTGCCGATTTGCTCATTGAGCGTCACGGGATAGGCCGTGTGTAGGCAACAAAGTGGAAAGCGGTTTCCGGCAACAAAGGGTAAGGTCGAAGAGTCTTTCTGGCTGGATGATTAAAGGTCGGGAAGTGATTCAGCGTAGATGATACTTCTGGAGCTTGTTATAGACGCTTCGAGGTGTGATACCGAGCCGCTTTGCCACCTGCGATTGATTGCCATGAGAAACTCGGAGCGCAGTTGCAATCAACACTCGCTCGCAATGTTCGAGGGTTTGTGTGAGATTACCTTTATTGAGATTGAGCAACTCAAACAACGACGCATCGAGATCAGAGCCGTTGGTTGATTCGGGTGAACGAACAGGCTGCGCTTCTGTACTCGTCTGATCCTCAAGGAATGAGGCGTCTGACCTCTGCTCCGCCAGCTCTGCCAGGACTTTTGTTGGCAAGTCCGACAGCCCAAGCGGAGTGTCCGTCGTCTTGTTTACCAGCGCAAGGCGCACAAGGTTTTCCACTTCTCGCACGTTGCCTGGCAGTTTTAGTTGGGCCAGTGCCTCGATGAACTCAGAATTGAAGGACTGTGTACTCACGCTGACAAGGGTCTGATGTTTCTCGATAAAGTGCTCCACCAGGGGTTTGAGATCCACTCTGCGTTGGCGGAGCGGTGCGATGTGGATCGAAAGAATATTTAATCGATGAAACAGATCTGCCCGAAAGGTTCCCTGTTCTACCATCTCTTCCAGGTTGCGATTAGTAGCCGCAATCACGCGAATGTTGACCGGCACTTCGCGATCCTCTCCGACGCTAAGCACGCGGTTCTCTTGCAGAACGCGTAGGAGTTTGGCTTGCAGTCCAAAGTCCATGTCGCCGATCTCATCCAGGAATAGGATTCCCCCGTTGGCCGCGCGAATCAGCCCTGGGCGATCACGCTCGGCGCCGGTAAAGGCTCCACGACGATGGCCAAAGAGTTCGCTATCCGCAACTCCGCCAGTGATTGCACCGCAATTAAGAGCCACCAGCGGTCCCTTGGACCGCTTGCGATCGAGACGATGGATGGCGTTGACGAGTAGTTCCTTTCCGGTTCCGGTCTCACCGGTGATAAGCGCCGGAACATCGCTAAGCGCGCTAACCCGTAGAACCCACCAGAAAATGGAGCGCATCACGTTACTCTCGCCGATTAACCCGAGCTTTCCCATCTCGTATTTGATTCTTACTTCCTTAGCGCGCCTCACGCTTTCCAAAAGCAACACCTGGGCAAGCGTTTGTTTCAACTCGCGGGCGAAGTCCGGTTTTGCGGTGTCGAAGAGAGTGAGCGCTCCGGCGAGCAGGACATTACAGCGTTTTCCCAACGGCCACTCTCTGGGGCGGTTGCTATAACACATCACGCGGAGTCCTTTGCGCACAAGGGTTCGCACTGGGTTCAGCGCTGGCGAATTGAAAGCAGGACACTCTTCCAGACCAACTAGCGCTATCGCGCATCGTGACAACGGTAGGCCATCCAGCGTTGAACAGTCCGAGGTTCGTAGTGGTTTTTTGCCGCATTCCATGACGATGCGGCTGATGAGTCGAAATCGCGAATCTTGCTCTTCGCAGATCAATACGTGAGATTCACGCTCATGTGAAGATTCAATATCTGACTCGTAACCAGATGAGAAATCAGAGCCAGCAGAAGTGGGAGTCGGCATTACAAGTAGCGTCCTTCCCAAACGCCAGGGTTTTCGCTTCGACACCTTCGCCCTAGAGACGTGGAAACTCAACGAGACCATGCCGCCGTGGGGCTAGTCATTATGTTGCCTTATGAGGCCATATGAATTGGTCCACCGTGTGGGTCAAAGCCGTAGAGAGTGCCGCTTGACACGGGGAAGGAGCAGAGTCGTTGAGACGTTCTTCAGAACGTCCTTCTCCCATCCAATGAGATGCGTGCCCAATCGTCCCAATGATCTACGCACAGGACAGTCTGATTAAAACCAGAAATCTTTCCTGAGTATGATGGTCGCGTAGACTTGTTAATAGGAAGCATTACGAGTTTCTTCCGTGAGTATCAAGGACGGAAAAACCCTTACGGCTGATGCTTGGAATTGTCAACCTAACAGTACCTATGGGTGACGTCAAGCTCCTTGTGTAAAACTTGTGTAAGGACATTTGCAGGTGAGTACACGCGGCGCATGTACCAACGATATTGCACGTTATGCGATCGCGGTCTCAGCAACAGAGCAATCGCCCCTATTTGACCCTCGTACTACATTCGACCAATCGGAAAAGCAGCGGTCAACGATTGCATGAACAGTGTTGCGGACTTTGCGGAGTTTATAAGATTCGGCTTTTGACACCTCCCGAGCCGGCCGCACGTCTCCAACGACAATCCGTTCTCGGAAAGTCAGTTCAAGACGCTCAAATACTGTCCTGAATTTCCCGACCGCTTTGGCTCGCTGCAGGATGCGCGCAGCTTCAGCGACAGTTTCTTCACTTGGTACAACCAGGAGCATCGACACTCCGGCATCGCCATGCTCACCCCTGAGATGGTGCACTACGGACGCGCTGAAGCAGTCATCGCGGCGCACCACCTGGTGCTCGAAGCAGCTTATCGCAAACACCCGGAACGATTCGTGCGCCAGCCGCCCGAACCGCAGCGTTGCCAGCGGCCGTCTGGATCAATCCGCCCTGCGAAAGTGGTGCAAGACGCCCCTTGCGGTCCAAGCGCGGAACAGACTTCGCGCATATTTGACTCACAAGCGATGTGTTTGACTGCGCCCGATGCTTTGGATGGGCCAGAAGCGAATGCAACCGGCTAAATTCAGCCGGTCGCTACACTAAACTCGATCGTCCCAGTTGTCTCAAAATTGTTGACACGCTCCGCGGTTCATTGCGGACAATAGCACCGTTTCTTTTCAGCCCCACGCTCTCACCGACTTCACATGGACCACTTCCCTCTTGAACACTAACGCAATAGAAATAACTAGTTCTGCCTGCAACGATTACCATTCACGCGACGATTTATGAGTTGCCCGCGGTCAGACTCAGCGTGCGAACCAAGAGGCACAAAAAGTAGTTTTGAGCAAAAGTCTGGCAAGCGCTCCACTACCCTACCTCCAATTTGAAGAGGGGGCCCCGCAATGTAGCTAACCGTTGCTCTCGCAAGGATTACATTGATCAGACGATCGGATCTCTTGCCTACCCGAGGCCCTGCCAGTTTCCAGACCATGGGCAACAAATTAAGTCGTTTTTGAGCAAAAGTCTGGCAAGAATCTGGCAGACGCAAGTAGCACGAATCCAGGCATAGAGGTAAACCGTTGATTTTGCTGTACTACGCCAAGGTCGCGGGACAGCTCAACTGTTTAGAGCGTGGGAGTCTGCCGAGCGCAAGCAGCACACATCAACTATGGAGGTAAACTATTGATTTTGCTATACTACGGCCACATGGCGGGGTAGCTCAGATGGTTAGAGCGTGGGATTCATAACCCCAAGGTCGGCGGTTCGATCCCGCCCCCCGCTACCAACTTCCCTTTTATTTTCAATCACTTACAAAACAGCAGCGGATTGCAGGTTCGCCGCCGTTCCCTGTTTTGCCGAGATTTTGCCGAGATTTTTTTCACGGTTGAAACTTTCTTGCGTTTTATAGCTGGCAACCAACTCCATCGCCCGTTCCATTTCCTCGATTGATGCGTGAGTGTAATCGCCGGTCATGCTCGTGGCACTGTTGCCCAGGATGTCACGACGGA
>Ga0111538_10000988_pt1 | contig 39350 bp, 33 predicted proteins | sample SoiMethybrSBSTD1_FD_79669 | JGI IMG/M metagenome (GOLD analysis project Ga0111538, IMG submission 79669) | Bulk soil microbial communities from a Populus tree surrounding site in Tennessee, USA - Soil MetaG P. TD hybrid SBSTD1 (version 2)... | ecosystem: Environmental > Terrestrial > Soil >...
CCGCGCCCGCTGGAAGACGAGGCGGATGTGCCGCTCGGTCTCGCCGACGTACTTGTTGAGCAGCTCGGGGCCCTTGATGTTGAGGAAGTAGCTGGTGTGCTTTTCCTCACCCTTGCGCTCGGCGATCTTCTTCGCCAGCGAGTTCGCCACCGCCTTGGCGATGAGAGTCTTGCCACAGCCGGGCGGACCGTAGAGCAGGATGCCCTTCGGCGGCCGCAACTGGTGCTCGCGGAACAGGTCGGCGTGCAGGAACGGCAGCTCCACCGCGTCGCGGATCTGCTCGATCTGCCGGTCCAGGCCACCGATGTCGGCGTAGCCGACGTCCGGCACCTCCTCCAGGACCAGCTCCTCCACCTCGCTCTTCGGGATCCGTTCGTACGCGTAGGCCGAGCGGGGCTCCACCATGAGCGAGTCCCCCGGCCGCAGCGGGACCTCGCGCAGCGAGTCGGCGAGGTAGACGATGCGCTCCTCGTCGGCGTGCGAGATGACAAGCGCGCGGTCGGCGATCTCACCGGGCGGTGCCTCCAGCACCTCCTTCAACATGACCACCTCGCCGGCGCGCTCGAACCCGAACGCGTCGACGACGTTGAGCGCGTCGTTGAGCAGGACCTCCTGACCGCGCCGGAGCTCGTCGAGGTCGAGCGCCGGGGACACCGCCACGCGCAGCTTGCGCCCACCGGTGAACACGTCGGCAGTGCCGTCGTCGTGCCGGGTCAGGAAGACCCCGTAGCCGCTCGGCGGCTGGGCGAGCCGATCAACCTCCTCCTTGAGGGTGATGATCTGCGCCCGCGCCTCCTTCAGCGTGGCCACCAACCGCTCGTTGTTCTCGGTCAGCCGCGAAATCTGTGCCTGGGTGGCCGCCAGGCGCTCTTCCAACTGGCGTACATGACGGGGGCTCTCGGTCAGCTTGCGCCGAACCAGGGCGAGCTCCTCTTGGAGGTACGCGACCTGGGTGGCGAGGTCATGTGCATCCCTCTCCCACCGTGCGGCGCGCGCATCCGCGTCGTCGCTGCGTGCCACGTCCCACCTCCCCGGGGGCTTGAACGTCGTGCTCTAACACTAACTGCTTATGCGGTGCGGAGTCCCGTTGCATCGCCCACGGTTCTTCGCGCCGTTCGTCGCGCCGTTCGTCGCGCCGTTCGTGGCCGTTCACCGTCGGGTACCGTCGAAACGGCGCCGCAAGCCCCGCGGCGCGGGAGGAGGATCCGGTGTCGGACGAGCTGCAGGTGCGGGTCGACCAGGATCTGTGCACCGGTGACGGGCTCTGCGTGCAGTACGCGCCGGAGGTCTTCGAGTTCGACATCGACGGCCTGGCCTACGTCAAGGACGGCGCCGGCGAGATGCAACTCGCGCCAGGGGCGCGCGTCGACGTTCCGACGCATCTACGCCTCGATGTGATCGACGCCGCAAAGGAGTGCCCCGGCGAGTGCATCCACGTCACCCGCGCGGGTGACGGCGCACCGGTCGCCGGGCCGGAGGCGGAAACCGCCGCCGCCTGAGCCGCGTAGTCGGAGCCCGCTGCGCTCGCGTCTAGATCATCGGGCGTCCGACCAGCGACGACACCAGCCGGGCGAACTCCTCCAGCCGGCCGATCTGGCCCGCTCCCCCGTCGTCGAGGGTCTTGCCGAAGCGCAGCGCGTCGTGCCGGATCACCGGTCCACCGTCCTCGGCCGTCATGCCCGGGCCGGCGCTCGTCTCGTCGAGGGAGCTGAGGAGCAGGTAGACGTCGATGCTGTCGACGCGCACCTGGCCGCCGCCGGTGCGGGTCAGCCGGCGCCGGCAGCCGACCTCGGTCACCGCCGACAGCGCCACCACGCGCAGCGACGACGACATGGACCCCGGCGGACCGTCACCCGGCGGCAGGTCCTCGCCGTGCCACAGCACCAGCCGGGTGCCGTCGCACACCACGACCTCCTGCCACACCCCGTTGACCTCGTTCACGAAGCGCTCCAGCGTGAAGCCGAGCACCTGTGAGCCCCGCATCACGCCGGCCAGCGCGTCCAGGGCGATCTCCGGGTCCCGCAGGTAGGCCCGCGCCGCCGAGTCCAGCTCCGTGTACGGAGACCAGTCCGGGAAGACCGCGGGCATCTCGTTGCCGAAACTCGATCGCGTCATGACCGCACCTCGATGCGGCCGGCGTACGGACTGTTGCGTTCGGTCATGGGCCCCCCTCGCCCGCTGTGGCGCCGGCCCCCGTGCCGTTGCCACTGGCGGCCCCGCCGACCGCCGTCCCCCCGTCGCCCACGATGGCGGCGGCGCCCGCCGCCCCGCCGCCGTTGACCCCGGCGGCGCCGGCGCCGTTCGCGGCGAGTGCGGCGCCCGCGGCCCGGCGCAGCGCGTAGGCCTCGGCGCCCTTGCTCGGCTTGCGCCGCCGCGGCGGCGCGACCACGCCCGGCGCCAACCGGCGCGCCGTGACCAGGAACGCCGTGTGAGCGATCATGCGATGGTCCGGCCGCACGGCGAGCCCATCGGCGTGCCAGTCACGCACCAACGACTCCCAGGCCCGCGGCTCGGTGAAGCACCCGCGTTCGCGCAGCGCCTCGACCAGCTCGGACAGCTGGGGCGTGGTCGCCACGTAACCGACGAAGACACCGCCGGGCACCAACGTGCGCTCGACGAGGTCCAGGTGCTCCCATGGGGTGAGCATGTCAAGGATTATCCGGTCAAAATCGCTCTCCGCGCAGGCAGCTACGTCATCCACGGTCAGTGACCAGTTGGCCGGTTCCTCACCCATGAACGCCGCGACGTTGCGCCGGGCGATCTCCGCGAAGTCGGCCCGCTGCTCGTAGGAGTACAGCCGCCCCGTGGGCCCCACGGCGCGCAGCAGCCAGCAGCTCAGCGCGCCCGACCCGGCACCCGCCTCCAGCACGCGCGCACCGGGGAACACGTCGCCCATCGCGACGATCTGCGCCGCGTCCTTCGGGTAGATCACCTGGGCGCCGCGGGGCATTCCGAGCACGTAGTCGGCGAGCAGCGGGCGCAGCGCCAGGTATGCGGTGCCGCCGGAGGAGACCACGACGCTGCCGTCGGGCATCCCGACCAGCGCGTCGTGGTCGACGACGCCGCGGTGGGTGTGGAACTGCTTGCCGGGCGCCAGGACGATCGTGTGCAGCCGGCCCTTCGGATCGGTGAGCTGCACCCGGTCGCCCGGCCGGAACGGGCCCCGCCGCCGCTCGCCGACCCCGATCACGTCGTGCTCCTTCGCGCTGGAACGACGCGCGGGCCGACGTTCGGGTCGAGGACCCGGGCGACGTCGGCCACGCGCAGGATGCCGACCACATCCTCGCCTGACGTCACCAGGTAATCACCGACGGGGTCCGGTTCGACGGCGCGCAGCACCTCGTCGCCGGTCAGGCCGGCCGGGATCGACCGATATGCGTCCACCAGCCGGGCCACCGCGTCGACCTCGACCTCGGTGCGCCGGTCGGCCGGCACGGTCTCCTCCTCGAACTCCGGAACCACCGCCCACAGCCGCCCGTCCGGATCGACCACGCCGAGCACCGCGTCGTCCGGGCCCGCCTCGGCCGCCAGCCGCGCGGCGGCGGCGATCGTGGTGCCCGCCGGCACCGCGAAGATCGGCCGGGTCAGCGCGTCGATCGCAACCAGCCGCAGCCGGGCGCCCGCGCGCCCGGCGCGCACCGCCGCCGCGCCACCCACCGCGACCGAGCCGGCCATCACGACGCCGAACGCGGCGCCGACGAACGTGACGCGCCCGGTGACGGCGAGCCAGACCGCGACGCCGGCCAGCGCCGCGGCCAGGACCAGCCCCGCGTAACCCGCGACCCGGCGGCCGCGGTGCTCGTCCCCGGTGACCGCCCAGATCGCGGCGTGCAACGCGCGCCCGCCGTCCAACGGCAGGCCGGGCAGCACGTTGAACGCCGCGATGATCGCGTTGCACAGCGCCACCTGGATCAGGAACTGCTCGCCCGGCGTACCGGCCGGCAGCGCCAGCGCGCCCACTCCCGCCGCGGCGGCCAGGCCGAACGACACCGCCGGGCCGGCCAGCGAGACCGCGGCCTCGATCCCCGGCCGCGGTGCGTCGCGCTCCATGTCGGTGTAGCCGCCGAGCAGTTCCAGGGTGATGCCACGCACGCCGGTGCCCAGCCGGCGGCTGGCCAGGGCGTGCCCGAGTTCGTGCAGCAGCACCGAGATCAGCAGGCAGGCGACGAACCCGGCGCCCAGCCCGTAGACGGCCGGCCCGCGCAACTCCGGCCGGGACGCGCCGACCTGCAGCCCGTAGACGAACGTCACCAGCACCGCCAGGACCAGCCACGAGGGGTTCAGCCGCACCGGCACGCCGAACAACCGACCGAGCGGCAGACCGCCCGGCCGGTACGTACGCGAGTCGTCCTCGTGCAACGGCATCCTTCGTGATGCTACGGGCGCGCGGAACTGTCGTACCCCTCCCATAGCCTGTCGGCATGACGGTTGACGTATCCGAGCCGGAGTCGAGGGTTTACCCGAGCCTCTCGCCGTCGCGCGCCGCCGACTTCAAGACCTGCCCCCTGCTCTACCGGTTCCGCACGATCGACAGGCTGCCCGAGAAGCCGAGCGCCGACGCGGTGCGCGGCACCCTCGTGCACGCCGTGCTGGAGAAGCTGTTCGATCTGCCGTCGGGCGAGCGCACCCCGGGCTCGGCCGAGGCGCTGGTGGCACCCGAGTGGGCCCGCATGCGCGAGGAGTGGGCCGAGCTGGCCGAGCTGTTCGTCGAGGGGCTCACCGAAGACGAGTTCGTCGCCGGGGCGCGCAGCCTGCTCGGCGGCTACTTCGCGATCGAGGATCCGCGCCGGCTGGAGCCGGCCGAGCGCGAGATCATGGTCGAGACCCGGCTCGGCGAGGAACTGCTGCTGCGCGGCATCATCGACAGGCTCGACATCGCGCCCACCGGCGAGCTGCGCGTCGTCGACTACAAGACCGGCGGCGCCCCTCGCGAGGCGTTCGAGGCCCGCGCCCTGTTCCAGCTCAAGTTCTATGCGCTGGTGGTGTGGCGGCTGCGCGGCACGGTGCCACGGGTGCTGCGGCTGCTGTACCTGCGCGACGCCGAGATCTGTGACTACACGCCCGACGAGGAGGAGCTGGCCCGGTTCGAGCGCACGCTCGTGGCGCTGTGGCGGGCGATCGAGCGGGCCACCGCGGAGCGCGACTTCCGTCCCCGGCCGAGCCGGCTCTGCGGGTGGTGCAGCCACCAGGCGCTGTGCCCGGCGTACGGCGGCACCCCGCCACCGTTCCCCGAACCGCGGGCCGAGCCCCCGGTGGACCTACTCATGGAGGTCGAGGACGCGTCTCGTTCCGGAGGATGAGACGCGGATCGGCGGCGCAGACGACCTTTGGCGCCGCGGGCCGGATAGCGTCGCAGGCATGGCGGGTGTGGGTGGCGGGCTGAGCCGGCGGGCGCAGCTGTTCGACGTCGCACTCGCTCTCACGCTGTTCGCCGCGGACCTGCTGCTGTGGCTGCTCGGGCCGCGCGACATGTGGCCGCCGTCGTGGCCCGTCGCGATCGCCTGGCTGTCGCTCGCCTATCTCGCGCTGGCCCTGCGCCGGCGCGCCGTGCCGCTCGCCGTCGGCATCATGGCTGTCCAGGCGACGGTCCCGCAGCTGGTGCCGGGCCTGGGCATCGGCGCGGCGGCGCTGCTCGTCGTCACGTACACCGTCGCCGCGCACCGGTCGCTGCGCTACGCCGCCGTCGCGACCCTGACCATGTGGCTGCCGCCGGTCGCCGCAGCGCTCAGCCCGCTCGGGCAGCAGACCGCCGCGCAGCTGCCGATCGAGGTGCCGACGGCGTACCTGCTGGTCTGGAACGCGATGCTGATGCTCGTGGCGTTCTTCCTGGGTCGGGCCGTGTACAACCGGCGGGCCTACGTGTCGGCGCTGGAGGACCGGGCCGCCAACGCCGAGCTGGACCGGCAGACGATCGTCGAGCGGGCGGTGGCCGACGAGCGCCGCCGCATCGCCCGCGAACTGCACGACGTGGTCGCGCACCACGTCAGCGTCATGGGCGTGCTGGCCACCGGCACCCGGCGGGCGCTGCCGCGCGACCCGCGGGCGGCCGACGAAGCGCTCGCGACAATCGAGGAGACCGGGCGGGTGGCGCTGCGGGAGATGCGCCGGCTGCTCTTCGTGCTACGGTCCGACGCCGAGCCGGCCGGCGAACTGGAGCCCCAGCCCGGCCTGCCGGGCATCGACGGGCTGCTGGAGCAGATCCGCGACGCCGGGCTGCCGGTCGAGTTGATCGTCACCGGCGACCCGGGCCGGTTGGACCCGGGCATCGCGCTGGCGGTGTACCGGATCACCCAGGAGGCGTTGACCAACGCGTTGAAGCACGCCGGTCCGGCCTCGGCCGAGGTGCGGCTCACGTTCACCCCGAAGGAGCTCACCATCGAGATCAGCGACACCGGCCGGGGTCCGCGCCCGGGCCTCGCAGCTGGCGAGGCGGTGCCCGGGCCGCTCCCGGTGAGCCTCGGCCACGGCCTGCTCGGCATGCGCGAGCGGATCAACCTGTACGGCGGCACGCTGCGCGCGGGCGCCCGCTCCGGCGGCGGCTTCCGGGTCGCGGCGCGGATCCCGCTGGAGCCGGAGTTCACCGCGTACTCCGTCGAGAAGGATCTGCTCGCATGACCGAAAAGCCGATCCGGGTGCTGCTCGCCGACGACCAGCCGCTGCTGCGCACCGGCTTCAAGATGGTCCTCGGCGCCGAGACCGATCTGGACATCGTCGGTGAGGCCGGCAACGGCGCGGAGGCGGTCGACCTGGCCCGGCGCCTGCTGCCCGACGTGGTGCTGATGGACATCCGGATGCCCCGCCTGGACGGGGTGGCCGCCACCCGGGCCATCGTCGACGCCAAGCTGCCCGTGCGGGTGCTGATCCTGACGACGTTCGACCTGGACGAGTACGTCGTCGGCGCGCTGCGGGCGGGCGCGAGCGGCTTCCTCGCCAAGGACGTGCCGGCCGAGGATCTGGTCACGGCGATCCGCACTGTGGCGGCGGGCGAGGCGGTGGTGGCGCCGCGGATCCTCAAGCGCCTGCTCGACACGTTCGCCGCGGTGCTGCCCGACCCGTCCGCGCAGCCGCCGCGCGGCCTGGAGGCGCTGACCGACCGCGAGCGAGAGGTGCTCGTGCAGTTGGCCCGCGGGCTGTCCAACGCCGAGATCGCCCGCGAACTGTCGGTCAGCGAAACGACCGTCAAGACGCACGTCGGGCACGTGCTGACCAAGCTCGGCCTGCGCGACCGGGTGCAGGCCGTCGTGCTCGCCTACGAGACGGGCCTGGTGCGCCCGGGCCGATGACCGACTCCGTCCTACGGTGGAGCACGGAATCGGCGCCGAGCACGACGGAAGCCGCGCCGTCCGGTCATACGGTGGGCCTGAAACATGATCTGTACCCATGAGAGGACACAACAGTGACCGGGACGATCGCCGCGACCGAGTCCGACCGACCGGCGCAGCCGGTCGACATCGCCGCCCGAGCCATGGACGTCTGGAAGGTCTACGGCAGCGGTGAGGCTCAGGTCGTCGCGCTGCGGGGGGTCAACGTCGACCTGGTACGGGGCCGGTACACGGCCATCATGGGCCCATCGGGGTCCGGCAAGTCCACGCTGATGCACTGCCTCGCCGGGCTCGACTCGGTGACCCGGGGCGAGGTGTTCATCGGCACCACCCGGCTCACCGGGATGGGTGACCGGCAGCTCACCGACCTGCGGCGCACCAAGGTCGGGTTCATCTTCCAGCAGTTCAACCTGCTGCCGACGCTCAGCGCCGAGGAGAACATCCTGCTCCCGCTGTCGATCGCCGGCCGCAAGGTGGACCGGGAGTGGTTCGACACCGTGATCGACACGTTGAGCCTGCGCGACCGGCTCAGGCACCGGCCCTCGCAGCTGTCCGGCGGGCAGCAGCAGCGCGTCGCGTGCGCGCGGGCGCTGGTCTCCCGTCCCGATGTGATCTTCGCCGACGAGCCGACCGGCAACCTGGACTCGCGCTCCGGCGCCGAGATCCTGGGCTTCCTGCGAAACTCGGTGCGCGACTTCGGCCAGACGATCGTGATGGTCACCCACGACCCGAACGCGGCCTCCTACGCCGACCGGGTGATCTTCCTCGCCGACGGCGCCGTCGTCGACGAGCTGCAGAACCCGACGGCCGAGGGCGTGCTCGACAGGTTGAAGAGCCTCGACGTGGCGGCCGGTCCGGACCTGACGAAATCCGAGGCATCCGAGTGATCCGGGCCACCTTCAAGAGCCTGCTGGCCCGCAAGCTGCGGCTGGTGCTCTCGGGCATCGCCGTCGTGCTGGCGGTGACCTTCATCTCCGGCTCGTTCGTGCTCACCGACACGCTGAGCCGCACGTTCGACAGCCTGTTCGCCAACATCTACCAGTACACCGACCTGGAGGTCTCGGCGAAGCCGGCGCTGGAAGCCAACGGTTTCCCGGTGCCGAAGGCGTCGCCGGCATCGGTGGTCGAGGACATCAAGCGCGTGCCCGGCGTGGACACCGCCAAGGGGTACGTCACCGCCAACGGCGCGCGGGTCCTCAACAAGAAGGGCAAGATCCTGCCCAACCAGACCGGGACGATGCTCGGCGCCAACTGGCAGGACAACGACCCGGTGATCTCGCTGCGCGAGGGCGCGGCACCGAAGTCCGACGACGAGGTCGTGCTCAACGCGCTGGTGGCCAAGGACGGCGGGTTCGCGATCGGCGACCAGGTCCAGGTCATCACGCCGGCGGACCAGCAGACGCACTCGTTCCGGGTGGTCGGCATCGCCGGGTACTCCGGCGGGCGCGACTCGCTGGGCGGCGAGTTCATCGTGTTCTTCACCGAGCCGGTGGCGCAGACGTTGATGCTCGGCGAGACCGGCGTCTACAGCAACATCTCCGTCGACGTCGAGGACGGCGCGTCGATCGCGACCGTGCAGAACGACATCCGCACCGCGCTCGGCCCGGACTACCAGGTCGAGACCGGCCAGGAACTGGCCGACAAGAGCGCCGCACCACTGAAGACGATCTTCAAGTTCTTCAACCGGATCCTGCTCGGCTTCGGCGCGGTGGCGCTGCTCGTCGGCGTCTTCCTGATCCTGAACACGTTCTCGATCATCGTCGCGCAGCGCACCAGGGAGCTGGCGCTGATGCGGGCGATGGGCGCGAGCCGCCGGCAGATGATCGGCTCGGTGCTGCTGGAGGCGTTCGTCGTCGGCCTGATCGGGTCGGCGCTGGGGCTGGCCGCCGGGGTCGGCCTGGGTTGGTTGGGTGCGTGGGCGCTGGGCAGCCTGCTCGGCGGCGGTCGGCTCGAGGTGGCCGGCATCGGGGTGCCGCTCGCGTCGGTGGTCTCGGCGTTCGGCATCGGCATCAGCGTGACGATGCTCGCCGCGCTGATCCCCGCGCTGCGGGCCGCCCGGGTCCCCCCGGTGGCCGCGATGCGCGAGTCGGCGACCCCGGACCGCCCGCTGACCCGGATCACGATCGCCGGCGCCGTCGTCACGGCGATCGGCGTCGGGCTGCTGGCGTGGGGGTTGACCGGCGCCGGCGACGCGACGCTGACGCTGATCCTGGCCGGCGTGCTCGCCGGGCTGGTGGGCGTCGCGCTGCTGACGCCGTTCGTGTGCCGGCCCGTCGTGTCGCTGCTGGGGCGGATCTTCTCCTGGTCGGTGCCGGGCAAGCTGGGCCGGCGCAACTCGTCGCGCAACCCACGCCGCACCGCGATCACGGCAGCCGCCGTGATGATCGGGATCGCATTGATCACCGGAATCAGCACGATCGTGGCGTCGGTGAGCCTGACCGTGTCCAACACGATCCAGCAGCAACTGCAGGCCGACCTCATCATCGCCGGCCAGCAGACCAGCGAGATCCCGCCGGTCATCGACGAGGACGCGCTCGCCGAGATCAAGGCGATGCCGGAGGTGGCCAACGCGGCGTCGGTCACGTACGAGTTCTTCGCCAAGGCGGGCGACCGCGACGCGATCGTGTTCGCCTACGACGACTGGGCCGCGGCCCAGAAGGCGCTGGAGATCCGGCCCGACCAGGGCGACATCGGGGCGATCGACCCGGGCGAGGTGGTCGTCGACCACGACACCGCCACGGACAGCAAGCTCTCCGTCGGCGACCGGGTGACGCTGACCTTGCCGAAGGGCGAGCGGACCTTCACCCTGGTCGGCATCACGGCCAAGACCCAGGTGAACACCGGGTACGTGATCTCGCTGTCCGACGCGAAGGACCTGTTCCGCTCGGCGGCGCCGAACCAGGCGTACCTCAAGCTGGTCCCCGGCGCGTCGGTCACCCAGGTCAAGCAGAAGGTCGACGACGCGCTCGCCGACAGCCCCGAGGTGACGGTGCAGACCCGCGACGAGTTCATCAGCAGCCAGACGTTCTTCCTCGACTTCCTGTTGAACGCGGTGCAGGTGCTGCTCCTGGTGGCGATCGCCATCTCGGTGCTGGGCATCATCAACACGCTGGTGCTCTCGGTGCTCGAACGCACCAGGGAACTGGGCATGCTGCGGGCCATCGGCCTGCGGCGCAGCCAGACCATGCGCATGATCACTGTCGAGTCGGTGGTGATCTCGCTGTTCGGCACGATCCTCGGCCTGGTGGTCGGCCTCGGGCTCGGTCTCGCCGTCGTCGACGCGCTGCGGGATCAGGGCATCACCGACACCGCCCTGCCGTGGGGGCTGATGGGTCTGTACCTGTTCGCGGCCGTGATCATCGGCGTGGGCGCGGCCATCATCCCGGCGATCCGGGCGGCCCGGCTGAACGTGCTCAACGCCATCGCGTACGAGTAGGCGGGTTCCCTTTCCACGATCTTGGACGTCTGCTATCGCTCCCGCGACAGCAGACGTCCAAGATCGGCGCGAGCATGCGCGGCGGCCCGCGCCCGCGCGGCGGCCCGCGGGCCGCGGCGCGCCGCCGCGCGGGCCGCGGCGTCAGGGGCGGCCCCTAGCCGGGCTCAGGGTCCGCCCCGGTCGGAAAACCGGTGGTCCGCTCCCCCGCCAAGCCGACGAGACCGGGCCGGCGCGCGCGGATCATCAACGCAGACGACAAACGCGGAACACAAACGCTGGAGGATCACGGTGACGGTCACGGCACCCACCCGGCCCGGAACCGGGCGCGAAGCCCCGTTCGCGGCCCGCGCAAACGACGTGTGGAAGGTGTACGGCAGCGGCGAGGCCGAGGTGGTCGCGCTGCGTGGGGTGAGCGTGGAACTGGAACGGGGGGCGTTCACCGCCATCATGGGGCCGTCGGGCTCCGGCAAGTCGACGCTGATGCACTGCCTCGCCGGCCTCGACGCGGTCACCCGCGGCGAGGTGCACATCGGCGACACCCTGGTCACGGGGCTGAAGGACAAGGCGCTGACCCGGCTGCGGCGCGAGCAGGTCGGGTTCGTGTTCCAGCAGTTCAACCTGCTGCCGACGCTCAGCGCCGAGGAGAACATCCTGCTGCCGCTGTCGATCGCCGGCCGCAAGCCCGACGCGGCGTGGTTCGACACGGTGATCGACACGGTCGGCCTGCGGGACCGCCTCAAGCACCGGCCGTCGCAGCTGTCCGGCGGGCAGCAGCAGCGCGTCGCGTGCGCGCGGGCGCTGGTGTCCCGTCCCGAAGTGATCTTCGCGGACGAGCCGACCGGCAACCTGGACTCGCGCTCGGGGGCCGAGGTGCTGGGCTTCCTGCGCGACTCTGTGCGCCGCTTCGGCCAGACCATCGTGATGGTCACGCACGACCCGAACGCCGCCTCCTACGCCGACCGGGTGATCTTCCTGGCCGACGGCGCGGTGGTCGACGAACTGCGCAACCCGACCGCCGAGACGGTGCTGGACACCATGAAGCGCCTCGACACGGTGGAGGGCTGAGCCGCCATGATCGAGCGAAGCGAGATCATCATCTGGCTCCGGGAAGCCGACGCGCGAGCGGAGCGAGCGGGTCGGCGGCACGATCGCAGCTCGCGGAGCGAGGTGCGATCATGATCTGGGCAACGCTGAAGAGCCTGCTCTCCAGAAAGCTGCGGTTGGTCCTGTCGGGGCTCGCCGTGGTGCTGGGAGTGATGTTCGTGTCGGGAGCCTTCGTGCTCACCGACACGCTGGGCCGCTCGTTCGACAACCTGTTCGCGACCGTCTACCAGGACACCGACGTTCAGGTGCACGCGGCGTCCAAGCTCGGCGACGACTCCGGCGACGCGGAGAACGTCACCGACGGAATCACCCCCGACGTGGTGGCCAAGGCCGCCGCGGCGCCCGGCGTGGCCGCCGCGAAGGGCGTCGTGGTCGCCGACGGCGCGCTGATGATCGGCCCGAACGGCAAGACAGTGCAGACGTTCGGCCCGCCGCGCCTCGGCGAGAACTGGACCGGCGAGAGCAACCTGCTGCACCTGCGCGAGGGCCGGGCACCGAACGGTCCGGGCGAGATCGTCATCAACGGCGCGCTCGCGAAGGCGGCCGAGAAGAAGGTCGGCCAGGAGGCCGGCGTCCTGACGCTGCAACCGAAGCGGACGTTCACCGTCGTCGGCATCGCCGAGTACAGCGGCGGCCGGGACAGCCTCGGCGGAACGTTGGAGATCTGGTTCCACGAGTCGGTGGCGTCCGAGCTCATGCTCGGCACGCCCGGCGTGTTCAGCGCGATCGACGTGAAAGCCGCGTCGGGCACCACGCCGGCGCAGGCCCGCGACTCGGTGAAGGCCGCGCTGGGCACCGGCTACGACGTCAAGACCGGCGCGGAGCTGAAGGACGCCCAGACGAAGGACTTCGAGCAGGGCCTGAGCTTCTTCAACAACATCCTGCTCGGGTTCGCCGGCGTGGCACTGTTCGTGGGGATCTTCTTGATCCTCAACACGTTCTCGATCATCGTGGCCCAACGCACGCGCGAACTGGCGCTGATGCGCGCGATCGGCGCGAGCCGCCGTCAGATGATCGGTTCGGTGCTGACCGAGGCGCTCGTCATCGGCCTCGTCGCGTCCGTGATCGGCCTCGGGCTGGGCATCGGCGCCGGCGCGCTGCTGGCTTGGGTGTTCGGCCACATCGGCGGCGGTGACCTGGAACTGGCCGGGCTGGGAGTCCCGCCGGCCGCGATCATCGCCGCGTTCACCGTCGGCATGATCGTGACGGTGCTGGCGGCGCTGCTGCCGGCGGTGCGTGCGTCCCGGATCCCGCCGGTGGCGGCGATGCAGGAGGCAGCCACCCCGGACCGGCCGCTGACCAAGATCACCGTGACCGGCGCGCTCGTCGGCGCGGCGGGCGGGACGCTGCTGGCGCTCGGTCTCGCCGGAAAGCTCGGCGACGCGACGCTCACCGGCATCCTCGGCGGCGTGCTCGTCAGCTTCATCGGGGTGGCGCTGCTGACCCCGGCGATTGCCCGGCCCGTCGTCGGCGTGATCGGGCGGCTGTTCTCCTGGTCGGTGCCGGGAAAGCTGGGCCGGCTGAACTCCGGCCGCAACCCGCGCCGCACCGCGATCACGGCGGCCGCGCTGATGGTCGGCATCGCGCTGATCACCGGCGTGAACACGATCCTGGCCTCGGCCGACAAGAGCCTGCACGACTTCGCCGACACGCAGGTCACGGCCGACCTGTTCATCTCCGGCGACCAGACCTCGGACCGGCCGCCGACGTTCGACCCCGCCGTGCTCGACAGGGCCAAGGCGGTGCCGGGCGTGACGTCGATCTCGGCCGAGTACTGGGACGGCGGCAAGATCAACGGTGCGATGCACGGCATCACGGTGGTGACCGATCTGCCGGCGATGGCCAACATGATCGGCCTGAAGCCGGCCAGCGGCACCCTGGGTGCCCTCACCGGCGACCAGGTGATCATCGACGAGGACAGCGCCCGCGAGGAGCACCTGACCGTCGGGTCGACGGTTCCGGCGCAGTTCAGCCGCGGCGAGCCCCGCACGCTGACGGTGGTGGGCGTCTACCAGAAGAGCGAGGTGTTCGGCGGGTACATCGGCTCGACGGGGCTGATCCCGAACCTGCGGATCCCCCTGCCGTCGATGGCCTACCTGACGGTGGCCGACGGCGCCTCGGTCGACGGCGTGCGCAAGCAGATCGACGCGCTGCTCGTCGACAGCCCGGAGGTGAGCGTCTCCACGACGAAGGAGTTCGTCGACCAGCAGGTGGCGCAGCTCGACGTCGTGCTGCTGATGGTGCAGATCCTGCTGGCGCTGGCGATCCTGATCGCGGTGCTGGGCATCGTCAACACGCTGGCGCTGTCGGTGCTGGAACGCACCCGGGAGCTGGGGCTTGTGCGCGCCGTGGGGCTCAGCCGGGGTCAGTCGATGCGCATGGTCACCGTCGAGGCCGTGGTGATCTCGGTGTTCGGGGCGCTGCTCGGCGTCGTGGTCGGCACCGGACTCGGCGTCGCCGTGGTGAAGGCGCTCAAGGACGACGGCATCACCGCGCTGGCCCTGCCCTGGCAGAGCCTGGGGACCTACCTGCTGCTGGGCGCCGTGATCGGGGTCATCGCGGCGGTGATCCCCGCGATCCGCGCGGCCCGCACCAACGTGCTGCAGGCGATCGCGTACGAGTGAGGTGATCCGTGGACGGCTGCTACCGGGGATTCGGTAGCAGCCGTCCCAGGCTTTCGGGCGTGACCCCTTCGAGGCTCGGCACCAGGGTCACGCCCGGTTGCTCGTCCAGGGCGACCTCGGACGGGACGCCGAGCACCACGCAGCCCGCCGCGAGGGCGCTGACGATGCCGTTCGGCGAGTCCTCGATCGCCACGCAGCGGGCCGGGTCGGCGCCGATCAACTCCGCCGCCGTGCGGTACGGCGCCGGGTGCGGCTTCGTCTCGTCCAGGTCGTCGCCGGCGACCACGGCGTCGAAGTTCGCGGCGCCGATCGTGACCAGCGCGACCTCCACCAGGTGCCGGTGGGTGGCCGTGACCAGCGCCGTCGGGACGCCGGCGGCCCGCACCGCGGCCAGCAGCTCGGCCGCGCCGGGCCGCCACACCAGTCCGCCGGTGAACAGCTCCGCGACCCGTTCCTCCAGCCAGCGCACGCTCTCCGCCGGGTCGGCGACCACGCCGAGGTCGTCGTGCAGGATCGTCATGGACTGCGCCATGTTGGTGCCGACCATCGCGTGGCGTGCGGCGCCGGACAGCTCACCGCCGAGATGCCCGGCCAATTCGTCGAGGCCGACCGACCACACCTTCTCGCTGTCGACAAGCGTGCCGTCCATGTCGAACAGGACACCGGCGGGCAGGTTCGTCACCGGTCCATGATCCGCGGGATCGGGCCGGTCGACCACTCAGCCCGCCGGTTCGCCTGTCGATTCTGCGGCCGTGGGTGCCTCACCGCGCGCGGCCATCGGCTACGCCGCCCTCACCGGGCCGGCCGTCGTCGTGCACCAGTTCCTGCCCGCGAGCGCCCGTCCGACGTCGTTCCTCCTGATCGCCGCCTCAACGATCCCACCGGTCGTCGCGCTGCTGCGGCGTACCGGGCGGGCCGACCGGACGCCCTGGTGGCTGCTGCTCGCCGCGATGTCGACGCTGCTCGTCGTCAACACGATGGTCGCCACCGGGCTGCCCGCGCTGCGGATGCCCGCCGAGTTCATCGTCACCGTCGGGCACGCCCTGCTGCTGGCCGCCGCGCTGAAGCTGGTGGCCCGGCGCGGCCGCAGCGACGTCGGCGGTCTCATCGACGCCTCGGTGGCGCTGATGGGTCTCGGTGCGGTGCTCTGGAGTGGGCTGCTGCAGCCCCACCTCGCCGCGCGGCACAGCCCGCTGGGCGCGCAGATCGCCCTGTTCGTCAGCGTGTTCGTGCTGACGGGCGTGCTGGGGGCATTGGGGCGCCTGGTGTTCACCGGCGGACGCCGCCTGATCGCGCTGCACCTGTTCCTGATCGCGCTGCTCATGGCGCTGGCCGGGAATACCGCGCTGGCGATGACCACCGGCTCCATGACGCAGCACCGGCTGCCGTGGGTGGAGGCGCTCCTGCTCGTCGCCTACCTGTGCGTCGGTGGCGCGGCCCTGCACCCGTCGGCGGGTGCGCTGGCGCGGCCGGGGCCCGCGCCCGCCGACGACCTCAGCGGGGGGCGTCTGGTCTTCCTCGGCGCCGCGATCGTGGCGAGCCCCCTGGTCGGCGGCGGCCGGCAGCTGGTCGGGCTGCCCGCCGACGGCCTGCTCATCGCGCTCGGCACCCTGGCTGTCGCGCCGCTGGTGATGCTGCGCATCCACCGGCTGGCGACGGCCCGCCAGCGGGCCGAACGCGCGCTGGCCCATCAGGCCACCCACGACGTCCTGACCGGCCTGCCGAACCGCGCCGAACTGCACACGCGGCTGGACGCGGCGCTGCGGCGCGACCGGGAGCGGGAGTCGCCCGCGGTGGTGGTCCTGTTCTGCGATCTGAATGGGTTCAAGCGCGTCAACGACCGGCTCGGGCACGCGGCCGGGGACCAGCTTCTGCTCGACGTGGCGGGCCGGCTGCGGGCGACGCTGCGGGCCGGCGACACGCTGGCGCGCTACGGCGGCGACGAGTTCGTCGTGTTGTGCGAGGACACCGACCAGGACGGCGCCGCGGCCACCTGCACCGATCGGATCCACGCCGCGCTGGAGGCGCCGATCGTGCTCGACGCCGGCCCGGTCGAGGTCGGCGCGAGCGTCGGGGCGGCGCTGGCCGACGGGCGAACGGACGCCGACGAGTTGATCCGTGCCGCGGACGCGCGCATGTACCGAGCCAAGAAGCGTCGGCACGCCGAAGTGGCGGCTTAGTCCGCCACCCCCGACGATCTTGCAGTCGTGGTGCCAGTATTCGTGCTCATTCGCGGTAGTTTGTCCGGCACCACAAGTGCAAGATCGACGCGATCATGGGGCGGGTTCGCAGGCCTACTTGGCGTTGAAGTACGACGCTTCCGGGTGGTGGACCACCAGGGCGTCCGTGGCCTGCTCGGGGACCAGCTGGTACTCCTCGCTCAGTGTCACGCCGATGCGCTCGGAGCCCAGCATCGCCACCAGCTTGCCGCGGTCCTCCAGGTCCGGGCAGGCCGGGTAGCCGAACGAGTAGCGGCAGCCGCGGAAGTCGGTCCGCAGGATCCCGTCGAGGTCGGCAGGGTCGTCGGCGGCCATCGGGCGGCCGTCGGGCAGCACGAGCTCGTGCCGGATGCGCCGGTGCCAGTACTCGGCCAGCGCCTCGGTGAGCTGCACCGACAGGCCGTGCACCTCGAGGTAGTCGCGGTAGGCGTTGCCGGCGAACAGCTTCGCCGCGTACTCGCTCACCGGCTGCCCCACGGTGACCAGCTGGAACGCGATCACGTCCAACGGCCCGGAGCCGCGCGGCTTGAAGAAGTCGGCGATGCACAGCCGGCGGTCGCGCCGCTGCCGGGGGAAGGAGAACCGGGCCCGCTCGGCGGCGGCGTTCTCGTCCAGGACGACCACGTCGTTGCCCTCGGCGTAGCACGGGAAGTACCCGTAGACCACGGCCGCCTCGAGCACCTTGTCGGTGGCCAGCCGGTCCAGCCAGTACCGCAGCCGCGGCCGGCCCTCGGTCTCCACCAGCTCCTCGTACGTGGGGCCGCTGCCGCCGCGGCTGCCGCGCAGCCCCCACTGGCCGAGGAAGGTCGCCCGCTCGTCGAGCAGCGCGGCGTACTCGGCCAGCGCGATGCCCTTGACCACGCGGGTCCCGTAGAACGGCGCGGCCGGCACGTCGGCGTTCGGGTCGACGTCGGAACGCACGCTCACGTCGTCGAGGGACGGCAGGTCCTCGCGGACGATGACCTGGCGGGCGCGGCGCTCGCGGCGCGCGGCCAGGGCCTTCTCGCGGGCCTCGTCCACGACGGGCGTCCCACCCCGCTTGGCGGTCATCACGCGCTCCATGAGGGCCAGGCCCTCGAAGGCGTCGCGGGCGTAGTGGACCTCGCCGTTGTACAGGGCGCGCAGGTCGTCCTCGACGTAGGCGCGGGTCAGCGCCGCACCGCCGAGCAGCACCGGGAACCGGCCGGCGATGCCCCGGGTGTTCATCTCCTCCAGGTTCTCTTTCATGATCACCGTGGACTTGACGAGCAGCCCGGACATGCCGATCGCGTCGGCGCGCGAGTCCTCGGCGGCGTCGAGGATCGCCGAGATCGGCTGCTTGATGCCGATGTTGACGACCTCGTAGCCGTTGTTGGTGAGGATGATGTCGACGAGGTTCTTGCCGATGTCGTGCACGTCGCCGCGCACGGTGGCCAGCACGATGCGGCCCTTGCCGCCGTCGTCGGACTTCTCGATGTGCGGCTCGAGGTACGCGACGGCCTGCTTCATCACCTCGGCCGACTGCAGCACGAACGGCAGCTGCATCTGGCCGGAGCCGAACAGCTCGCCGACCACCTTCATCCCGTCGAGCAGGGTGTCGTTGATGATGTCCAGCGCGCTCTTGGACTCCAGCGCGGCGTCGAGATCGGCCTCCAGGCCGGTCCGCTCGCCGTCGATGATGCGACGCTTGAGCCGCTCGTCCAATGGCAGCGCGGCCAGCTCCTCGGCCCGGCCCGCGCGGGCGGCCGCCATGTCGACGCCCTCGAACAGCTCGATGAACCGCTGCAGCGGGTCGTAGCCCTCGCGCCGCCGGTCGTAGACCATGTCGAGCGCGACCTCGCGCTGCTCGTCCGGGATGCGGTTCATCGGCAGGATCTTGCTGGCGTGCACGATCGCGCTGGTGAGGCCCGCCTGCTGGCACTCGTGCAGGAACACCGAGTTGAGCACCTGCCGGGCGGCCGGGTTCAGGCCGAAGGAGATGTTGGAGATGCCGAGCGTGAAGTTGACGCCGGGGAAACGCTCCGCGATCTGCCGGATGGCCTCGATGGTCTCGATGGCGTCGCGGCGGGTCTCCTCCTGACCGGTGGAGATCGGGAACGTCAGGCAGTCGACGAGGATGTCCTGGACCCGCAGCCCCCAGTTGGTGGTGAGGTCCTCGATGAGCCGGGCCGCGACGCGCACCTTCCATTCGGCGGTGCGGGCCTGGCCCTCCTCGTCGATGGTCAGCGCCACGACGCCGGCGCCGTGTTCGCGCACGATCGGCATCACCCGCTGGTAGCGGGACCCGGGGCCGTCGCCGTCTTCGAAGTTGACGGAGTTGACGACGCACCGGCCGCCGAGCGACTCCAGGCCGGCCTCGATCACGTTCGGCTCGGTGGAGTCGAGCATGATCGGCAGCGTGGACGCGGTGGCGAACCGGCCGGCGAGCTGGCGCATGTCGTCGGCGCCGTCCCGGCCGACGTAGTCGACGCACAGGTCCAGCAGATGCGACCCGTCGCGGGCCTGCTCGCGGGCGATCTCGACGCACTTGTGGAAGTCGGCGGCGAGCATGGCCTCGCGGAAGGCCTTGGAGCCGTTGGCGTTGGTGCGCTCACCGACCATGAGTACGCCGGCGTCCTGGGCGAACGGGACATGGTGGTACATCGAGGACACGCCGGCGTCGACCGCCGGCTCCCGCCGCGCGGGTGCGACGCCGGTGAGCCGCTGCGCGACAGTGCGGATGTGCTCCGGCGTGGTGCCGCAGCAGCCACCGACCAGCACCGCCCCGTACTCGGTGGCGAAGCGGTGCAGCGCCTCGGCGAGCTCGTCGGGGGTCAGCGGGTACACCGCGCCCTGCGGGGTGAGCTGCGGCAGACCGGCGTTCGGCATCACCGACAGCGGGACGCGCGCGTGCTGAGCCAGGTAGCGCAGGTGCTCGCCCATCTCGGCCGGGCCGGTGGCGCAGTTGAGCCCGATGAGGTCGATGCCGAGCGGCTCGAGCGCCGTCAGCGCCGCCCCGATCTCGCTGCCGACCAGCATGGTGCCGGTGGTCTCGACGGTGACGTGGCAGACCAGCGGGACCGCGCGGGAGGCGGCCATCGCGCGCTTGGCGCCGACCACCGCTGCCTTCGTCTGGAGCAGGTCCTGGCAGGTCTCGACGATCAGCGCGTCGGCGCCACCGGCGAGCAGGCCGGCGGCGTTGTCGCGGTACGCGTCGCGCAGGTCGGCGTAGGAGACGTGGCCGAGCGTCGGCAGCTTCGTGCCGGGACCCATCGACCCGAGCACGTAGCGCCTGCGCTCCGGCGTGCTGAACCGGTCGGCGGCCTGGCGGGCCAGCCGGGCCGACGCCTCGGCGAGCTCGACGATCCGCTCGGCGATGCCGTACTCGCCCAGCGCGCTCAGGTTGGTGCCGAAGCTGTTCGTCTCGACGAGGTCGGCCCCGGCCTCGAGGTACGCCTCGTGCACCTGGCGAACCACATCGGGCCGGGTGACGTTGAGGACCTCGTTGCAGCCCTCGAGCCCCTCGAAGTCGTCGAGACCGAGGTCGAAGGCCTGCAGCATCGTGCCCATCGCCCCGTCGGCCACGAGGACACGACCGGCGTCGGCGGAGCCGACTCTGCCGGCTCCGCTGCCGGCGTCTGCGAACAGCTGTTCAGAAGGCATTGTTCGAGGCTACCCAAGCTGGTGCGGGCGCGGATGCGACCCGTGGACGTGAAGCGCGCGACACCCGGACGGCTCGCGCGACAACCGGACAACTACAGGCGACCGTCGGCCACGGCCTGGCGCACCCACGGGATGACCTCGTCGAGCATGTCCTCGAGGGTCGTGGTGGCCTCGAAGCCGAGCACCTCGCGCGCCTTGGTGACATCCGGGACGCGCTTCTGCACGTCGTACTCGAACGGGTCGTCGCTGGTGAGCCGCAGCGGCACGTCGGGACCCTTGATCTTGCGCCAGATCACCTCGGCCAGCTCGCGGACGGTGGTGGACTCGGCCGTCGAGATGTTGAAGTCCTCGTTGCGGGCCTTGTCGCTCTCCATCGCGGTGACGATGCCCTTGGCGAGGTCGCCGCCGTAGGTGTAGTGCCGCACCTGGCTGCCGTCGCCGAGGATGTGCAGCGGGTCCTGCCCCTTGAGCACCTTCTGCACCAGGTCGGGCACCACGTGCGACATGGCGAGCTTCACGTTGCCGGAGAGCACCTCGGCCTCGCCCAGCGCCCGACCCTCGCCGACGCCGACGCAGTTGAACGGCCGGACGATCGTGTACGGCAGCTTGTACTGGTCCCAGGCGGCCCTCGCGTAGTACTCGACGGCCAGCTTCTGGAACCCGTAGGACGACAGCGGCGGTGGGATACGGCGCTCGTCGCCCTCCTTCGACGGCCAGTGCTCCGTCGACTCGAAGACCATCGACGAGGAGAGGTAGGTCGCCTTCTGCAGGCGTCCCTCCTTGCTCGCCTTGATCGCCGCGTCGCACGAGGCGGCCATGATCCGCTCGTTGGTGGCGAGCAGGTCGTAGGCGTAGGCGTGGAAGTACGAGATGCCGCCGATCATCGCCGCGCCGACGATGAAGTGGTCGCAGTCGCTGAGCAGGCCGGTGAGCAGCTCGGTGTCGCGCGCGTCGCCCTCGACGAAGTGGTAGTCGGGGTTGTCGTCGTAGCTGTGGCTCACCGGCCCGTACTTCGAGAAGTTGTCCACGCCGACGACCTGGTGGCCGCGGCGCAGCAGCTCCTCGACGACGTACCCGCCGATGAAGCCGGCGGAACCGGTGATCAGAACCTTCGCCACGGAACGCTTCCCCTCGATGATTCGGTCGATGCTTCGGAAAACTTAGGCGGTGGCCGCCGGGCCGGTGTCGGCGGGTCCCGTCGTCGCGCCGGCCCCGGGGCCGGCGCTCGCGCCGGCCGCCGGGCCGGGCTCGACGGCCGATGCGGCTTTGGTCGACACGTCCGCGGCCGGTTCGTCGCCGATCGCGCGGTCGGCCGCGCCGTCGCGGATCTGCTCCGCGGAGAGCTTGCGGCCGTAGGCGAACCAGTACCAGCGCAGGTACTTGGGCAGCCAGCGGGCGACGTCGAAGCGCGAGTCGCCGAGCTGGCGGTCGAGCCAGATCGTCGGCAGCTCCGCGACGGGCAGCCGCATGCGGGCCGCCTTCGCGGTGAGCTCCAGGCCGATCTCGAAGCCGCTGCGGCTCTCGATGCCGACGCTGCGCACGAAGTCCGTCGAGTACGCCTTGAAGCTGTTGGTGGCGTCGCGCGTGCCGACCCGGGCGAACATGTGCAGCGACTTGCCGGCCCAGCGCGACATCATCCGCTTCATCCGCGGGCCGCCGACCTGCTGGCCGCCGGGCATGTACCGGGACGCCGCCGCGACCACCACGCCCCTGTCGACGAGCCGGGCCAGTTCGTCGATCTGGCGCGGGTCGTCGGAGCCGTCGGCCATCGTCACCACGGCGACCGGCGCGGCGGCCGCGTCGATGCCGAAGCGGATGGCGTTGGCCGGGCCGCGCCCGTACGTGTTGAGCACGGCGCGCACGCGCGGATCCTCCCGGTTCACCTTCTCCACGTACGGCACCGTCGAGTCGTCCGGGGTGTCGTGCACGACGAGCACCTCGCACGGGAGAGTGACCTCGCGGAGGATCCGGTGCAGGCAGACGAGAATGTTCTCGCCCTCCTGGTAGGCCGGGATGACGATCGAGACCTGCGGTCTCATATACGCATCCCCCGCCCGGCGATGCCCCACATGTCGGCGACCGGTTTGTCCGTCACGAGGTCTCTGTACTCGGGGTGCGGCGCCGCGATCACCAGCAGGTCGGCCTTGGTGAGCACGTCGTCGAGCGGGACGAACCGCGGGTCGTTGATGTACGGGTCGGTGCACAGCGTGTCGGCGGCCTTGAGCATGAGGATCTTGCGCAGCTTGTAGGCCAGGCTCTCCCGCGAGTCGTCGCTGCCGCCCTTGAACGCCATGCCGAGCACGCCGACGGTCAACTTCGGCAGGTCGAACTGCTGCTCCAGCTTGGAGACCAGGTACAGCGGCAGGCCCTCGTTGATGAGCATCGCCGTGTGGCCGATCACGAAGTTGTTGTTGTTGAACGCCGCCAGCTGCATCGTGTCCTTGAGCAGGCACGGCCCGGCCGCGAAACCGGGGCCCGGCAGGTCGGCCGCGCGTGGGTACTCGTGCCGGATCGCGTGCCGGATGCGCTCGAAGTCCAGGCCGAAGTCGTTGGCCATCATCCAGAACTGGTTCGCGGTGGCGAACTTGATGTAGCGCCAGGTGTTGGTGAACAGCTTCGCGAGCTCGGCCTCCTCGGGCACGAGCGGCACGATGTTCTCGGTCAGCGCGCTGAAGAAGGCGCTCGCCCGCTCCAGCGCCCGGTCGCCGCGTGCGGAGACGATCTGGGGCAGCGTGAACAGCTCGGTCATCGCGTGACCCTCGGCAATGCGCTCGGGACAGAACGCGACGTCGATGTCGAGGCCGTGCCGTTGCAGGAGCCGCTCGGTCAGCGCGGTGACGCCCGGGTGCACGGTGCTGCGCAGGACCACCAGCTGGCCGTCGCGCAGGTGGTCGACGCACCGCTCGAGCGCGCGCGGGACGGCGGCGAGATCGGGGTTGAGGTGCTCGTCGACGGGCGTGCCGACGATCACGATGAGCGTGTCGGCCGACCCGACGCTCGCCGGGTCGGTGGTCGCGTCGAGATTGCCGTTCGCGACCGCGGCCCGCAGCGGCTCGGCCGCGCCGTCCTCGTCGAACGGCAGGCGACCGCCGTTGACCGTGTCGACCGCCGCCGCGTTGATGTCATACAGCGTGACCGTACGACCACGCGACGCGAGCGCGATGCCCAGCGGCAGGCCGACCCGGCCACAACCGCCGATGATGACGGCGTCGCGCGTCTCACGGTCCGTTCCCGCAGCAGTCACTCTCTTCAGCCTCTCGTACGGCGAGTCTCCACGCCACCGCCCGCGTGCCCAGCCGGTCAACGATTGCTGATCCGCCGCAGATGCGGACGGTCGCTCGAGCGGCACGGACCGGTCCAAATCCCGGGGGCCGGGACATTCAGCACCCTTTTTGCCAGCGCAGCATAGAGGGGCCCGCGCGGCCTTGTCACACCGCCCGTGACGGCCCGTCGCGCAATCCTCTCCCGCGACGCGCCCCGGCGCGGTCGTGAGCAGCGGCCACGTAGCCCGCGTAGGCTGGGTCGGTGACCGAGTTCGACGGCCTACCCGTGCTGCGCTCCCCCGTCGCCATCGCCGCGTTCGAGGGATGGAACGACGCCGCCGACGCGTCCACGGCCGTGGTCGAGCACCTGGAAGAGATCTGGCAGGCGAAGTCGGTGGCTTCGCTCGACCCCGAGGAGTTCTACGACTTCCAGGTCAACCGGCCGACGATCACGCTGACCGACGGCGAGGTTCGCAAGATCGATTGGCCCACCACCCGGTTCGCGGTCGCGACGCCGCCCGGCACGGAGCGCGACATCGTGCTGATCCGCGGCATCGAGCCCAGCATGCGCTGGCGCACGTTCTGCGACGAGGCGCTCGAGGTCTGCCACAGCCTCGACGTGACCCGGATCGTCCTGCTCGGCGCCCTGCTGGCCGACGTCCCGTTCACCCGGCCGTTACCGATCAGCGGCAGCGCGTCCGACCGGACGGTGGCCGAGCGGTACGGCCTGACGCTGAGCCGGTACGAGGGCCCGGTCGGGATCGTGAGCGTTCTCCAGGACGCGGCGCAGCGCGCCGAGCTCGAAGCGATGTCGTTCTGGGTGCATGTGCCCCACTACGCGAACAACCCGCCGTGCCCGAAGGCCACGCTGGCCCTGCTGCACCGCATCGAAGAGGTGCTCGACCTGCCGATCCCGACGGCCGACCTGGCCGAGGAGTCGACCGAGTGGGAGACCCGGCTGCGCCAGGCCGCCGAGCAGGATGCCGAACTGGCCGAGTACGTGCGCGAGCTGGAGGAGCGCTCCGGCGACGACACCATACAGCCGCTGTCCGGCGACGAGATCGCCCAGGAGTTCGAGCGCTACCTGCGCCGCCGCGGCGGCCAGGCCGGCCCCACGGCCAGCTTCTAGCTTTCCGCGACCTACTGCTGGTACGACTCCAGGAACCGCGCGATTCGCGCTATCGCCTCTTCCAGTTCGGCGACCCTGGGCAGGGTGACGACCCGGAAGTGGTCGGGCTCGGGCCAGTTGAACGCCGTGCCCTGCACCACCAGTAGCCGCTCGTTCAGCAGCAGGTCGAGCACGAACTTCTCGTCGTCGTAGATCGGGTACATCCCTGGGTCCAGGCGCGGGAACATGTACAGCGCACCGGTCGGCTTCACGCACGACACGCCCGGGATCGCGGTGAGCGCGGCGTACGCGGCGTCGCGCTGCTCCACCAGCCGGCCGCCGGGCAGCACCAGGTCGTTGATGCTCTGGTAGCCGCCGAGTGCGGTCTGCACCGCGTGCTGGGTCGGCACGTTCGGGCACAGCCGCATGTTCGCGAGGATCTCGATGCCCTCGATGTAGCTCTCGGCGTGCTGCTTCGGGCCGGAGATCACCAGCCAGCCGGTACGGAACCCGGCGACCCGGTAGGACTTCGACAGCCCGTTGAACGTCAGGCACAGCAGGTCGGGCGCCAGGGCCGCAGTCGACGTGTGCGTGGCGTCGTCGTAGAGGATCTTGTCGTAGATCTCGTCGGAGAGCAGTAGCAGATGGTGGCGGCGGGCCAACTCGACGAGCTGCTCCAGCAGTTCGGGCGGGTACACCGCACCCGTCGGATTGTTCGGGTTGATGATGACGATCGCCCGGGTCCGGTCGGTGATCTTCGACGCGATGTCGGCCGGGTCGGGGAACCAGCCGGACTGCTCGTCGCAGCGGTAATGCACCGCGGTGCCGCCGCTCAGACTCACCGCGGCCGTCCACAGTGGATAGTCGGGGGCCGGGATGAGCACCTGGTCGCCGTTCTCCAGCAACGCCTGCAGCGCCATCACGATCAGTTCGGACACGCCGTTGCCGAGGTAGACGTCCTCGATGTCGACGCCGGACACGCCCTTGCCCTGGTAGTACTGCACGACCGCGCGCCGGGCGGACAGCAGGCCCTTCGAGTCGCCGTAACCGTGTGCGTTCGGCAGGTTGAGGATGACGTCCTGCAGCATCTCCTCCGGTGCGGAGAAACCGAACGGGGCCGGATTGCCGATGTTCAGCTTGAGGACGTTGTGCCCCTCTGCCTCGAGGCGCTTGGCCTCGCGCATGACCTGACCACGGATCTCGTAACAGACGTTGGCGAGCTTGCTCGACTGGCTGACCTGCATCCCGCAACCTTAGGAGCCCGCTGGCACCGGAAGCGCGCAATTGTCCGAAGGATGGACGCCGACGGCGTCCGCGGCGGATGCCAATCGGGATCCTCTGGCGTGTCACACCAGCTAGGGCGTCCTAGGAGGCTAGGTTGATCTCCATGACCACGATCAACCCGGGCGCCACCGAGGCGCCGCACCGGCAGATCGCGGCGCTGCTGCGGGAGCGCATCCGCCGGGGCGAGTGGGCACCCGGCGAGCGGCTACCGGCGATCCCCGCGATCGCGGTCGAGTACGGCGTCGCCAAGCAGACGATCCAGCGCACGATCGACCAGCTCCGCGTCGAGGGCGTGCTGATCACGCGGCCGGGCTCCGGGACGTTCGTGCGCGGGACCAAGCGACGCCTCAACCGCCTGTCCCGCGGCCGCTACGGCGCCCAGCGCGGCTACCACGCCGACCTCGCCGCCCGGTACCGGCAGCACCTCACCGAGGTCGGCCACAGCCCGGCGCCGCCGGACGTCGCCGAGGCGTTCGGGGTCTCCCCGGGCACCGCGCTGGTGGTGCGCCGGCACCTGGTGCGCACGTCGGACGTCCCGGTCGAGGTCGGCGCGTCCTGGCTGCGCCCGGCGGACGCCGACGGCACCGCGCTGGCCCGGCCCGAGGTGTTCGACAGGCCGCTGTACCAGGAGGTCGAGGAGACCACCGGCCGCACCTACACCAACGCGACCGACCAGATCACCGCCCGCCTGCCCAGCCGCGACGAGGCCGAACTGCTCCAGATCCGGGCCGACACCCCGGTTCTGGTGCTGCTGCACATCGCCTACGACCAGCGCGGCAGGGCGATCGAGGTGGCGCAGGCGGTGTGGCCCGGCCCGGTCACGTCGCTGACCGAGAAGTACCCGATCGCCTCGCCCCGGCCGTCGCTCCCCGCCGACGAGCCCGACCTCGCCCTGGGCTGACCGGCGCACGAACACGACCACGCTCGCCGGCCGGGCGCGGTCTGCCGCTGTTCGCGGCTATATGTCGATCTTGCAGATTGTCGGTGCGACAAAAAAGTTCGATATCGGACAAACGTTGACGGCACAGGTGCAAGATCGCCGAAGACGAACCGGACCCCCGTCAGCCGACCCCGATCAGCCGACCCCGATCAGCCGACCCCGATCAGCCGACCCCCATGAGCCGACCCCCATGAGCCGATCTTGCAGTGGCGGCGTGGCTATTCGCAGTGATTTGCACCGCTCTGGGCGGCATCTCCACTGCAAGATCGACGTATAGCCGCGAACAGGTAGGCGCCGGCTCCCGCGGTTGTCAGGGGCCGGGCTCAGAGGCGGACGCCGAGCAGGGCGTCCACGGCGCGCGCCACGAGGGCCGGCGCGTCCGCGTCGTCGCCGGTGCCGGCCAGCGCCGCCTCTGCCCAGGAGTCCACCACGGCCAGCGCGCCCGGCGTGTCGAGATCCGCCGCGAGCCGCGTCCGAACCGCCTCCAGCAACGCCCCGCCCGACGGCCCACGCCCGGCCGCGACCGCCTCGCGCCACCGGCCCAGCCGCTGCTCGGCCGTCTTCAACAGCTCGTCGGTCCACTGCCGGTCGCCGCGGTAATGGTCGGCGATCAGCGCCAGCCGCAACGCCATCGGGTCGACGCCGTCGGCCCGCAGCCGCGACACGAACACCAGGTTGCCCCGGCTCTTGGACATCTTCTCGCCGGCCAGCCCGATCATGCCGGCGTGCACGTAGTGCGCCGCGAACGGCGTGACGCCGGTGAGCACCTCGGCGTGCGCCGCCGAGCACTCGTGGTGCGGGAAGATCAGGTCGTTGCCGCCGCCCTGCACGCCGATCGAGTCGCCGAGCAGCCGCAGCGCGATCACCGCGCACTCCACGTGCCAACCCGGCCGGCCGGGCCCGAGCGGGCCGCCCTCCCAGGCCGGCTCGCCGTCGCGGGCGCCGCGCCACAGCAGGGGGTCGAGCGGGTCGCGCTTACCGGGCCGGTCCGGGTCGCCGCCGCGCTCGGCGGCCAGCCGCAGCATCGTCTCCCGGTCGTAGTGCGACTCGGAACCGAAGCCCGCCGCGGCCGCCACCGGGAAGTACACGTCGTTCTCGACGCGGTACGCGGCGCCCGCGTCCATCAGGCGCGCCACCGCCGCGGCGATCTGCGGGATGGACTCGACGGCGCCGACGTAGTGCCGCGGCGGCACGATCCGCAGCGCCTCCATGTCCTCCCGGAACAGCGCGGTCTCCCGCATGGCGAGCACCACCCAGTCCTCGCCGTCGCGCTCGGCCCGTTCCAGCAGCGGGTCGTCGATGTCGGTGACGTTCTGCACGTAGTTCACGTCTTCGCCGGCGTCGCGCCACATCCGGTTGACCAGGTCGAAGGTGATCATCGTGGCCGCGTGGCCGAGGTGGGTGGCGTCGTACGGGGTGATGCCGCACACGTACATCGTCGCCGGACCGGTGGGCAGTACCGCCCCGCGCGCGGTGTCGAACAGCTCGAGCCTGGGCGCCCGCCCGGGTAGGGCGGGAACGTCGTGCGGCATCCACGGATCCATCCAGCCAGCGTATCCGGCGAGCCGATCAAGCAACCCGATCCGCTAGATCGGCGGCCACGGCAGCGCGGGCCAGTCGTCGGGCGGCGACGGGAACACCTTCGTCCGGCGCAGCGCATCGACCCGCCGGCACAGCGCCCGCATCTCCCGCATCGTCAGGTGCTCGGCCAGTTCCGCGCCGAGCGACCCGTCCAGGTCGTCGCGCAGCCGGGTCAGCACCTCCAGCGCGTCGTCGGGCACCGGGTCGTCGGCCCAGCCCCACAAGACCGTCCGCAACTTGTCGTCGGTGTGGAAGCTCACACCGTGGTCGACCCCGTGCACCTCACCGTCCACAGTGGACAGGATGTGCCCGCCCTTACGGTCGGCGTTGTTGATGACCGCGTCGAAGACGGCCATCCGGGCCAGTTGCGGCACGCCCGCGTGCGCGAGGACATAGGGCCGGCCGTTCTCGTCGCGGGCCGCCGCGACCCGGTGCCATCCGACCGGGATCCGCCGGCCGGGAACGAAGTCGACGAGCGGTTCGGGACGCTGACGCTCCTCGTCGATCCACAGCTGGCACATGCCCGGCCCGAGCGGGCCGTCGCGGAGCACTGTCGGCGGCACGATCCCCCACCCGGTGGCCTCCGACACCAGGTATGCGGCGCGTTCGCGGCCGGCCAGCGTCCCGTCGGGAAAGTCCCACAGCGGCCGCTCGCCGCGCACCGGCTTGTAGACGCACCGCGCCTCGACGCCGTCGAGGGCCAGTTCGGCGCGCAGCGTCGTGTTCGACGCGTCGATCAACCGACCCTCGATGCTCAAGCTGCCGTGCGCGAGCAGATCGACGACCTCGGTCGGCACGGGCTACCGGTGGTATCCGTTGTGCCGCGGGCACAGGTGACCGCGCGGGTCCAGCGGCTGGCCGCAGAGGGGGCACGGCTGCCGGCCCGAGGCCAGCACGCGGCGGGCCCTCTCGATGAAGGCCCGGGTCTCCTGCGGCGTGAGGCGCACGCGGAGCCGGTCGCGGTCGGCGTCGGCCTCCTCGTCGTCGTCGGCCGCGGCCGATTCCTCCTCCTCGGCCTCCGCTTCGCCCTCGCCGGCCGCGATCGCCTCGATGACGACGGTCGCCGTGTCGACGTCGAACGCGAGGCCGAGCGTGCCGACCCGGAACTCCTCGTCGAGCGGGGTGTCGAGGGGCTCGTTGTCGGCCGGGCCGGGCGGCGGCGGCAGCTCGACGCCGAAGCGCCGCTGCGCCTCGGTCAGCAGCTCGTCGAGCTTCTCGGCGAGCAGTGAGACCTGCACCTTCTCCAGGGCGACGCTGACCACCCGTCCGCCGCCCCGGGCCTGCAGGAAGAAGGCCCGCTCACCGGGCGGCCCGACGGTACCGGCCACGAACCGCTCGGGCGGTTCGAACGCGTACACCTGGTGGGCCATCCCTCGACGATATCTGGCGCGACGTGGTAACGCTTACCTGCGTTCAGACCGTTCCGCCGCCGGCGCCGCCGCCAACGGCGGCGTCGGAAGCCGCGGGATCGCTCGGGCGCCGCCGCCGAGACCGCTTCGGGGGGACGAGCGACGCCAGATCCGTGCCCGAGTCGTTGAGCCGCAGCACGAACGGCCGGACCGGGGTGTACCGGATCACCGTCACGGAGGCTGGGTCGGCGACGATGCGCTGAAACTGGTCGAGGTGCAGGCCCAGCGCGTCGGCGACGATCGCCTTGATCACGTCGCCGTGGCTGCACGCCAGCCACAGCGCCTCCGGACCGCGCTCGGCGTTCACCGTGGCGTCCCATTCCCGCACGGCGGCGACCGCCCGGGAGGCCATCGCGGCCATGGATTCGCCACCCGGGAAGGTGACCGCGGACGGGTGCGCCTGCACCACCTTCCACAGCGGGTCCTTGGCGAGCTTCTTCAGCTCCTTGCCCGTCCAGTCGCCGTAGCCGCACTCGGTGAGCCGCTCGTCGGTGGCCGGGGTGACCGCCGGCAGCGCCTCGGTGAGCGTCTGGCGGCAGCGCACGAGCGGGCTCGTCACCACGGCCGCGAGCGGCAGGTTCGCGAGCCGCGCCCCGGCGGCGCGCGCCTGCGCACGGCCGACGTCGTCGAGCTCGACGGGCTGGTGCCCGGCGAGCGTGCCGTCGGCGTTGCTCGTCGTGCGGCCGTGGCGGAGCAGGAGGACGGTAGCCACGAGAGGCGAGGCTACCGCTCAGACCGTGAATTCCTGCACGAGTGTGCGCAGATCGCCGGCCATTCCCGTCAGCTGGTGCGCGGCCTGCCGGGTCGCGGCGGCCGCCTCGTTGGTGGCCCGCGAGGCGTTCGCCAGATCGCTGACCGTGGACGCGATCTCGTCCGAGTCGGCCACCGCGACCGCGCCGCTGCGACCCATCTCCTGGGTCGTGGCGATCTGGTCGTCGACGGCGGAGGCGATCACCGACTGGGCCTCGTTGACCTCCGCCATGATCGACGTGATGCGGCTGATCGCGTCGACGGCCTCGTTCGCGGATCCCTGGATCGCCTCGATCTTCCGGCCGATCTCGTCCGTGGCCTTGGCCGTCTCCTTGGCCAGATCCTTGACTTCGGCGGCGACCACCGCGAAGCCCTTGCCGGCCTCCCCGGCCCGGCTCGCCTCGATCGTGGCGTTGAGCGCGAGCAGGTTCGTCTGCTCGGCGATCGTGGTGATCAGGCGCGCCACCTCGGAGATCTCCGCCGAGGACTGGCCGAGCCGCGCGATCGTGTCGTTGGTGGCCGCGGCCGTCGTCCGCCCGCTCTCGGCGACGGTCAACGCGTGCGCGGCGTTGCGCGCGATGTTCTGGATCGAGGTGGCGATCGCCTCGCTGCCGGACGCGACGGAGCGCACGTTCGTCGACACGGCGCCGATCCCGACCGCCACCGTGCCGGCGTCGCGCGCGGCGCCCTCGGCGTCGGAGGTCATCCGGCGGCTCACCGACGACAGTTCGTCGGCCGCCGTGGCCAGCGCGGCGGAGTTCTCCATGATCCGCGTGACGACGCCGCTCACCTGGTCCATCGCGCGGTTGTAGGCGGCGCTCATCGCGCTCAGCTCGTCACGCCCGGCGGTCGGCACCCGCATGGTGAGATCACCCGCGGCGACGCGGCCCAGAGCGGCGCCGAGGACCGCGGTGCGCCGGGTCAACCATCGGCCGAACAGCAGCGCCACGGCGATGCCGACGACCAGCGTGCCGGCGGACAGCCCGATCAGCCACGAGTCCAGGCCCTCGATGCTGGCGTGCTGCTGCGCGGCGGCCTCCTGCTGCAGGTTGATCAGCTTGGTCATCGCGTCGACCGATGCCCGGCCGTACGGCGTCGTGGTCTTCGCCCGCCAGTCCGCGGCCTCGGCGAGCTTGCCGGCGCCGTACAGCTCGAACCATTTCGGGCGGGCCTCCCGGTACAGCGTGAAGGCCTTGTTCCACTCCTCGATCGCGGCGCGCTCGGCGGCTGTGCGCTTGCCGCCGCTGTAGGAGGCGATCGCCGCATCGATCGTCTCGTACAGCTTCGGTTGCGCGTCCAGAATGGACTGCCGCGCCTCGGGCACGGCGATGAACTGCGGGAATCCGTACCGCAGCTCCCACAGCGCCGACTGGGCCGTGCCGAGACTGACGGCCGCCTTCACGTTGTTCTCGTACAGCTCAGAACCGTTGGCCTCCACGGTGCGTGACGACCACCATCCGAGCAGGCCGACGCCGAGCAGCATGGCGAGTACCCCGCCGAACGCCGCGAGCAGCTTCGTCCGAATCGACATCACGAAACTCCCGTGTCCCGGAAACCGGCAATGCCGGCGCGTCCCTTCGGGACCATCGGCGGTGCGGATGACCACCTGAGGGTTACGTCGCCTCGATCGTCCCCTTCGCCAGGAAACGTCGAACAGGTCACGCAGTCCCCGACTTCTCGTACGCCTCGGCGGCCAGCCGGAGCTGGCGCAGGCTCTCCTCGGTGCTCCCCGCGTGGATGGCCACCGACAGCGTGGTCGCGCCGGCCTCGGCGTAGGCGCGCATCCGGTCGGCGACCCTGTCGACGGATCCCAGCAGGGACGTCCTGTCGATGAACTCCAACGGCACCGCGGCGGCCGCGTCACGGTGCCGCCTGGCGAGATACAGGTCCTGGACCTCGCGGGCGGCGTCGCCGTAGCCCATCCGCACCGCGAGATCGTTGTAGAAGTTCTTCTCGCGGCTCCCCATGCCGCCCAGGTAGAGCGCCGTGTACGGGCGCACCGGCTCGGCGGCCGCGGCCACGTCGTCGCCGATCACCAGCGGGACGCCGGGCACCACGTCGAACCCGTCGAGGGTCCTGCCGACCTTGGCCCGGCCGGCCGCGATCGGCGCCAGCTGCTCGGCGGCGAACTCCGGCGCGAAGAACACCGCGAGGACGCCGTCGGTGAGCTCGCCGGCGAGCTCCAGGTTCTTCGGGCCGATCGCGGCCAGGTACATCGGAATGTGCTCGCGCGGCGGCTGCTGCAGGAGCAGCTTGAGCGGCTTGCCCGGGCCGTCGGGCAGCGGCAGCGTGTGGAACTCCCCCTCGTAGCGCACCGTCGAGCGGTCCAGCCCCAGCCGGACGATCTCCACGTACTCCCGGGTGCGGGCCAGCGGCCGGGCGAACCGGACGCCGTACCAGCCCTCCGACACCTGCGGGCCGGACACGCCGAGGCCGAGCCGGAAGCGCCCACCGCTGAGCAGGTCGAGGGTCGCCGCGGTCATCGCGGTCATGGTCGGGGTCCGTGCCGGGATCTGGAAGATCGCCGAGCCGACGTCGATCCGCTCGGTCTGCGCTGCCAGCCAGGCCAGCAGCGTGGCGGCGTCGGAGCCGTACGCCTCGGCGACCCACACCGCGGCGAGGCCGAGCCGGTCGGCCTCGCGGGCCAGCGCGAGCCGGTCGGCGGCGGTGTTCCAGCTGGACAGGTAGCCGAGGTTGAGTGCGAGTCGCATTTCGCCGTCCCTCCCGAGTGCCTGACGCGGTTCCGGCAGGTTACACAGCCCCGCGACGGCGACGCCCTATCCTGTGGCACATGCAGCAGCGACCGCTCGGCCGAAGCGGGCTCGCGGTCTCCCGGCTCGCCCTGGGAACGATGACCTGGGGCCGGGACACCGACGTCGACGACGCGGCCGAGCAGGTCAAGACGTTCCAGGACGCCGGCGGCACGCTGATCGACACGGCCGACGTCTACGCCGACGGCGAGGCCGAGGCGGTCCTCGGCGGCCTGCTGCACCGGCTGGTCCCCCGCGACGAGGTGGTGATCGCCACGAAGGCCGGCCTGCGGCCCGGCCATCGCCGCCGGCGCGACGCCTCGCGTGGCCACCTGATCCGGGCGCTGGACGCATCGCTGTCCCGCCTCGGCACCGACTACGTCGATTTGTGGCAGGTGCACGGGTTTGATCCGGACACGCCGCTCGAGGAGACTTTGTCCGCCCTGGAGCACGCCGTCGGGTCCGGGCGCGCCCGCTACGTCGGCGTCTCCAACTACGCCGGTTGGCAGACGGCCCGGGCCGCGACGCTGCAGTCGGCAGTGCCGGGCGGCGCCCCGCTGATCTCCACGCAGGTCGAGTACTCGCTGGTCGAGCGCGGCATCGAGCGCGAGGTGCTGCCGGCCTGCGCGGCGCTCGGGCTCGGCGTGCTGGCCTGGTCGCCGCTGGGCCGGGGCGTGCTGACCGGCAAGTACCGCTACGGCGTCCCGCCGGAGTCGCGGGCCGCCTCGCCGCACTTCGACCGGTTCGTGGCGCCGTACCTGGATCCGCGCTGCGGCGGCATCGTGGAGTCCGTCGCCACGGCGGCCGACGGCCTCGGCGTCACCCCGCAGGCCGTCGCGGTCGCCTGGGTGCGCGACCGGCCCGGCGTCAGCGCGGTGATCCTCGGCGCCCGTACGGCGAGTCAACTGGTCGGCGTCCTGGCCTCCGAACGGGTGGATCTTCCGGCCGAGATCCGGCTGGCCCTCGACGACGTCTCGCTGCCCGTCGTCGGCTATCCGGAGCGGTCGGTATAAGCGCATTCGGGGCTGGTGCGCGGCGCGAGCGCGCGGCAGGATCGGATGATGGATTACGAGTACGCGCCGTTGCGGTTGCCAGCGAATGTCGACAGGTTGACCGCCACGGCGCAGCTGACCATCCAGGCCGAGTACGCGGGATGGGAGCTGGCCAGGGTCGAGCTCTACCGCGACGGCACCCGCAAGGTGGTGCTGCGGCGGCCGGCGAGCACCGGCCGACTGCAGCCGGGGCTATCCATCTGAGCCATCTTCGCCGCACCCCCTTGCACGGGGGGTGACCGCGAAACTATCTTCCGTAGCCATGACGTGGCGCCAGCACCGGGCGGGACACCTGCTCGATGCCCCGATGCCGAGCGCCGGCCCCGTGGCGTACCTGATCGGCTCGCACGATCCGGACGTGCTCGCCGAGATCGTCGCCGGTCACCACGCCCGCCGCCTCGGCCCCGGCTTGTTGATCGCCGAGCTCACCGCCGGCCAGGCCGCCGACCTGCGACAGGCTTTCGCCGGACGTGCCGTGGTGACCCCCGACGCGCCGATGAGCCCGTTCTGCTCCTGATTCTCAGCGCGTGCCGCGGTAGGCCGGCTCGTCCTCGTCTTCGTCCTCGTCGTCGAAGCCCATGCTGGCGTGCTCGTCGAGCCGGTCGACCAGGCGGTCGTTCTCGTCCAGCGCGAACGGGCCGGTGCCGTCCGTCTCCTCGAACGCCTCCGGGTCCAGCGGCTGGCCGACCTCGGCCACAACCACGACGCCGTCCAGCGACTCCAGCTCGGGAATGTCCAGCGCGCCCAGCGAGACGTCGGACGCCTGCATCAGCTCCAGCAGGGCCTCGCCCACCGACTCGACAGCGGCGACCGGTTCGTCCGCGCCCTGCACCGTCGCCCGGCGGGCCGCCTCGGCGGCGCGCAGCAGAGCGCTCACGCTGGGCACCCGGTAGTCACGCCGCTGGCGCACCGAGACGACGTGCTCGTACGCGTCGTCGCCCGGACCGGCGCCGACGCCGACCCCGAACTGCTTGTCGGCCTCGTCGGGGTCGATCGGGTCGACGTCCCACGGCGTGACCTCGCCGAACGCGTCGAGCAGCTGCTCGTCGTACTCGAACGAGGCGTTGTTCAGCTCGACATACGCCCGCCACACCTCGTCGTCGTCGGCGCGGCCGTCGGCGGCGCGCACCGCGGCGAGGTGGTCGCGGGCAGCCGTGATCACGCGCTCGAGAGCGGCGTCCAGCTCGGCATGCCGGTCGGTCATGGTTGAGCTTCCTCTCGCGAAGATCGGGGAACTTCAGTAGCGAGCTGGCAAGCGTTCGCAGCAACTCAGCAGGCGGTCAGGAAGCGGTCGAGTACCCGCACGCCGAACTGTAGTCCGTCGACGGGTACGCGCTCGTCAATGCCGTGAAACAGGGCGCTGAAATTCAGGTCGGCGGGTAGCCGCAGCGGGGAGAACCCGAAACACCGGATGCCCAACCGGGAAAAGGCTTTCGCGTCGGTGCCACCCGAAAGCATGTACGGCACGGCGTGCGCACCGGGATCCTCCGCGCGCAGCGCCGCCTTCATCGCCTCCACCAGCGGACCGTCGAACGTCGTCTCCAGGGCGATCTGGCGCTCGCCCGTCTCGATCTCGATGTCCGGGCCCACCACGGCCTGCAGCTGCTCGCGGAACAGCTCGAACTGGCCGGGCAGGGTCCGGCAGTCGATGGTCGCCATTGCCGTGCTGGGGATGACGTTGTCCTTGTAGCCGGCCTGCAGCCGGGTCGGGTTCGCGGTGTTGCGGACCGTCGCACCGACCATGTTCGCCAAGGTGCCCAGCTTGCCGATCGCCGCCTCGGGGTCCTCTGGGTCGAGGTCGATGCCCAGGACCGCCGACAACTCGTCGAGGAAGGCGCGCACCGTCGGGGTCATCACCAGCGGGAAACGGTGGCGGCCGACCCGCGCGACGGCCTCAGCCAACGCGGTGACCGCGTTGTCGTCGTTCAGCATCGACCCATGCCCGGGCCGGCCGCGGGCGTGCAGGCGGAGCCAGTCGATGCCCTTCTCGGCGGTCTCGATGAGATAGAGCCGCTGGTCCCTCGAGATGGTGAAGGAGAAGCCGCCGACCTCGCCGATCGCCTCGGTGCAGCCCTCGAACAGCTCCGGCTCGGTGCCGACCAGATGGTGCGCGCCGTAGCGGCTGCCGGCCTCCTCGTCGGCGAGGAAGGCGAGCACGATATCGCGGGGCGGACGCTTGCCCTCGCGTGCCCATTGGCGCACGACGGCCAGCACCATCGCGTCGAAGTCCTTCATGTCGATCGCGCCGCGACCCCACAGGTAACCGTCCCGGATCTCGCCCGCGAACGGGTCGACCGACCACTCGCTCGGGTCGGCCGGCACCACGTCGAGGTGGCCGTGTACGAGCAGGGCCGGACGGCCCGGATCGGTGCCGGGCAGGCGGGCGACGACGCTGGCCCGCCCCGGAGCGCTCTCCCGGAACTGGGACTCGATGCCGACCTCGGCGAGCTGAGCGGCCACGTACTCGGCGGCCGCACGCTCGCCGGCCGAGGTGTCGAGGTCGCCGGTGTTCGTCGTGTCGATGCGGAGCAGGTCCTGACAGATCCGCACGACCTCGCCGGTAGCCGTCTCGCCGGTGGCCTTCTCGTCGGTGGCCGTCATTCCCACACTCTAAGCCGGGGCCGTCGACGGCCCGCGCGCGGTCGGACGTGTGGGGGTGCCGTTGCGGTGGGCCGCGTGGGGTGCCGTTGCGGTGGGCCGCGTGGGGTGCCGTTGCGGTGGGCCGCGTGGGGTGCCGTTGCGGTAGGCGCGTGGGGGCGCCGTTTATAGAAAGATTCCCCTGGGTACCTCCGCGAACATGGGTACTCTTTTGTGGATCCTCGCGGTCATACTTGTGGTCGCCGGCATCGTCTCGATCGTCCGGGGTCAGCTCCTCTGGGGCATCGTGCTCATCATCGTCGGCCTGCTTGTCGGCCCTGGCGGCGTCAGCATCTTCACCTAGCAGACCGGGCGCCGCTCGGTTTCGGACGGCGTCCCTCAACCATCCGTGATCGGGCCCGGCGGAGATCCGCCGGGCCCTTCTGCCCGGTTCGCCGCGGCCGGCTACCTCCGTGCGGAGCGCCTGCGCGGGCGTGTACAGTAATCGCGCGGCGTGACCGTGGGTCGCGCGGCGTCCGAGTGGCGGAATGGCAGACGCGCTAGCTTGAGGTGCTAGTGCCCGTATAGGGTGTGGGGGTTCAAGTCCCCCCTCGGACACCAATTTCCCGCATATCTGCTTGATTTGGCGTACCGGGTGGTTGAGCGCACGTGACCACCCGTACCGATCCTCGATTCTCACTCTCCGCGCATCCGCTGGTCCAGCGTCGCATCGTGCGCTTATCGAAAAGTCAAGCGCCGACACGCCGCGCCCGGCAGGACGTGCGTCATCGCGGCATGACAGCCGTGATCATGATTTGGGACCTTCAGGCCGGTCATGGTGTCGCTGGCGTCAGCGTTGCGGCGATGAAGCTGAAGGCGGCCGGGATGACGGTGCTCCAGTAGCCGAAATTGTGCCGTCCGGTCGTGTAGCCGCCGGCCACCGGTTTGGTGGGCAGGGCGCGCTGCAGGGCGCGGACCTCCTCGTAGAGATCGTCGTCGCGTCCGCACCAGAGTCCGATGGGCGTCTCGAGCAGCCGCTGGGCACCGGCGAATAGCGGGTCGCCGCGGCGGACGGCCGGCGACAACGCGGCCACCGATCGGACCAGGCCGGGTACGGTCAGGGCCAGCAGGAGGGCGCCGTAGCCGCCCATCGACCAGCCCCACACCGCCATCCGGCCGGTGTCGAACCCGCGCTCGGCGCACCACGCGGGAATGTCCTCGACGAGCATCCGCTGCGGGTCGTCGCGGCCGGCTGGCCGCCACCCCAACCGGTCCCCGGTGGCGCCGGCGAGCACGAACGGCGCCGCCCCGTGGCTGACGGCGTCGGTGAGGAAGCGTCCCAGGCCGAGGGACGGAAAGTCGCGGGCGCTCGTCGACGCGCCGTGCAGGGTCAGGCACACCGGCAGGCCGCGGCCGTCGCCGTGGCCGGCCGGGACGGCCGTGTAGAAGTCCACCGGGCGGCCACGCGCCGCAGACCCGCGACGTTCCAGGCGCTCGTCGCCGACCGGTGCGGACGGTATGACCGGATCCGGGCCGCCGCTCGACCGATTCCCCACCAGCCAGGCACCCGCGGAGCCGGCCACGCCGGCACATCCGGCGCCCACGGCCAGGATCGTCCGTCGTCGCATCACCAGAACCAACGACCGGCTCACGCAGACAGACACCGCCACGCACACAACGAGCTGATCGGCACCAGTGACGCCGGTCCCGGACACGGGAAACGCAGCATGCATCATCGTGCGTCACCGGCCAGGCCGAACACCAATGCGCCCGGCGGCGATCAGCACGCTGATCATGGGCGCCCTCTCGCAGCAGACTCACGGGCTCAACCCGGCACATCGACCTGTCCCGCCCGCGCGAAGTGCTCGGATTCGCGGATACGTTTCGGGGCTGGTCGCTTCCCGACTGACGCGCACGCGACGAAGGGGTTCTGATCACTTTCGGTGATGGCGACGCTGGGCGCCATGCCGATTCTTCAACGCGTCACATGTCCCGACGACCCGCGGCTGATGCTCGAACAGCAGATGTGCGTCGCACCGGTCTCCAAGGTTCTGAAGGGTCGAATCTCCGATGCTGAACCGGAGCGACGCGAGTGCGAGGACCCGCGCTGCCTGAGCCTGGTCACGCGGCAGACCCTCGAACTCGGGCTGGAGCCGTTCGACTGTGACGACCCCGACGTGTCCCGGCAGCTGTTGAACGGCGTGATCCGGGTGGTCGACCTCGTCCACGTCTTCGACCGCAGCGGCGACGGGCGCGCCTTCCACAGCGGCGACTTCCGCTGGGAGTCCGGCCGGACGCTGATCTTCGGAC
>Ga0111538_10000989_pt1 | contig 39344 bp, 33 predicted proteins | sample SoiMethybrSBSTD1_FD_79669 | JGI IMG/M metagenome (GOLD analysis project Ga0111538, IMG submission 79669) | Bulk soil microbial communities from a Populus tree surrounding site in Tennessee, USA - Soil MetaG P. TD hybrid SBSTD1 (version 2)... | ecosystem: Environmental > Terrestrial > Soil >...
CGCGAAGTCAACCTGCCTGCGTACCTTGGCTACTCCGTCGGACGATGGGATCGCGACACGTTCGTCGTCGAGACCGCAGGTTTCAATGACAGAACCGTTCTCGACGCCATCGGACACGAACATAGCGACCGGCTGCACATCACCGAGCGATTCCGGCGCAGGGATTTCGGGCATCTCGACGTGGAGATGACGTTCGACGATCCCGTCATGTATACGCGGCCGTTCACCATCCGCATCCCGCACACCTTGCTCGCCGACCAGGAGATCTTCGAGATGTATGCGGAGAACGAGAAGGATTGCGCGCGCATCGCAGCGAACTGACGCCGCCACTTCTTCCCGTGATCACGACCTCCGCGCCGGGGCCTTTTGCGGTCCGACGTATCGCGTCGTGATCCCCAGCGCGTCGGCGACGTTCGTCTGTCGCCTGTCCGCGCTGACGAAGGTAAAGGTCGCCGAGGCAGTTCGATCGCCGAACAGTTTCGCTGATGCGACGTGGATGGCATCGAGTGCGCGCAATGGATGCGCGCCGCTCAAAGACTCCGCCGTCGCAAGCACCTCGCGTGACACCTCGATGATCGTCCAGTAGGCACGGTCGGCGGCGAGCCTCTTCAGGATGCCCTGCAGGCGCGTGGCATCCAGCGTCTTCTCGGCGACGCGCCGGCGCAGCGCGCTCCGTGCTTCGACGGGCAGAACGGCAGAGACAACGCAATGGTTCTTGCGGAGAAGTGACAGTACCTCTCGACGCCCCAGTTCGTCGACGTAGCGCTTGATGAGCGCGCTCGTATCGAAATAGGCGTAGTCCACGCCCGACTACGCGCGATCTTCCCGATCGTCGATGACTGTCTGCGAGAGTGGCCCGCCAGTGATCAGGGCAGGTTCGAAACGCGGCAGCGGTCCCTTGCGGGTCGGCAGAGTGATCAACCCCTCGGCGGCCATGCGCTCGAGCGCCGCGTCCGGTTCGTGCGTGTCTTCGATCGGCTTGATGACGGCGATCGGCCGACCGCGTTCCGTCAGGATGACTTCCTTGCCCGCGCGAACGGCCTTGATGGCCTTCGAGAAGTACTGGTTGGCTTCGCGCAGTCCAAGCTTCATGTAGTGATGTTACTACAGTCGGGCGGCTTCACTGGGGCCGGACTGTCGCTCAGGTGCGCGTGCGACGCGGGAGCGCTACCAATACGATCCCACTGACGAGTGCAATACCACCGACCACCGGCGACACCGGCATGCCCTCGTGCTTTTCGCGCGTGACCTGCACCGGCCCTGCGTCGATGACCTTCTCACGACGCGTCCAGTAGAAGCCGCCGGATGCGAGCGCCGCAAGGCCGATGGCGATCAGTACGATCCCCACGATGCGCGTGGCGTTCATTCGAATATCCTCGGCCAACGCCCGTGCAAGGCTGACGCCGTCGCCCCCCGGATGAGGTCGCCTCTTTCCGACGTGTCGCTGGCTCTTCAGGCGTACGCGAAGAGCGGCGGGAACAGCACGACGACGATCGCGGCCCAGATCGCAAACACCGGCAGGTACGCCGTCTGCCACGCCTCGAGCGCTCGGAACGATTTGCGACGGCGCAGGAATGCAGCAGAGAGCCACGCCGACCATGCGAGGTTGACCAGCAGGAGCAGGTTCTCCCCGAGTGCGGCGACGCGGTTCGGCGTGAAGCCGAACTCTGAGATCCGTGAGGAAATGGCGGCAAGCGCCACGGCGTCGACGACGAGGGCACTCACGATCAGCAGCAGCTGCAAGCCGTCGAACAGGTTCGGCGGCCTCTGTGGATCGCGTGCCGACGCGGAATACAGCACGAGGCCCAGCACGAGTGCCAGCAGCAGGTCGAACGCAATCAGCACGTTGCGCTGAATGTCGATCGGCCGGCCCGTCCAGGCCATCGTCGCCAGAAACACCAGCAGGAGAATGGTGAAGAGCGGTGTGAACAGGCGCGTGAGCACCGGCGCCATGTTCTCGATGACACTCTGTTTGGCCTCCACCAGCCACGAGCCGACGAGGACCGCGCCCATCGCGCCACACGGGATCAGCCAGTCCTGCGCGATCCAGTCGGGTTTCAAACCGATGGCGGTAAACATCATCATCGTGAATGCCGTGAGGACGCCGCCGCCGAGCGCGATGAGCACGTAGTAGATGAACAGCTCGCCCGAGAAGCGCACGAAGTCCATGCGGCCGTCGCCAGCGAACCAGCGACCGCCGACGTAGGCGATGCCGACGACGAGCCACAGCGCAATCGGCAGGTGCAGCGCACTCAGCACCTCCGTGTCGCTGCCGCGAGTGAACGGAAACGTGTTCACGATGACGACGGCGGCGATGAACGGGATCGCGAGCCAGACCCACTGGCGCGGATCCATCCTGCGCTTCCAGACGAAGTATCCGGTAAGGAATGGCAGTACGAAGAGGCCTGCGTTGCGCGCATAGAACGGCTCGTCGCCGCCGCCGCCAAGCTTCAGGCCGAAGAGTGCGGGGATCTTGATCGCGAGCGCCGCGGCCACGGCCAGAGCGAACACGACGAGAGTTTCGGTGCGGGTGACGGTGGACGATGCGGCGTCGCCGTCGGGAGCGATGACGAGTTGCTTCCACAGCCGCTCGGAGTGTTCGCGCGCGAACTCGCGCGAGAGGGCATCCAGGCTGCCCATGCGCTTGACCGCGACCAGGAACGCCTCGTCGTCCACCAGCCCTGCCTGGGTGAGGACACCCATCTGGTCGCGCAGATGCGTTTCGAGCTCCTCGATGTCGGGCCCGTCGATCGCGCGGCGGCGACGCAAGTACGCGCGCCACTGGCCGATCTGTTCTTCGAGCGCGGTGTTGGCCGGTTCGGCGCTCATACGAGGCGGGCCTTCATCCAGATGCGGTGCAGTGTCTGGTCCACGACCTGCCACCGTTTCCGCTCGGCCTCGAGCTGCGTGCGTCCCTCCTTCGTCAGACGGTAGTACTTCCGGCGGCGGCCGCTTTCCGACGATCCCCACTTCGACGCGACGAGGCCGTGACGCTCCAGCCGGTGCAGCACCGGATAGAGCATGCCGTCGGTCCACTGGAGATGCCCGCCCGACAGCTCGCTGACGCGTTTGATGATGGCGTAGCCGTAGCTCTCACCTTCGGCGAGGATGGCGAGCACGAGCGGCGTCGCCGAGGCGGCGACGAGATCTTTGCCGAGGTCCATATCTGGAAGCCTTATACATTGAAGTGCTACGTATGATCAAGCGCCACGTCGCCGACGTCGCGGATCAGTGGACTCGCGCGCGACACATGCCGCACAATCGAGCCCTCGCGCATCGGACCGACGTCCGTCGATTCAACTCGAGGAACGTGATGACAGTACGGTCGCTCAGTCGGTGTCTGGCTGCCCTCGGAGCGCTGGCGGTGTTGCTGCCGGGCCCGGCGTTCGCCGAAGACGTGCGGGTGATGATTTCGGCCGGTTTCTACCAGGTCTATGCCGAGTTGGGGCCGGCGTTCGAGCGCGCGAGCGGTCACCACCTGGTGACGACTCGCGGCCCGTCGATGGGCGATTCTCCGGAAGCGATTCCCACGCGGCTCGCGAGAGGCGAAGAGGCCGACGTCGTGATCCTGGATGGAAGCGCCGCCGACGAGCTCGCGAAGCGAGGTGTGGTCGATGGCGGCAGCAAGATCGATCTCGCCCGCTCGCAGATCGGCATGGTCGTGCGCGCCGGGGCCGCAACGCCGAACATCTCCACCGTCGACACGTTCCGGCAGACGCTGCTCGGCGCGCGATCCATCGCCTACTCGGACAGCGCCAGCGGCGTCTATCTCTCGACGGTGCTTTTCAAGAAGCTCGGCATCGCAGACCAGATCGCCGGCAGGACGCGAGCGGTCCGCGGACCACCGTCCGGAGAGCCAGTGGCTGCGGTCGTTTCACGCGGCGACGTCGAGATCGGGTTTCAGCAGGTCAGCGAGCTGCTCGACGTCGCTGGTGTGACGTTCGTCGGGACGATCCCGGCGGAACTGCAGCCTGGATTCTCGTTCGCCGGAGCGATCACCCGCGCCGCGCGGCATCGAGATGCAGCGAGCGCGCTGCTCCGCTTCCTCGCATCTCCGGCGGCCGCCTCGACGATCCGGAAAGCCGGACTGACACCAATCGGGCAGAATGTCCCACTGGAGGCTCGATGATTCGGTCGTTGCTCATTCCGCTCGCGGCCGCCGCATTCAGCACCGTGACGCTCGCACAAGCACCCGCGATCGTCGCCGTGCCGGACGGTCTCCCCGCGTGGACCTTCAACATTCCCGATGCCGTGCAGCCCAAGGCCTTCCGACCGGAAGGGATCGTCCGCGTCCCTGGCAGCACGCGTGAGTACGACGCCGCGAAGATCGCCGGTAACGCGAACCCGCCTGACTGGTTTCCCGACGAGCATCCGCCCGCACCAAAATCGGTCAGTGGTGGGGCAGGGATCACCTTCGCGTGCGGCTCCTGCCATCTGATGTCGGGTCAGAGCCATTCGGAAGCTGCAGACATCGCAGGGTTGCCAGCCGAATATCTCGTCCGGCAGATGGCGTACTACAAATCCGGTGCGCGGAAAGACGATGCCCGCATGGGGCCAATCGCGAAGACGACGTCCGAGGCGGATGTCCGCGAGGCGGCCGAGTACTTCGCCTCGCTCACGCCGCGCACGTTCGTCAAGGTGACCGAAACGGCGACGCCGCCAAAGACCTTCATTGCCACGGCCGGCCGCCATCGTCAGCTCCATCCCGACGGAGGTACCGAGCCGATCGGTCGCCGCATCCTGCAGATCCCGGAAGATCCGATGCGCACCGAGCTGCGCGATCCACATTCAGGCTTCATCGCGTTCGTGCCACCCGGAAGCATCAAGCGTGGCGAGACGCTGGTGAAGACGGGCGGTGCGGGAAAGACCATCGCCTGCGCGATTTGCCACGGCGACGCGCTCGTGGGTCTGGGCGAGGTGCCGCGCCTGGCGGGACAGCAGCCGCTCTACATCGCGCGGCAGCTGTTCGACATGCAATACGGATCGAGTGCAGGGAAAGCCACAGCACTGATGAAGCGTGTCGTCGAGAAGCTGTCCGAAGACGACATCATCGCGATCTCCGCGTATCTCGGATCCCTTCCGCCCCGCTGAAGCGCTGCTCCCGTTGCGGCAAGGGCACGGACGCGGAGCCAACGGCGTGGTGGCGATCGCTCGCTCAGACGCCGGCGGTCGAGAGTCGGCGGTCCGATGTCATCTCACCGCTCCTCGCTTCCGCCGCGCGCGTCCGGTGTTCGATGGCGTCGGCGATCCGCTTCGCATCTCTGGCGATGCCATGAATCATGGTCGAAGAGAACGAATGGAGGAAGTGCAGCCCGACGAAGTACAACCCGGGTTCGTCCGTGCTGATTCCGCTGCGGTGGCGTGGCTCGCCATCGGCTTCGAAGATCGGCAGGTCGATCCATGAAAGGCCGTTGCCGAAGCCAGTGCACCAGATGACGTTCGTCACATCCAGAACGCGGCCGTCTTCAAGGACCGGCAATCCGTTCTGCACGCCGGTCATTTTCGCGACGCGCTGAACGCCGGCAGCCGCGAGCTGTCGGGGTTTGACACGGATCAGCGACGTCCCCTGCGTGAACATCTTGTGGCGGGCACGCCGCCCAAGCGCCGTGTCGACCGTCAACAGGCGATGGAACACCAGACGGAACAGGAAACGCATCAGGAAGAGGCGCGCCGGCAGTCCGTCGATGCGGAACGGCACGTGCCCGGTGTCGCGCCCCGACATCCAGGTCGGATGCTCGCGCGCCACCTCGATGGCGATTTCCGCTCCTGAGTTGCCTGCGCCAACGAGCAGCACGCCACCCGGCTTCAGCTGTCGTGGACTGCGATAGTCGATCGAATGCATCTGCACGATGTCCGGCCGCAGCTCTTTCGCAAACGCGGGCACGCGGGGCACCTGATAACTCGACATCGCGACCACGACATGGTCCGCTTCGTAGCGATTGGAACCGGCCTCCACCAGAAACCGGGAGCCGGCGCGCGTCAGACGCTCGACTGGCAAACCGCTCCGAATCGGAAGCTGGAATCGACGTGCGTATGCCTCGAGATAGTCCGCCATTTCGTCCTTCGTTGGAAACGAGAACGGTGGCGCGGGGAACTTCATGCCGACAAGACCGTCAAAGGCCGCCGGCGTAAACAGGCGAAGCGAGTCCCAACGCTTTCGCCAGGCATCGCCGACACGTTGGCTCGCATCGAGAATCGCGAACGGGCGACCCTGACGAGCGAGGTAGTACCCGACAGACAGCCCTGCCTGCCCGCCGCCGATGACGATGGTGTGAAAGGTTTCGCGAGAGTGTTCGAGTGCCATGGTCTCCTCACGCGCCATTCTACGGACCTGCCGCCGACCGCGTCATCGACTGAAGTGCGTAGATGCGCGGAAGACGCGTGTGGGTATTTCTATGTAGAGGGTGCGACCAGGCGATGCTCGAACGCATACGCGGTCGCCCCCGCGCGGCTGGACACGTCGAGCTTGTTGAAGATGTTGCTGAGGTGTCGGGCCACCGTTTTTTCGCTGAGCCCCAACTCCTCGGCGATCGCTCGATTGGTTCGTCCGGTCGCGACGAGACGCAGCACCTGCAGTTCGCGGCTCGTCAGCCCCGCGACCGATGAGGGCTTTCCAGAACACTTGTCCAGCCGCGCCAGATCCAGCCGTGCTCCAAGCTGCTGGAATGTTCGACTGGCGGCGTCGAGCTCGATGTCGGCGCTGTCGTTGTCGTCGAGCATCTGGCAGGCGCGCGCAATCAGGACCTGCGTGCGCGCCGTTTCGTACGGCACTTCGAGGGCGCGCCAGAGCGTCCACGCGTCGCGGCAGGCCGGGAGTGCCTCGGCGGCGTTTCCTTCGGCCAGCAACACGGAGCCGCGCGCTTGTGCGGCCGTCGCTCGCAGGAAGGGAGTCCCGATTGTTTGCGCCAGAGCGTCGAGCTCGTCGGCCATGCGGCGCGCGGCGGGTACATCGTCGCAGGCCAACATGATTTCAACCGCGGCCCTCAGGATTCGTGAACGGACACGACGGTGACGTGCTTCCTGGAGCACGCGACCAATAGCCGCCGCCGCATCGTCGCGTCTCCCTTGGGCGAGTCGCAGCAACGCAAGACCGGGATACGGCGATCGGCCGCATTCCGCGGTCCTGCGGTACACCGTTTCCGCCTCCTCGAGCTCTCCGCGCAATCGGTGCAGCTCGGCGACCTGATAGAGCGCCGCGCCGAATGCCGGTTGGCCTGGCGGCTCGGACAGCTGCTCGCAGGCCAGCAGCGCTTCGTGGAGCGCGTCGGGCCAGACACCCTGGAGTGAAATGATTTCCGCGCGATGGACGAGGCATTCGCCTCGATACGGGACCATGTCGGGCTGGGCGTCGCACCACCGCTTCAGCGCCTGCGTCCATTCGCGAGCGCGTCCGATGTCGAACAGGTCGGAGCACGCGGACACGACACTGCAGTAGATGATGCCGGCGTAGATCGTCGACACTTCGCCCGCGGTGACGGCCACCATCACTTCGTCCAGCAGCGCAACACCACGTGCGATGTCGTCGAGCTCGATCAGCGAGCGGCCGCGTCCCATACGCGCCAGGTTTGTGAGATCGGCATCGCCGAAACGCTCGCCGATGCTGGTCGCTTCGGCGAATTTCGATTCCGCGTCGGCAAAGTTGCCGCCGATGACCGACTGGCGCGCGGCAACCACGAGAAGATGGCCGCGTTCAGCGCCCGGCTCGTCGCTCTGGTCGAGCAGCCGGGCAGCGCGAGCCATCCAGCCGGCGGCCTGCGCCATGTCACCGTTGCTGATCAGAATCAAAGCGATCCGCGCTGCGATCCCGCCGGCCTGCCGGACATCGCCGCGTTGCACGAATCCCTGATGCGCTCGCATCAGGAGCGCAGAGCTCTCGGCGTCTCTGCCGATCAGATAGGCCGACGTGGCGAGTTCAAGCAGCTTCGCCGGTTCCAGCGGTGACGCGGTATCGAGCTCGGACAGCCGTTCATAGGTGTCTTTCCAGCCGGCCATCGGACCCTTCTTTGGATCACTTCAGCGCGTCGGCGACCTTCGCGATGCCCGCTCTCGCGCAGGCATCATCGCGTTCTGGGGAAGCACCAGAACTCGCCACGGCGCCAATCGCGTCGTTCCCGACCATGATCGGTACGCCTCCGCCCAGGGCAAGAACATCGGCGAGATCGCGCTGGCCCGCAAACGAGGGATCCGCGGTCCGCTTCGCCCAGTCCAGTGAGCTGCTGCGAAACATCTTTGAAGTGTAGGCCTTGCGCCTCGCCATTTCGAGAGTGATCGGGCTCGCGGCCTCGTCACGCATCATCACCAGTATCTGCGCGGCGCGATCGAGGACGACCACCGCCGTGTGGGAACCCTGCTTCTGGCATTCTTCAAGCGTGGCGTCGGCGATGGTTCGTGCGAGTGAGAGCGACAGATCCTTGCGAATGACGAGATCCTCAGCCCGCACAGTCGACCCATACGCAAGCGCGATCGCCATCGCCAGGGAAAGGCCAACACGCGTCATGATGCCTCCTCGAGCAAGGAGTGTACAGCCGCCGGTGTGTAACCGGCTCTCGAAGGCTCAGACCTGCTTTTCGAGCCACCCCATGGCATCGCGTGGATCGGTGAAAAATTGCGCCCGGACGCCGAGTGCCGCATATCTGGCGGCGAGCTCGTCCATCGCGACCTGCGCCAGCACCTTGTCGGCGCGGACGACCGCCCAATATTTCCAGCCGGCCTTCACCGCATTGGGTGCCCACATCGATTCCGACCAGGCGATGTCGTCCTTCCGCAGGACCCATTGGCCGCGGTCGTCCGACAGCCACTTGCGCGCGGAATTCTTTCGCAGCACGTCGCTCCCGCTGGTCAGGAGATCGCGGAATTCGTTGCCGCTGATGAAGCGGCGGATTTCGTGGTGCACGATCCCTGTCTGCGGGTGGTACCACAGCGTGACGTTGGGCGTCTCAAACACAGTCACTGGCGGCATACGTTCCCCTCTCTATCGTGAATTCCGGACCGTGAACTGACCGGGTGCCGACCGGCATGCAGCAATGGCAACGTCCGAGGCGCTCCGCAGTCCCCGCGATCGTCGCGACGGGTGGCGCGGTAGCAGCGCAGGTCAGGACGCGACCAACTGTTCGCGCATCGCACCGCGCGCCGACGACAGGCGCACCATGCGCTCCGAGACATCGCGGTACCCCGCACCGGCTTTCGCGGCAATCTCGGACAAGACGCCGAGCGCTCGATCGTGCTCGCCGGCGCCTTCCAGCACGACGGCGATTTCGTACGCGAGCGATTCTTCGTCCTCAGGTCCCGGTATCGCCGCCGCTGCTCGTTCCAGCCACGCGAGCGCCCCGGTCCAGTCGCCTGCTTCCGCATCGAACCTGGCGAGCTCACACGACGCGGCAAAGCTGTGTTCGTCCACCGCGGCAGCGCGTTCGAGCGCCGTGCGGGTTCCATCGAGAACGACGGGATCGACAGGTGCGGCGGCGCAGGCATGCCCGGACGCCTGCAGGTCATGGACCTCGACATCCAGCAGCGTGTCAGCGGTCTGGTCCGGCGCAGTGACGAGCATCTCCGTCACGGAAGCGTGCGTGTCGGGCACCGCGCATTGTTCGAGCTCCGTCTCGACGAAGTCGAGTCTGACGCGATGCCGCAGGTCGTCCGGATACCGCATCGCGAGCGCTTCGGCGACGCTGCGGGCCGCGTGGTAATCGCCTCGTCGGCAATACAGATCGCACAGCCGCGCCTCTGCCTCGTCCCGCACATCCACCAGATCGTTTGTGATCGCAATCTCCGCCAGCGCGGCGACCGGCTCGAGCAGGTCCGGGTGCGTACGCGCACATTCCTTGAGCACGCTCACCGCGGTATCGATCGCGCCGTACGTCGCCGCGAACGACGCTTCCCTCAAAATCTCGTCGACCGTTTTCGGTGCGTCTCCATGGACCGGCGCCGTTGCTCCGCTACACAGGTTCGCGGCGGATGGTTCGTCGGTGTCGTACGTCGACGGCACATCGAAGGTGCACCCAGGCTCGAGTGGCGCCTCGGCGCAGGGCAGTGTGGCCGGCTCCGTCGCTTCCGACGATCCGCGCGATTCGTGTTGCTCTGACGGTGACGCCAACGCTGGCTCGAGTACGACCGCGGGCGCGGCCGCGACAATCGCCGGCGCCGCTGGAACCGGAGCGACGCCTGGCGCGGCGGTCGGCACCGGTTCAATCAACCGGGCTTCGTCGATACCTGGCGCGAACCGGGATCGGGACTGATTGATTCGCTCCGTGTTGAGCTCCGCGGCCCGCGACGCCGCGTAACGGTCTTGTGGCTGCAGTCGGAGCGCCTTCTTGTAGATCGCATGAGCCCGAGCGAGGAACCCCTCCGCCGCGAGGCGGTCGCCTAACGTGCAGAGCCGTGTTACGGCTTCGTCGATCCGACCGTCGTGCGCGAGCGCGTCGGCCAGGTCGTTCGCGGTGGCCCAATCGTCGGGGCGTTCCCGAACCAGCGCCGACAATTCCTCGATTCCGTCTGACTTCCTGTTTCGCACGTCCTCTGCGGACCGTGCTCGGATCTTGAAGCGATCGAAGAACGACACCGAGTACTCTCCCTTGGCATTGGCAGTCATTTGCGAAGTCCGGCTTCCTCTCATGCGACGACGCCCTGTGCTCGTGACGCAATCGCCAGTGTCGTCGTGAGCCCGCCGACGAACACGTCGAATGTCGCTCGCCATTCCTGCCGTTCGTGCGTCGACCGGAAGAACGTGCCGACCGTGCGACCGTAGATGGTCAACACGTCGAACAGCGCTTCGCAGACCCCGGCAAAGAACTGGCGCTGGCGCTCCGGATCGCCTTGCCACGTGCGGAGCACGTCGGACACCGTTTCGATCGACAGACGCTCGTCGATTTCGGTGATCACTTCCGCGTGTGGACGGCTCGAGCCGAGGCGATGCAGCACGCGTGACGGTAACGCGTTGAGGTCCGAGGTGCGCGCAACGACGAAGCCGACCAGCGAATTGATGATGCTCGCCAGGACCACCAGTGTCGCGATGCCGCTCGTGTCTTCGAGCGTCGCGCTCACCTTGACCGAGTCGAGGTCGAGCTGCGTGAGCAGGGCGAGTGCATCCTGCAACAGACGTTGATCGGGCGAGAGCCCTGGCGTCGCCTGCGAAACGGAGCTGCCCGATGGGCGAGCGGCTTTGGTTTCGCTCGTCACCAGCTCGGTGAGTCGCGGCGTAATGGTTCGTGGTCGATCCTCGACGTCCCTGAGAATCCGGAATCGGCCGGCGGTCCACCCGAGCAGCTCGAGCAAAGCGTCATCGCCAACCGACTCGGAGCCCGTCGCGTGAATGAGCGCGCCCTCGCGCAGGTACAGCGCCCCCTGGACAGCGCCGTTCTGCAGACGCAGCTGCGCGGTCGAGCTCTCTTGCGAAAGCGCCTGCAGCAGTGTCGGCAACGTCAGATCCATCAGATCGCCTTCGACCATACGTCTATGCCGGTTCCGAACACGCACTGCCAACGGCGGCAAGCACCGTCGCGGCGTCGAACGGTTTGGTGAGGTACTCGGTGGCTCCGGCCATATGGCCCTTGACCTTGTCGAACAACGCGTCCTTGCCCGAGAGCATCAGGATGGGCAGATATGTGGTTCGCGAATCGCTCCTGATCCGCTTGCAGGTTTCGTAGCCGTCGATTCCCGGCATGGCGATGTCGAGGAGAATCACGTCAGGAACGACGTCTGCAAGGCGCTCGAGCGCCGATTCACCATCGGCTTCGGCGATGACCGAGTAGCCGGCGTTCTCGAGCGTGAGACTCAGAATCTTGCGAATGGTCGGACTGTCATCGACGACCATCACCGTCCGGCTGGCAGGCGCCAGCGAAGAGGGCGCGACGTGACCGGTTGACGCGTTCGCTTCTGCACAGGCATCTTCCCGAGGGGCCGCGCCCGTCGACCCCACCAATGCACTGGCGTCATCGACGAGCGTCGAGGCCCTTGCCAGCGCGTCCTGCGCCTGCGCCTGGTCGTCGGTTGACGTTGCAAGGCCGATCCATGCTTCGATGTTCCGATCATCGAGCGCCGTCACCTCGTGCCATCGCTCGCGAGCCGTGGCGCGATCTCCGGCCGCTGCATGCGCCCGGGCATCTGCGCTGAGCGCGTCGTGCAGGAAGGTCCGACCTTCTGGAAAATCCGGCGCGAACGCCAGCAGATCGCGAACAGCCGCGAGCGCCTCTCCGGGTGTGCCCGCCAGTTGCACCACGGCACGCCAGATCAGGACGTTCTCGGGCGCGATGGCGGCAGCCTCGCGAAACAGACGGCGAGTGGCCTCGCGCATCCGGTCGGCCTGTGCGAAGAGGAGTTTCGCGAGCGCCTCGCGAGCCGCGACGTGAGACGGCTCGAGCGCGAGCACGCGCCGCAAATGCGACACTGCCGCCTCCGCGTTCGGCGCGACGACGGCGAGCCAGAACCACGCCAGCGGATTGTCCGGCTCGGCATCGACCGCCTGCTGCAGGAGTGCGCGAGCATCATCCAGACGTTTGGCGCGGGCAGCGGCGATCCCGTCTCGCAGGCGCCCTTCCATTGGCAGCGTCATCAACGTCCCTCGGCGATGGTCGCCGATGTCCAGTGATCTCGACGCAGGACCTTGTCGATGAACGAACTCAGGTCGCGGAGTGCAACCGGTTTGGCGCAGAACAGGTCGGCTCCTCGACGCCTCGCTTCACCTTCGGCGGCCGCAGAACCGAACGCCGTCAACATGATGATGCACGCCTGCGCGAGCCGCCGCCGCGTATCGGAGACGACATCCATGCCATCGTGTGATTGCGTGGACCCGAGGTTCAGGTCGGTGATGACCACCTCGTACTGTTTGTCGTCGAGCAATCCAATCGCGCTGGCGCGATCCGCCACCGCATCGACGTCATAGCCCGCCGACTGGAAGAATGCGCGGATCGCAAAGCTGGTCGACGCGTTGTCTTCAACGACGAGAAGTCGCGTTGCCACGGTCAGCGTCGGGGCAATCGGCGGGCCAACGCGGTCTGACCAGGCAGCGTGGCCGATGTCCGCAACCACGCGCAGTCCGTGCGATCAGACGCGATTCCATCCGCCGGCGCCTGTCCAGACGCTGGACTCCTGTCCGGCTCCCGAACAGGTGCCGAAGGGCTGATCAAAGACCCTGCCTGCGGTAATGCCCGATGCAAACGTCAAAATGCAGAACGCGTGAATCGCCAGACGAATCACACTGTGTGCTTCTTGAATGGTGCGTTTTGAATTTTGCATTCGGTCGCGGGTATTTCAGCAACCTGCTTGCTTCGCCGTCGCGCTCACCGCATCTTGTCCGCACAGGAGCGCGTCCGGATCGATCAGGGCGACCATCTGTCCTCTGAAGTCGAAGAGTCCAGCCACGTACCCCGGAATCGTGCCTGCGCCGGCATGCACAGGATCGACGAGTGCATTGTCCCGCGTCGGCTGGCAGAGCGTGGTCTCGGCATCAATCGGAATCGCCACCGACGTTCCTGCGAAGGGACCACCGCAGCGGACAATCAGCAGACGCTGTCGCTCGGCGCCGAGAAATGCGGCAGCGGTGCGGAAATCGATCACCGGCAGCACTTCGCCGCGCCACACGCTGACGCCGATCACCGGTGACTCGCTTCCGGGTACCGCGACGACCTCGAGGCCAGATTCGACGCCGGCCACACGCCGTGCGCTGACCGCGTATCGTGACGCGCCGCACTGCGGAAGCGCGTCGGTACCGAACGTCACCACCAATGGTCCGTCAGCGGTGGACGTCGACATGGGCATCGATGTCCTATGCGCTCTGGTCGGCGCGCCTTCGGCAAAAGGCGACCCGTCACCGTGAGTCGCCGGTGACAAAGAGAGCAGCAGCATCGCTCGATCGCCAGCGCTGAGCACGCCGTCGAACCACCGCTGTGCGCGCGCACCGACGAGCGGGGGCAACGGCAGCACGTGAGCACGCTCCGGCAGGCGAGATCGCGAAACGTGGTCGACGAGCCACCCCACGGGGCCTGTCTCGCTGCGAAGGACCACGATGTGGCGGTCGCGCGGCCCGCCGCTGTCGTCGGCAACCACCGGCAGTCCCGCCGTCGCGCCAAGCGGATACACCGAGGCCCGTTGGCCGCCGACGGTGACGACACCGATCCCGCCCTCGCACGCCGCCGGCGCACGCATGCGTTCGGCGCGCATGACCGCGATGATGTCGCCCGCGCGCAACGCGTACTCGACGTTCCCCACCGCACACGACACGAGGGTGTCGTTCACCGTCTGCCTCTCGCGATCAGCTGTGCAATCCGCTCGGGACGGCCGATGTAGCTGGCGACGCCGGCCTCGATCGCGCGCTCCGGCATGCTGGCGACGACGCAGCTGGCCAGATCCTGAACATAGGTGTCACCGCCTGCATCGCGGATCCGTTTCAGTCCTTCGACACCGTCGCCGCCCATCCCGGTAAGCAGCACGCCCGCAGCGGCGCCGCCGTAGTGCTCCGCCACCGATACCATCGTTCGATCGATCGACGGCCGATACGGGTCGTCTTCGCTCACCGGCACGAGATTGATGACACCGTCGTCTCGCACGAGCAGGTGCTGGTCGCCAGGGGTGACGAGCGCGAGCCCCGACTCGAGGCGGTCGCCCGCTGTCGCCTCCCTGACGCGGATACGCGCGTGCCGCTCCAGCTGCGTCGCAAACGGCGTGGTGAAGGTTGCGGGGAGATGCTGGACGATGACGCACGGTGTCTTGAAGTCGTGCGGCAGGTGCTCGAGCAGCTCGCTGATCGCGCGCAGGCCACCGGTGGAGGCGCCGATGACCACGGGGGCGATGGTCGACGCACCGGCCGCCGGCGATCGCAACCGCCGCACGGCTACCGACCTCGCCACAGGCGCAGGTACCGGTCGTTCGCGTCTGGGAACAACTGGCGCGACGGCCGCCATCCTGATCTTCGCGAGGATCTCGCGCTTGATCGACGTCCGCCGTACGGGCGCGCCGGGCGTGAACTTGAGGACGAAATCGACCGCGCCAATCTCCAGCGCGCGCAACGTCATCGCCGCCGCGAGCGTCGTGACGCCGCTGACGACGACCACTGCGGTTCGCACCTCTCTGGTAATGCGCTGGAGGAGTTCGAGGCCGTCCGTGCCCGGCATCTGCACATCGAGCGTCAGGACGTCGGGCGCCGCCGTTCGCAGCAGTTCGAGGGTCGCCGCCGCGTCGTGAGCCATGCCCACCACTTCGCAGTCGCCATCCTCCTCGATGTACGACGCCAGCAGCTTGCACGTGAACGGCGAATCGTCCGCGATCGCGACGCGGATCATCACACCGCCTTTTTCGCCACCCGCGCGCCCTGCACCAGTCGCGTGAGAGTGTCGATCAGGACGTCGTCCCTGAATGGCTTCACGAGGTATCCAGTCGCCCCGAGCGCCGTTGCCTTTTCACGATGTTTGTCGCTTCCGCGCGAGGTGAGCATCACAATCGGCAGCGCGGCGTAGGCAGGCACCGCTCGAATGGTCGACAAGAACTCGTAGCCGTCCATGCGGGGCATTTCGATGTCCAGCAGGATCGCGTCCGGCAGTTGAGCGGAACGATGGACGATTTCGAGCGCGTCGAGTCCGTCGCGCGCCTGCAGCACGTTCCAGCCAGCCTTCTTCATGGTCGTCGACAGCACGTGCCGCATGCTGAGCGAATCGTCGACGACGAGGACCGTGCGCGCCTGCGGCTCGGCGGGCGCTGCGGGCCGTGCGACCACACGGACGCGGACGTCCTCCGCGGCGCCGCCCAAATCTGACGCGTTGAGAATCAGCACGACGGTGCCGTCGCCGAGCAGCGTCGCACCCCAGATTCCCGGAACGCGCCGGAGGTGCGTCCCCAGCGATTTGACGACTGCGTCGCGGCTGTGGAGGATCGCGTCCACGGCGAGCGCGATTCGTCGCCCGGCGACGTTCGCAACCAGCACCGGCTGCGCGCCAGGTGCATCGCCTGATCGCGCCAATCCCAGCACATCGCCGAGGTCGCGGAGGCGGTGGGCGCGCCCGTCGATCGTCAGCACGCGATCGTCGCCGACCTTTGAAATCGCCGTGGGATGTGGCCGCACGATCTGCACGACCGCGCCGAGCGGAAATCCGAGCGTCTGTCCGCCAGCGCGAACCAGAAGCACGCGGGTGATGGCGAGCGTCATCGGCGCCCGCACCGACATCGTCACGCCGGCACCCGGCCGCGAGTCGATGTGAATCCGGCCTCCAGCGCGCACGACGGCCGATTTCACGACGTCCATGCCGACGCCGCGGCCTGAGATCTCGCTCACGCGCGACGCGGTGCTGAACCCTGGCTCGAAGATGTGGTCGAACAGTGCCTCAGGAGCGAGCTTCGCCGCGTCTGCCTCGCTGAGCAGACCTCGAACGACGGCGGTGCGGCGGATACGCTCGACATCGAGACCCTTGCCGTCGTCTTCCACCTCGACGACGACGTCCGTTCCGTCGTGAAACGCGCGAACGGCGATCCGTCCGTGCTCCGGTTTGCCGGCGGCGCGACGTTCCTCTGCCGATTCGATTCCGTGATCGACGGCATTGCGGAGCAGATGGAGCAGCGGATCGGACAGATGTTCGAGCAACGACTTGTCGAGCGTCACCTCTTCGCCTTCGATGGCGAACTCCACGCGCTTGCCGCACGCGTCAGCGGTGACGCGCACCGTGCGCTCGAGACGCGTCGTCAGCGTCCGCAGCGGCAGCATCCGGAATTCCAGCGTCTTGTCCTGGATTTCGCGCGTGAGGCGCCCGAGCCGCGTGAGGTCACCCTCGAAGTCATCGATGCTGTCGCTGACGCGCGCACTGATGGTGGTGACGTCGCTCGCGGTTTCGGTCAGCTCGCGTGTGAGCAGGTGGAAGTCGGTGTAGCGATCGAACTCCAGCGCGTCGAAGCCGTCGTGCCCGTTGGACACCGAGTTGCCGGCGAGCGCGCGCACTTCGTAATCGGCCTCGAGCTTCTGCGCGACCTTTCGAATGCGCGCGGCGCTGAACTTGAGCTCCTCGACCTGCGCGAGCAGCGCGGCGTAGTGCTGCTCGAAGGTCGAGCGGTTCAGCACCAGTTCGCTGACGGAGCGAACGAGGTCGTCGAGGCGCGCGACGGGTACCCGGAGAACCTGCGCGTTGTGGCGACGGTCTGTGCCGCTTCGACGATCGGGCGTCGCGTCAGGGCGCCCGGATTGTGTCGGCTGTGTCTCTCGCGGGTGCTCCGATGGCGCCTCGCCGGGGTCACTCGACGGCAGCCCGCACAGTGCGGGCTCACCGGCACGCGCGTCCAACGCCTCGAACTGAGCGATCAGGCGGCCGATCGTCGTTCGCAGGACGGCAGCATCGCTGCCGCCGTTGATCGATTCGTCGAGCGTATCCGAGGTCGTGGCCAGCAGGCGTACCGCATCAAGCGTCAGGACCGCCGTGCCGTCATACAGACGATCGAGCAAATCCTCCATGAAGTGTGCGAGCCTGGAGGCGGCTTTGTAGCCGACCACGCCTGCCGCGCCCTTCAAGGTATGAACCGCACGTCGCAGTTCCTGCAGCGACTCGCGGTCGTCTACGCCTGGCGAGAGCCGCGTGACGATTCCGGCAATCGTCTGCAGGTGCTCGGCTGCCTCCTGCGCGAACACTTCGGCGAGCTCCGGCGCGATCTCCTCGGAAGGCACCAGATCGAGCGTGGTCGCACCGGTCTCAACGGGCTCTTGCCCTCCCACGACAGCGTGAGCCGACACGGGTCCGACGAGGTCGACCGCTGTTTCTTCGGTCGGCAGGTGGAGCGCCAGGGCATCTGGCGCGGGTCCGTCGAGCGTGAACGCCGCTCGCCACTCGGGTTCGAACCCGTCAAGCATCCCGGCGAGATCCGTACTTGTGGGGTACGCGTCGCTCGCGGCAAGCGTGCCCTCGTCCGGAAGTTCGGGAAGCGACGTCAGCAGTCTGTCGAGCGTCTCGTCCGGCACGGCGGCTAGCGCACCGTCGAACGACTGCTCGAACGCGTCGTCCAACACCTCGGTCAAGGTAGCGTCCGGTGGCGTGTCTGTGAACGTCGAAGCCGAGGACGGCGCGGATGCTGACGCTCCCGTGGCGAGCTCGCGCAGATCGATGTCGAGCAGCTTCTCGAGCGTCCCCGCATCAATCGCAGTTGGGTCGCCTGACAACCGCTCGACGAGATCGCTCGCAAACGGCGCCATCATCGCAACCGTGCGGGCCGACGTGGCGATTGTGATGTATTCCGCGAACAGCGGCAGACACGTCCGCAACGTCAGAAGCAGATCGCTGGACACACCTGCCGCCGACGCGATACTGCCCTCGAGGAGATCCTCCGCAAGATTGATCAGGTAAGCGAAGGCCGGCAGGCCGACTATGGCCGCCGCGCCTTTGAGGCAGTGAAGCAGCCGGTGGGCCTCACGCAGCGGTTCCGTGCTGCGGCCGCGCTCCGCCGCATCGAGCGCCTCGGCGATCTCCGGTATCGTGTCGCGCAGTTCGGTGACGAACGCGACAACGGCGCCGTCGTCGAAGTGTCTCACTGGCGTCCCTCGAGTTGCGCGTGGCTCTTGCGCCTGAACATGCGCACGCCGGACATCGTGACTGGTTCCAGCAGCGCCGGCCGTTCGGTCGGGCCTTCGCCGGGTCCGAGGATCAGGTACCCGCCTGGAACGAGCCGCGCCGCCAGATGCATGACGATTTGCGAGACCGCGGCGGCAGACATGTAGATCAGCACGTTCTGGCAGAAGATGACGTCGTAACTGAGCGCGACGCCAGCATCGGCGACGTACAAATTCATTGCGCTGAAGCGAACGCGACGGCGCAGCTCATCGCAGATTTCATATTCGGCCGTCGTGTCATTGCCGCAGGCGACGACGAACCGTTGCCGGTACGCTGCTGGGACTCCCGCAATCGCGCGACGCCCGAACCGGCCGCGTCGCGCGGCCTCGATAGCTTCACGGCTGATATCGCAGCCCCATACGGCGAAGTCGGCCCCGGCGTCGTCGTCCATCGCGACCATCGCCATGGAATACGCCTCCTGTCCTGTCGAGCAGCCCGCGCTCAACAGGTGGAGCCGGTTGCGCCCGCGCGAGCTGCGCAGGTCCGGCAGCACGCGATGGCGAAGCACGTCGAACGATGGCGGATGACGAAAGAACGATGTCTCGTGGTTGACGAGATGCTCGACGAGCGAGAGCCATTCAGGATCGTTGTCAGCCGCGGCGACCAACTGCTCGTAATAGGCGCGCTCGGCCGTACCGCGTGCCTCGACGAGCTGACGTACGCAGTCGAGGACCGCCGGTACCTGCGCGGTCCGGAATGCCAGGCCGCACCGCCGACGTATCAGTTCGCACCACGATTCGCGTGATGCGGCCTCTCGTCCGTGCATCTGCAAAGCCATCGACGGATTCAGTCCTTCTGCTCGACCGGGGCGTCTTCGTCAGCTCGCCACGGCTAGACGCGATATCGGGGTGGGCCGTGGCAGCGCCTTCTCGGTTTCGGTCGCCGGCAGCTTGAAGCGGGCCGCCGCGGCATTGAGGCTGTCGACCAGGAGGCCGAGCGAGTGGATCGACGCAGCCGTCTGCTTCGTGCTCGCCGCCGTGTTCTTGGTCACCGACGACATCTCGGCCATCGAGTGCGCCACCTGCTCGGAGCCCTTGGCCTGCTGCTGCGCGGCGTCGGAAATCGCCTGAATCAGCTCCGCCAGCCGGTCGGACACTCCCTGAATCTCGCTCAGTGCCACCCCTGCCTCGTTGGCGATATTCGACCGGTTGACGACTTCGCGAGTCGTGTCTTCCATCGCCGCCATCACCTCCGCGGTTTCACTCTGCGTGGTCTTGACGAGCATGCCCGCGCGCTTGGTCGCCTCGGTGGCGCGGTCGGCCAGGCGCTCGACCTCCTCGGCGACGACGGCGAAGCCACGACCCGCTTCTCCGGCCATCGCAGCCTGGATCGACGCGTTCAAGGCCAGAATGCTCGTCCGATCGGCGATGTCGCCGATCAGCTCGACGATCTCGCCGATCTCTTGCGAGCTCTCGCCGAGGCGCTTGATGCGCATCGACGTTTCCTGCACCTGATCGCGGATCGCCTTCATCCCTTCGATCGTGCGCGTGACGGCGCGCGTGCCGTGTTCCGCATTGGTCCTCGCCTGTTCGGCGACGGTGGCCGACGACGAGGCGTTCTCCGACACGTAGTGAATCGATGCGGCCATCTCTTCGATGGCGACAGAGGCTTCCACCGCCTGCGCGGCCTGATCGTCGCTGCCGGCAGCGAGCTTCTCGGTTGCGGAACGCAGATCGTTGAGCGCGGTTCCGACTTGTCGTGAGGTGCTCTGCACCTGTCCGATGATTCGCCGCAGCTCGCCGATCATCAGGTTGAACGAGTTGGCCACCGCGCCGGTCACGTCCGGGGTGACTTCGGCCTCCACGGTGAGGTCGCCCTCGGCGACGCCGCTCACTTCCTCGAGCAGCTTCTTCATTGCCGCCTGCATGCGGTCGCGTTCATCCTGCGATTGCAAAACGAGCGTCCCGATGTTGTCGATCATCGCGTTCAGCGATCGCGCCACCCCGCCAAGTTGCGTATCCGAGGGGGCACCAACACGTCTTCGCAGGTCGCCCGCGGCCACCGCGTCGCACACCGCGGCAAGCGCCGCGGCATCGGTCGACACGGGCCCGTACACGAGGAATCCGAGCAGGCCGCCGACGACGAGCACACTGCCAAGCAGCGCCAGCGCGATTCCCCGGTAGGCACCTGAAACGGCGTTTCCCATGGCCGCGTCGTCCGCGGTGCGTGCGGTGAGCCGTGCGAGGTCGCCGTCGATCTGCCGCGCTGCCGCGTCGGGGACGGCGGTTCGCAGCGTCGCGCGGATCGATGTCGTCGCCGCCCGCGCTGCCTGCGCGTCTTCTGCCGCGCGCGCTCGCGCCTCGCTGGCGACAGCTCTCACCGTGTAGACAGAGACAGCCGCCCCCAGCGACAGCGCGACGGCGGCGAGTCCCGCCGTCAACATCACCCGCGTCTTGAAGTTCACAGCGCTTTGCATCGTGAGTCCTCTTGTGTGTCGTCGAACTGGCGAATGTCGGATGAACGAAGCAGTCGGTCGAGATCGAGAACCGCGACGAGGCAATCGCCGACCACGGCCATCCCCTTCAGGAACGGCGCGAGCGCTCCTTCCAGCGTCGATGCCGGTGCATGAATCGCCGCGTCGTCGACGGCGACGATCCCGTCGACGGCGTCGACGAGCAATCCGAGGGAAAAGTCTTCGAACGGCAGCCGCAACACGAGCATGCGGCCGGTTGCCGGTGGTGTCGGCTCCAGGCCGACGAAGATGCTGAGATCGACCACGGACAGGATCTCGCCGCGGAGATTCGTCACACCACGCAGCCACGCCGGCGTCTGCGGCACCGGTGTGACTTTCGGCACGCGATCCAGTTCGGTGACGAACTCCTCGCCGATCGCGTATGCGGTTGCACCGACGATGAATCGGACGAATCGGGTTCCGGTGCGATGTTCGCCGACCGCGGCTTCCGTAACGCGCGGCGCGCCGGCAAACGGACGCGCATCCAGCGACGCGACGGCGTCGGCGAGCGTGCGGTGCAGGGGTCGCTGCTCAGACATGCCTTACCTGCACGCCGGCTGGCATGCCGCCGCCACCGCAGCGAGAACGGCCGGTGTTTCGAACGGCTTGGTCAGATATTCGCTCGCGCCGGCGACGCGTCCTTTCACCTTGTCGAAGAAGGCGTCCTTGCCGGAGAGCATCACCACCGTCACGGGCGCGGTACGCGGATCCGCTTTCAGGCGACGGCACACCTCGTACCCGTCGATGTTCGGCATCGCGATATCGAGGAGCATCACATCGGGCACGACCTGCGTGAGTCGCTCGAGCGCCGATTCGCCGTCTGGTTCCGCCATCACCTTGTACCCCGCCCGTTCGAGCGTCAGGCCGAGAATCTTTCGAATCGTCGGACTGTCGTCCACGATCATCACCGTTCGCCTCGGCGCATCTTCGATCGCGCAGGCGTGAGTCGAACCGGCCGCGCTACTGATCGAAGGCATCTCGGCGCTCATGTGCGGCGCGCGCAGATCCTGAGCCACGAACGAGTCGCCCTCCGAGGCGCGCTCATCGGGAGTCACTGCGGGGGCGTACGCCAGGGCGGCAGGCACGGGATGCGGGTGGGGTGCCGGTGTCGGCGCGTCATCGCCACCCGCCGACGCGTCCACCGGCACGAACCGGGCGAACGGGTCGGCCGCTGCCTCGACGGCCGCCGCCGCGGTCGCTTCGGCGGCGGCAAACAGGTCCTCTCCGCCCTCGAGGTGTGCGAAGGCGTCTTGCGGAATGTCGTACGCCGCGGCGTCGAAGGTCGCCTCCTGCATGCGCGCCATTGCCGACGACACGCGTGCGTCGGTTGGATCGATCTCGAACGCGTTCGTGATCGCGCGCTGGGCCTCGTCCTCGTCGCTGGTCGATTGGGCGAGCCCGAGCCATGCGTCGATGTCGTATTCGTCGAGGGCGAGCGCCTCCCGCCATCGGCCGCACGCCGGCTCGCTGTGTCCTTCGAACTCGAGGACACGCGCATCGGCAATGAGCGCCTTCTTCAGGAAGGCGCGCCCAGGCTCGTGCTCCGGGGCATTTCGAACCAGCTCACGTACGGCCTCCAACGCCTCTGCGGTCGTGTTCGCGAGCGTCATCAACCCATGCCACGCGCGCAGCTCGGTCGCATCGAGCGCAAGCACCTCGTGGTACAACGCGTGTGCCTCCACGCGGCTGCTCGCGCTCACCGCCTGGGCCTGCTGCAGCATCGCCTGCATGAGGTGGGCGCGTGTTGGTGCCACTGGATTGCGCGCATGCGCGCGCCGCAGCGCATCGAGTCGTACGGCCGGATCATCGCTCACGATCGCGAGCGCCACCCATACACGGTCGCTGTCTGGCGTGAGCGAGGTCGCCTCCGTGATCAGCGTACGCGCGTCGCCACGCCGGCCGGCGGCGACCAGCGACGACGCATGCGTCAGGAGAAGCTTCGCCAGCGCGGAACGTGCCTGCGCGTGCGATGCGTCGATCGCGAGCACGCGTCGCAGGCATGGAATCGCGGCGTCGGCTGATGGCGAGGCGACCGCGAGCCAGAACCAGGGCCGCGCATCGTTGGGAAACGCGTCGGTCACGGGCTGCAGGAGCGCGCGTGCGTTGCTGAAGTTCTTCGCCTGGACCGCCGCGATGCCGTCGCGCAGTTGCCGGAGCAGTGCGGGCGCGGGTGTCGTCATACGCGTTCCGCCTCCGTCGCGCGTTTTGCGGCGGTGGGGTGGGACGGGAGTGACGCGCCTGCGCCGCAGACCGGCGTCGCACGGCTCACGGCGCATGCTTCGCTCGCATACCGCGCGTTGAAGGCGAAGTCATCGACAGGCGGTCGCCGGCAGCATGGCCGCGGCTCCAAATCGTGTGCGTAAGCAGATCGCATCCGGCCCCGGAAGGGCAACCAGCGTGCCCGACGGTGGCGGCACTCGTCGATGTGCGCTAAACCCAGGCGGAGATGTCTGTTCTTGTATTGCGCACACATCTGCACGTCGTGCCTGCAGCGTCCAGCGCCGGGACGGATCGTCCGGTGTCTGGACGCGGAGCATGGACCTGACGGTTGCGCCCGATGCGCGACGTCGCCATTGACGACCGAAGTTGTTTGCACTTACCGGGATTCGTAATCGCGCACGCTCAACGGGCACGCGCGTTGCTCATGTGGAACCCGGTTCCGCGCGCACAGTCGGATCCCAGAGAGGTTTATGAGAAAAGCGAAGGTGCTGGTCGTCGACGACGCAATGCTGATTCGTCGTCTGGTGACCGAGGCGCTATCACGTGACGCAGAGATCGATGTGGTAGGGGAAGCGGCGAACGGCCGTATCGCGTTGCAGAAGATCGCGCAGCTGTCGCCTGACCTCGTCACGCTCGACGTCGAGATGCCGGAGATGGACGGGCTCGCCACGCTGCGTGAGATCCGCAAGCTGAACCCGCGACTGCCGGTCATCATGTTCAGCTCCCATACCGAGCGCGGAGCAGCCGATACGCTCGAGGCCCTCCATCTGGGCGCGTCCGATTACGTGACGAAACCGAACAGCGCCGGGGGCAAGGGGCTTGCGCAGCAGCGGATCGAAGACAGTTTGATCCCGAAGATTCGTGCGTTGTGCCGTGTCGGCAGCGCAGTGGCTCCGGCGGTGGCCGGAAGATCCGCGCTTCCGTCGACGGCCCCCAAGCCGTTCACCATGCGCGCACTCGGAACGGCGCCGCGCGCCGAGATCGTCGCAATCGCGTTATCGACGGGGGGACCAAGCGCGCTCGGATCGGTGCTGTCGGAACTGCCCGCCGATTTCGCCGCGTCCATCGTCCTCGTGCAGCACATGCCGAGCATGTTCACGCGTCTGCTCGCGGAACGGTTGAACAATCAGACCGCGCTCACCGTTGTCGAGGCGCGCGACGGCGAGGTCCTCACGCCCGGGACCGTGTACGTCGCGCCCGGCGACGTTCACCTGCGGGTGAAGAAGGGCTCGAGCCAGATTGTGACCGCCCTGACCGAGGACCCTCCCGAGCATTCTCATCGCCCGTCGGCCGACGTGTTGTTCCGCTCCGTCGCACAGGTATACGGCTCGCGGGCACTGGCCATGGTCCTGACGGGAATGGGTGAAGACGGTTTCAACGGCAGCACGGAGATTACGCGGGCCGGCGGCCGCGTCATCGTGCAGGACGAGGCGACGAGCGTAGTGTGGGAAATGCCCGGGCGCATCGCTCAGGCCGGGATCGCCGATGGAATCCTGCCGATTGGCGAGATGGCAGCGGAGTTGGTCAAGCGAACGCGGCGAGCGGCGTGATCGACGCGGCTCGTCGTGGGCCGGCGTGCAAGCGATGCGAAGCGGGGCTGGCTGCGTGTCAGAGCGCGTCGATCGTGCCCTCGCTCGCGTGAGACATGTGGCCGGTTCGTCGCTTGCGCTCCGGCTCCTTACCGCCGTCGCCGCGCCGAAGCATCTCGTAAAGCGAGCTCCTGGGTACCTGCAGCCGTTTGGCGGCCTTGCTGACGGAGCCGCCCTCCTGCGCGAGCACGCGCTGGATATGCTGCCACTGCACCGCGTGCAAGGACGTATCGCCGGGCGGTTCGACGACTTCCGTCGCCGGAGGCGGCGCGGCGTAGTCTGCCAGCCGCAAATCGGCGGCGGTCAGCGTACGTGGGTGCGGCGCCAGCAGCAGCGCCCGCTCGAGCACATTGCGGAGCTCGCGAACGTTCCCGGGCCACTGGTACTTCCGAAGTGCATCTTCGGCGGATGTATCGAGACGACGAGCAGGGCAGCGCAGCTCGCGGGCGAGCTGCTGAAGCAGCAGGGCCGCAAGCGCGGGGATATCTTCCGCACGATCCCGCAACGCGGGGACTCGCAGCGTGATGGTGTTGATCCTGAAGAAGAGATCCTGGCGGAACTGCTTCGCCGCGACCAGCTCCGACAAGCTGTGGTGCGTCGCCGTGATGAAACGGACGTTGACGCGTCGCGTACGGACGTCGCCCATGCGCCGGAAGGTCTTCTCCTCGATGACCTTGAGCAGTTTGGCCTGGACGACGAGAGGCATGTCGCCGATCTCGTCGAGAAACATGGTTCCGCGATCGGCGGCTTCAATCAGACCGATCTTCGACGTGGCGGCGCCCGTGAACGCGCCTCGTTCATAGCCAAAGAGTTCCGCCTCGAGCAGGTCCGGCAGCAACCCGGCACAATTGATGTCGATGAATGGTTCGTCCGCGCGCCGGCTCGCATCGTGCAGCCACCGCGCGAGCATTCCCTTGCCGCTGCCTGTTTCGCCCTGAATCAGGATTGGCGCATCGCTGGCCGCGACCCGCTCGGCGTCACGGTGGAGCGCCTGAATCTGCTTTCCGCCGACGGCGAACGGGTCGGCGGAGAACCGGCCGTCGCTCCTGCGGGTTGCGGTCGCGACGCGCGTATTGCGATGCTGCTCGAGCGTCTTGGTCACGATCGCGAGCAGCGAGGGAAGGTCGCAGGGCTTGGTGAGGAAGTGCTCGGCGCCCTCGCGAATGGCGCGCACGGCGAGGTCGACCGACGCGTGCCCGGTCAGGATGATGAGCGGCGTCGGCGAGGCTGCGGCCTGGAGGTGCTTGATCAGATCGAGCGCCGTGCCGTCGGCGAGAAAGTGATCGGCGAGCACGACATCGAAGCACGTGGTCGCCAGCATCTCCTGCGCGTCCGCCACAGACCCGCATGGCGTCACCTCGAGACCGGCATGGGCCAGGTAATCGCGGATGGCGATGCGAATGACGGGCTCGTCGTCGACCAGCAGAACCCGATTGCGACTGGGAGCAGCGAAGGTCGCGTCCATGCGTGGCGCCGGAAGCCGGCGGTACGTCAGGACTCGTAATCGGCCGTGGGCAGCGTGACTGTAACTGTGGCTCCGCGCTTCACATCGTTGCGCACCGAGATGGTGCCGCCGTGCTCGTCGACGATGCGCTTGGCGATCGCAAGTCCGAGACCCGTGCCGCCATGGCGTCGTGAATGGAATGGCGTAAACAGGTGTCGCAGGATCTCGTCAGCAAAACCTGGACCTGCGTCCGTGACGTGCACGCTCGTGTGAGTGGTGCCTGCTGGCTGGATCGAGATACTGACGCCGGAGCCGGCCGGAGAGTGTTGAATCGCGTTCTCGAGCAGATTGATGAACACGCGTGACAGGCGCGACGAATCCATCTTCACGAGGCTTTCGCTCAACGTCGACGACAGAGTGACCGTCGCTGTCGCCGCCTGACGCTCGCAGGTGCGAATCGCTTCGAGGACAGCGCCCTGGAGCGACGCCACTTTGAGCGTCAGCGTGAACGGCCTTCCGTACTCGAGCAGACCCGCCATCAACGTGCGAAGGCGATTGACTTCGTGCGTGAGCAGCGCCATGTACGCCTGGGGATCGGCCGACGTCAAATTCACACTCCAGGCTTCGAGCAGGGCAGAAATGCCGAAGAGAGGATTGCGAACTTCGTGCGCGGCCGCTCCGAGCAGGCGACCCATTTCGGCCATGGCTTCCGCCCGCGCGAGAGATTCTTCGAGCCGCACCATTTCGGTGACGTTTCTCGCCACGACCACGGCGGTGTTGGGGAGTGTTTCCCAACGCGTGCAGGAGACGTCCCACACGCCCCCGGTCTCGTCCTCTCGAATGCGCTGCGTTTGACCGTCCCCGTCGACGAACAGGTGGCGGGCAGCGCGGAGGATCGTTCCTATCGGCTGCCGCGACTCGATGGCGGATACCGGCTGCCCAACCCAGTCCGAATAGGTGCCTCCGAGCAGTAACAGCGCGCTGTGATTCAACCGGTGGATGGCGCCATTCGGATCGCAGACGACAATCACGTCCGGAATGGCGTCGATCGTGAGCCGCCACTCGGTCGCGGCCCTGCCGAGCGGACTCGCCAGGTTCGTGGCATCGATCGACGGTGTATGACCGGACGGCTTCAACCTCTTGTGGCGCGCGGAGTCATATTTGCGCTGGCGGGGAGTCGGACGGCTGTTGACCACCGGGCGCGTCGTTGCTTTCATGCGGGACGCTACCGATACATTCGGCTCAACGGCCGGATCAGTTGACTGGCGTCGTCAGCGTGACCGATATCGCAGTGAACAGGTGTGTAATCCGAAGCAGCCGTGATCTCACACGGCCCTCTTCGCCTGGCAATGCGGGCACTCCTCGAGACGGGGTCTGTTAGCGAATCCGCGCAGCACGGAGGTCCGCGTCGCCGAGATCGTCGAGCTCGAAGTGGGCCCAGCGCAGGTCGGCCTCCGAGAAATTGGCCGCCGTGCAGACGGCGCCTCTCAGATCCGAATCGCAGAATGACACGCGCCGGAGATCCGATCCGTGGAAGGACGTGTTCGTGAGGTCGGCTCCCTGCAGCGTTCCGCCCTTGAGCGTGACACCGCGGAGGCTGGCGCCACTCAGCGTGGCCGCTCGCAGGTTCGCGAACTCCATCAGCGCGTTGTCGAGTCGAGCGCCGGTCAAGGTGCAGCCTTCCATCCGGCAACGGCGCAGATCGGCGCCTTCAAGATTGGCGGCGGTCAGATCGATCCACGCCAGATCGGCTTCGTACAGATTGGCGCCGTGCAGATCGGCGCCCGCAAGCATCAGCCCCTGCAGGTTGGCGCCAGCCAACTCGACGCGAGCATCCGGGTGCGACGCGCGGTACCGATTGAATGTATCGACTGACGACTCGAGTAGCGCGCGCCAGTCAGGAGCCGTGCCGTCATTCATGCGAGTGACAGCAGGGCGCGCTTGACGACGGCCTGCGTGAGTGGAACCTTGTAGCCGTTCTTGGCAAGCGGCCGCGCACCGTCGGTTGCCGCGATCCCCGCCGCAGTTGCGGACGCTTCGTTGAGCGTCTGTCCCTTGATGGCGGCCTCCGCCTTGAGCGCGCGATACGGAATCGGCGCGACACCGCCGAGGACGATGCGCGCGTCCTGAACGACGCTGTTCTGCAGCGTCACCATCGCCGCGACGCTGCACAGCGGGAAGTCCCAGATCTCGCGGACCATTTCCTTGACGAAGATCGCCTTCGATCCACCCGCTGCGGTCGGCACCATGATCTCGGCGAGGATTTCGTCGGGAAGGAGCACGTTTTCGCGCCGCACGTTGTCGCGGGGCAGCACGAAGAACTTGTCCATGATGACGTGGCGCTCGCGACCGGCTGCGCCGACGATCCGCGCGCTCGCACCGAGCGCGACGAGCGCTGACGCGGTATCCGACGGATGAACGATGAACGACGGGCCTGCGTCGAGAATGGCGTGGTAGTCGTTCTCGCCCAGTGCCGAGAAGCACGTATTGCCTCCGTGCTTGTAGCAGGGATAGTTGTTCCGGTAGTACCAGCACCGCGGCCGCTGACACAGGTTGCCACCGAGCGTTCCCATGTTGCGAATCTGCGGCGTCCCGACCTTGCCGGCTGCCATGGCGAGCAGCGGCGCCTTCTCCTGCACCACCGCGCTCTCTGCGATATCGGCGAGGAGCGTCGCGGCACCGATGCGAAGCCCCGCGGCTACGGGACGGATGCCCTGGAGCTCCTTCACGTGCGTCAGGGAAACCAGCCGCTCGGGCGCGGCGAGGTTGTCCTTCATCTCACCGAGCAGATCGGTGCCGCCAGCGAGGAGCATGACCCTGCCGTGCGCCTTCTCCTTCGCGATGTCTGCTGCAGCGTCCCTGAGCGTGGCCGGCCGACTGTAGCTGAAGTTATCCATGACGCACCTCGCCCGTGCTCACGCCGTCCGGACGCCAGTCCGTTGTTCGAGCGCGGCCAAGATCTTCGCGCGCGTGAACGGCACCTCGCGGAGGCGTACGCCGAGCGCGTTGTAGATCGCGTTGGCCACTGCCGCCATTCCCGGATGACACGGGTTCTCGCCGAGACCCTTGCCGCCGAATGGTCCGGTGACGCCTTCGTTGGGGATGATCACGGCTTCGATGACGCGCGGGTCGAAGTCGAGCGCCGTCGGCGGCTTGAGATCGACGAAGCTGGCGGTCAGACACGCGCCGGTTCGCGGATCGAAGCGCAGCTCCTCCCCTTGCGTGAGCGCCAGACCCTGGATGGTGCCGCCTTCGATCTGGTTTTCGACGATCGTCACGTTGATGGGGCGGCCGACATCGTGCGCGGAGACGTAGCGGAGAATGCGCACCTTGCCCGTCTCCTTGTCGACCTCGACTTCGACGAAGTGCGCGGCCGACGTGCGCTCGACGTCGACACCGGTCTGTGGAGCTGTGGTTCCCCCATCCCCGATGACGCTGCGACCGCGCCGCTGCATCACCATCCGGAGAGGAACATTGCGCGAGGGGTCGGCCTTCACGCGCACGACGGAATCGCGAATCTCGAGGTCTGCCGGCGTGGCGTTGTTCAGCATCGGGCCCGCAGCGGCGAGAATCTGCTGCAGGCAATCACGCGCCGCCGCTTCGACCGCGCGACCCGTGCCTTGCAGCGTCCGATTGCCGTGGCTGCCGTTGTCGTAGGGTGCGACCTCTGTATCTCCCGCCGTCGTCCTGAAGTTCGCCAGCGGAATGCCGAGCACTTCGCTGGCGATCATGGCGAGCGTCGTGCGACTGCCGGTGCCGATGTCGGTCGACGCATAGAAGACATGCGCGGACCCATCGAGGTTCACCTTGACCGACGCGCCCGCCAGGCCGCCGCCACCACCGCGTTCGGTACACGCGACTCCGATCCCTCGCGCTTTCGGCGTCGCTGACCCACTGCCGGGGATGTTGTTGCGCCGGTTCCAGTCGATTCGCGCGGCACCTTCTTCGATGCAGCGATGGAGGACCTGCGTCACGAGGCGGCCGTCTTCGGTGCCCGACCCGCCACGCGCGATCGGGTCGCCATTCCGCTTGATGTTCTTCAAGCGGAACTCCATTGGATCCCAGCCCATCTCGTTGGCAATCTCGTCGATCGCCGACTCGATGCCGAACGTCTCCTGCGGATCGCCGACGCCGCGCGTCGGACCGGTGTTCGGAATGTTGGTGTGGACGCGGTACTGCTCGGTCTTGACGTTGGGAATCCTGTAGATGTGCGTCGCCTGATTCCCGAGCCCGCCGAGCCGCGTATGGTAGGCGCCCTGATTGATGTACGCCTTGACGTGCAGGGCCTGCAGCGTCATGTCCTTGTTGACGCCGATACGCACGTACATCCGGGTCTGGAAGCGTGTATTCGAGTCGAGGATTTCTTCTTCGCGCGAGTACTGCAGCTTGACCGGCAACCGCGCCTTGCGGGCGAGCATCGCCGCCAGCGCCTCGTCGGCGTGCGGCGCGCTCTTGGTTCCGAAGCCGCCGCCGACGTAGCTGGCGATGATGCGGACGTTGCCGTCGGGCAGATTGAACATCGCCGCGAGGCTGCCGTGCACGCGGAAGGGCGATTGCGAGGACGCCCACACGGTCAGATAGTCGCCGTCCCACTGCGCGATGGCCACGCGCGGCTCCATCGATCCGCTCCACATGGTGGGGCAGTGGTAGACGCGCTCGATGACCGTGTCGGCCGCCTTGAGTCCTTGTTCGACGTCGCCGCGCGTGAGGATCCGCGGTGGCCCTTCGAGATTGCCGTCGGGAAACAGTTGCGGCGCTCCCGGCTTGAGTGCTTCCTCAGGATCGAGCACGAACGGCAGCACTTCGTACTGCACGTCGATCAGCTTCAACGCTTTGTCAGCGGTTTCCGGATCGACCGCGGCCAGTGCCGCGACCGCCTCGCCTTTGAATCGGACGCGGTCGTTGAGCGCGTATTGTCGATGCCCCCAGATCATCACCTTCGGGGCCTCTCGGTAGGTGACCACTGCCCGCACGCCGGACAACGCTTCGGCTTTGCTGGTATCGATGCTCGCGATGCGGGCATGCGCGTGCGGGCTGCGAAGCACGCGAGCGACGAGCATGCCGGGAAGATCGATGTCGCCCGTGTACTTCGCGCGACCGGTTACTCGCTCGACGGCGTCGATGTTCGGTCCGCGCGTGCCGACGACAGTCAGCGGTCCACCCGGAGCAGCGTTCTGTTGAGGCATGGCCCTTTCCCCTAGGCGCGAAGCAGACGCGAGGCCGCCATCACCGATTCGAGAATGCGCTTGTAGGCGGCGCATCGGCACAAATTGCCGCTCAGCGCGAGCCGCGCTTGATCCTCGGTCGGCTGTGGACTGCGATCGAGGAACACCTTCGTACTCATGATCTGACCCGACGTGCAGAAGCCGCACTGATATCCGCTGTGCTCGACGAATGCCTGCTGGATTGGATGCAGCTTGTCGTCCGTGGCGAGTCCTTCGATCGTCAGCACGTCGCCGGCGGAGGCCTCGAGCGCGAGCGTCGTGCACGAGTACACGTTCCGCCCATTGAGCACGACTGTGCACGCACCACACTGCAGGCGATCACAGCCCATCTTCGTGCCCGTGAGCTTCAGATCCTCACGCAGGAATTGAAGCAGCGTCGTCCGGTTGGCAATTTCCTTCCGGTACGCCTTGCCATTGACCCTCATTTCGATCGTCGAGCGGTGTGGATCGGGAGTGGTCGCCTCCGGGAGCTGCGCTTCGGCGGTGCCTGGGATGAGTGATGCGGAGAGTGCGCCGGTCGCGGCGGCGCCGCCTTTGAGGAAGGATCGCCGTGAGGCTGAAAAAGTGTCCGCGTGTTTCCGCTCTTTATCCGACACGGGTGCCTCCCATCGCAGGTTTCACGGACGTGGCGCCTACATGGTCGCACACCGCGGCTGGACCGCGTCTGTCAGGGATGGACCGTCAGCACCACCCGCCGACTGCGCTCGTCCCCGACGCCGGTGGGTGTCTCCGGGTCCGGCTTCCAGGTCACCGTCAGCGAGGTGGCCGGTATTCCGAGTCCGATGAGGATGGTGTGCAGTTTCTTTGCGCGCCGCTCGGCGATCCGCGGATCTTCGACCAGGGTCTCGCCACTCGAGAGCAGAGTGGCGCCGCGGAAACTCGTGACCTCAATCCGTGACGATCCGATCGCGTTCGCATACCGCACGGCGTCGGCGATCACGCGAGTCATGCGGCCCGGCATGAAGTCGGTGTCGAAATCGAATGGCACCGTGAACTCGCGGATCTGGAATGGCGGCGTGGGCGCGGGCGGCGGGGCCGCCGGTGCGGCGCCTTCGGCGGGTCGAACACTTGACGGACCGGGGCCGCGGCGCGCGTCCGGAGCGTCGATGCCTTCTTCCGCCGGGAGCAGCGTGTTGCACGACGGATCGAGCTCGGGGACGACCGACGTCACCACGGGTTTCAGCACGATGCCGCCGCACACGCGCGGCCCTGGCGCAACGGTGCCCTCGACGAGCACTTTGTGACCGAGCTGCGGTGGATACCACGCGGCGGCGGTGTCTTCCTGGATTCCGAGGAAGTAGAGCTCGCCATCCATCTCCGCGAGAAAGCACGGAACGGTCTTCGTATCGCGCACGATCGGGCAGGCGAGAAATGCGCGCCGATCGGCTGGCAGACGCTGTTGTGCTGCTGTTGGAGCCCCGACGAGGAGGCCCAGAACCGCCGCGATCGACGCAAGCGTGGTTCGATTCATCACAGCACGCCGAGAAAGTTCACGAGGTCTTGTTTCTCGCGCTCGGTGTACTTCGCGTCGAACCGGCGATCGTAGTAGTCGACCAGTTCGCGCAGCGTCCGGGCACCACCGTTCGAGAAGTACGGCGCGCGAGCGGCCAGACCGCGCATCTGCTGCATGACGATCGCGCCGATGTCCGCGCATCGGCCGGAGACGAGGGCGCGCCCCGGATCGGTCGTGTAGACGACGCGGCCGAGAAACGGATGCGGAGGCGCATCCTTGCTGCACGTCAGTTTGAACACCGGCAGCTCCTGCGGCGCCGTCGTCTGATAGAGCGACGGTTCGGTCCAGCGTGGAAAGTTCGTCGTTCCGAGGTCCACGTATCCGGGCGCCAGGTCCATTCCGACCAGCTTTGAATTGTGGCAGGTCGCGCACGTTCGCTTCAGCGGATTACCGAGGCCGATCGTATTGATGTGGACCGTATCGCGAATCCAGATCGGCCGCAGGAAGAACACATCCGCCCCCCGCGCCACCGACTCCCGGAACGCGCGCTGTTCCGCGCTTGCGGACGCCGCCCCAGCCTTCCACGGATCGAAGAAGCCGAACACCGGTGCGTAGATGTTGTCGCCAAGCCCTCGTTCGCCGGCCGCCAATGCCTGCGGTCCCAATCCCTGTGGACCGCCGGCTTCGACGAGACTGCCCGCCGACCGGCTCGAACGCTGCGCCGCGAACACCTGGCCCTCGAAGGCGACGATCCGCGCCACTTCGTCTTCTCGCAGCGCCCGTGCGATCTGCAGATGATCGCGTGCCGCCGCACGCGCCTGCGTGCGCAACGTCGGCTCGCGTGCATCCGACATCAGATTCATCGCGACCGGTGCGCCAGTCTCCGGATCGACGTCCATCAACTCGCCGGTCTTGATATTGAACGGGCCGGACGGGGCGGCAACGTATTTCAGATTGGCCGCGACTCGCGGACGACGGAAGACGGAGATCGTCGGCGTTGCGCTGCGGAGGCCGTATCGAGCGTCCGTGTTGCACGTGCTCGGATCGCGTACGACCTCGATCGTGAACTCCGGTGTGACCCGTCTTCCGTCAGCGGCGACAGGCGGCCAGGGCAGACCGATGCGGAACAGCCCTCGATCCAGCAACAACGAATGCGATGCGGCCTCTGCTTGCGGAAGGCTCGGACAATTCGCGCCGTCAATGGCCGCGAAGAGCGGATCGCGTCCACCGGTGACGCGCCACTGCTCGCGGATGGCATCGACCGACAGGCTCATCCCATGGGCGGGCTGGTGACATGTGACACAGGCTCGCCCGTTCGAGCCGAGCGCTTCGAAGAACGGGTGCCCTTTGGTGTCGACCGCTCCGCTCGTGTTCAACACGCCGAGTGCACCACTGGCGTTGGGATACGCCGAGAGCGCTGGCAGCCGTTCGCCACTCCCGGCGTTCCACCACGATCGCCCCTGACCGTTCGAACGTGCCGTGACGAGCAGAGTCATGGCTGCGACGCAGAGCACGAAGCCGCGAAGCGTGCTGCTGTTCATGAACGCAGGCGATTCTCTCGCGCTGCCGCCATCGCCCGCCGTTCCTCGCCCCACGGGTCGTCGACCGCGGCCGTTTCTCTATCGAACACCATGGTCGTCCAGCGGCGGGGATCCCAGGCGGCCCATTGTGGAATGCCTCGATGGTTCGGGTTTCCTGTGCGCGCAAACGCCACCCACGCCTCGCTCATTTGTGCAGCGAGTCGAGATTGCTCCTCGCCCATTCCGGTCATGAACCGAATCAGGTCCGGATGGTCGAAGACGAACGGCAGGTCCATGCAGTGCATGCTGCGCAGTTTGCCGCCGCGCACGGGCGACCGCCAGTTGAACCGATACAGGTAGACCGGTGCGCGACCCTGCGCCGTCTTCCGCTCGGCGATCGTGTACGACGCGAGCCGCAGAACAGAATTGTCCCCGGCGATGACCGCCGCGAGATCGCCGGGTGACTGGCCGGGTCGATGAGATCGATACAACGCGATCATGCGCCTGGCATCGGCGTCGCTCATCGGAACGATCTGCTGCACCCGCGTCCGCAGCGATTCATCGTCGGAGGGTTCCGACATCCAGTAGCCATCCTCGGGATTCGCGTACGGGATCCCTTCGCATTCGTTCGAGCCGGTCAGAACGGGAATGGTTGCGGAAAGCTCTGACGCCGGGCTGAAGGGATGCGCGGGAAGCGTCCTGCCATCGACGACAGGAACGAAGCGCAGCGAGATGTCCTGGGACGGACCCGCAACTCCTGCCTGCCCTCCCGCCGAAGCCCCGTTGGTCAGCGCATCGACGATGCGTTCGGCAGGTATCGCCAGAAGCCGACTCGCGTCCGCAGGCTTCAGGCCGACGCGCGACAGGAACAGCTCCGCGGCTTCGACTGCGCGGTCGGGAGGCAGCCCGGTGATCGCCGTCTCGGCGAGCGTGCTCATGATGATCGCGCGGTGAAAGAGGCCCCTGGCCGCGGGGAAGCCGGTCAGCATTGCAGTTTTCCCGCCGCCACCGGACTGGCCGAATATCGTCACGTTGCCGGGATCGCCGCCGAACGTCGCGATGTTGTCGCGGACCCACTCGAGGGCGAGCACCAGGTCTCGCAACCCGAGGTTCGTGCAGTCGGCGAAGCGCTCGCCGGTGCCGGAGACGCCCGCCAGCCAGAGATAGGCGAAGGCATTGAGCCGATGCGTCGTGGTGACGACCACCACATCGTGCTTTCGCGCGAGTTCGCTGCCGTCGTAGAAGATCGAATTCCCCGAACCGGTGCGTTGACCGCCGCCATGGAACCAGACCATGACCGGTCGGCGCCCCGTGCCGGTCGCCGGCGTCCACACGTTCAGCCGAAGGCAGTCTTCGCTCATCGCTCCGCTGCCCGTGAGGGCGTCGCCGATTTCGGGAATCATCGGACGAAACGGCTGATGAGCACGCGAACCGTACTCGAACGCGTTCCGGATACCCGACCAGGGTTCCGGCTTTCGTGGTGGCAGGAACCGATTCGCTCCCGCCGTCGAGGCGCCGTACGCGACGCCCTTGAAGATGTGGACTCCCCTGTCGACCACACCACGGATCCGTCCGGCTGTCGTTTCGACTGCCGGGCCTGTCGCTTCCGAACGGGATTGCGCCAGCAGGCGCGCGATGTCGTCTGCGCCCGCGGCGGCGATCGACACCCCGCTCAACGCGAGAAAGCTTCGCCGATTCATGCCATTCCTCGCTCGAGATCGTCCTACATCCGGTTGCGGCCAGTCCTGAGGACGCATCTCCCCTGCTCTGAAGCTTTGCTGATCAAGTTCTGAAACCGCGTCTGCAGGGGCGTTCTTCGGCCACAGATCGGCAATTGATCAGGCCTCCGTCAGGACTTTCGCAAGTCGGGTCGTCACAATCCGCGCTCGTCGAGGGACGTGACGCCAGGAGTGTGACATGACCGACAAGTCCGTGCTTCGCTCGGCCGCAGTCTTCATCTTCGTTGCGATGCTGCTTCCTGCCGCGGCGTCGGCGCAGGGAACCATCACTGGAGTCGTGCGCGATGGCTCGGGTGCGGTGCTCCCGGGTGTCACGGTCGAGGCTGCGAGTCCGGTCCTGATCGAGAAGCTCAGGTCGGTCACGACCGACGACACCGGCCAGTACCGGATCGTGGACCTTCGTCCTGGTGCCTATTCGGTGACCTTCACGCTGCCTGGATTCGCGAGCGTGAAACGTGAAGGTATCGAGCTCACGGGTTCCTTTACGGCCACGGTGAACGCCGAGCTGCGTGTCGGAGCGCTGGAAGAGACCGTCACCGTCACCGGAGAGTCGCCGATTGTCGACGTGCAAGGCGTCACTCAGCAGCGGGTCCTCGGCCGGGACGTGATCGAGAACATCCCCTCGTCGCGGACTCACTTCGGGGTCGCGACGTTGATCGCCGGCGTGAACACCAACAACGGCGGTGATGTCGGCGGCACGAACTCGATTGCCCACGTGTTCCTCACCGCGCACGGCGGACGTCAGACGGATCAGCGGGTGATGATCGACGGCCTGTCGACGGCCAACGCCGAAGGATCCGGTCAGTTCAGCGGCTACATGCCGAACATGACATCGGCTGCCGAGATGACAGTGGACACCGCCGCCGGAGCGGCCGATCAGCCGACAGGCGGCGTTCGCATCAACATCATTCCGCGCGAGGGTGGCAATCGATTCAGCGGCACGTTCTTCGCCACCGGAATGGGTGGCGATGCGCTGCAAAGCAGCAACTACACGGACGACTTACGGCGACGCGGCCTGAGTACGCCGAACAAGATCAAGAAGATCTGGGACGTCAATCCCGGCCTCGGCGGGCCGATCGCTCGCGATCGTCTGTGGTTCTACGGGTCCGCGCGCTGGAACGGCTCGGACATCTACGCGGGGATGTTCGAGAACAGGAACGCGGGCAACGCGAATGCCTGGAGCTACGAAGCAGACACGGCCAAACCCGCATTCAACCATTCGACGCAGGAGAGCCTGAGCGGTCGCGTCACGTGGCAGGCAAGCCAGATCAACAAGATCGCCTTCTTCTTCGATCGCCAGGAACGCTGCTGGTGCACGCGCCAGATCGGTCCGACGCTGTCGCCCGAAGCGACCAATCCGACGGAATATCCGAACACGTCCGCGACATCCGTCACCTGGTCGGCTCCGGTCACGAGCCGGTTGCTGCTGGAGGGCGGTTTCCTGTATCGGTACGAACGATGGGGATACGTGCTGCCGGACGCGGCGGGTCGCGCACTGGTCGGTGTCCTGGAGCAGTCGAGCGGCTTGCGGTATCGCGCGCCGGTGGCGGGCGGCACGTCGGGCGGGCTGTGGCCGCGTGCGTTGAATCTCGTCGCGAACTATCGTGGAGCGGTCTCCTACATCACCGGCGGCCACGCGCTGAAGGTCGGCCTCGGCGACACGTGGTCCACGCGTGAAGTGTCCGTGCTCGACAACGATGCCAGCCTGAGTTACCGCTTCAACAACGGCACACCCAATCAGCTCACCGAGCGTGCGACGCCATTCGATCGGAAGGAAACGATTCGCGCCGACCTTGGCGCGTTTGCGCAGGACAAGTGGACGATTCATCGGCTGACGATGAACCTTGGCGCGCGACTGGATTACTTCAACAACTACTTTCCGGAACAGCATCTCGGTCCGGCGGTGCTCGTGCCGAACCGCAACATCACTTTCCCCAAAGCGGATTGGGTGAGCTGGAAAGATCTGACGCCGAGGCTCGGTGCCGCCTACGATCTGTTCGGCACCGGCAAGACCGCGCTGAAGGTGACGCTGAACAAATATATGCTCGCCTTCGGCCTGCAGGGGCCGTTCGGCAACGACTCGAATCCGGTCAGTCGGCTCGCGAACCTCGTTACGCGATCGTGGACCGACGCTGATGGCGACTTCGTTCCCGACTGCGACCTGACTCTGGCCGCCGGCAACGGCGAGTGCGCGGCGATGTCGGATGCGCGCTTCGGGCAACCGATTCCAAGCCTCACCATCGATCCGGCGATCCTTCGCGGCTGGGGGAAGCGCGGCTACAACTGGGAATTCACGACCGGCGTGCAGCACGAGATCGTTCCGCGCGTGTCGCTCGAGGCCGGCTACTTCCGGCGTTGGTACGGCAACTTCACGACGACCGACAACCGCGCTGTCGCTCCGACCGACTTCTCGCGTTTCACGATCGTCGCGCCGTCGGACTCACGCCTGCCCGATAGTGGTGGGTACACGGTCTCGAACCTGTACAACCTGAATCCGAACAAGGTCGGGCAGGTCGACAACTTCTTCACCTTTGCCAGCGACTACGGTGAGCAGATCGAGCGCTGGCAGGGCGTCGACGTCAGCGCGAACACGCGGATCAGCGGGCTGGTGCTGCAGGGGGGCGTCAGCAGCGGACGAACGCTGGCCGACAACTGCGAGATCCTCGCGGCGCTTCCCGAGCTTGCTCCCGCCGGTGCTCCGTACTGTCATTACCACGAAGGCCTCCTCACGCAAATCAAGGCGTTCGGCTCGTACACGGTGCCGCGTGTCGACGTGCAGGTTGCGGCAACGCTCCAGAGTCTGCCCGGTCCGGAGATCGCGGCGAACTACAACGCGCCGAATGCGCTTGTCGCGCCGTCGCTCGGGCGGCCGCTGTCAGGCGGTGCGGCGAATGTGACCGTGAACCTCGTCCAGCCCGGGACCGTGTATGGAGACCGGTCGAATCAGCTCGACGTGCGATTCGGGAAGGTCCTGCGGCGTGGCTCGACTCGAACGAATGTGAGCGTCGATGTCTACAACGTGTTCAACGGGAACACGGTGCTGCAGGTGAACAACAACTTCGCGACGTGGCAGCAGCCGCAGGCGATCATGCAGGCGCGGTTCGTCAAATTCAGCGTGCAGTTCGATTTTTGA
>Ga0111538_10000991_pt1 | contig 39338 bp, 40 predicted proteins | sample SoiMethybrSBSTD1_FD_79669 | JGI IMG/M metagenome (GOLD analysis project Ga0111538, IMG submission 79669) | Bulk soil microbial communities from a Populus tree surrounding site in Tennessee, USA - Soil MetaG P. TD hybrid SBSTD1 (version 2)... | ecosystem: Environmental > Terrestrial > Soil >...
ACGGGCTCGGAGCGGAGAGGTCCCCCAGGAACTGCACCTGCTGGAGGCGGTTGGCCAGGAAGTCGTTCAGGTTGGAGTACGTGTAGGTCGTGCCGCCCAGCCGGTCCGTCTTCACGCGCACGGCGCGGAACTCCGCGCCGAGCTTGAAATAGTGCTGCCCGCGCAGCCAGCCCACGGAGTCCATGATGGAGAGGGTGTAGGGCCGGTAGGGGGCGCCGCGGCCGTTGTTGGCGCTGTTCTGCCGCAGCAGGCCGCCCGGGATGGCCACACCGGAGTTGGAGCCCTGACCGGCGATGCCGGTGTTGGCCACGCTCCCCGTGATGTTGATGGTGAGCGCGGAGAGGTCGATCCCGTTGACAGTGGGGGCGAAGCCGTTGATCTCCGTGTTCGCGCGGTTGTAGCCGATCTTGAGCTCGTTGATGACGTTCGGGTTGATCGTGCTCTGCAGGGCGGCCACCGCGTTCTCCGGCCGCGCCTTGTAGATCTGCCGGCGGCCGGTCACGCCCTCGGGCTGATCGTTGTCGCCGTTGTCGCGGAAGTACCGCGCGTAGAACTTGTGCCTCGGGTTGAAGCGGATGTCGATGCGGCCGCTGAACGCGTCTTCGTCTACCCGCGACTCGTCCTGGAGCTGGGCGATGTCGAAGTCCGGGTTGGCGGAGGCGCCGGGGAGGATGATCGCGCGCGGGTCCTTGAAGGCGTCGAGAAGAGGGGCGACGGCGGGCACGGCGCGGGCGCGCGCCGCCGCGCTGGGCACCGCTTCCACGAAGTTGATCCCGGAGTTGAGACGATAGCCCTCGTAGCTCGCGAAGAAGAAGGCCTTGTCCTTGACCAGGGGCCCGCCCACGGAGGCCCCGAACTGGTGGAGGCGGAGGTTCGACTTCTGCTGCTCGCCGTTCACCACGGGGTCGAACGCATTTGGACGGTCGAGGCCGTCGTCACGGAAATATTCGAAGAGCGCGCCGTGGAAGGTGTTGCTGCCGGACTTGGTCACCACCGTCACCTGTCCGCCGGTGCCCGTGCCGTACTCCGCGGGATAGTTGTTCGAGTCCACCCGGAATTCCTGCACGTTCTCGAGGCTGGACTGCAGGCGGAAGGGGGACGCGATCTCGCCGTTGAGGTTGCCGGGCGAGGCATCGACGATCGCGGAGCCTTCCACGCCGTCGTAACGGACGATGTTCTGCTCGACCGCGCGGCCGCTGAAGCGGATGTCGCCGAAAGTGCCGGTCCCGCTGTTGAGGGCGCCCGGGGCCTGCAGGTAGAGCTGCGAGAGCTGCCGGCCGTTGATGGGAAGCGTGGAGACCTCGCGCTCGTTGACGTTCGCGCCCATGCGGGCGTCGCTGACGTCGAGCAGCGGCGCCTCCGCGGTGACGTTCACCGTCTCGCTCTGCGAGGCCGGGGCGAGCGTCACGTCGAGGCGGACCTCCTGGCCGGCCAGGAGCTGGACTTCCTTGAACTCGACGGGGGCGAACCCGGTGAGGCGCGCGGTGACGCTGTAGGTGGACGGGGTCAGGCCCGCGAACGCGTAGGTGCCCTGCGCGCTCGAGGTCGCCTCGGCCGACTCCGCCGTGCGCAGGTTCCTGGCCGCGATCGTCGCCCCCGGGAGGACGAGGCCGCTGGCGTCGCGCGCCGTGCCCGTGATGATCCCCGTGCCGGCCGTCCGCGACTGCGCGAAGACCGTTCCTTGGAGCGCCAGAGCGGCGACGGCGACCAACGACGTGAGTCTTGCCGCGCTCGCGCACAGACCGCTTCCGCTTTGAACGTACGTCCACCGCATAGCTGCCCTCCTGAAGTTCCGGCTACTGTCACCGCCGCGGTTGACGCGCGTGTGCTCGTGGCATGACGGCGGTGTGATGGAGTCGGCGCGTTCACTGGATGCCGGCCGTGACCTCGATCTCGGCCAGCCGCTGCGCCGCGGCCAGGCGGTCGAGGCTGTCGATGGGCAGGCTGGCGAAGAGCTTCACGCGCGCTTCGATCTCGCGCAGGGCGCGCTCGAACGCGCGCTCCCTGGCCTCGATGGAACCTGCCTGCGAAAGCGGATCGTGGATCTGCCAGTGCGCGAGCAGCGGGTTGCCCTTCACCCAAAACACGTCGCGCTCGGGCATGAAGTGGCCGAGCACGACCAGGACGCGTGCGAGCTGGGCGCAGCGCAGCACGCGCGCGGTCAGCTCGTGCAGGCCCGCCGCCGGCTCCCACCCCGCGCTGTGGGCACGGAACCGGCCGCGTCCCCAGTGGTTGAGGAGGGCCTCCGCCATCGGGCTCAGGATCGCGTTGTCGCGGCACAGGAACAGGACGGGCGTACCGGCGTGAGGGTCGGGCATCGCGACCTCCCTCGAAGCACCGCAGGTTAGGCAAGGCCGGTGACGACGGCGTGACGAGAGGGACGAGGGTTCGCGACGGCGGGTAGACTGCAGGCGATGCCCCCCGTCCATTCCTTCCAGGCCCTGGCCTTTCCCGAGAACGTGCCCCTGCGCGCGCTCTCCGCGCTGTTCCCGCACGCGGTGCGCGGCACGCACGAGCTGCGGGTCACGCTGCCGGAAGGAGGAACGCTCTTCCTCTACCCGTTCGGGGTGGTCGTGTTCCAGGACGTGGATCCGGCCGCGCGCGAGGCCCAGCTCGAGGCCCTGCGCAAGGCCGAGCCCCGCCTGAGCGGGCCGGGAACGGTCGAAGACCTCGTCGTGCGCGAGGACGCGGGGGCCGCGCCCGGCATGTCGGGGGGCGTGCTCGTGGCCGATCGCCTGACCGAAGCCCGCGCCGGCATCATCGCGCTCACGGTGGCCCAGAGCGCGGCCATGGAGTACTACGAGACGATCGTGGAGTCGATGTTCGAGCGCACCCGGCGGCTGGTCGAGCGCCTCGAGCAAAGGGGCACGACGCCGGTGCGCACGCGGCCGCTCCACCGGTTCATCGGGGAGGCGGTGGGAACACGGAACGAGGTGCTCTCCGTGCTCCACCTCCTCGACAAGCCCGACGCCGCCTGGGACGACCCCGCCATGGACGCGATCTACGCGGACCTGCGGGACGAGTTCGACCTCGGCGACCGGTTCAACGCGCTCGAGCTGAAGCTGCGCGCCGTGCAGGAAGCGCTGGAGCTCGTGCTCGACGTCTCACGGGACCGGCGCCTCGTCCTGCTCGAGGCCACCATCGTGGTCCTCATCGTCCTCGAGCTCGCGCTCAGCCTGCTGCGCTAGCTCTTGCCCGACCGGCCGTGCCGCAGGGCCAGCACCGACGTCACCGGGCAGGCGATGACTTCGCCGCTCGGCTTCGTCCAGCGCGCGCCCATGATCGGCGACAGGCCCTTGTCCACGACCGGCTCCACCATGGGCCTGGCCTTCTTCTTCTCGCTCTTCCCGTTCTTGGCCGCCTTCCCCTCGCCCGTTTCCTTCGCGTCCTTGGCGGCCTCGGCCTTGCCGTGGCCGTTCGGAACCGCGACATAGCCGTAGGGCTCGATGCCGAAGCTGCGGCCCTTCACGCGATGCCATCCGTCCGCCAGAAGTACGGCCGTCACCGATGAGACGTCGATCTCGTAGCTCACGACACCCTCCTCCGTGGCCCCGCCGGCGAGGCGAGGCCGAAAGCGAATGGCGTGGATATCGCAAACGTGTGACTTTTCCGTGACGGATGGGCGAAAGCGCTTTCGCTCAGGCGGCCAGGGCGATGGCCCCCGCCGCCAATACCGTGCCCACCGCGGCGCCGGCCACGACGTCGCTCACGTAGTGCAGCTCGAGGACGACGCGGGAGGCCCCCACGGACGCGGCGACCGCGAACGCCAGGGGCGCGGCCAGGGGGACGTGAGCGGTCACGAGGGTGGCCACCGCGAACGCGTTCATGGTGTGCCCGGACGGGAAGGAGAACTGGTCGGGGGCGTGGATGTCCCACCAGGTCACGGGACCGGCGGGTCGCGCGCGGCGGAACGCGCGCTTGAGGGCGAGCTGGGCCGCGTTCACGGCCACGACGGCGACCACCGTCTCGGCCAGCGTGTGCGCGGTCCGGCCGTCTCCGCGCGCGGGCGCGATGACGATCATGACCAGCCAGGCCCAGCCGTCGCCGAGACGGGTGGAAGCGACCATCCAGACCTGCAGCCAGCGCGGGGGACGCCAGCCGTGCACGCGGCCGCAGACCCAGTCGTCGGAATGCGCGAGCAGCTGGATCGGGCTCATGGGTGTGAGGTGCCGGCAGCGGGCGCGCCCAGCACCGGCGGCCGCGTGCCCGCGCGGCTCCCGGCCTCACCCGCGAAGCGGCGGTAGTGGCGCCAGGCGAAGAGCTGCTCGTCGGCGTAGACGGCGGCGGTGACCAGGGGCAGGAACACGGCGAACGGGGCCAGGGAGACGAGGGCGAGGAGGCGTGCGAGGGCCTGCCGGTTGCCGCGCACCGTCTGGCGCAGGTTGTCGATGCCGGCCAGGAAAGCCAGACGCGTCACGTCGGCGGTGAGCCGCGCGTAGGTGCCGGCCCCGCCCGCGGGGAAGGTGAGGCCCGCGCGCAGGCCGGCCAGGAACTCCGCGCGATCGTTGGCATACACGCAGGTGAAGGCGCGCGCCACCGAGGCCAGCGTGTGCGCGTCGCTGCCGCCGCACGGGGCCAGCCGCGTCCGCCGGCCCGCGGCCCGCGCGTAGTCGTTGCTGAGCGCGGACATCATGCCGTTGCGGACCTCGACGTGGGTCGCGCCCCGGAAGGCGAGCGGCAGGTCCCGGTCCTCTCGGCGGCCGGTGAGGGCGGAGAACGGATGGTTCACGCAGACCGGGATCCGCTGCTCCGCCGCGTACGCGAACAGCGACTCCAGGTCGTTGCGTCGCGCCTGGAGCGCTTCGTGCTGGGCCTCCGTGATGTCGTAGACGCCGAGGTGCAGCTCGCGGCCGCCCGGCACCTGGCAGGTCACCTCCTCGCTCACGAACACGTCGGGCAGGCCGGCCAGCTCGAGGGCGCCCGCGATGCTGTCGTGGTCGGTGAGGGTGACGAGGTCCATGCCCCGCTCGCGCGCGGCGTAGCGGACCTCCCACGGCTCCGCGTAGCACTCGCGCACGACGTGCCGCAGCCCGGGAACGGTGGCGGGCCCGGAGTGGCGCGAGTGGACGTGTAGGTCACAGCGCAGAATGCGGGCGGCGTCGTTCATGGGTCCTCCCACTTCAAGCCGTCGCTCATGTCCAGCGCGATTTGAGCGCGCCCGCATTGCAAGAACGTGATGCTTCCGCGCGCACGGAGTGACCCCCGGATGACGCATTCCGTTACACCGCCGTCGCGCGCGTGTCACAGGCGGACGCGATCCTTCGCCGCGATGCCGCGACCGGAAGTGCTCCTCTTCATCCTCGACGCTGGAGGCGGGCACCGAGCGGCCTCGCGGGCGCTGACGGCGGCGGTCGGCGCGGTGCCTCGCGAGTGGACCTTCCGCGTCACCAACCTCACGGACGTGCTCGCCCCCGCCGACTTCACGCGCCGCCTCACGGGCGGGAGCATGGAGGAGGCGTACAACGCGATCGTGCGGCGTCAGTGGACGCGCTACCTCGTCCCCATGCTGCGCGTGTTCCAGTGGGGCATCCGGTCCCGGCGCGAGACCCTGGTCCGCCTGGTGGCCGACTACCTGGCCGCCACCCAGCCGGCCGTGATCGTGTCGGTCATCCCGAACTTCAACGGCATCCTCGCGGAGGCCCGCCAGCGGACCTGCCCGCGCACGCCGTTCCTGATCGTGATGACGGACCTCGCCGACTTCCCGCCCGACTTCTGGATGCACCCGGACGTGGACCGCATCGTCGTCGCCACCTCGCACGCGGTCTCACAAGCCCGCGAGCTGGGCATCCCGCCCCAGCGCATCTCGCTCACCTCCGGCATGGTCCTGCACCCGCGCTTCCACACCCTCGACCACGCGGCCCGCCAACGCATGCGGCGCGAGCTCGGCATCGGAGCCGAGGACTTCACCGTGCTCGTGCTCTTCGGCGGCAAGGGCTCGCCCGAGCTGCATCCGCTTTGCGTCGCCCTGCTCAAGGAGTCACCCCGCTGGCACGTCGTTGCGATCTGCGGCGACAACCCGCGCCTGCAGGCCGCCGTCGGCGAGGCGCAGAAGGAGAGCGGCGGACGTCTTCATTGTTTCGGGTTCACCGACCGCGTCCTCGAGCTGATGGCCGCCTGCGACGTGCTGGCCACGAAGCCGGGGCCCGGCTCGCTGGCGGAGGCCCTGCACTGCCGGGTCCCCACCGTCGTGCCCTGCAACGCGCACACGATCCCGCAGGAGCGCTACAACGCGGCGTTCCTCGCCGAGAACGAGCTCGGCGTCGTGGTCCGGCAGTGGCGCGAGATCCCGGCCGCGGTGTCGGCGCTGGCCGCCGATCCCGTGCGGCGGACGCGCATGCGGCGAAAGCTGGAGTCGCTGCCCCCGAACCGGGCCGTGTTCGAGGTCGTCGAGATCCTGGACGCCGAGCTGGCCGCGATCGGCGTCGTCCGCGGCAGCGAGATCCAGCAAGCGCGCTAGTCGCGCGAGCCCGCGTAGAGACGGAGAGCCAGGTCGGCCACGTCCTCCGCCCGCGCCGTCTCCTTCCAGACGAGGACGGCGGGGGGCGCGTCTCCCAGGAGACGCACCACCGGATGCCATTCCGCGGACGCGAAGCCGGCGCCGCTGACGATGACTTCGGGGCGGAACGCGAGAGCGGCCGCACAGGCCGCGGTGGCCGTGCCGGCCAGGGACACTGTCGCTCCCCAGATCTCCAGGCAGCGGCAGGCCGCCCGGGCGCGACGCAAGGAACGATCCATGACCAGGATACGCACGCCGTAGAGAGGACGCATGGTCTTTGATCGCACGGCCCCGTGACCACCGAAAGGCCGAACGGCGTCCGCCGTGTGATAGCCTTTGGCCACACCAGCGTCACACGGCGGTCGAACCATCGTCACAGTCCAACGTACTCAGGAGGTCCGCGTGCGAGGCGACAAGATCGTCAAGTTCTTCATGCCCAAGGAGGAGCGGTTCCACGAGCTCCTCGACAAGGACACCCAGCACCTGCTGAGCTCGGCCCGGCTCTTCCTCGAGATCGCGAAGAGCACGAGCCTGGACGACCGGAAGGCCAAGGTGGCGCAGCTCAAGGCCCTCGAGCACGACGGGGACATCATCACGCGCGACATCTTCAACGCCCTCAACTCGACCTTCATCACGCCCCTCGACCGCGAGGACATCCGCAGCATCGCCACCGACCTCGACGACATCCTCGACTACATGGAAGGCGTGGCCCAGTACCTGATCCTCTTCGAGATCAAGGACTCGCCGGAGCCGCTACGGAAGTTCGCGGAGATCATCGTGTCCATGGTCGAGGAGATCCACAAGGCGACGGGATGGGTGTGGGACCTTTCCAACGAGAAGCAGATCTACGAGTCCATCGTCCGCATCTCGGCCCTCGAGAACGAGGCGGACGCCGTCTACTTCGGGGTGATCGCGGACCTCTTCAAGGAAGGAAGCGGCAAGACGCCGGTCGAGATCCTGAAGTGGAAAGAGATCTACCAGGGGCTGGAGGACGCCTGCGACGAGTGCAAGGAGTTCACCCACGTCCTCGGCAACGTCGTCATCAAGAACGCCTGAGGCCCGGCCGACCTTGTCGACGTCCTTCACCGTCGTCGTCATCATCATCCTCGTCGCGCTGACGTTCGACTTCCTCAACGGCTTCCACGACGCCGCGAACTCCATCGCGACCGTCGTCTCCACCCGCGTCCTCTCTCCCCAGAAGGCCGTGCTCTGGGCCGCTTTCTTCAACTTCGTGGCCGCCTTCGTCATGGGGACGGCGGTGGCGAAGACGATGGGCAAGGGGATGATCGACCTCTCGGTGGTCACGAACGAGGTCATCCTGGCCGGCCTCATCGGCGCCATCACCTGGAACCTGTTCACCTGGTACTACGGCCTGCCCGTCTCTTCGTCGCACGCCCTGATCGGCGGCTACGCGGGGGCGGCGGTAGCGAAGGCGGGCGTGGGCGCCATCCTCCTCGCGGGCTGGACGAAGACCCTCATCTTCATCGTGATGGCCCCCTTGATGGGCCTGCTCGTGGGTTTCCTGCTCATGGTGTCGGTGACCTGGATCTTCCGCCGCTGGCACCCCTTCAAGCTCGACCAGCTCTTCCGGCGCCTGCAGCTCGTGTCCGCGGGGCTCTACAGTCTCGGGCACGGCGGCAACGACGCCCAGAAGACGATGGGCATCATCACCGGCCTCCTCGTCTCCGGCGGATACCTGCCGACCTTCGACGTCCCGTTGTGGGTCATTCTCATCAGCCACGCCGCCATCGCGCTGGGCACGATGTTCGGCGGCTGGCGCATCGTGAAGACGATGGGCACGAAGATCACGAAGCTTCAGCCCATGGGCGGCTTCTGCGCGGAGACGTCCGGCGCGATCACGCTCTTCGTGGTCACCCATCTCGCGATCCCCGTCTCCACGACGCACACGATCACGGGCGCGATCATCGGCGTGGGCGCCACCCGCCGCATCTCCGCGGTGAAATGGGGCGTGGCCGGACGGATCGTGTGGGCCTGGGTCCTGACCATCCCGCTCTCGGCGGCGGTCTCGGCCCTGAGCTTCTTCGCGATCCGGGCCCTGCTGTCCTAGGCGGCGCGTCCCTTCCGCTCCCGCGACCGGCGGGGAACCGGCTTGCGGGAACGCGCCGCCTTCTTGCGGGTGCGGGCCGCCTCCTCCTCTTCGCAGCGCTTGATGAGGTCCAGGTCGTCGACGGGGACGACGGCGGCGACGCTCTTGCCATGCCGCTGCAGGACGATACGGTCATGGCCGTAGGCGACGCGGTTGAGGGTGTCGGCGAATTCCTGCCGGGCTTTCGTGGCTTCGAGCTTCTTCATGGTGTGGGCCTCTGGTGAACGTCCCTGCTTCATTGATCGCATCCGCGCCGGGAGGCGTCAAGGGCGGGAGGATGAAAACCCGTGACGGAAAAAACGTACGGTCCGTACATTCCGTGCGGGACGGGTGCTACGGTGGCTCGTGCCTGTGCGGGTGGTGGTGGATCCCGCCGTACCGGAGCGGAAGCGCGGCGCCATCGAGGAAGCGATCCGGGCCGGCGTCGCCGCCTTGCCCGCCGACTCCTTCGTGGTGGTGACGCGGCTGCCCAGCGGCCGGCTCACCGTCTTCATCAACCACCTGGAGGAGCCCGAGCTGCTGACGCGTCTCGAGACCGCGTTGTCCCAGCTCCGCTGACGGCGGCGCCGCCGCCAAGGCGGCCGCGCCTAGCTCTCCCGGATCCGGTCGGAAGGCGTGATGATCCGGAACGGGGCGCCGACGTTCACGGGCAGCACCATCCTGCGTATCGCCTGGCACGCGGGGCAGACGATGAGCTCGATGGCGGGTGTCTCCTGGCGCTCGCGGCGGCGGCCCGCGACAGCGAAGCGGGTCTTGCAGGTCCGGCACCAGAGGTAGGAGACCGAGCCGGGAAAGCGTCTGCGCTCCACGCCTCCAACTTAGCAGGAGATGCGCCCCCGGGGAGGCGTGATCGACACGACACCTGAAGCTCCGCGGGACGCCGGGTCAGGAGTAGCGCAACAGCCGCAGCCCGTTGAAGACCACCAGGAGCGTGCTGCCCTCGTGCAACACGACGGCTTCGCTGATGTGCGTGAAGCCGAGGGCGGACGCGACGATGAGGACCGCGCTCACGCTCAGCGAGACGACCAGGTTCTGACGGATCACGGCGCTCGCCTGGCGGGCGAGGCCGAGCGTGAAGGGCAGCTTCCCGAGGTCGTCGCTCATGAGCACGATGTCCGCCGTCTCCAGGGCGACGTCCTGGCCGGCGCCCCCCATGGCCACGCCGACCGTGGCCGCGGCCAGCGCGGGCGCGTCGTTCACGCCGTCACCGACCATGGCGACGCCGCCTTCCTTCGCCATCTCGCGCAGGGCCGCCACCTTGCCGTCCGGCATGAGCGCCCCTCGGGCCTGGTCGATCCCGCACTCCTCGCCGATGGCCGTCGCGACGCGCTGATTGTCGCCGGTGAGCATGACGATGCGCGCGATGCCGATGCGCTTCAACCCGGCCAGGGTGGCCTTGGCGTTTCCCCGCAGCGTGTCGGCGACGCCGATCACGCCCAGCCAGCGGTCGTCGCGCTTCACGACCATGGTGGACTGGCCGGCCCGCTCCAGGCGGTCCACCTCGGCCCGAATCGCTTCCGGGGGCGCCGGGTCGAACAGCGACAGGCTGCCGATCGAAACGCGCGAGACGCCCACCATCGCGTGCACACCACGCCCGTGCACGGCCTCCAGCCCACAGGCGCCGGGCTCGGCCGCGATCCCCTGCTCCCTCGCCCCCGCCACCACTGCCTTGGCCAGGGGGTGGCCGCTCAGGGCTTCCACCGCCGCCGCCGTGCAGAGGAGCTGTTCCCGGCTCGCGCCCTCCGCGGGGGAGACGCCCACGAGCTTCGGCTTGCCGACGGTGAGCGTCCCCGTCTTGTCGAAGGCCATGGAACGGACCTGCCCCAGGCCCTCGAGGTACGCGCCGCCCTTCACCAGCACACCTTTCCGAGCCGCCGCGGCGACGGCGGAGAGGACGGCGGCGGGGGTGGAGATGGCGAGCGCGCAGGGCGACGCCCCCACCAGCACGGCCACCGCGCGCAGGAGGGCTTCCTTGAAGGTGAACCCGAGCCCGAGGAGCGCGAAGGGCATCGCCGCCGCGACCACCAGGATGACCGGCACCGCGCGGCGCTCCAGCTTCTGCGCGAAGCGCTGGGTCGGGCTCTTCTGGGCCTCCGCCTTGGCCACCATGTCGATGATCTTCGCCAGCACGGAGTCGCCGGAGAGCCGCGTCACCTCGATCTCCAGGGCGGCTTCGGCGTTGATGGTGGCCGCGAACACGGCGTCGCCGGGTCCCTTGGCCACGGGTATGGATTCGCCGGTGACCGCGCTCTGGTCGAGGGCGCTCTTCCCCTCCTTGATCACTCCGTCCAGCGGGACGCGATCGCCGGGCCGTACGAGCACGACGTCGCCGCGCTGGATCTTCTCCACCGGGACCTCGACGACCTCGGCGCCCTGGCGGACGCGGGCCACGGTGGGCCGCAGCCGGGCCAGCGCCTCCACGCTGCGTCGCGCGCGCTCCATGGCACGGTGCTCGAGGGCGTGACCGAGCGAGAACAGGAACAAGAGGAACGCACCTTCGAACCAGGCGCCGAGCACGGCCGCGCCCAGGGCGGCCACGACCATGAGCGACTCGACGTCGGCGCGGAGCTGGCGGATCGAGTTGATGGTGCCCCGGACCGCGAAGGCGCCTCCGGTCAGGATGGCCAGCGCGTAGATTACCGTGGGCACGACGGGGGACAGGCCGGGGACGAAGCGCGGCAGCGCCCAGCCACTGGCGAGGAGCACGCCCGACGCCACCACCAGCGGCATCTCCAGCCTGGGGGCCAGGCCGCCCGCGCCGGCGTGGTGCGAGCAGACGTGGCCCTTCTCGGGAACCTCGAGGTAGTACCCGAAAGCCTCGACCTTCTTCTCGATGCGGGCAGGGGAGGTCGCCTGCCGGTCGTACTCCACGACGAGCCGCTCGGCGGCGTAGGCGACGCTCGCGGAGAGGATGCCCGGCATGCGCCGCAACGCGTGCTCGATGACGAACCCGCACTGGGCGGAGTCCATCCCGCGCACGAACCACGTCTGCTCCTTGTAGCGCTCGGAGACGGCCAGCCCCTGCGTCTTGACCAGGGCGATGACCTGGTTCAGCGCGATCTTCTCCGGCTCGTAATGGATGCAGACTTCGGGGCGGCCGGCGTCGTCGCGGAAATGCGCGTCGGTGATCCCCCGCTCCCCCTCCAGTAGAAGCTCGAGCTTCTGGAAGCGGCCGACTTCGTCCCTCTCGCCGGGGATGGTCTGGGCGAGATCGTATTGGCAGGCGGTGCCCGGCTTGCCGCAGGGACGTTGGGTCGCCTCGATCGCCGGGGCCGCGTGATCATGATCGTGATCGTGGTCGTGGTCGCATCCCGGCCCGTGCTCATGCCTATGCTCATGCCCGTGCTCGTGGTCATGATGGTCGTGGTCGCATCCCGCGTGGTGCTTGTGCTCATGCCCGTCGTGGTCGTGGTGCTCGTGGTCGTGGTGCTCGTGGTCGTGGTCGTGATGGTCGTGGTCGCACGCGGGGCCGTGCTTGTGCTCGTGCCGGTCGGGAGGGCTCATTCCTCCTCCTCGTCGTGGTCCTCGTCGGGCAGAGCTTGCACGAACTTCTGACCGCCGACCTCCAGGGTGAAGGCCTTGCAGCCCGGAGGGACCGCGAACTCCAGCACGGCCGGCAGGCGCGCCTCGTACCTCTTGAGGACCGCTCCCTTCTCGTCGTAGATCGTGCCCCCCGCGGCGACGGTCATCGTCTCGTCGACGAGCACGGCGACCAGCTCCGCCATCTCCTCCATCCGGTCGACGTGGCGATGGCACCAGAGATGCCGCACTCCCGGATACTCGTCGTGCGCGATCCGCTCCATCTGCTCTTCGTCCACCTGGTCCCCGACGCCCACGAACACGAAGTTGACCCTGGGCAGCCGGCCCGCCGAGATCTCCTTGGCGACCTGGCCCGTATAGGCGCGGATGTCCTCCGCGTCGTTGAGCTGGCTGTCCGTGATGATGACGGCCAGGCCGCGCTTGGCTCCGTTCTTCAGCTCGGCTTTCATGAGCGCGACGAAGTCGCGGAGGACGGGGAGCATGATGGTGGCCTTCCCGTAGAAGCGCGGCCCCGGGAACCGGAAGTCTTTCGCCTGGGAAGCCTGAAGGTCCCCGACGGGCTCGATCTGACTGCCGTCGCCCGTCGCCCAGTAGGCGACGCGCACCACCCCGTTGCGGTCCTTCGAGGCGAGGTACTCGAGCATCCAGCGCATCTGCGGCTCGACCAGGTTCTTGACCGGGGCCAGCTTGGCCAGCACGCCGCGGGGGCCGTACTCGTCCTCCATGCTGGCGGAGCCGTCCATGTACAGGGCGACCTCGAGGCTCTCCACGGTCGGATCGTGGAGAAGGGTGGCCACGACCTGGCCGCCCTCGTTGTGCACGTCGGAGAAGGGTGCCTTGATGACCACCTCCGACATCAGTGCTCCTCGCCTTCGTGGTCGTCGTCCTCGGGGAGCGGCTGCGTGTAACGCTGGCCGTTCACCTCGAGGGTGAAGCTCTTCGCCGTCTTGCCGATCTCGAACTCCAGGACGGCGGGCAGACGTCCCTCGTAGGTCTTGACGATCTTTTCGCGGTCGTCGTAGATCGTCCCGCCGGCGGCGACGGTCATCGTCTCGTCGACGAGCACGGCCACGATCTCGGCGACGTTCTTGATCTCCTGCGCGTGACGGTGGCACCACAGGTGCCCGACGCCTTTGTACTCCTCGTGGGCGATCTCCTCGAGCTGCTCCTCGTCCACCTGGTCGCCGACCCCGACGAGCACGAAGTTGGTGCGCGGGCACTTGCCGGCGACGATGTCTTTGGCCAGTTTGGCGCTGAACACCTTGACGTCGTCGGCGTCGTGGATCTCGCCGTCGGTCACGATCACGGCGCAGCCGCGCCGCGCGCCGTTGGGCACCTGGCTCTTCACGTAGGCGACGTAATCGCGCAGGGCGGGGGTGAGCACGGTTCCGGACCCCAGCTTCGCCGGCCCCGGGAACTTGTAGCGCTTGACGTCCTTGCCTTCGAGCTCGCCCACCACCTGCACGTCGTTTCCGTCTTCTCCGCACGCCCAGTAGGCGACGCGCAGCTTGCCGTTGCGGTCCTTGGTCGCGAGGTACTCGAGCATCCAGTGCACCTGGGGCTCGACGTCGTTGGGGAGCGTCTCCGCCCTCCGCCCGCGCAGCCAGTCGAGCAGGCCGACGCTCGTCCGCTTGGGACGGTACTCCTCGGTCATGCTGGCGGAGGCGTCCATGTAGATCGCCATGTCCAGGCCCTCGACGGTCGGGTCATGGAGGAGGACGGCTTCGACCCGGCCGTCTTCGAAGTGGATATCGGAGAACGGCTCCACCGGTCGTTCGTGGCTCATCTCTTCCTCCCCGTGTTGTCAGGCTTCGGCGAAGCCTCGAAGTCCTTCATCCACTCCGGGCTCGCCTCGCGAGGCTTGGCCGGCGCCTGCGCGGGCTCCGGCACGAAGTCACTCCGCCAGTCCGGTGTACCGCTAGACGTAGCGCGCGCCGCTGACGATGTGATCCTCGGCACAGTCCCTCCCGGCTTCACGTGCGCTCCGATGAAATCCTTCATCCAGTCGTCGCGCCGGGGGCGCTGCAGGCGAGGAGGAAGCGGCCGCGCCGGACCCGGCGGCGCCGCCGGGAGCGGCGCGGACCGTGGAGCGTCGGCCTGCGCCGTGCGCAGCCGGGCGCGAAGGGCCCGCGCTCGCGGCTCGGGCCAACCGTCCAGGCTCTTCAGCGCCAGCCGTGCCACGGCGAAGAAGTCCTCCGTCGTCCCCTGCGGCGGCAGCGTCACGCTCTCGCTGTCGAACAGGCGCGCGATCATCGTTCCGACGGAGCTCCGCCGCTTGGAGGTACGCACGGCACGGTCTCCCTTGACGCGCCAGCCTTCTCTCTCGAGCTGCGCGGCATACGCGGCGCGGCTCGGCACGGGCACGGGGCGCGCGAGCGGGGGCTTGCCGGTCCGGGCGAGCTCCTCGGGGAAGCCGCGCAGGAGGTCGTAGAGGATCTGGACGGTGAGGGCCTCGTTGGCCGCGTCCAGGGACGCAATCTCCGGCTGCGGCATCGGATAGGCGAGGACGATCGACCGTCCCGCTTCGATCTCTTCGAGCGGCCCGCCCGGCAACAGGAGGTTGAAGCTCCGCCCCGCGGTGCTGGAGCCCGCGGCGCCGGAATACCTGAAGGCATTCGCCTCGCCCTCGGCGAGCCCGTCCAATACGTCGGCCCGCGCGGCCGTGAGCTGGCCGTCCAGGGCGGGAAGCTCGGCGCCACCGGGCCGCGGGAACGGACCCGTCATCCGCCCGTAGAGGTAGACGGGCGCGTTCAGGCCCGCCGTGTCGGCCGGCTGCTCGAGAAGCTGGGCTCCGAACAGGAAGAGCTGCTCCGCGTCGATGCGACGGATCCGTCCGCCGCTGGCGACCTCGTGGTGAGCGAGCTGCACCTGCGCTTCGCCGGCCAGGCCTCCCCGGTCCTCGACGGCGACGAGGTCGAGGTTGCCGTCGAGGTCGGCGCCCACGACCCATTCCCGGTCCGCCGCCTCGCCGTGGCCGATGCGGAGGAGGTCCTGGACTCGCACGACCCACGAGGGGTCTCCGGAGCGCGGCCCCAGGGTGTCGGCAGGCCCCGCCGCAGCCACGAAGTAGCGCGGGAACGCTGTATTGGGTGCCAATGTGTCGCCGATTCTAGCGGGTTCCTTCGACCCTGCGGAGGCAGATCCTCCATCCACCCAGGACCCGCACCCCGCGGTAACATGGTCCGCGTGTCACGCGCCGTGATCCGCACACTCCTTCTCGCGCTGCTGCTCCAGCTGGCGCTGGGCGCCGCCGCCGAGTGCGCCTCCGTTTGCGGAGGCGAGGACGGCAGCCGCGATTGCGCCACCCAGTGCTGCCGTACGGCCCCGCTGCTCGTCATGGACGTCGTTCCCGTCCACGCCGTACCGGAGCGCGTCGGTTCGGCCCCCGAATTGACCGCGGGTCCCATTTCGTCGCCTTTCGTTCGCGACATCCTCCACGTCCCCAGGCCCACCCTCACCTAGTCCACGTTGCTCGGCATAGGCCGAGCAGCATCCCGTCCGACATCAAGAAGACAGGTGTGGAGCATGGGCCGAGCCGTGTGGGTGTGCGCAGCGGTGCTGTGGGCAGCATGGGGTTTTGCCATCGACCCCGAAGACATCGCCCATGTGCGGGTCGAGGTCGTGCACGAAGGCAAACCGGTACGCGATGCGACGGTGCGTATCGGTGCGCACACGGCCGCGACGGATGGCGAGGGGCGGGCCGTATTCGCTGTCCCCGATGCAACCGTGAAGGTCGAGGTCAGCGCGGAAGGCATGGAGCCGGAGACGGCGGAGGTGGCCTTGCGGCCCGGCGACGAGACCCGCGTCGTCGTGGAGCTGAGGCCGCATCTCGAGCTGGCCGAGGAGGTGATCGTCACCGCCACCCGCAGCGGCCGGCGGCTCCAGGACGAGCCGGTGCGGGTGGAGGTCCTCGACCGCGAGGAGATCGAGGAGAAGCTGCTCATGACGCCGGGCGACGTCGCGATGCTCCTCAACGAGACGAGCGGGCTGCGCGTGCAGGTGGCGTCCCCCTCGCTCGGCGCCGCCAACGTACGCATCCAGGGCCTGCGCGGTCGTTACACGCAGATCCTGGCCGACGGCCTCCCGCTCTACGGCGGACAGACGGGGTCGATCGGCCTCCTGCAGATTCCCCCCATGGACCTGGCCCAGGTGGAGATCATCAAGGGCGTGGCCTCGGCGTTCTACGGCGCCTCTGCGCTCGGAGGCGTGGTGAACCTCGTCTCCCGCCGCCCGCCGGAGCAGGGACACGAGCGCGAGCTGCTCTTGAACGGGACGACGCGGAAGGGCGGGGATGGCGTGCTCTGGCTGGCCGGACCGCTTTCCAACCGATGGGGGGCGACGCTGCTGGCGGGAGGGCACGGACAAGCGCGTCAGGATGTCGACGGCGACGGATGGGCCGACCTCGCTGGATACGGGCGGGGCCTCGTGCGCCCGCGCCTTCTCTGGAACGACGGATCAGGCCGGTCGCTCCTTTTGACCGCGGGCGCCATGTACGAGGACCGGCGAGGGGGGACCCTGCCGGACGCCACCGTCCCCGACGGCACGCCGTTTCCGGAGACGCTGGACACGCGCCGCCTCGACGGCGGGGCCATCGCGCGGTTCCCGCTGGGAGCGGCGCGGCTCGTCTCCGTGCGCGCCTCCGCGATGGGCCAGCGGCACCGGCACGGCTTCGGTGATGCGATCGAGCGCGACCGGCACTACACCCTTCTGGCGGAGTCATCGCTCAGCGCCACCAGCGGGAAGCACACGTGGGTCGTGGGCGCCGCCGTGCAAGGCGACCGCTATCGGGCGCAGGACGTGGCCGGCTTCGATTACACGTACACCGCGCCCGGCATCTTCGTTCAGGACGATTTCGCCGTCGCCAAGGCGGCGACCGTCTCCGCGAGCATGAGGCTCGACCACCACAGTGCGTTCGGGACGTTCCTGAACCCCCGCGCGGCGGTGTTGTGGCGGCCCGGGAAATGGACGGTGCGGGGGTCCCTCGGCCGCGGCTACTACGCGCCCACGCCGTTCACGGAGGAGACGGAGGCGGTGGGCCTCGGTCATGTGGCCCCGCTGGGCGCCCTGGAGGCCGAGCGCGCCACGAGCGCATCGGTGGACGCGGGAACCACGGTGGGTATCGTCGAGATGCACGGGACCGTTTTCGGGTCGCGCATCCGCGATCCGATCGCCGTGCGATCGGCGCCTCCCGGCCTCGTCATCGTCAACGCATCCGGACCGACGCGGACGGCCGGCGTCGAAGCGCTCGGGCGCGTGCGGTGGCGCGAATTCGTCGCCACCGCCACCTATACGTTCACGTCCTCCACCGAGGTCGATCCGGACACGGCGACCCGCGAAGAGGTCGCGCTCACTCCCCGGCATGCGGCCGGCCTGGTGGCGGCCTGGGAGAAACACGGTACCGGCCGCGTCGGACTGGAGGTCTACTACACGGGCCGGCAGAGGCTGGAGGACGATCCGTACCGCTCCGTCAGCGCGAGGTACGTACTCGTCGGCTTCCTCGCGGAGCGCAACGTCGGCCCGGTGCGCTTCTTCGTGAACGCGGAGAACCTCACCGACGTGCGGCAGACACAATACGCGCCCCTCGTGCGGCCCGTTCGCGCCAGCGATGGGCGGTGGACCGTGGACGCGTGGGCTCCCCTGGACGGCCGTACGATCAACGGGGGCCTGAGGCTCCGCTTCTGAAGTGGCTCGCACCGGTCTCTTGAAATGCGGACGTATGCTGGTCTCGACGCCATCGCGGATCGCGAAGGTCGTCGGCAATCGCCAGGAGACGCCATGCATGCGCCCGGACGCCGTCAATTCCTGAACTCCGCCGCCCCCGCGCTCCTCCTCACGGCCGCATCGCCCGCGCCCGTGAAGAAGCCCGCGCCCCCGAAGAAGGACGAGACGGAGGAGGAGGTCACTCCGACCGAAGACCTGATGCGCGAGCACGGCCTCCTCAAGCGAGTCCTGCTCCTGTACGACGAGGTGCGGCGGCGCATCGGCGCCGGCGCGGAGTTCCCCCCGGATGTCGTCGGAAGTGGGGCGCAGATCATCCGGTCCTTCATCGAGGAGTACCACGAGCAGCTCGAGGAGAAGCACCTCTTCCCCCGCTTCCGGAGCCACCACACGCTCGTCGACCTCGTGGACGTTCTCGAAGAGCAGCACAAGGCCGGGCGCGTGGTGACGGCACGGATCCTCGCCCTCACCTCCGGCGGGCTCAAGGGCCCGGACGACAAGAAGCAGCTTGCCGCCTCTCTCGAGTCGTTCACGCGCATGTACGCGCCGCACGAGGCGCGCGAGGACACCGTGCTCTTCCCGGCCTTGCGCCGCCTGGTCTCCGCGCATGAATACGACGCTCTCGGCGAGTCGTTCGAGGACGAGGAGCATCGGAAGTTCGGCAAGGAAGGATTCGAGGGGATGGTCGAGCGCGTGGCCGGCCTGGAGAAGACGCTCGGTATCTACGACCTGAAGCAATTCACGCCGCGGTGATCTTCGACGCACTCGTCCTGCTGGCGGGGACCATCGCGGGCGCGGTAGCGGCGGTCAGCGGGTTCGGGATCGGCAGCCTGCTGACGCCGGTGCTGGCCACCCACTACGGCACGAAGGTCGCGGTGGCGGCGGTATCGATCCCACACGTGATCGGCACCGCCGTGCGCTTCGTCAAGCTGCGCGAGCATGTCGATCGACGCGCGTTCATCCGCTTCGGCATCCTGAGCGCGGCGGGCGGACTGCTCGGCGCGCTGATCCACGCGCGCGTGAACGCTCCCGTCCTCTCGATCGTCCTCGGCGTGCTGCTCATATTCGCGGGAGTGAGCGGACTCCTCGGCCTCACCCAGCGCGTGCACCTCGGCCGCCGGACGGCCTGGGCCGCGGGCATGCTCTCCGGCCTGTTCGGGGGACTGGTCGGCAACCAGGGCGGGATACGGTCCGCGGCGCTGATGGGCTTCGACCTGTCGAAGGAATCTTTCGTCGCGACGGCCACCGCGGTGGCCCTGGTCGTCGACGGGGCGCGCATGCCCGTCTACGTCTGGACGGAGGGGCGCTCGCTCACCCGGCTGTGGCCGGAGATCGCGACGGCCACGGCGGGCGTCCTGCTCGGTACGGTTCTCGGCGTTCGCGCGCTGAGACGGATCCCGGAGCGGGTCTTCCGCCCCTCGGTCTCGATCCTCATCACCGGCCTCGGCGTGTACATGCTCCTGCACCGGTAACGGCATCGCTGGACCGGGACCAGGTGCTTCCACCTAGGGCGCGGACGAGGGAGCGGCGCGAAGGAGACGCGACTTTCCATACACCTCGAACGCTTTCCCCGGAGCGGCCAGCTCGAAGGTCTCCGTGAACTCGTCGTCGGAGAGCCGCTCATACGTTTCGCGGGCCTTCCATCCGGCGGGAAGATTTTCGATCTCGTCACTCTCGAAAACGAGGCGCTTGTCCGCACCCGCCGGCGCCAGGAGACGGTACGTGTTCACGAAGCCTTCGACATGGAACTGGCGCAGGACGACCGTCTGCCGGATCTTGTCGTAGCTCAGGACGCTCCAGTGTTCGTGGACTTCTCCCTTCGGGTTGGCCGCTTGCGCATGGTATTCCGACCGGTTGCGCTCGTGGAGGAAACGGCCGCTGAGGATTGGCTCGTACACCCGGGTCACGGAGCCTTTTCCGGCCTGGCCCTCGGAGGATCCGCTCCAGCGTCCGGCCAGGAAGCGCACGTCGCTCAAGCGGTCGACGGGCTTCGCCTGTTCGGGCGGCGCCGCCCCGGCCGCGAGCGCGCCAACGAGGACGATCGTGTTCCAAGGGGTCATCGCGTTCCCCCTGACGGGTGTGAGCCGCTCACCCCCACCAAAGCAGATTGGCCGAAGCGCTGGGTGGCGAAACCCACGATGATCCCGAGGATCGCGCCGGGCAGCATGATCTCCGCGTAGTGATGCTGGCCCTGCGGATCCGGGGTCAGGGCGGCCCCCCAGCTCAGCACCAGTCCGAGCGCGAGGCCGCCCACGATTCCGACGGGGAGCGACCGGACGCGTCGCGCCAGCGCGCCCATGGCCACCCCGGTCACGAGCCCCTTGATCGTCGAGCCGACGACGATGGGCACGATCATCGCGGCCGTGCCCGGGTAGAACAAGGCGGAGAGGCCGTCGATGAGGCCCAGAACGCCCCCAAGTAGAAGTCCAAGCCCTGTTTTCGACATAGTCGTTATTGTTCCTCTTACGCGTCCAGATCCGTTCCTTTAGGGGGTGTCGATGCCAGTCATCCAGTCCGTCGTCCTGTTCGTGATCGCGGGGATCTGCGAGATCGGTGGCGGGTATCTGGTCTGGCAGTGGCTCCGGAACGGACGCGGCCTGCTGATCGGCGCCCTCGGCGGGCTCGTGCTCTTTCTCTACGGAATCATCCCGACCTTCCAGCCCTCCCACTTCTCCCGTGTCTATGCCGCGTACGGAGGAGTGTTCGTGGTGCTCTCCCTGGCCTGGGGATGGCTCCTCGACCGGCAGATACCCGATCGTTTCGACGTGGCGGGCGCACTGCTCTGCCTCGTCGGCGTCGCCCTCATCATGTACGCGCCGCGCGGCTGACGGCGATCAGGACCGGTCGGCCCTCAGGATCTCCGCGGCCAGGAACTCCTTCACGCCCGGCGCGCCGGTGAAACGGACCCAGACGCTGTCGTCATCCTTCCATTCGAGCGCGAACTGCACGAAGGGGCAGCAGCGGCGCTCGAGGCTCACCCACTCCGCGGCCTGCTGGAACAGGACCGGATCGGCGGGCAGGCGGAAGGCGTAGCCCTCCGTGAGCTCGTCCTGCGACTGGGCGCTGCGCCGCATGAGGGCCAGCAGCTCCTGCTGCCTCCGGCGCTGGTGGGGGTCGAGGGTGTCGATGCGACAGGCGAAAGTGGTCATGAGCTCCTCGCGAATCGAAGGGTTCCCGCGCCGATCGCCAGCAGCGCGGCCAGCGACCAGAAGACCGCGCCATAGCTGCCGAGCTTCTGGTAGGCGAGAGCGGCGGCGATCGGGCCCGAAGCGCGCGCCACGGCGGTGAAGAGGGCGATCAGGCCGCCGATGCGGCCGTACACCTCCGGCTCGAACAGCTCGCCGATTCCCGTCGCGCGCACGAGCGTGGCCGCGCCGTTGCCCATGCCGAAGGCGATCACGAACACGGCGAGACCGATCCGCCCGCGCACCATGGGCAGCCAGGCCAGCGCGAACGCCTGGACCAGGAGCACCGTGGCCGTCGATCCGAAGATCGAGAGGCGGCGCCGGATGGGCGTGTAGAAGAGCCGCCCCGGAAGCTGCATGACGCCGACGCCGCCCGCGGCGGCCGCCGCTGTCGACAGCGGGATGCCGTGGCCGAGCAGGAAGGGAATCAGGTGGACGACGGTCGCCACCGCGGCCAGGCCGCTGAGCACGACGGCCGCGGTGAGGATCCAGAACGCGCTGCGCCCGAGCGCTGCGCGGATCGCCGCCGTCGAGCGTGCCTCCGGAGCCGTCGCCGCGGCCACGGTGGGAGGTACGACTTCCCTCTCGTCGCCGTCCACGCCGACTCCGATGGCCTGCGGGCTACGCCGGAGGAGGAGCGCGTGGATCGGCACCGTCGTGGCGGCCAGGATCGCGGCCAGGGTCACGACCGCGCTGCGCCATCCCTGCCGGACGAGCAGCCAGCCGGCCAGGGGCACGAAGATCGTGCTGGCCAGTCCGGCGCAGACGGTGAGGATCGTGAGGGCGCGATGGCGATGGCGGACGAACCAGGCGGCGACGATCGCGAAGGCCGGCTCGTAGAGCACCGCGGCCATGGCCAGGCCGAGGCCCATCCAGACGAGAAAGAAGCCGACGAGCGATTCCACGCGCGACCAGGCGATCAGCAGGACGACCGCGGCCACCGACCCCGCGGTCATCAGCGCGCGGGGGCCGTGCGCGTCCAGCCAATGGCCGACCGGCACCGCCGCGATCCCGCCGACGAGGAGCGCGAGCGAGAAAGCGCCCGTGACCTGGGCCCGCGACCAGCCGAGCTCGATCTCCATCGGACGGATGAAGACCGAAAACCCGTAGTACACGATGCCCCAGGAGACGGTCTCGGCGATCGAGAGGCCGGCCAGCATCGGCCAGCCGTAGTACACGTGGCGGCGGGGCAGACCCGCTTCCGCCACCGGATCTAGCAGCAACCCGCGGGCCGGCGCACGCCGGGCGTCAGGCTCAGGGCGACGGGAACGACGTCGTTCGATCCGCCGCAGCACGAGGACTCCGCCGCGCCCGTGACCCAAGCCGTGCTGCACACCCCCGTCTCCGGCAGCACGAGCTTCACCTCGCGCGCCCCCTTCTCGTCCCCGGTCAGCGCGCAGACCACGGACCGTACCTGCTCGTAGCCCGTCAGCATCAGGAACGTGGGCGCCCGGCCGTAGCTCTTCATGCCCACGATGTAGAAGTCCTTCTCGGGCTGGCGCAGCTCCTCCGCGCCGTGCGGCGGCACCGTGCCGCAGCTGTGCAGGTTGGGGTCGATGAGGGGAGCAAGGGCGGAAGGGCTCTCCACGATGGCGTCGAGATGGAGACGCATCTCGCGCAGCATATCCGTGTCCGGGCGGAATCCGGTGGTCGCGATGATCTCGTCCACGGCCGGCAGGTCCACGCCATCGCCGCGGACCACGATCCCCGCCGCAGTCGTGGTCACGCCGCGGGTGTGGAAGCCGGCGTGGACGTGGAGCGCACCGCGCGCCACCAGGTCCTTCATACGCTGGCCCAGTCGCCCGCGCTCCTCGAGCTGATCGCTCGTTCCGCCTCCGAAGAGGTCGCCCATGGTCTCGCGGCGGATGGCCCAGTGGACGACGGTGTCCGGCGCGTGATCGATCAGGCTCGCGAGATCGAGCAGGACGTTGAACGCGGAATGACCGCTGCCGACCACGAGGACGCGGCGATGCGCATACCTCGCGCGGTCGACGCCCAGCACGTCGGGAATCCCGTAGAAGATGCGATCGGCGTGCGCGGCCTCGCCGATCGCGGGGAGGCCACTCGCACCGAGGGGATTGGGTGTCTCGTAGGTCCCGGAGGCGTCGATCACGGCGCGGGCCAGGACGTCGGACTCCACGCCGCCCGACTCCACGCGCAGGACGAAGGGCCGCTCTTCGCGGCCCTGGGTCTTGGTGCGGTCCAGGCCCCGCCGGCTGACCGATCGCACGCGGGTGTCGAGGCGGAGGTACGGCCGGATCGCCGGGAGATCCGCCAGCGGGCGAAGGTAGCGGTCCACGAGATCGTGGCCGGTGGGAAGCTCCGCATCCGGCGGCCGCTTCCAGCCCGAAGCCGCCAGCAGCGCCGCCGAGGCCGTGTCCACGTCGTGCTGCCACGGCGAGAAGATCCGGACGTGTCCCCACTTCCGTACGCTGGCCCCGACCTCCGGGCCGGCCTCCAGGATCAACGGCGTCTCGCCCTTCAGGACGAGGTGCGCGACCGCGGCCAGGCCGACGGGACCCGCGCCGATCACGGCAACGGGAAGGGTCTCACGCGTCATGACAGTCCTTTCTTCGATCGGAGGCGCCACGACAGGCACGGCCGGGGCGGGTGCGCGAAGCGCAGTCCATCACGGCGCCGCGTGCGTCGAGCGCGAACTCACAACATTCGAGCAGCGCGTCCTTCAGCCGGCGGCGGGCGCGCTGCACGCGCGCCTTCATCGCCGTGAGGGAGATGCCGGCCTGCTCCGCCGCGTCTTTCTGCGTCGTCCCCCGCAGGTCGATCGCTTCGATGGCCTCGCGGTCGGCCGGTCGCAGCCGGGCCACGACCGGAAGCAGGCAGCTCGCGGCATCCGGCGATTCGGAGCCCCTCTCGTCGTCGCGGACGGGTTCGATCGCGAGTGCGGCCTCGAGCTCCGCCGCTGCGCCCGCCGGCGCTTCCCGCCGGCGGGCCGGTGAACGGTAGTGATCGACGACCGCATTGCGGGCGGTCCGGAACACCCAGGCGGCCACGCTTCGCTGTCGTCGAAGACGTGGCAGACCCCGATGGATGTCCAGGAAGATCTTCTGCACGACGTCGTCGACCTCCGGGCCTGCCCGTACGCGACGGCCGACGTAGGCACGCAAGCGCGCGTGGAACTCGTCCCAGATCGCTTCCGTGCTTAGCGGCAGCCGCAGCTCCCCCTCGGCCGGCTCGGGGCACAGCATTCCCCCTTCTCGGTCTCGTGGCAGCACTCGATCTTCGCTTGGGATTCGCAGCAGCTCGGCTCCGCCGCCGCCGGCCGCGCCGGCGCCGGGATGGGGGACGGTCTTTCCTCGTTCGGCGTCATGGACCACCTCTCTCGCGGCCGCTCCAAGCGGCTGCTCCCCCTTGGAGACGGTGCTCCGGACGGAAGGATGCAGGATCACGGCGGATTTGTTGTCAGTACCAACCATAGGTCCCAGTGCGCCGGGTTTCCAAGGAACCGCCATTCACTTCCGGGGACAACACACGGCACTCGTCCCGAGGCCGGACCGTGTCTCCGCCGCCCGCGCCAGGCGGGCGATGATCTCGGCCGCCGCCTTCCTCACCCGGGGCTCGAAGTCCCGCAGCAGGGCCTTCTCCTCCTCGATGAGGTCACGGCTGATCATCGCGTAGAGGCGCTCCCCCGCCGCCGTCGGCCGCAGGAGCACCGCCCTTCCATCCGTGGGGTGGGGCGACCGGGCCACGTAGCGTTTGCGCTCGAGGGTGCCGACCACCCGGCTGGCCGTGCTCTTGTCGAGGTAGAGCTCGGCCGCGACCTCACCGAGCGTGATCGGCCCGCGCCGGATCAGGGCCTCCAGCGCGTAACACTGCGTCACGGACACGTCGTGGCAGCAGATCCGATCGCGGTCGCGGAACTGGTACACGCGCACGAGATCCGACAGGGCCCGGTGCACGGCCCGAGCGTCCTCGTGCAGCCCGCGGTCCGCCGGCGCCGTTCGCGACCGGCCTCTTCCCACCGCCTGGGGAGTCGCCATATAGTTGCTGGTGACAACGATACCGTGGGCGTTACCGGCTGTCAACGGGAATTCGGCTGTGTCTTTCGAGCCGGCCGTCCGTCTCTACCGCTGGGGGCAGTGAGGAGACTCGCCGTGCGACTCGTCCCGCCGTCACTCGCGCTGACCGTCCTCTGCCTGTCCCCGGCGGTCCGGGCCCAGGATCCCGTCAAGACCCTGCCCGACAGCTACCGCCTGGACCTGGACAACGACTGGGTGCGCGTCGTGCACGTGCGTTACGCCGCCCACGCGAAGCTGCCCGCCCACGACCATCCGACGGCGCCCACGGCGTACGTCTACCTGAACGACGCCGGGCCGGTGCTCTTCAAGCACATCGGGCTCAGCTACGGCGTGATCGGCCGTCCGGCCACGGTGGCGGGCGCGGTCCGCCTGGCCCGCGCCGTCAAGGAAATCCACGAAGTCGAGAACCCGGGCGATACGCCCAGCGAGTTCCTGCGCGTCGAGATGAAGCGGATGCCGGACGACCCTCCGCTGCGCGGCCGGCTCTACCCGGAGGCCCATCCCGCGGGCGAGAACGTCGCAAAGGTGCAATTCGAGAACGACCAATTGCGCGTCGCGCGGCGGGCCTGCGCGCCGGAGATCCCGTGCGACCTCTCCGCCGGAGCAGACACGCCGGCCTTGCTGGTGGCGCTGACTCCCGGCCACGTTCAGGCGGAAGGAAGCGACGCGACCGCGCTCGCCCTCGGCCAGTCGCAATGGCTCCGGCCCGGCGAGAAGCGGTTGGTGCGGAACAAGGAGGCCTCGCCGGCCGAATTCCTGCTCTTCGAGTTCAAGGGCGGGCGCTAGCGGCGCTCGTCGTCCTCGTCCGCCTCCTGCTCGTCGTCGTCCGCATCGATCGCGCGCACGAAGGCCGCGCGCACCGGCGGCGGCATCGTGGCCTGCGCGCCGCGGACGGACTTCCACACGATCTCGTTGAGCTCGAGGTCGGGGATGCGGTCGGGCTCGGACCAGTCCATGGCCATCGACGCCGCCGCTCCCGGCGCGGACGCGTCGTTCCTCTCGTCGAGACGGACGCGGGCCGGGCGGTGCGGGTATGGCGTGAGCACGGGCGACGGTTGGAACGCGCCGTACATGGGCGCCGCCGCCGCGTCGTATTGGCTCATGGGCGGCAGGCCCAGGATCAGCTCGATCGTGCGCAGCATGCCCGAGGTCGTGTAGAGCGTGCTGTCCACCACCCCTCGCCGCGCGTAGGGACTGGCCACGAAGGCCACGGACCGGTGGGCGTCGACGTGGTCGGGCCCGTTCTGCGCGTCGTCCTCCAATACGAAGATCGCGGAGTCCTTCCAGTAGCGGCTCTTCGAGATGATGTCCACGAGCCGCCCCAGGGCGAGGTCGTTCTCCGCGATCATCGCGGTCGGCGTCGGGAAACGCGGGTTCGTGCCCGAGGTGTGGTCGTTGCCCAGGCGGAGGATGTTGAGGGCGGGCAGGTCGCCGTTCTTCTCGTACTCCGCGAACTCCTTCTGCCAGGCGTCGATGCGCTGATTGTCGGGAATGGACATGTCCCAGGGCGGATAGGTCGGGCTCACCAGGCCCTTGAGTCCGGGCACCGTCGCCTCCACCGCCCCCTCTCCTCCCGCGCGGCCGGCCTCGGCGGCTTGCCAGCGCTGGCCCTCGTCGCGGGTCGCGAACTCGCCGTAGCTGCGCACGGTCTTGCCCGCGCGCGCCGCCGCGTCCCAGATGTAGCCCTGCGCGGGCGCGGTGATGTTGCCGTAGGCGTTGCGCTGCACTCCCCCGCCTTCGCTCAGGTACTTCCCGCCGCGCCGGCCGTAATTCATCGGCCAGACCTTGTTCACGAAGTCGGTGGCGTAGGCGGCGGTGGAGAAGGCGTGCCCGCTGTAGCTCACCTCCGCGTCCACGTAGAAGTTGTCGAGGACCACGAACTCGCGGGCCAGGGCGTGGGCGTTGGGCGTGACCTCCTCGCCGAAGAGGCAGAGGGTCGGATCGCCGTTGCCCTTCTCGAGGTCGCCCAGGATCTGGTCGTAGGTGCGGTTCTCGCGGATGACGTAGAAGACGTGTTTGATCGGCGAGGGGTCGCCGACCTTGCGAGGGATGGGCGAGTTCGCGGGAGCAGCCAGGGGCGTGAGACGCGCGGCGTCCGTGTACGGCGTGACGGCAAGGACCGTCTTCGTATGGGCCGCGAGCTGGGCCGCGGAGGGAACGGGCAGCACGGACAGGGAGCCCTTGAGCATCGCTCCCGCATATTGGCCTTCATCGGCGAAGATGCCGGGCTGGGGTCCGCGCGGATTGGCCATCGAGGTGAGGCCCTTGCCGCTGAGGACGAAGATCCGCTTGCCGTCGCGGCTGAACTGGACCGCGGTCGGGTACCAGCCGGTCGGGATGAACCCTTTCACGACACTCGTCCCCGGCCGGCTCACGTCCAAGACCGCGACCGCGTTGTTGTCGGCGTTGGCCACCAGCAGCGTGTCGCCGTCGGGGGAAAGCCCGAGCGCGTTGGGCGTGCTCCCCGCGGGCGCGTTCGGATAGAGCGCGACGGAGACCTGCTCGCGCGCCGTGCGGGTCGCGAGGTCCACGACCCACACCGCGTTCGTGTTCGCGCAGGCCACGAACAGGCGCGTGCCGTCCTTGGAGAGGACCATCGCGTTCGGATGTTCGCCCACCGCGATCTCGCCCTTCGCGGCCAGCGTGGCCGGATCGAAGAGGAGCACTTTCGCCCCGCCCCAGAGGGAGACGTACAGGGTCGCGCCATCCGGCGAGACGAGCGCGGTGTATCCCTCGGCGGGGAGATCGACGCTCGTGGCGGCGGCGGCCATGTCCTCGCTGCCCAGCGTGATCGCGGACAGCAGCTCTCCCAGCGCGTGCACGGCGAACACGCGTGATCCGTCCGGGGATACGGCCACGCCGCCGACGAAGCTCTCGTTGCTGGGACGCTTCAGGACGATGTTCGGCCCCGCGGTGAGGACACCGCTCGGGGACCAGCGCAGCTCGCGCACGCCGCTCTCCGCGGCCCCCGAAGCGAAGACGCGCTTGCCGTCGGGATGCCAGGCCAGGCCCAGCCAGGCGTTGTCGAGGGTCAGGCGGGATTTCACGTACATCCGCCCGACGTCCACCACGGAGAGCGTCGGCTTCGCGTAGCCGTTGTTACTCACGATAAGGTAGCGACCGTCCGGCGACTCGACCATGGCCAGGGGCAGGTCTCCCACCGTGATGTGCCGCCCGGCGGGTGCGATGCGCCACCCGTTGGGGAGCAGCGTGGTGCCTCCGCCTTGCGCGCCCGGCTTGTCGGAGGCGGCGGCGGGGATGGCGAAGAGCAGGAAGGCGGCCGCACGGCGCAGGGACCGGGTCTTGGGCATCGAGGTCTACCTCGTGGGGGAACGCGGATCTTAACCCACCGTCCGGGCCGCGTTATGCTTCGCGCGTGACGAGGAGGCATCCATGCACCGCCGGCTGGCCGTCGTCCTGCTCATCCTGATCTCCGCGCGCTCGGGCCAGCCGTCGGAGCGGCCCACGGGCCGGCCCTTCGCGACGCGCTCGGTCGTGTACGCGCGGCACGGCATGGTGGCGGCCGCGCATCCGCTGGCCGTGCAGATCGGCGTGGACGTGCTGAAGAAGGGCGGCAGCGCGGTGGACGCGGCCATCGCCGTCAATGCCGCCCTCGGCCTGCTCGAGCCGATGTCGTGCGGCATCGGCGGGGACCTCTTCGCGATCGTCTGGGACGCGAAGACGCAGAAGCTCTACGGCCTCAACGCCTCCGGCCGCGCCCCGCGCGCCATCGCCGCGGACAAGCTCAAGCCGGACGCGGACGGCACCATCCGCGACACCACCCCGGACAGCTGGTCGGTGCCGGGCGCCGTCGACGGCTGGTTCGCGCTGCACGGCAAGTTCGGCCGCCTGCCCATGGCCGACCTGCTCGCCCCCACCATCAAGTCCGCGCGCGAGGGCGAGCCCGTGCCCGAGTTCATCGGCGCGCTCTTCGAGCTGGGTGCGCGCAAGTACAAGGACTCCCCCGGATTCGCGCGCACCTACATGCCCGGCGGACGCGTCCCCCGCGAGGGAGAAGTCTTCAAGAACCCGGACCTCGCGCGCGCGTACGAGGCGATCGCCACCGGCGGCCGCGACGCCTACTACCGCGGCCCCATCGCCAAGGACCTGGTCGCCTTCTCGAAGAAGAACGGCGGCTACTTCGCGGAGGAGGACCTGGCCGCGGACAAGCCGGACTGGGTGGAGCCCATCTCCACCGACTACCGCGGCGTGCGCGTGTTCGAGCTGCCCCCCAACGGGCAGGGCATCTCCGCCTTGCAGCTCCTGAACGTGATGGAGACGTTCGACCTCAAGCGGATGGGGCGCGACTCCACCGCCTTCTGGCACACGTTCGTGGAGGCCAAGAAGCTCGTGTACGAGGACCGCGCGCGTTTCGTGGCCGATCCCGGCTTCTACAAGGGCTCGCAGGCCTCCGTCGACTGGCTGCTGTCGAAGGACTACGCGCGCGAGCGCGCGAAGCTCATCGATCCGGCCCGCGCCGCCGCGCGCATCGAGGCCGGCCATCCAGGGCTGGGGGCGAGCGACACGACCTACCTGGCCGTCGCGGACGCCGACGGCAACATGGTCTCCCTCATCCAGTCGAACTACTCCGGCTTCGGGTCGGGCTACGTGCTCGACGGCTGGGGCTTCGCGATCCAGAACCGCGGCGCGCTCTTCGACCTCAAGCCCGGCCTGCCCAACTCGCTCGAGCCGGGCAAGCGCCCCTTCCACACCATCATCCCCGCCTTCGCGATGAAGGACGGCAAACCCTGGCTCGCGTTCGGCCTCATGGGCGGCGACATGCAGCCGCAAGGGCACGCGCAGATCCTCGTGAACATCCTGGACTTCGGCATGAACATCCAGGAGGCCGGCGACGCCGCGCGCTTCTATCACACCGGATCGTCGGAGCCGACCGGGACGCTGATGACGACCGGGGGCATCCTCCACCTCGAGAGCGGCGTGCCCGCGGAGGTGCGGCGCAACCTCGCGATCATGGGCCACCGCGTGACGGAAACGGTCGGCACCTTCGGCGGTTACGAGGCCGTCCTGCGCGATCCCGTCACCGGCGTCTACGCCGGGGCCACCGAATCCCGCAAGGACGGCTGCGCGATGGGCTACTGACTTTCGACCTCGCACGGGCCCGCAGGGGCGGCCCTCCTCGGATAATCGAAGGAGGGGTGGAGTCCCCGGGACCCATGGGCACAGACGACACGCGCACTCCCCCCGCGGCCGCCGAAGGCGCACCCATCCTCCCGGCCGTTCGCCTCACCCTCTTCGTCGCACCCGGGTCGCATGCCTGCGACGAGGCGCGCCACACGCTCTCGGACATCGCCCGCGACCTCGATCCCGCGCTCGTGGACTTCGCCGTCTGTGACGTGGCCGCCGATCCCTCGCTGGCCGAGGAGCACGGGATCGTGTGGACGCCCACGTTGATCGTGGAGCGGCGTGCGAAGCCGCGAGTGACCATGGTGGGCTCGCTGGGCGATCCGCGCACGACGCTGTTCCGGCTCAACCGCGCGGGCGTTCCCCTCGTCCGCGGCGTCGATCCGAGGCTCCTCCGCGTCGCCGCGAGCCGAGGGACGGGCACCTAGCCGGCCTCGCTCCGCGTGTGCGGAAAGGCATTGACGGGGTCAATCCGTTGAACCTATAGTCTTGCCCTCGCAATCCGCATAGGTGAGGTGCGTAAACTGCGCACGCGGTTCACGCAGCTTCGAACTAGCTCCGGCGGCGATTCGATCGACCCACCCGAGACCCTCCTCTCGCATTTGCGCGCGCCGCCCCTCGCCTCGATTCGCGTCGTGTGAAAGAACCCGAAAGGGGGCTGTCATGAAGAAATCCCTCCTCGTCCTGGCCGTGGTCGCGGCACTGGACTGCGCCGCGGCCACGGCCGGTGAATTCGTCCGGGCCCAGGCCGGAAGGGGCATCCCGGATTGTTACGTCGTCGTGCTCAAGCCCGATGCCGTCGTCCGCGCGGGCGCGCTGAAGGCGGGCGTCACCGTCTCCCAGCTCGCCGTGGGCGCGGCCGCCCGCTTCGGCGGGCGCATCGAGCATTTCTACGAGACCGCGCTCACCGGGTATTCGATCTGCCTGCCGGAGAAGGCCGCGCAGCTCCTCGCCGATGATCCGAGCGTCGAGCTGGTCGAGCAGGATCAGGTCCTGTCGACCGTCGCCACGCAGTCGGGAGCAACCTGGGGCATCGACCGCATCGACCAGCGCAACCTGCCCCTCAGCGGGACGTATACGTACAACTTCAACGGCGCCGGCGTGCACGCGTACATCATCGACACGGGCATTCGCGCCACCCACCAGCAGTTCGGCGGCCGGGTCAGCGGCGGCTTCACCGCCATCAACGACGGCAACGGCACGAACGACTGCAACGGCCACGGCACCCACGTCTCCGGCACCGTGGGCAGCGCCACCTACGGCGTGGCCAAGGGCGTGTCCCTCCATCCCGTCCGCGTCCTCGACTGCACCGGATCCGGGTCCACCTCGGGCGTCATCGCGGGCGTGAACTGGGTGACCCAGAATCGCGTCCTTCCCGCCGTCGCGAACATGAGCCTCGGCGGCGGCGTGTCCACCGCTCTCGACACCGCGGTGGCCAACTCCATCGCCTCCGGCGTCACCTACGCGATCGCCGCCGGCAACAGCAATGCGAACGCGTGCAACTCTTCGCCCGCGCGCGTGGCCACCGCGCTCACGGTGGGATCGACGACGACGACGGACGCGCGCTCGTCGTTCTCGAACTTCGGGACCTGCGTGGACGTCTTCGCCCCCGGCTCCAGCATCACCTCCACCTGGAACACCAGCGACACCGCCACCAACACCATCAGCGGCACGTCGATGGCGACGCCGCACGTCGCGGGCGTGGCCGCCCTGTATCTCTCCCAGTTCGGCAACCAGAGCGCAGCCGCCGTGGCCGCCGGGATCGTCGGCAACGCGACGACGGGCGTCGTCGGCAACCCGGGGACGGGCTCGCCGAATCGCCTCCTCTTCTCGCTCTTCGGCGGGGGCGGCGGCGGCACCACCGTCTTCTCCGACGGCTTCGAGACGGCCACGGGCTGGACGGCCAATCCGAGCGGCACCGACACCGCGACCACCGGTGCCTGGCAGCGCGGCGCGCCGCAGGCGACTTCGTCCGGAATCGCCACCCAGCTCGGTGCCTGCGCCGGCGGCTCGAACTGCCTGGTCACCGGGCTCAGTGGGGGCGCCGCCGGTGACAACGACGTGGACAGCGGCACGACGTCCATCCAGTCGCCGCCCATCAACCTGCCCGCCACGGGCACGCTGACCCTGGGCTTCAGCTACTACTTCGCGCACCTCAACAACTCCTCGAGCGCGGACTTCTTCCGCGTGAGCATCGTGGGCGCGGGCGGCACCACCCAGGTCTTCCAGGAGCTGGGCTCGGCGGCGAACGACGCCGCCGCCTACAGCACGCAGTCCGTGAACATCAGCAGCTTCGCCGGGCAGTCGATCCGGATCCTCATCCAGGCCGCGGATGCCGCGACGGGCAGCCTCGTCGAAGCGGCCGTGGACAACGTGACGGTCACCCAGCAGTAGGCGCCGTCTCGTACGGGCCGGCGGGGGCCTCCCTCGCCGGCCCGCTTCGTCAGTGCCGGTCGAGAAGGCCCATCGCCCGCAGCCAGGACGCGCACAGGCCGGGCCACTGCGACAGCACGGGATCGGCAGGCGCGAGCCCCACGCCGTGTTTGCCCTTGGGAAACACGTGGAGCTCCACGGGCACTCCCGCCTGGTGCAGCGCTTGCGCGAACACGAGGCTGTTCTCGACGGGAACACCGGGGTCCTCGGCGGTGTGGAAGAGGAACGCGGGCGGCGTGCGCGCGGTGACGCGCTTCTCGTTGGAGAGGTCCTCGAGCAACGCCGGATCCGGCGAGGAGCCGAGCAGGTTCTCGATCGAGTTCCTGTGCGAGAACGGCGCCGTCATCGACATCACCGGATAGGCGAGCACCATGAAGTCGGGGCGCGAACCCATGCGGTCGATGGGATCCTTCGCGTCCGCCCGCCCTTCGTCGAAGTGCGTGCCCGTGGTGGCGGAGAGATGCCCGCCGGCGGAGAAGCCGAGGATCCCGAGGCGTCCGGGATCGAAACCGAAATCCTTCGCGCGCACGCGCAGCAGGCGGATCGCGCGCTGCGCGTCCTGCAGCGGCACGGGGTGTCGATACCGGGGACCCACCCGGTACTGCAGGACGAACGCGGAGACGCCGAGAGTGTTGAGCCACTCCGCGACGTCCTTGCCCTCGTGCGCGCTGGCCAGCGTCCGGTAGCTGCCGCCCGGGCAGACGAGGACGGCGGTGCCGTTCGCGGTGGCGGCGGGCGCGCGGTAGATCGTGATCTTGGGCCGGTCCTCGGGACCGTTGCCGAGCGCGCCCGGCGCGCCTTCCGGCCAGAGGAGCAGGGATTCGCGGTCGCCGTGCGCGGTGTCCACGGGGTTGCTCCGATAGGGGGTCGGGGAAGGTGAAGGATCCGCCGCCGGCAAGGTGACGGCCGGCCGGCCGCTCGTGAGCAGCATGGTCGAGACGATGGCGGCAGTCATGAGCGGACGCAGGCGCATGGCGGTCATTGTCGCGCGATTGGCCGCCCCATTCTGGCCCCGAAGATCAGCTCCGCTTCATATCTTCTGTTGTGATCTGTGGGACGCGCGCCATCCGTTCCGGAACGGATACGTGCGCCACGCTTACGCTGTCTGGACCGCCGCCTACTCCAACCGGACGCGCGCCCTCACCAGCTGTCCTGCACGTGCGGACGGATCCGGCGGTCGTAGATCTCCTTCACCGCCGCCATCGTGGCCGCGCTCAAGGGCGGCAAGGACGCGGCGGCGGTGTTGTCGCGGGCCTGCTCTGCCGTCTTGGCGCCGGGAATCGTGCAGGTCACTTCCGGGAACATCAGGATCCAGCGCAGGGCGAGCTGGCTCAAGCTCGCGCCCGCGGGCAGGAGCTTCCGCAGCTCTTCGACCGCCTCCAGGCCGACGTCGTACGGCACGCCGGAGAACGTCTCGCCCTTGTCGAAGCGCTCCCCGTTGCGATTGAACCGGCGATGGTCGTCGTCGGCGAACGTCGAATCGGCCTTCAGCTTCCCGGTGAGGAGGCCGCTGGCCAGGGGCACGCGGGCCAGGATCCCGACCTTGCGCTCGCGGGCGGCGGCGAAGAAGCGGTCCGCGGGCTTGAGGCGGAACATGTTGAAGATGATCTGCACGGACTGGACGCCGGGATTGCGGATCGCGCGGAAGGCCTCGTCCACCGTCTCGACGCTCACGCCGTAGTAACGGATCTTGCCCGCGCGGATGAGGTTGTCGAGGATCTCGAACACCTCCGGGCTGTCGTACACCGCCGGGTGCGGGCAGTGGAGCTGCAGGAGGTCGATCTTGTCCGTCTCCAGGTTCTGGAGGCTGCGGTCGACCCAGGCGTTCAGGTTCTCGCGCGTATAACCCTCGCGCGTCTGCGTGGGCAGCCGGCGCCCGGCCTTCGTGGCCACGTAGATGCGCTCGCCCGCGCGCTCGCGGCGCAGGCGCGCCACCAGCCGCTCGCTGCGCCCGTCGCCGTAGACGTCCGCGGTGTCGATGAAGTTGACGCCGGCGTCCACGGCCGCGTGCAGGGCGGCCATGGAGGCGGCGTCGTCCACCGGGCCCCAGGTGCCCCCGATGGCCCAGGCCCCGAAGCTCACGGTGGAGACGGTCAGGCTCGTGCTTCCCAGCTGTCGGTATTCCATGCCCCTCGATCGGCCCTCAGGCCCGCGACCTTGATAGCACGCGGGCTCGTCTTCAGTCCAACTTGCCGAACGTCCAACGCGGGGCGTCCGTCGTCGGTGCCACGTCCGTGTCGCCGCGGGAGATCCGCTCCACCAGCAGGACGAGCGCTTCCCGCTGCGCGGCCAGGTCGAACCCGAAGAACCGGTCAGGATAACGCTCGAACCGCTTGAGGGCACGGCGGGCCATGCTCTCCGCGCCGGCGAGGTTGCCGTTGCCGAGATGGTAGAACGCGACCGAGACCTGGATCAGGCCCTGGAAGAAATCGCGCGAAGGGCCGCGCAGTCCGGACCACAGGTCCTCGATGGTGTCGTGGCACTCGAAGTAGAACCCGCGGTTGAACTCCTCCACGCCGCGGTCGAACTGGCGCCGCTCCTCGGCGTCGAGCTCCGGCTCGGGGATCAGTGCAGGCCGCTCGCGTCCTTGAAGACGCGGCCGTCCTTCATGACGAACGTGACGCGCTCGAGCTGGCCGAGATCGGCCAGGGGATCGCCGGCCACGGCCACGATGTCCGCGTAGGCCCCGGGGGCGACGACGCCGATCTCCCCCGCCATTCCCAGCATCTCCGCCGCGCTGACCGTCGCCGAGCGGATCGCATCCGCGGGCGTCATCCCGAACTCGGCCATGCGCTTGAACTCCTGGGCGATCGGCTCCGTCCAGGAGAACCCGCCGACGTCGGTGCCGAAGACGATCTTCACGCCCGCCTTCATCGCCTTCTGCAGCGACGGCCCGTGCCGCGCCACGCGCGCGCGGTCGCGCTTGCCCTCCGGGGTGTCCGCGGGCGCCCAGTGATCGTAGTAGGGCGTCATCGTCGGGCAATACCACGTGCCCTGCTTCACCATCTGGGCGACCGCCGCATCGTCGAGCTCGAGCCCGTGCTCGATGGAGTCACAGCCGCCGTCGAGGGCGCGATGCAGGCCCACGCCGTTGTAGGCGTGGCAGGCCACCTTGCGCCCCCATCCGTGCGCTTCGTCCACGATCGCGCGCAGCTCCTCGACGGTCAGCGTCGGCTGGGAGACGAGCCGCCCCTGCGCGTCCACCCACGAGCGGTGCGTCATGTACACCTTGAGCCAGTCCGCACCGTGGTCGAGCTGCTCCCGCGCCGCCTTGCGCGCCTCCACGGGCCCGTCCACGATCTGTGCGCCCTTGGGGACCTCGATCTCCGGCGCGTAGCCTTCGAGGTTGTAGCCGCCGGTGGTCGAGATCGCGCGCGTCACCACGAAGAGCCGCGGGCCCGGGATGTAGCCCTGTTCGATGGCCTGCTTGATGCCGACGTCGCCGTAGCCCGCGCCTTCCGTCTCCACGTCGCGCAGGGTCGTGAAGCCCTGTTCCAGCGCGCGCCGGGCCGACACCGTCGCCCGCGCGGCGCGGAAGGACAGGGGTTGCTTGAGGAGCTGGGCGTCGTAGCCGCCCTCCGCGGGATCTTCGCCCTGCAGGAAGAGATGCGTGTGGGCGTCGATCAGCCCGGGCAGGACGGTGGCGGAGGAGAGGTCGATGACGGTCGCGCCCTCCGGGACCGCTCCCGCGGCGGCGTCGCGCACGGCCTCGATGCGATGGCCGCGGACGACGATGAGCTGGTCACGGCGCGCGGGGAACGTCCGGCCGTCGAGCAGGCGGCCGGCGCGGATCACGACGAGCGGATCGGCGGCCCTCGCCCCAGGGGCGAGAGCCGCCACGAGAGAGACGGCGGCGGCCGCTGCTCCGGCCGCCGCCTGGAATCGCTTCGACACCTTCAGGCCCGCGCGGGCGTCCCGGCCACGGGGCCGACATAACGCGCGTCGCTGAAGCCGAGCATCGGAACGAAGACGATCGGCAGCAGGATCAGGCCGATGGCGAATCCCATCTCCTTGCCGAACACCTTCGCCAGGTCCAGGGAGACCAGGATCCATCCAATCGGCCCGGTGCACAGGAAGAACACGATCCACCAAAGGGGTCTGCCGACGATCTCCAGCAGAACGATCAGGTTGTAAATCGGGACGAGCGAAGCCCATCCGGGCTTGCCTGCCTTCACGAAGACCTTCCAAAGGCCGGCGATGATGACCAGGGTCAGGGCCAGGCCCACGAGCCCCAAGCCACCGCCCAGAATGGCGGCGATCAGCCCCCCGCCGCCGCCACCCGGGTTCACATCCTCCTGGAAAGCCGCCGCCAGAAGCAGCATCACCCCCATCGATCACCTCAATTCCGCTAGAGTTTCGCGTCGCGGATGCGAGATGGTAGGGGTAGGGCGCGGCGTGTACAAGGGCGGCTCCGGGGCGGTGTGACCTAGACGGGGTCCGTCGTGCGCACGATCCGCATACCGGCGGCCGCAAACGTCTGAAGCGCCTCGTCGGCGACGCGGGGGAAGTCCAACGCGGGCGGCAGGGGATCGAGGGGAGGCGGCGTGACCGGGCTCATCGCGTCTTCCAGGACGTGGACCCGGGCCAGCAGCCGCGGATCGCGGCGCCGGCACTCCTCCATCACGTCCAGGAGCGTCGAGCGCACGCAATGCGACTTGGCCTGGCCGAACACGTAGACCCGATCGTGCCCCATGAGCAGGTCGAAGAGGCCGGTGTTGAAATGGCCGACCGCGCGCCCGCCCAGGGAGAGCACCTCCGGCGAGAGGACCGAGTAGTTCTCGGTGGTGGGCGCGCGTCCCTTGATCTCGAACACGGTCTCCGCCCGGCGCGCGACCGCGTGGAAGAGGGCGGCCTCCATGAGGGACGGCACCAGCGCATGGCTGGCCCCGCCGAGGAGGGCGTGGTAGGGCCAGATGGTGAGAACGTAGCGCCCGCTCTTCTCGAGCTGCTCGCAATATTCCACGGCGAGGGCACGCACGTCGCCGACGCCTTCGGGACGGAGGACCGGGATCCAGCGGCCGCGGCGCACGTCGTCGGTCGAGATGACGGTGAAGGGCGCCGGGTGCCGGCCCTCCGCATCCACCCAGGCCGCGGGGTGGAAGATCTGGTGGACGCTGTGCGTGTCCAGGGAGAGGACGAGCGTGGTGACGCGCGCGAGGTTGCGATAGAGCCATTCGATCGCGCGGACCGTGTCCTCCACCGCCCCTGGCACGAAGAGGCTGGCCCCCGGCGTGCAGAACGCGACCTGGCAGTCGATGCCGAAGGCGGCGATCCGCTCGCGATCCGCGCGCGCTTCCGGGATCCGTTGCGCGTCGCGGGCCTCGGTGGCGGCGTCCGTCACCAGCGCCGCCCGCTCCAGGTAGAGCGTCCCTACGGCGAGCCGGTCGTAGAAGCGCGGCGGCTCCATGGCGTCCTCCTCAGACTCCCCGCTGCGCGAGCTGCCGGCGCGCCGTCCGCGTGATCATGACCGTCACCACCGCGGTGGCGGCGAGGCCCGCTCCCAGCAGCGCCCATTCCAGCGGGCTCTTGCCCTGGCCCCCGCTTGCGTCCGCCGCCGCCTTGCCCGCCGCCCCGATCCAGACGTAGAGGACGGTGGCAGGGAGCATCGCGATCCAGCTCGCCAGCACGTACGGCCCGAAGGCGACGGGGGTGAGGCCGTAGAGGTAGTTGCTGATGCTGAAGGGCACGAGCGGACTGAGGCGCAGCAGGGCCACCACGCGCCAGCCCTTCTCGTGAATCGCGTGATCGATAGCGCGGAACTTCGGGTTGCGCTTGGCCAGCGCCTCCACGCGGTCCCGCGCGAGATAGCGCGCGATCAGGAAGGCCAGGGCGGCGGCGGTCGTGGACGCGATGGAGACGATCACGGTTCCCCACAGGAGGCCGAACACGAGGCCGGCGCCGATGGTGAGGACGGAGCCGGGCACGAAGAGGAGGACGGCGGCGGTGTACGCGCAGCCGTAGACGACGGCGCCCCAGACTCCCTTGTGCGCGACCCAGGACTGGAAATCGCGCAGCCAGTCGCCCACGGGGAGGACGCGCGACGCGACGAAGAGGGCGATCACGATTGCGGCCAGCGCGATCCAGCGCCATCGCGAGGATGGAGGCTCCTTCTTCTTCGTCGTCATGCGCGCCGGGCCCGCCGATACAGCCACTCGAACAGGGCCTTGGCTCGCGGCGTCAAGCGGCTCTTCTGCTGGCGATCGGCGACGCGCCGCGCCACTTCGGCGTACGTCGGGTACGCATGGATGGTGCCGGACAGATCCTTCAGGCCCAGGCCGGCACGCATGGCGACGACGATTTCGTGCACGAGGTCGCCGCCGCGCTCGGCGACGACGGCCGCCCCCAGGATCCGATCGCTGCCCTTCTCCGTGATCACCTTGGCGAAGCCGTCCGTCTCGCTCTCCAGGATCGCGCGGTCGACCTCGGCCAGTGGCTGGATCCAGACGTCGTGGGCGACGCCCGTCCGCTTGGCCTCCGTCTCGCTGAGTCCGACGCGCCCGACCTCCGGCGACGTGAACGTGCACCAGGGCAGGATGCGGGTGTCCGCCTTCGCCTTCACCACGGGTGTGAGGATGTTGCGCACCACGATGCGGGCGTGGTGGTCGGCCAGATGCGTGAACTGGGGCCCTCCGGCCACATCGCCCGCCGCGTAGATGTGCGGCTGCGACGTGCGCAGGTGG
>Ga0111538_10000994_pt1 | contig 39296 bp, 26 predicted proteins | sample SoiMethybrSBSTD1_FD_79669 | JGI IMG/M metagenome (GOLD analysis project Ga0111538, IMG submission 79669) | Bulk soil microbial communities from a Populus tree surrounding site in Tennessee, USA - Soil MetaG P. TD hybrid SBSTD1 (version 2)... | ecosystem: Environmental > Terrestrial > Soil >...
CATCATGGGCTCGGCGGCCGGCCCGGTGATCGACGAGATCGGATATCATCGGTACGGCGGCGGCGAGCCATCGACCGTGTCATCACTGGGCGACCTCGCGAAAAACCACGGCATCTCGACCGCCATGACGGAGCACATCGGGTCCGGCTACGAGGACCTCATCGTGGACGTCACCGCAGGCCGTGCTTCGACGTGGGAGCAATTCACGCTCGCGTTCCCGTCGGCGGACAACGGCGGACAATACTACGCCGTGCAGGGGAGCAACGTGATCACCGGATCGCGCACCAAGTACCTGCGCCACTACTTTCGTCATGTGCGTCGTGGCGCGGTCCGCGTCGACGCGGAAAGCCGTTCATCGTCCGTCTCTTCCGCCGTCGCGTTCCGCAACACGAACGGCAGGGTGACTGTTATCATGAAGTACGATTCGCCGGGGACCATCACGGTCGGCGGCCTGCCGGCCGGGCAGTATGGCATCGGATTCGAGTCGGAAACAACCAGCGACGGGACATTGCCTGACGTGACGGTGGGATCGGACGGAGTCGCTACGCTGCAGTTGCAGAGTCGGGGGGTCGTCGCCCTGTACCGACGCTCATGAGCGAAGGTTCGCCGGCCGACGAACATCGATCGTTGAAGACAGCGCTGGCGGTGGCAGCCGCATGGGCCATGATCGCCAGCGCGGGCGAATACGTTGTCCACCTCGTTGGTTGGTACGGCTTCGGGAAGCCCATGTACGTGGGCATCGACGCGATCTGGGCGAAGCCGCTGGTGAACCTCGTCCTGTTCCTCGCGGCTGCCGTCGTCCTCTATCGGCTGCCAGCGCGTTTCTTCGTCGCATGCCTGGCCTTCGCCGCGGTTGCCGCGACGCTGCTGCCGGTGCGTCCCGGGAGTCCGGTGGCGATGATCATCCTCTCGGCCGGCATCGGAACGCAACTCGGCATTCTTTTCGCTTCGGCGCGTCGTCAGGCGCTCACGGCGCGGGCCGGCCAGGTGCTGGCGGCCGTTTTTGTGCTCGCCACCGTCGTCAGCCTGGCGACTCGCGTCACCAGGGAACGGTCGTCTCCAGCGGTCGCCGCTGACGCGGGCGTGCCTAACGTACTGCTGATCATCCTCGACACCGTCCGATCGGCGAGCCTCGCCCGGTTCGGCGGGCGCGCGAGCACGCCGCACCTCGACTCGCTGGCGGCAACCGGAATCGTCTTTGACCGGGCCGTCGCGACGGCGCCGTGGACGCTGCCTTCGCACGCGTCGGTGTTCACCGGGCTCTGGCCGCACGAACATGGCGCGGACTGGCGAGCGCCACTGGACGATCGCGCGCCGACGCTGGCGGAGGTCTTCGCGCGTCGGGGATATCGGACCGGCGGGTTCGTTGCGAACCTGGTGTACACGTCTCGCGAGCACGGACTCGACCGCGGCTTCCAGGTCTATCGAGACTACCCTCGCTCACTGGGCGCCCTGGCGCGTTCCGCCGCGCTGATCCAGACGATCACGACGTCGAGCGTGCTGCGGCGACTGACCGGCCTGCATGAAGTCGTGGGCCGTAAAGCCGGCGCGGACGTGAACCGCGAGTTCCTCGGCTGGGAGAATCGCGCCGAAGGCAGGCCCTGGTTCGCGTTCCTCAATTACTACGACGCGCATGAACCGTACCTTCCGCGCGATCCATTCGCGGCGCGCTATTCGGAAGGGCTGCCCCCGCGCAGGCTCGACCACCTGCGATTCTGGAATGTTGAAGGCGGCATCACCGGCTGGAACGCGTTTTCCCCGGGTGAAGTCGAAGCGGAACAGGCTGCGTACGAAGAAGCGATCACCGGCCTGGACGCGGACATAGGTGCGCTGCTGGGGGACCTGCGCCGCCGCGGCGTGCTGGATCGCACACTGGTGGTCCTCATGTCGGATCACGGAGAACTGTTCGGCGAGCACGGTGCGCACTCGCATGGCAACAACGTTTTCTGGCGGACGCTGCACGTACCGCTCATTGTGTCCTGGCCCGGGCATGTGCCTGAGGGCCAGCGCGTGTTCGACCCGGTTTCGCTTCGGGACGTCGCCGCAACGATTCTCAGCCTCGCGTTGCCCGGTGCCGCCAGCGAGCTGCCAGGCACACCGCTGACGTCATCCGATTCGGCCCGGCCACATTCGCTCCCGTTGTCGGAGTTGAGCCCTGAGGAGTTCACGCGCAACGCGCGGGCGATGAAGAATGGCGCGCTGCAGTCATTGGCGGGCGCCGAGTGGCGCTACGCGCGCGCCGCAAACGGTACCGAAGAGGCGTACTGGATTGGTGCGGGAACCGAAGACACGCTCGTGACCGTTCCGGCGATCCGCGAGGCCATCATCGACACCGCCCGTGCGCGTCTGGCCGCCGCGAAGATCCCTCCGCCGCGCGACTGACTCGTTAGGTCAGTCGGGGCCGCGATGCGCGTCGCCGCGGCCGCAGGGCCCGACGCCGCGAAGCACCGAGCAGGCGACATCCCGCATGTCCACCTGGACGACGCCCGCCTCACGGCCGAGGTGCTGGAACAGCGTGGTTCGCGGCACGTCGTACAGCGGGCTGCGCGCGTCATGTGGCGGCGGCGCGTGCCGCAATCGCTCCCGCGCACCAGGGTCGCGAGTATAGAGCGCGAAGCCGCGCGCGGTGCCTAACGGCGTCGTACCGGAGGGCGGAGCCAGCGCCTCAGGCTGGACCACGTACAAGGCGCTGTCGCGTGACGGCCTGGCCAGCTGCGCGTACCACGCGAGGGAGAGCGGGTCTCCCACGCGGTCAACCTCCGGGTCCGAGACACCGAAGTACGGCGTGAACAGGGAATCCAGCGCGCGCGACGCGTCGAACGTGTTCCTGATGAGCGCGTAGCCGCTGACGTTGCCGGCGTCGAACGCGATCGATTTCGCCACCTCGCGGTTGGCCCGGTACGGTGTCATCGAGCGTGGGAGCGCGGCCAGCACTGCCACGACAAGGCCGGCCGCCACCACGAGCCTGAGCGCCGGCGGTGTGCGCGTTTCGCGCTGCCCTTCGCGCCGCCACAGGACGACGAGCGGCAGGAGCATCGCCGGCGCGAAGTGATGGAGCGAGATGAACGCGAGGCAGTAGAAAAACACGAAGTACGCGATGGCGACCAGCGTCATCACGCGTGCCTGCAGGTCGAATCGGCGCCAGTTCACCAGTGCGATCGCCGGAACGACGCCGCCGGGCACGATGAGGTACGCGAAGCGCGTCCAGTCATCGAACCTCAGGAATCGCAGGCGCAGGAGAAGGTTGCCGCCTCCTTCCGCAACCGTGCTGCCCGTGATCGACTCGATCGCGAACGCGTAAACGAGCCCGGTGGCCAGCGTGGCGGCGGTCGCACCCAGCGCGATCATGAGGAGCCGGCTTCGGAAGTCACGCTCGACGAGAAAGATCGCCACCACGAGCATGAGGCAGAGGAGCGGCGCGTTCGGCCGTGTCATCGCCTGGACCACTGCAGACACCACGCACCACGCTGCTTCTCGGGCAAACAGGAAGTACAGCGTCGCCAGCATGAGACCCAACGCGAGCAGGTCGATCGACGCCGGCGAGGCCAGGTCGGTGGAATACGGGTCGTACGACGTATTGAAGCCAATCGTCAGACAGACGGCGGCAGCGCCGCCGAGGACCATCGCGAATTCCGCCGTCGTCAGGCGCCGGCGCGCGCCGTGCTCGGCGATCGCAACCACGCCCAGGCCAACAGCGATGGTGTATCCCAGCGCCGGCAGCCGCGCGGCGATCGGGCTTGGGCCGCCAATGGCGAGCAGCCAGTCGATCGGATACGGCACCGGAAGCATGCCGAGGTTGACGCCGGGGATTTCGCCGGTGGGAAGCCGCGGTACCACGAAGGCGATCAAGCTGCGTCCCATGGTCAGCAGCTCGGTGCCGTCCGGATTGAGGTCAGCCCAGGCAATGCGCGACACCAGCAGCAGCGACAGGAGAGCCGTCACCCCGCACAGGACGATGAATCGATCCTGCCACTCCGACGCGCGAGGCGACTCATCCGATGGCGGCATCACCGCCGCGATGACGACGAGCACTCCCTGCGACGCGAGAACCGCGAGTCGATAGCGCTCGGGAGACATGTCCCGGCCGCCGAGCGCGATGATGGCGGCGTGAATCGCCGGCTGAAGCAGAAACGCGATGACGATCGCACTTAGCGTGCGGACTTCGGGGACGTCAGCCGGTCGCAGTCGAGCGGCCACGATCCAGGATGGCCACATCCACGCGATGCCGGTAACGACGGCCAGCACCCACGTGGCGGCGATCGCGATGAGGTAACGAAACGCCGCCGTTCCGGGATCACCGCTCGCGGGATACGAGGCTTCGAGCCACCCGACGGCGGCGGGCATGTAGACCATGGCCGCAATGATTGCCAGCGCTACGCCTGCACGAGCCAAAGCCTGACGGGTGTCACTCACGAATGCATTTTCCTCGACAATCTCCGCGACGCGTTCAGCGCGAAGGGTAGAAAGCGCGTTTGCGTTTCGCGAGGTGGGGCGTCATTCGACGAGCCGCCGAATCCCCCGGATCCGGCGGTGCACCTTCACGGCTATTGCATGAGCCTTGACGATCTGGCGCCCGACTTGGCACAACGCGACCGGCTTTGGCGCGCGTTCCTGCTTCTCGGCGCCTGCCTGATGGCGGCAGCGGCACTGTACAGGATTCCGGTCGAATTGAGCCGCCTTGCGGCCGAACCTCTCGGAAGTGGCGCCGCAACGGACCTCATCAAGCGGTTCCGCGAAGTACATCCGTGGTTCGACGGCCGTCCCGTGTATGGCGTCATCGAAAGCGCGGATTATCCACCGGCCAGTTACATCCTCATGTTCCCGTTGGTGCACTGGGCGACCTTCGAGGTCGCCCGGCTGGTCTGGATGGCATCGACGGTGGCAGCGCTGCTCTGGTTGAGCGTGATCATGCTGCGTGAAACGCGGGCGTCGACGCCGATCGAGCGAGCGTTTGTGGTCCTCGTGCCGCTCGCGAGTTACGCCGCGGCCGCGAACATCCGCATCGGGCAAATGGGGATCCACCTCATCCCCATGCTGCTCGCCGGGCTGCTCGTACTCGCGCGCCAGGAACGTTCCTGGAAGCGCGACGTGCTCGCCGCAGTGCTGCTAGTGGCGGCGCTGGTCAAGCCGACGTTTTCAGTGCCCTTCTTCTGGGTCGCGTTCTTTCGTGGAGGCTTCCGGTTCAGCGCCCTTGCGGTCGGAGCATACGTGGCGCTCACGCTCTGGGGCGCCGCGTATCAGCAGGATTCGCTGGTCGCGTTGATTCAGGGATGGCTGGGGCAGAGTGGGAACGTCGAGGCGAACACCGCTCATGCGAACCTGTTCTCGTGGCTTGCAGCCGCGGGCCTCCAGGACTGGTACCTGCCCGGTTCACTACTCGTGCTTGTCGCCGCGGGGGTGTGGACATGGTGGTACCGGAAGGCGGACGTCTGGCTCCTGATCGCAGTGGCGTCGCTCGTGGCTCGCTTCTGGTCCTACCATCGCTGGTACGATGACATCCTCGTGCTTCCGGCGATGATCGCGCTCTATCGAATGATCGCGGCGGAGGAGCGGGAAGGGCGACGAGACCTGGTCGCCATGGGATTCTTCGTGATGCTCTGGGGGTTTTCGGTCTCGCCGGCGCAACTCATGGAGATGCCGGACCCTTGGGGAAGCCTGTTCAAGGGCACCAAGACGATCACGTGGGTCCTGCTGCTGATCGAGCTCCTGCGCCGCACACATCGCCGCACGTTCGCCGTGGTACAACAGCGGCAGCTCGAGGCAGCGTGATCGCGCCTGCCCGGCTGCAGCGCCTGTGGCTGGTGTTCCTGCTCGTCGTCCCGCTGCTCCTCGTGACGTTGTCGTACGCGTGGCTCGCCGCCGTGCATGGCACGCCGTGGCTCTGGAACGTCATCGTCCACGAGAGCGGTGAATACACGTTAGGCGGCACGGTCTTCTTCGTCCGTCATCACCTGAGGGAGATCCCCGTCGACGTGGCCATGGCGCTGGCGCTGGCCGGCGCCATACGGTCGGCGACGGATGAGCCCCCGCGGGTTCGCCGGCAGTGGTTCGTCGCGGGGGCGATCGCCATGATCGTCGCCGCGTTCGCGTGGGCCGCCGCGGAAGAGGGATGGCGGGAGGCGCTGCGCGACGTGCTTCAGTTCCGGACACGGGACGATGACGCGAGCTACGGATCGCATTGGCGCTTCCACCTCCTCAGTACGGTCTGGTTCTGCACGGCCGCACCGTTGCTGGCCGGGCTGACCATTGGAGCACGCGGCTTGAGTGCTTCCGACGGGGAATCGCGCCGCCTGTTCACCGCGGCGTGGGCGTGGTTCGGCGTGCTGACGCTGGCCTTCGGCCCCGGCCTCGAGCCGTTCACGTCGCAGCGCTACGTTGGGCACCAGGCGCGCGAAATCCTCACGCACGGCCTGATCACGCTGCCGCTCGTGTTTGCACTCGGCGTCCTCGCCGGTCGCGCGAGACATGCGGTGGGCGCACCGCGAAGCGCGATGGTGCCACGAGTGCTTGCCTGGGTCGCGGTGTTCGGCATCCCGGGTTTTCTCGCCATTGCATTCAGCAGCACTACTCTTGAAAGTTCTGCGCAACTCGAGTCCGGGCTGGCCGGTGTCGTTGCAGCGCACGTCTTCGAGCACGCCCTGGACTTTGCGCTCGTCCTGGTCATGACCATGGCCTTCATCGCTGGCGGTCGTACGGATCTTCAGAGCGTCCGTTCGTGACGCGGATCACTGCTGCCGCCTGGCAGTGGCGTATCCTCGATGCCTGAGATGCCCGGAACGCGGAACGTCGTGCGCGCCGGGGGCGAATTCCTCGCGGACCGCCCGCTCATCGCGTGCGGTCTCATCGCGCTGATTGTGCTTGCTCCCGCCGCGGGCTGGGGGATTCCACAGGCGACGAGCGAAGTGACCGTTCGTGGTTGGGAGGTCGACGGCGTTTCCGGCATCGGCGTGCTGGCGGAACTCTCGAACCTCACGAGCGCCGCCCGCCCGGACTGGTATGTGGCGTATCCCTTGTTCCACTACCTCTTGCTATCAGTGGCGTACATCCCGTACATCGCGATCCTGACACTCACCGGGAAACTCAACCATCCCGGTGGCGTGTTTCCGTACGGGTTTGCCGATCCGGTTCGCGCGTTGGCGGTGCTGAACATGATCGGCCACGCGATAACAGTGCTGATGGGCGCCGCCACCATCATGGCCGTGTTCGCGCTCGCGCGAAGACTCTACGGTACGCGGGGCGCCGTGCTTGCGGCTCTGCTGGCGCTCTGCAGCGCGCCCTTCATGTTCTACGCCCGCACCGGCAACCTCGACGTGCCGGCGTTGTGCTGGACCATGTTGTGCTTCGTCGCGCTGGAACGCTGCTGGACTGATGGATTGAGCACGGGACGCGCGGTGGCGTGCGGCGCCTTCGCTGCGCTCGCGGTGGCCACGAAGGATCAGTCGTACGGACTGCTCCTCCTTCCGATTGTCGCGCTCCTCGTCCGCGCGCTTCGTACCGCCGGTTCCGCGACCACGGCAACGAGGATTCGTCTTCCGCTCGTGCTCGTCGGCAGCGGGCTGGCCGTCTTTCTCATCGCCAGTGGCATCGTGTTTCGACCCGACCGATTCGTCAGGCACCTGCAGTACATCACGAATTTCCGGGAAACGTTCACGAACGTGCGATTCCAGACGGATCTGACAGTCATGCGCGAACCCGGTGTGCGGGGGCGCCTGCTTCTGCTCGGCGACATGCTGCGAGCGACTTCTGCTGCCGTGGGCTGGCCTGTGGTCGCCATGGGTCTTGCGGGCCTGGTCGCGCTCGGGCGCTCCGTGCCGGCAACGCGGTGGATCCTCGCCGCCATCGGTGGCTTCTTCCTGCTCGTCATCGTTCCGATCCAGCACATGCAGTATCGTTATGCGCTCGCGCCGGCGGTGCTATTGTCGCTCTCGGCGGCCGCATTGACCGTTCGCCTGACGAGCCGGCCGGTCCTGCTCGGTGCGCTGGCGATCGTGCTCCTCGCGCCGGCGCTCGCCGGGGGCGCCGAGGTGACGCACGCGATGATGACCGACGCGCGCTGGCCTGCTTCCGAATGGGTGAACCAGCACGTCGCCGCCGGTGACACCCTGGGATTCTTCGGACGGCCGCACCAACTGCCGTACATGCCTCGGGGCGTTCGCGTGGAGCAGCTTCAGCTGGGCGAGGTTGAGACGCGACTCGGCGTCGTGCGGCCCCGATGGCTGGTGGTCGCGCCGGACTATTTCGCCGATCCGCTCCGTGAGCGGAGCACCTTCCTTCCGCTGGCCGTCTACCAGGGCCTTCGGGACGGTTCGCTGGGCTACACGCTCGTCGCGCGATTTGAATCACCGGGTCTCCTCGGACGGCCGTTGCCCTACCTGCCGTACGTGAATCCGGTCGTGCAGCTCTATGAGCGACGCCACGCCGAGTAAGTCGTCGCGCTTCGGCGCGCGTTCGCTCCCGGCCGCGCTGGCCTGGGTCGCGCTCTACGGAGCGGGACAATGGGCGGCATTCCGCCTGACCGCGCTCGTTCCGTTCTCGACATACCCGCACCTGCAGGAATGGTCCGAGGTCATCACGGCCCAGCGCGCCGAGCTTGCGGTTCTGCTCGCGCAATCGCTCGCCGTCGTGACGGCGCTCTTCGGCAGTGTTTCGTTAGGCTCGATTCGCAGGATGATCGCGTGGCTCGGGGCGGGCCGCGCGGCCCTGCTCCTGTCAGTCATCGCCGTGTCGCTCGCGGTCCCGACGCGCGACGGTGGGCGCTTCGCGACGGAAGTCGTGCTGGCCGCCTGGATCGTGCTCGTGTCCCTGGCCACCCTCGTGTTGCTCGGGCGCGCCGTGCCGCCGGGCCTCGTCGATCGCGCGGCCGAATGGCTCGATGCGCGCCTCACGATCCGGGGCAACCCGGACGCGTTGCGACGGTGGGATCGCGCGTTCCCGTGGGTCGTGGCGGGATGGGTGCTGGTCGTCTCCGCGTCGATGGCGTGGTTTGTCTTCGAGGGTGTTCCCCACATCGATGACAGCGTCGCCTACCTGTTCCAGGCCAAGACCTTTGCCCTGGGCCGCCTCTCGGTCCTGCCGCCGGTCGATACGGCGTCGTTCGAGGTCCCGCACCTCGTGGTCACGGACCACGCCTGGTTCTCCAAGTACTTCCCCGGCTGGCCGGCGCTCCTTTCGTTAGGCGTCGCCGGACGTGTGGCATGGCTCGTCAACCCGCTGCTGGCCGCGGCCACCGTGCTGCTCGCCCACGCGCTCCTCCGGCGCGTGTACGATCGCGGCGTCGCGAACGTGGGAAGTGCGCTGATGGGCGCCTCGCCGTGGCTGCTCACCAGCTCGGGTGAAATGATGTCACACCCGTCGGCACTCTTCTTCGGGGTGCTGGCGCTCCTCGCGATCGAAAGGCAGCGGGACAGAAGAATCGGTTGGTGGGCGATCCTTGCCGGGCTGGCGCTGGGAATGCTCTACCTCGTTCGACCACCCGATGCCGCGGCGCTCGGCGTCGTGGCGGCGTTGTGGGCGTGGGGCGTGTGGGGACGGCGCCTCTCGATCGCGTCGCTTGCGACGGTCGCCGCGGTGGCGATCGCCGTCGCCGCCGTGTCGTTGCCGTACAACGCCGCGCTCACCGGCGATCCCCTCATGCCACCGCACCGTTACTGGTCCATCGCGAACTTCGGACCCAACGTCGACGTCTTCGGGTTCGGACCGAATATCGGCATCCCGCAGTGGCGTGATCATGACCCGCTCCCGGGACACGGGCCCATCGACGTGGCACTCAACACCAACCGGAATCTCTTCCTGCTCTCGACGGAGCTTTTCGGCTGGGGGACCGGCTCGTTATGGCTGCTGCTCCTTGGCATCGCCCTGAAACGCCGGTGGCGCGGAACCGACGGCCTGATGCTCTCGATTGTCGCCGCGATCGGCTTGTTGCACATGGCGTACTGGTATCCGGGGGGACCGGACTTCGGGCCGCGTTTCTGGTATCTCATGCTCGTGCCCCTCGCCGTTTTCACCGCGCACGGGGCGGCGGCGTTAGGCGCTTACCTTTCGCGAGCGACCAGGGCTCGGTACGGAGGCGGCACGGTCGGCACGGTGATGGTGGTTGCCTCGCTGACCGCGGTGGTGGCGGGGCTCCCGTGGCGCGCGGCGAAGAAGTACCACCGCTACCGGGAAATCGGCGCCGACGTCCGGTCGCTCGCGTCAGGCAGCCAGTGGAGCAACGCGCTGGTGTTCGTGCATTCCAACCGACACGACTACCAGGCCGCGTTCAACTTCCTGTCACCCACGCTGGAAGGCACCGGCCCGATCTTCGCCTTCGATGTGGGGCCGCAGCATCGGCACGAGGTGCTGGAGCACTATCCGCATCGCCCCGTGTGGATCATCGGCCGGTCGCATGACGGCGCGCACCTGGTCATCCTCGGCGGCCCGTTTCCGCCAGGCCAGGACCCGCGGCAAGCCCTGCAGGCGCTCGACAATGGTTCCCAGTGACCTCAGCCATGGACAGACTCCAGACGGCAGACTTCAGACTTCAGGGCAGGCAAGGGACGTCCACAAATACTGAACTCTGAGTCCTGAAGTCTGGTCGCTGCCCTGCAGTCTGTCGTCTGAAGTCTGAAGTCTATTTCGGCTGCATAACGAGTGTTGACCGGTCGCCGGGAGGGATGGGGCCGCGCGTGACCTCGTATCCCCGTCCGGTTTTCTGCGGGCCGTCCACCAGCCATACGGTCCGCTGGGGGAATGCCTCGAGGACCGTGCGACGGACAGTGGAATCACGATCCCACGCGAACACCGGTGAATCAGAGGCGCCGATCTCCAGCTCATTCGCGATGGCGGCGCCGGCCCAATCCGGATGTCGCTGTCCGCTGACCAGCACCAACGCGCCCCGGAAGCGCGGGTCGCTTTTCCAGGAAACAACGTCCGGCCGGATGCCGCGGTAGTGCCGGTACTTGTCGACGCTTCGCCAGGGCACGAACAGCGTGAGCGCCAGTACCGAGAGCCAGCCTGCGGCCATCACGGTGCGGGCGCCGGGCAACGGCTCATCGCTTCGCTCGACGACTGAAAGGCCACGAGCCGCAAGGATGACAACCGGAACGATCACGAGATACCAGTATCGCGCGCCAAAATCGGGACCGCCGCTGAACCAGTACGCGCTGTGAAGGAGCACGACTGTCGCGATGGTCGCCGCCATCACGCGATCGATTCCTTTCCTTGCGTGGAACAACCCGAAAAGCACGATCGCGGCCGAGCCCACGACCCATCCGAACAGGTCAATGTTGATCATGAACCCGTTCAGCGCCGAGTTCACGCCGACGTCGATGGCACCGTGCCCGGGGAATGGATCCAGCCCCTGCCAACCAAGTCCCTTCCCGGGGCCGAAGCCCATGCCGTACCGCCCTGGCCCGTACTCGCGGTCGAAGTACTGCTCGGCCGGAAAGCGCAGCACGGATCCGGTGATCATTGCGTTGTAGGCGAGTCCCATCCCGCCGGTGATAAGCGCGCCGGCCACCGCCGCGACGAGCGCGCCGGCCCTGGCTTTCCGCATCGCCACCACGAGCAGCGGAATGCCGGCGACGGCGCCGATCGCGACGCCTTCGAGCGGACGCGACATGCCGAGTATGCCTAACGCCAGACCGGCCGCCAGCGCCGGCCGCCACGCGCCCGTGCGGCAGGCTCGCGCCGTGCCGAGCGCCGTCACCAGCGCCAGCACGAGCGACAGGGGGTGGCTCATGAAGCTCATCGACATCAGCAGGTACCACGGCGAGACGGCAAGGAGGGTTGTGCTCAACCGTGCCAGGCGGCGGTCGGCGAGCTCCTGCACCAGGAGATACGTGAGCAGGATCCCCGCGCCGCCCAGCACGGGATTGACCAGCCATGGCACGCCGAGTTTTGCGCCGATCGCGAGCACGAGCGGCCATCCCGGCGGGAACACCGAATACCAGCGCGCGCCGGAGACCTCGAGCAGGAACGTGTCGAACGCAGCCTGCGCCGGTGGCGCCGCCATCCAGGGCTGGCCGGCAGCGAAGTAACGCGCCTGGATGAGGTACGCGATTTCGTCAGGGATGTGCGGGATGGCCTGGTAACTCGCCAGGCAGAGAAGGGCTGCGACGATCGTGACCGCGGCCGCGAGCGCCCACGCATAACGATCCAGCCGCGGCGGATCCTGTGAGGGTTCCAGCCACCGGGCCAGCGGCTCGCGCAGCTTCGCGACACGCTCGTCAGGCAGCTCGGACGCGGCGATGGCCACACAGGCGAGGGCTGCCAGTTGCAGGATGCCCGTCAGGACAAGCTCGACGGCGTACGTCCTGAGGCCCGCCGAGGGTGCGGCCGCCAGCAGCGTCCCGACGGTGAGCGCGGTGATCCACGTCCAGGGTCGGGACGGCGGGGCCGTGAGACGTCGCAGGGCTTTGGTGCGCCGCAGGACTCCTACCGCCGCGATCAGCACGAACGCGGCAGCCACGACGAGGGCTGCTGCGTGATCGCGGCGCGCGTCCGTCAGCATGAGGTGCTGGTACCCGACGTTAGGCCCTGCCTTGACCAGCATGAGCACCGACGCCTGTCCGAGCGCGGCGAGCGCCGCCCACGCGCCCGCGCGCGGCGCTCGCCACCTGGCGCCGAGGAGAAGCGCCCCGATGGCCACAATCGCGGCAGGAATCCAGAGCCAGCTGTTACCGGTCACGAAGCAGCCCGCTTCAGGTACGGACGCCAGATCAGCACCATCACGATCGACAGCGCAATCGCGATCAACCAGAATGCAACGCCGGGCAACGATACGCCGTAGCCGCTGGACGTGCGTTGCAGGACGAGCAGCGTGGGCAGGGTGGGCCCATCGGTGAACAGCATGCGCAGCGCGATGGGCACTGCCTCACGAGTCATCGAGACCGAAAGCGAGATGATGACCGTGACAGCGATGATCGCCCACCGGGCGAAGCGTGGCACCGCGGAAAGCACCGGCACGGCCGCGAGGAACAGCAACGGGGCGACCGGCACCATGTACCGAACGCCGGTATTCCACTGCAGGTTGCCGAACTGGTTTGCACTGCTGAACAGGAGCAGCGCCACGAAGCACGCTGCGATCCACCCGAGCTCCGGACGGGTCGGCGACCGCGAGCTGCGCGACTTGAGGAATGGTGCGGCCACCGCCAGCAGGAGGAGCGGCGAAAACGCAAAGAGTCCGTAGCGCGGGTCGAACAGGTTTCCGACGAGCAGCTGCACCGTCGGCACGGTAAAGCCGAACCATCCCCGTACGCTGAACTCCGTGGGCGGCATGTATCGCTGAGCGGGCCAGATCGGGTTGCCGAAGGCGGCCCACTGGTAGGCGAAGAGGACTGATATCGCCGCGAATGCCGCGCCAGTGTACACCGCGCCTTCGCGTACCGCGGTCGCCGCACCGCCGCGGCGCCACGCATCGAACAGGATCCAGCAACCGAAAACCACGAGGAACGGAATCGCGCTGTAATCGCACACGAGCGCGTATCCGAGCAGCAGGCCGATGCCGGCCAGCGGTTTCCAGCCGGGCGGTTCGCTCGCCGAGCGCGGCTGGATTCCGGTCTTGAGAACCCACGCGCCGAGGACGAGGGTTGCCACGACCGCGTTCTGGTTGATGAACGCGGCACGGAACAGCGCCGGCGTCGCGAAGGCGAACAGCAGCGACAGCGCCAGCGCGCGACGTTCGTCCAACCGGGCGCGCAGCCAGGCGAACATCAAGACGGCCGTCAGCGCGCCTAACGGCGCCATCAGCGTCACGCCTGTGCCGAGCGCGGCAAGCCCGAGCACGATGTCGAGGCCGCGCTCACGCGCCCGGTTCATGAATCTGGTCCGGTTTGGCCGCGGGTCGTCGTACGTTGCCGGCGGCTTCGGCTCCACGATCGACGGCTTCAGCTTCGTGGCCAGCGCGATCGCCGGCCGCACGAACATGGCGTACGGCACCGCGCCAAGAATCGACGCTCCCGGGTTGCTGTTGATGTACCAGCCGCGTCCCGGGAATTCGAACAGGTCAGGGTGCAGGTCGTGATACTCGTCGACCCGCACCGACATATGCGTGCCGAGCGTGATGGCCAGGTACGTCTCGCGCACGACGTTCGTCGTGACGAAGGCCGAATACACCAGCCACACGGTGAGGAACAGGCGCCAGCCCGGTGATGACCACACCGTCCCCGCGCGGCGCGCGGCCGGCATCAGGCGGGACCTGCGACCGAACCGCGGGTCGTCGCGCCGGCCGGCTGTTCCGCGGGATCGCGCCTGACGAGTACCGCGATCGCGCCGCTGAGCAGCCCGCCGCTGATGATCACCACCTCGAACACGAGCCCCGTCGCCACGGCCTGCACTGCCGGCACGCCGAACGGCGCAAAGAGCGCGGCCTGCGCCGCTTCACGGACCCCGATACCGCCCTGGGTCAGCGGCGTCAGCCCGGCGATCTTGGCCAGCGGCCACACGAAGAACCAGACGTGCAGCGGGATGTCGATGCCGATGAGGCGCCCCAGTTCCCAGTTGATCAGGATGAGCGCCGACTGGAGCCCCAGACCCAGCGTGAACGCCGTGACCAGTGCGCTGGGGCGCGCCGCGGTCGCGAGCACTGCCTGACGAATGCGCACCAGCAGCCGCCGCACCTTGAAGGGCACGTGCCGGGCAGGGAAGAACCGCAGCGTAAGAAGCCCGATGACCGCACCCGCGCCCATGATCACCAGGAACACGATGAAGATCCGCCGGCTGGTGTCGTCCAGCGCGCGCGGGGCCAGCAGCGCACCCACGCCCGCGAGCAACCCGAGCCCGATGACGTCCTGGACGCGGTCGACGAGGCTTCCCAGCACGAGTGCGCTCTTCGAGCGCGCGTGACGCATGGCCACGCCGGCGCGCACCACGTCGCCGCCGACGATCGAGGGCAGGAACAGGTTGCCGAACAGGCCCCAGTAATACGCCTGCACTGCCTGACGAGCGGGCAGGCCGCCGCCCGCGGTGTTCACCAGGAGGCGCCATTTCAAGACGCCCAGCAGGTGCGCTCCAAGATAGGCCGCCAGCCCGAGCGGCCACGTGGCGCGTGGCACCTGGCGGATCGCCGACATCAGCTGGTCGACCGGCAGCCACCACGCGATCAGCGCCAGCGCCGCCACTGTGGCGACGAGGCGAAGCACCCAGCGCAGCGGGAATCGCGATGAGCGTGTCGCGTCAGGCGCGGTCACTCAGTCCTCCACCACGTGCGTCGCGAAGATCCGCCGGTACTTCTCCCACATGGCCTTGTCGAACGTACCGTCGACGAGGCATTCGGCCGCGCAATACGCCATGTACAGCGCGTGATGGGTGTTGTCGTGCGCGAACAGCCCCTGACGCCCGAACGTGAGCATGCGCGGCTGTCGCGACGCCCACGCGTCGTGCGCATCGAAACTGTGTTCGTATCCCGTGAGGTAGATCGGGTACGCGTGTCGCAGCCGCTTGACGTGCACGGCCACGGGTGGCCGCGCGAGCGGGAGGCCTGCGGCCCGTATGTCACGCGCCACGAGCTTCCCGAGGTCTTCGTCGCTCATCGACCACGTCGAATCGCCGGGCGCGCACGGCAGCTCGGCACACAGCACCGTGCTCCCCATGGGCGTTGCCAGGTCCGAGTAATTCTTCGGCTCCGACAGGCGGGTCATCGTGGTCGCCGCTTCGGGGAAGTAGTGCGCGTCGGTCGGAGTGAACTGGTCCACGTCGAGCTGCAGGTACACCAGCAGCATGGCCCGGTAGTCGATCCCGGGTGCGCTGGCCGCCAGCTCCGGCGGCGCGGTGCTCGTCAGGCGCGCCAGCATCGTGATGGGGATCGTCGACCAGACGTAGTCGGCATCCAGGACCCGCTTCGTGCCTTGCTGCGACACGTGGACCTTCCAGCGCCCGTCGGCGCCCACCGGTGCTTCCAGCCGGTCCACGTTGGTGTTGAGCAGCATTTCGGCGCCCTGTTGCCGCGCGGCGTTCGCGAAAGATGTCGTGATCTGGCCGAATCCGCGTCGCGGATAGTAGAACATCCCGCCGCCAACCGGCTTCAACACGCGCTTGATCAACTTGCCGAATGAGTTCGCGGTCACGCGCCGCTGCGCCTGGATTCCGGAGAGTGCCTCGGGCTCGTGCCCCCAGATCTTGCGCGCGTACGGGAAGTAGAAGCTTTCGCAGATGGTAGGACCCAGGCTTCGCATCAGGACGTCGGCGTACGTGCCGCCTGACGAGTTCCCGCCACCGCGCTTGCGCACCGTGCTCGCGGCCATGTCGAACATCACGCCGGCGGCAAAACGCTTGTCGAGACGCATCACCAGGTCCACGGGCTTGAACGGGAAGCGAACGCGCCGCCCCCGAAGGACGATGTGCCCGTTCCGCTTTCGTTCCAGCAGGTCGCCGTCCAGGAGCGAACGAATGTCGGCCAGGATCGCGGGCTCGGTGGTGTAGTGCAATCGGTGGCTGCCGAAGTCGAGCCACTGGCCTGCCCACTCGAAGCTCCCGGCGTTGCCGCCGAAGTGTCCCTGGCGCTCGATGAGCGTGACGTCGGCGCGATCGAGCCGGCGCAGCTGGTACGCCGCGCCGCATCCAGCCGGACCGCCTCCGAGTACGACGACGTGCGGCTTACGGCTCATGCGAGTTGGTCCGCCTGACGTGTACCAGTTCGAGTTCCGTGTATGGGGCGAACCCGGTCGTCCCGTTTTCCGAACATCATGGCGCGGATCATCCTGTTTCGCTCTACGCCGCCACCAAGCGGGCTGGAGAGCTGATGGGGTACTCCTACAGCCACCTGTTCAACCTCCCGTTCACGGCGCTCCGCTTCTTCACGGTGTACGGCCCGTGGGGCAGGCCCGACATGGCCTCTGTTCAAGTTCACGAAGGCGATCCTCGAGGGACAACCCATCGAGGTGTACCACCACGGCGAATCCGCGCGCGACTACACGTATGTCGATGACGTGGAAGCGTTCGTGCGTGTGCTCGATCGCCCACCGGTGCCGGCCCCGCGTCATTTCCGCCGCGTCGCGATGCGCGCGTTCTGGTCGGCCAGCAGCCCGACGGCCCAGACGATCAGGGCGCCCAGGAAACCGAGGACGGCCGACTCGGACAGGTTGTCCTTGTAGATGTCGTAGATCAGCTTCCCGAACGCCCCAACCGCCATGGCCGCGCCTAACGGGAGAAACACCTTCAGCGGGTTGAAGAAGACGATGGTCCGCACGATGAGCAGCGTGAAATCGTACGCGTGACGCGGCCGGATCTTCGACTCGCCGAGGCGTGCGTGATAATCGATCGGCACATAGGTCAGCGGGTGCGCGTTGCAGGCCGCCGAGAGCGTGATCGTGGTCGTGAACGAGAAACCATCGGGCAGGAGGTGCTCGTAGCGGTTGATCAGTGACTTCCGCATGAGCCGTAACCCGGAGTTGATGTCGGGCAGGTGGCGTCCCGCCAGGTAGCTCGCGAGCCGGTTGAGGAACCACTTCGCGGGGCGCCTCGCAAACGGCACCTTCACCACGTCACCAGTTCGCGAACCGACCACCATCGAATTCGTCTTGGATTGCGCGAGCAGTGTCGGGATGGCCTCGACCGGATAGGTCCCGTCCGCGTCCGTGATCAGGATCCAGTCATAACGAGCGAGGCGGACGCCCAGCTTGAGCGCGGCGCCGTACCCGCGATTCTGAGCGCGGCGCACGACGCGCGCTCGCCCCGATCCGTTTGCCGCCTCGGCGGTCCCGTCGGTCGAGCCGTCGTCGACGACGATGATCTCGTACGTCCAGCCCGAGTCACGCATGATGCGATCGACGCTCGTGACCTGCTCGCAGACGTGCGCCGCCTCGTTGTAGGCTGGGATGACGACCGTGACCGCGGACGCAAGCGACAGCAGCTCGTCGTCCACCACATGCTCGACCTCGCGCGTGTGTTCAGTCATGTCCCGTGGCTGGATCGTGTCGCAGGATGTGGATCTCGCCACCGCCAACGCTGGCGGGAAGGATCCGTACAACCTGGTACCGTGGTGGCGAAAGGTGCTGGAAGAGCTCGGGGGTCAGGGCCCGAAGCCGGGTCGGCAGTGTGTAGACGATCCACGTGCGGCCGGCGCTTCGCTCGGCTTCCTGCACCATCGTCAGGCTGCTGGTGAAGCGCCAGGTTGGCGCCCAGCCGCGCATGAGGTAGACGTGGTACGCCACGTCGAGAGCGACTACTTCGTCGTCAGGCAGCCTCTGACCCTCGACGAAATCATACGCGGCGCGGAACTGCTGCTTCGGCAGCCAGGCCCGGGGGACCGTGAGGAGGCTCAATACCGCAATGCCGCAGGCGCCGGCAAGGGCAACCTGGTCCGGCCGCCATCGCACGAGCCACCTGACCAGCACGAAACCGCCTCGCAACGCTGCCAGCACGAGGAAGCCGCTCGCAAAAAAGAAAAAGCGCGGCCACAGGTTGTGACGGGTCGCAATGAGTGCGACGAACGTCACCACGACGGGGAGGAACATGGCGAGCGTCGTCGGCCGGGATTGGCGCCAGTAACTCGCCATGCCGACACCAACGACCACCAACCCGCTGATGACGGTCACGAGGCCTCCCGGCACACCAGCGCCGAGTACGCGGAGTCCCTCGCGGAACATCCAGCCCGCGCCCGTCCACACCACTTCCACGCCTTCCATCGTGGGCCGGGACACTTCATGCCAGACCTGCGGAAGCATCGGCGCGTAGAGGAGGATCGTGAGCAGGGCGCTCAGCGCGAGCGCGCTCGCGCACCACGTCGCGTTGAGGCGCGAATCCCGGTCCTTCCATCGTGTGACGAGGAGGATCGTCAACGCATGCCCCACGGCTATCAGCGCCGCGGTGAGGTGCGTGTACGCCGCCAGAGCCATCAGGGCGCCGTACACCCAGGCCAGGCGGAGTGGCCGGTCCTCACCTTCGGCGATTCGCAGGAAAGTCCCGGTAGCGAGGACAGCGAGGAACATCATCAGCGTGTAGCCGCGAGCGTTCTGCGAGAACCACACGTGGTGATACGAGACGGCGAGGATCGCGACGCCGAGCATGGCCTCGGTTGTCGACGTGATGCGCCGCGCGAATGACCAGAGCGCCCAGAGGCTCGCGACGCCGAACGCGACGGCGGGGACCCGCACCGACCAGTCTGTTCCGCCCAGCGCGTGAAACGAGAAGCCGGCCAGGATGGAATAGAGCGGCTGGTGATTCTGGCTGTCGTAGGTGCTGAGCAATTGCCGGAACTCGAGTGGCGCATAACGAACGAGGAGCTGGATCTCGTCGAGCCAGAGTTCGGAGTCGAGCCGGTAAACGCGGAGCGCGAGCGCCACCAGCAGGATCACCCCGAGCAGAACGGGGAACGATGCACCGGTCGATGTTTCGTTGACGGTTCGTACGCCCGGAGCGGGCAGGCGTGCCAGCAGCATGGCGGTCAGCGAGAGCGCAAGCAGCGACAGCTTGAGCACCCACACGCCCGACTCCACGTCGGCGATGGTGGCGTCGTAGGTCGCGTTGAACCACCGGGCGCTCGCTGCAACCGGCAGCAACACGGCCAGGATCGCCAGGAGAAGCCAGAGGATGTCCGCGCGACGCCAGCCCGGCGCGCTCGAGGGCGGCGATACCCCGGCGGCGCTCACTGCCTAACGTGCCAGGTAGATAACGGCGCCGCAGTACGCTCCCCAGAGCGCCACGGCTGCCAGGAGCGCGCGGTCGGTGAGGAGGGTCTCGGTGGGGTTTCCGCCCTCGTTCCGGTGCACGAGCCAGAGGTAACGCAGCACGCCGTAGAGCACGAAGGCTGTGCTGTACGACAGCGCCTGGGAGCCGACGCTGCGCGCCGTGTCGGATTCGAGTGTGTACATGATGTACGAGACCACCGTGACCGACAGCAGCACCACCGAGAGCTGGTCGAGGAATGGTGTGCTGTAACTGGCCAGCACGGCGCGATGCCCTTTCGACTCGCCGCCCAGCAGCACCAGCTCATGACGGCGCTTCGCAAATCCGAGGTAAAGCGCCAGCAGGCCACCGCAAAGCAGCAGCCAGATGGAGGGCTGCACGTCCACGGCCGCCGCTCCCGCCACGAGTCGGAGGATGAAAAACGCCGCGATCGAAAACACGTCTACGATCACCACGTTCTTGAGCCAGGTGCCGTACAGCACGTTCAGGCCGAGGTACGCAAGAAGAACGACCGCGACGTCAGGACCCGCGATCGCTCCAGCAGCGAGCCCGCCTGCCCCAATGAGGGATGCGCCGACCAGCGCGGCCGATGGGCTGATCAGGCCCGCGGCAACCGGGCGGCTGGCTTTACGCGGATGACGTCTATCGGCCTCGCGATCGATCACGTCGTTCATGAGGTAAACCGCGCTGGCGACCGCGCAGAACGCCCCAAAGGCAACCAGCGCTCGCCACTGGTAGTTCCAGATGAGCGCTCGACCCGAGAATACGATCGGAGAAAGGACGAAACCGTTCTTCAACCATTGCTCGGGTCGAAGGGCGCGAACCCACGCGGCGAGACCGCCGGCTCGACGGACCGTCCCGGCGGGCAAAGGCTGCGAGCTGGCTTCAGGTCGTGATTCGATCGCCACGCGGATCGGGGGGAAGGGATGTCGTTGAGCGGCGGAGCCTTCGACTTGGCTAGAAGACGACCACGCGGGTCCGATAGCCTCATCCAACGAACGGAAGCCCGGAATACCCCCATAGGGCTATTGCAAATTCAGGTTTTTCGAGGCGTCAGGGTGATTAGTTGCGCACCTCCAACACCGCAAGTGACAGTGTGGCTGTCCGACGACAGCAGTTCTGGTTAGTCCATGCAGTATCGAAGGTTAGGCGCTTCCGGGGGTACCGTTCCAACGCTATGTATTGCAGTCGGTTAGAGTGAGCTAACTGGTGGGCTCGCGAGGGTTTGAGACAGCGGCAGCGTGTTTGCATCTGCTCTGGAAGACCCAATTGGGTGCTTCGAGCCTCAAACTCCAGCCGGACCGAAATGCCGAGCACAGGGAACGGGAAGCAGCGCTATCCAGCGGCCACGAGAATCAGTAAGTGCTGCTCCCTTTCAGTCGTGGTTGTTTCGTCGGGTAAGTCGGCAGTCGCCCAACGTGCGGCTAAGGCCCTCCAGAGCGCCTCGCAGGACTTTGCGGCGCAGTTCATCGTGGTGTCGCAGAATGCGGATCCTGGCTTCGCATCCACCGTCGAGCGGACTGGCGTCGAAGTCGTTGTTGCCCCACGGGGAAGCACGCGCGCCGAGATGTGCGACCTCGGCATGAGCCGCGCCAACGGTGCGATTGTCGCCGTTCGTGACGATATCGCCGTTGGCGACGCACACTGGCTCGACACGTATCGCAGTGTGCTGCCGAAGCGTGAAACGCCGTTGTCGCCGTCCGCCGTCACTGAATCGTTGGTTATGGACACGATGGTAGCTGTCCACGCCGGAATGGCCGACGGTTCGCAGGAAGTGGCCTCAGTCGAGTCGAGGGCCCGGGTCGCTTCGATCGAGATGGCCGCGGCGGTCTAAACCGCCGCTCCCTTGCACTCCGCGCCGGGCGACCCCTCTATGTCGCCGAGTTCGGCCCGCTTACCGTTGCTATGGACCCGTTGCCGCGTTCGTAGCACGCTCGTCGTCGGAGTGGCGAAGACTTGGCGCTCCTTATGTTTCGGTGCGCGTACAGGACTCCATACAGGGGCGGCTGAGGAATCGTGAAAGTGGAACGTGTTGCGTCGGCGCGCGGCGTAGATCGACTTGGAGCGGGCGATCACGTCGTCGTCATCGGCGCCGGTCCTGCCGGGCTGACGGCGGCATACTTGCTCGCCAAGGACGGAATTCGAGTCACCGTGCTCGAAGCCGACAACCTGGTTGGCGGCATTTCGCGCACCGCGCAGTACCGCGGTTACCGGTTCGACATTGGTGGGCACCGGTTCTTCACCAAGATCGCCCCCGTCGAAGACCTGTGGCACGAGATCCTGGGACCGGAGTTCATCTCTGTGCCGCGACTCTCCCGCATTCACTATGGCGGGAAGTATTTCGACTATCCGCTCAAGGCGAAGAACGCGCTCCTTGGCCTGGGACTCTGGAACACGATGTTGTGCGTGGCCAGTTATATCCGCTGGCACTTCCAGCCGTATCCGGTCGAGGAGAACCTGGAACAGTGGGTGACCAACCGCTTCGGGAAACGACTCTTCCAGATCTTCTTCAAGACGTACACGGAAAAAGTCTGGGGCATTCCCTGCACGGAGATCCGCGCCGAATGGGCTGCGCAGCGCATTCAGGGTCTCAGCCTGGCCAAGGCAATCCTGAACGCGGCGCAGCTCCAGAAGCGATCCGAGACGATCAAGACGCTGATCGACAGGTTCCAGTATCCAAGGCTTGGCCCCGGACAGATGTGGGAGACCGCGACCGCGAAGATTCGCGAGATGGGCGGCGAGGTGCTGCTGGGCCACAACGTGACGGACCTCGAGCATCGTAAGGGCCGGATCGTGGCTGTGCGCGCGATGACGCCAGATGGCCCTCGTCGCATCGAAGGCGATCACTTCATCTCGACGATGCCGCTCCGAAACCTCGCGCGTGCGTTGGAACCCGCGCCCCCGACCGCAATTCTCAACGCCGGAGAAGGGCTCAACTACCGCGATTTTCTCACCGTCGCGTTGATGATCGAAGCGGACAATGTCTTCCCCGACAACTGGATCTACATCCACACGCCCGGCGTGAAGGTCGGCCGCATCCAGAACTTCAACAACTGGAGCCGCGCGATGGTGCCCGAGCCGGGCAAGACATGCCTGGGCATGGAGTACTTCTGTTTCGAGGGCGACGGATTGTGGACGAGCTCCGACGCAGACCTGGTGGCGATGGCGACGAGGGAGCTCGGTGAACTCGGGCTGGTCGATCCCGCGAAGGTCCGCGACGGCACCGTCGTCAGGATGCCCAAGGCGTACCCGGTGTACGATTCCACCTACGCCGAACACCTCGAAACGCTGCGCACGTTCATCGACCCGATCTCCAACCTCCACACGGTCGGCCGGAACGGGATGCACAAGTACAACAACCAGGACCACTCCATGCTGACCGCCATGATGTCCGTGGACAACATGTATGGAGCTTCGCACGACGTCTGGTCCGTGAATACCGATTACGAGTACCACGAGGAACAGAAGATCGGCGTCCAGAAGAAAGGCGTGGTGCACGACGTTCGGGAGCGCGTCGGGACGTGAGCGACGGAGCGATCCGGTTTGCGCTCATCGGTTGTGGAGACATCGGGATTCTTCGCGCGAAAGCGCTGGGCCGGACCCCCGCTTGCCGCCTTGTTGTTGCCGCCGACACTGACGCTTCGAAAGCACAGGCCGTAGCGAGTCTCGTTCCTGGCGCGGTCGCCGTGACCGACTGGCGCGAGGCGATCAGCCGCGCCGACGTCGACGCCGTCATCGTTTCCACACCGCCGTCACTGCACGAGGAAATGACCGTGGCGGCGCTCGAGGCGGGGAAACACGTCCTCTGCGAGAAGCCGCTCGCCCGGACGCCTGACGAGTGCCGCCGGATGGTCGCCGCCGCGGACCGGACCGGGAAGAAACTCGCGACCGGCTTCAACTACCGGTTCTATCCATCGTTCAAGCGCGCGCGCGAGCTCCTCGACAGCGGCGTGATCGGCGAGCTCGATCACATCCGCTCGTACGGGGGCTACTCCGCCACGTCGCACAACCAGCCGTGGGTGCACGACGCGGCCACGGTAGGCGGCGGTGCGCTTCGTGACATCGGCATCCACCTCATCGACCTGACGCGCGACTTCCTGGGTGACGTAGCGGCCGTGCAGGGTATCGCGACGGGACGCGTGTGGAAGTATCCGGGCTGCGAGGACAACGGGTTCGCGCTCCTCACCAGCCGGGCGGGAAACATCGCGTCGGTCCACGCCAGCTGGACCGAATGGCGCCGGTACCAGTTCCGCGTCGAGATCTACGGAACGCGAGGCTGCATCCGCGCCACCTGCTTCCCGATGATGACGCAGGTCGTCTGGGCGGCGGAGACCGGCGGGCGCTCGCAATCGAAGACCGACTGGTTCCCGCGCTGGGCGTTAGGCGAGAAGCTGAAGAGCTACAAGTGGGTCGTGGTCGAAAGCTTCATCGAGGAGCTCTCGGCGTTCGCGTCCTGGGTGCGCGGGGCGCCGTCGCGCGTCGCCTCGGGAGCGGACGGCCTGCGCGCGGTGGAGATCGCGTTCGAGGCCGCCGGCTCGATGCCGGCGGCGCCGGCGTCGCCTCCGGGATATGCCACTCCGACCGGCCGCCCGAAAACACTTTCGGTGGTGGCGTTGGCCTTTGGCGGGGGACTCTCGTCCTGCCTCGCCGCCCTGCAACCGCAGGCGCAGGCGTTAGGCGCCGAAATCATCGTCCCGCACGACAGCACGGTCGAGGACCTTGCCGCGCTCAGGCGCCAGTTCCCGGCGGTCCGCTTCGTCGAGCTTCCCGGCGTCCGCACGCCCGCCGAACTCCGCACCGCCGGCGCGTCCTTGAGCACGGGCGACGTGGTCGCGTTCCTCGAGGGCCACTGCCGTCCCGCCCCCGATTGGTGCGCGCGGATCATGTCGGCCCACGCCGCGCCGCACGCCGCCATCGGTGGCCCGATCGAGAAGGGCCTGCCCGAGGGGAGCAACGACACCGCGCTGAACTGGTCCGTGTATCTCGCCGACTACAGCCGCTACATGCTCCCCCTGCCCGAGGGCACCACCCACGCGCTGTCCGACTGCAACGTCTCGTACAAGCGCTCGGCGCTCGAGGCGACGCGCAAGCACTGGAGCACCGAGTTCCACGAAAATGTCGTCAATGGCGCGCTCGGCGCCGCCGGCGCGACGCTCTGGTTCGACCCAGCCATGACCGTGTTCGAGCAACGGCAGTTGTCCGTGGGTTCCGCGCTGAGGGATCGTTTCAGCTTTGGGCGCCTGTTCGGCAGCACGCGCGTTCCCGGCGTGTCGCTGCCCAGGCGAATGGCGATGACCGGGGCGGCCCTGCTCATGCCGCCACTGCTGGTCGCCCGCGTCATCGGCAACCTGCGTCGTCGCGGACGGCACAAGGACCAGCTGTTGCGCTGCCTGCCCGCGCTGACGATGATCTCCGCGGCCTGGATGGCGGGTGAAGCGGTGGGCTACTTCACCGGCACTGCCGGCAAGACGCTCAAGCCGGCCACCCACCCGGCGGCCCCGTTGGTGGCTTGAACAACCAAGGCAACAGGCATCAGGCATCAGGCAACAGGATCGGAACGAAGCGTCCTGGATGACAAACGTTTCGTTCCAGCCCTGATGCCCGGTGCCTGATGCCTTTACCCTCGAAGCATGATCATTGGCATCGACGCCACCTGCTGGGCGAATGGCCGTGGCTACGGTCGCTTCGCGAGGGAACTGATGCGCGCGATGACCCGCCTCGCGCCCGACGACCAGTTCGTCTGCTTCGGCGACCGGCGGTCGTTCGAGGCATACCCGGACCCGGCGCCTAACGTCAGGCTCGTTGCTGTCGCGGTCGACGAGTCCCCGACGGTCGCGGCGTCGGCGAACTCCCATCGTTCGCTCACCGACCTGCTGCGCCTGACGCGCGCGGTGTCGCGCGAGAAGCTCGACGCCTTCTTCTCGCCCTCGGTCTACACGTTCTTTCCGCTCCCGCCCGGGCTTCCGGCGGTGGTGACGATCCACGACACGATTCCCGAGCGGTTTCCGGCGCTCACCCTCCCCACGCGCCGGGCGCGGTTCTTCTGGTCCCTCAAGGTTCGCCTCGCGCTGATGCAGGCACGCATGGTGCTGACCGTCTCCGAGTATTCGGCGAAGTCCATCGCGCAGGTGCTGCACGTCCCTCATCATCGCATCCGTGTAAGCGTCGAGGCGCCGGCAGCCGCGTACCGTCCGGTCAGCCCGGACGAGGCTCGGGCCGCCGCCCGGCGCGCCGGCCTGCCTGACGAGGCGCCGTGGTTCATCTATGTCGGCGGCTTCAACCCGCATAAGCGCGTGGACCTCATCCTTCGCGCGCACGCCGCGCTGGTCGAAGCGGGCAAGTCGCCGCCCCACCTGCTGCTGGTCGGATCACGAAACGGCGACGTGTTTCACAAGGAGGCGGAGCAGCTCGACGGAATCGTGCGCGATGCGGGGACGGGTCAGCTCGTGCACTGGACCGGGTTTGTTGCTGACGAAGAACTGCGTCCGCTCCTGGCCGGCGCCACCGCGCTGCTGTTGCCATCGGAAGCCGAAGGATTCGGCCTGCCCGCGGTGGAAGCGGCGGCCTGCGGTACTCCGGTGATCGCTACGGTGGAGAGTCCGCTCCCCGACCTCCTGACAGGAGGCGGGATATTCGTCAAACCAGGCGACCTCGCCGGACTCCAGGATGCCATGCGCCGGCTGCTCGAGGATCCGGTCCTGAGGGCGACGATGGGCAGGAGGGCGTTGGAGAAAGCGGCTGCCCTGTCATGGGACCGGGGGGCAGAGGGTGCCCTCGCTGCGATCCGGGAAAGCGTGCGATGATTAGGTTTCGAGTGCGTAACGGGTGATTCTGGATTCCCGATTCGCGATTCCTGGTTGCAGAATGGACGACAATCCGAAATCAGGAACCTGGAATCGAGAATCTGCGATCATTTGATCGCGAGGAATCCCTCGAAGCACACCCACTTCATCACCGACATGATGTCGGTGAAGCCGGCACGGCGCAGGAGACCCAGGTTGCCTTCGGTGGAGAATGGCTCCAGGACTCCTTTCAGGCTCGCCGTCTTGTTCAGGATCTCGTCGGCGCTGAAGCCGTTCCGTGCCTTGAAGTCGTTGTAAAGCGCCACCGAAATATCCTGGAACCGCGCGTCCGGACCGCGCACCTTCTCGAACATCAGCAGCGCCCCACCCCAATGCAGCCGATCGTAGATCCTGTTGAGGAGCTCCTGCCGATGGCGGGGCTGCACGAACTGGATGCAGTAATACGAGACGAAGAGGTCAGCCTTCTCGAACGGATGCGTGAGGGCGTCGTCAGAGATCACCTGCACGTTCGAAAGGCCCGCGCAGTGCGTGGCGGCCTTCGCAACCATTTCTTCGACAGGATCGATCCCAATCCACTTCACGCCCGGCTTGTGCGGATGATGCTCGGCCATCCGGCGCAGGAGTTGGCCTGTCGACGTGCCGATCTCGTAGCACGTGCTGTCGTCGCGGACGAAGTAGTCGCTGATCGAGCAGACCAGGTCGTGGCCGGCGTCGTACAGCGGCACCGACTGGCGCACGTGATCCACGAAGGTGTCGGCGACGCCGCCGGTGAAGGTCCACGCGGCGCGTTTCGTTTCGATGGCGTGTCCGACTTTCATGGCGACTCCCTCGCGAATCGAACGTTCAACGCTAGCAGGCTGGTCCAACCCACGCCAGCAGGATTTACCGCAGCCGGAAGGAGTATTTCGTGAGCAGCATTGATTCGCTTCCCATGGCGCGATGGAGCGGCGTCGAAGGCCGGCCGCTCATCATCGCCGGGCCGTGCAGCGCCGAGAGCGAAGCGCAGATGATGGAGAGCGCGCGTCGGCTGCAGGGCGTGCACGTCGATTACCTCCGCGCCGGGATCTGGAAGGCCAGGACGCGGCCGGCAAGCTTCGAGGGCATTGGCGACAGCGCGTTGCCGTGGCTGGTCCGTGCCGGGAAGGAGTACGGCATGAAGACCGCTACCGAGGTGGCAACGGCGGCGCACGTCGAAGCCGCATTGCATCACGGTGTCGACCTGCTATGGATCGGTGCGCGCACCACCGTGAATCCGTTTTCCGTGCAGGCACTGTCAGACGCGCTGCGCGGAGTGGATGTGCCCGTGCTCGTGAAGAATCCCACCAGCCCGGACCTTGGCTTGTGGATCGGCGCGCTCGAACGGATCAATCGCGCCGGCGTGCGCGCGCTCGGCGTCATTCATCGCGGCTTTGGCGTCGCGGCGAGTCGCAGGTTCCGCAACCCGCCGATGTGGGAGCTCGCGATCGAGTTCCGCCGGCAGCATCCGGACATCCCGATCGTGACAGATCCCAGTCACATCACGGGAAGCCGCATGCTGATCCAGGACATTGCGCAACAGGCCCTCGACCTGGGTGTCGACGGCCTCATGATCGAGGCGCACCCGAATCCCGACCAGGCGTGGAGCGATGCCGCGCAGCAGGTGACACCCGAGCGGTTAGGCGAGATTCTCCATCATCTCAAGGTCCGGCGTGAGACGTCCGGTGATGCCGGCTTCCTCGCCACGCTCGAGGCGCTCCGGGAGCGGATCGACCGTATCGACCACGACCTGCTGGACGTGCTCGCGATGCGCATGCGCGTCGTGGAGGAGATCGCCGACTGCAAGCGCGAAAACAACGTCTCGTCGCTGCAGCTCTCGCGCTGGGCCGCGTTGCTGGACGATCGCGTCGCGCGCGCCGAGCACCTCGGCCTCTCGGCGGAGTACGCGCGAGCGGTCTACGAGATCATCCACCGCGAGTCGGTCAGGCGGCAGAGCGAGATCATGAACGAGGAAACGACCGCGCCGGGTCCGCGCGACGGATAGTCAGCCGGTCCGGTCGGCAATCACGAGCAGCGTGGGCCCGATGGCACGCAGGGCCGCGCGCCCGGCGGCATTCCGCGCGACGACTCGATAGGCGTCCACGCCAAGGCGCACGACCGCCGGCGCGCCCGCGCGCTGCGCATCGGACACCGGCGTGGGGACGATGCGTCGCTCGACGAGCGGCGTCCGGCGCAGGAGGGTCCGGACCTCCCGCGTGTCCAGCAGGTGGCGGCGCGGCGGCACCATGCCGCGCCATCCTGCGTACCGCTTGACGAGTCCCTCGCCGAGCCATCCGCCTAACGGGAGGCCGACATGGGGATCGGGCCCGACGCTCCATCGGTTCGCGGTGACGGCGCAGAACCGGCCGCGCTGCCTGAGGGCGCGCGCCGCTTCCTCGACGACCGCGCCGGCCGACGGGACGTTTTCGAGCAGGCCTTCGGACGCGACGACGTCCATGCTGCCGTCGTCGAAGGGAAGCCGCGCGGCGTCGGCGCAGGCCAGCGTGAACCGCGCGCCGGCCTCGCGCGCTCGCGCCGCCGCGAGCACCAGCCACCGGAGCCCGATGTCGACGCCGTACACGTCGAACCCGGCTCGTGAGGCAGCGAGCGATAGCGGCCCGGTTCCGCAACCGACGTCGGCAAACGCGCTGAACGGAGCGAGGGCGGCGTCTCGCAGGCACTCGTCCAGGACTCCCTGTGATCGCCATTCAGCCGCCATGGCGCCGTGGGCAAACTGCCGCGCCTGCGCCGCCGTTACCCTGGTGTTCGTGCGGTAGTACGACTCGAGCGTTTCGGCGAAAATGCTCCGCTGCGACTCGTTCCAGAGCCGCTCCGCGGCGCGCAGGTCTTCATCGTTCGTCAGGTACGGATCAGTCGCGCCGTCACGAAGGTCCGGGATTCCCCAGCGAACGGGATACACGGCACCGCATCCCGTGCACTCGATCTGGTCGACATCGGCGCTGCCTGGAGCCGCGACGCGAAATGAGGAGCGACACCGCGGACAGCGTAGCGGATCTGGCAGGCCGGTCACTGCGTGGGTCCATTCACCAGGTAGACGCGCAGGTCATAGTCGTCGCGGTTTTCCCTGCGATATCGGCGCGCGCCCGGCGGCGCGAAGTCGTCGAGCAATCGGATGTCGCTCATGCCGCGCACCGGGAGGGTGCCGACTTGCTGGACACCGGGATTCCTTTCCAGCCATGAAGCCAGCGACGCTTGCCCCTTGATGCGCCGGCTGTAGATGCCGCCAACGATGTAATACGGCGTTCCTGCGCGAACGTGCTCGGGCGCCTCCGTCGGGCTGTTGACAGCGGCGGCATCGCGCCCGCGCTCGAGCAGGTAGAAGACTATGCCCGTCTCGCCCACGACGACCACAGGCGCGGGGCCACTCGTCAGGCTGTCGAGTGCGTACGCAGCATGCGCCAGATGCCTTCGCGGCTGCCACGGGTTGGCCATTGATGGCAGGCCGCGGATGACGAGAATTGCCATTCCTGCCGCGGCCAGCGCCAGCGGCACCGCCAGTCCGCGGCGCGTCGTCTCCTGCAGGAGGATCCGCTCGAGCGCGACGCCCGACAGCACCATCGCCGACGCAACCCAGGGCAGCAGTAATCGCGGGAACGGCTCATAGAAGGGCGTCAGCGCCGAGAACGCCGCGAAGAATGCGAGCGCGAACCAGTGCGGCGTCCACCGGCGTCCGTGCTGCCTGACGAGTAGGACCGCGCCCGCCACCGCGAGGACGCCGAGCACCGAAATGCCACCGATCGCGAACGCGAGCGCGGTGAGTGCGACCACCCAGGCCAGTGAGCTCGCGCGTCTCGCGCGAACGTCCACCAGCGTCACCCAGCCGACCAGCGCCAGGGGAGTGAGCATGGTACCCCACCCCTCGAGGTAGACCTGCGCGCGCCAGTGCCGGACCAGGTTCACGATGGCGTCGCGGGGCTCCAGGAACCGGGCGTGTTGCGTCGCGACCGCCGCATAGCCGCCAAAGTACCGCTCGAGCACCAGCAGCCAGGGCACGAACATAAGCAGCGCGACTGCTGCGGCGGTGATCAGTCGCATCGCAGTCGCTTTGCGCTCGCCGGCGTTGCTCGTGAGTACGAGCGGTAGCACAGCTCCTGCCGCGACCGCTCCGGCCAGCCAACCGTGGTACTTGGTGTTCCAGGCGAGGCCCGTCGCCACTCCGCCGAGGATTGCCCACCATGTGCTCTTCTGTAACTCCGCTCTCGTGAATGCGGCGAGCGCCACGACGAATAGCGTGAGGAAGAGCGCGTCCGTGAGCGCTGCGCGCGAATACAGCACGTGGAAATCCGACAGCGATAGCGAGAGCGCCGCTACGCCGCCAACGACGCGACCGCCCCACATCGTACCCGCAAGGTAGAGCGCTAGAACGCACGCGATTCCGGCAACGATCGACACCGCAAACATCATCGCGTCCGATGACGTCCTGAAAATCGCCGCCAGTACTCCAGCGGTCGTGAAATACATCGGTGGAGCGAGGACGTACTGTCGGTCGAAGATGCCGTGCAGGTCACCAATGCTCACGGCGCGCGCCGAGATCGCGTACGCGCCCTCATCCCAGTGATCGATGCCCAGGCCGTTGACGGCGACGACGCGCAGCACAGCAGCGACGAGGACGATCAGGATCACGTCCCATCGAACAGCAACGCGTGAAGTCGCGGTCAACTCATCGTGGGTGCCGGTTGGCCGTCCGGTGGCCGCGAGGTGGCCACCTGTCCGACCAGCGCGATGATGAGGAACGGCAGGTACCACTCCACGTACGAGCCCGTCGCGTGCGTCTTCCAGAGCTGGATGCCGCTGCCCAGCATCGCGGTGAGTGCGGCGAACTGCGGGACGGTACGGCCGCGAGACCACCAGGCGGCCGCCAGGCAGAGAGCCATGAAACCAAGGAAGGTCGGCTTGAACAATGACGTGCTCCCGAAAACCGGTCGCTGCAACACCGCGGCCAGGCCCGGATGCGTCGTCCAGAAGCTGTTAGCGCTGTTCCCATACTGCAGAGGACCGAAGCCCTCCTGGTGCTCGAGCGTGCTTTCGAGGAACAACCGGACGGAGCCGACTACAGTGTCGTGCGTGAAGTACACGACGATCGCCGCGATCACGAGTCCGGTGAGCGCGAAGCCGATCGTGAACGGGAGCGTTCCTTCACGCCGCCCGGCACGCCAGGCGAACCATAACGGGAAGAGGAAAGCAGGCCAGAAGAGGAGACCGGCCGCGCAGGCGAGCAGAATGCCTGAAACCATTGGTCGGTCGATCGTCGCCAGGGCCAGCAGGACCGCAGCCGTTGGCGCGATGTGGGAGATGTAGCCAAGGCCGCCGATGAAGAATTCCGTTCCTCCCAGTCCGAGGACATACGGGCTGCCGGCAAACAAGGCGGTCGCCGCCAGTGCGCATTCCTCCCCGGCGAGACGTCGAACGATGACGAAGAGTGCGCCGAGTGCGAGCAGGAAAAAGATGGCGCAAGTGATCTTGGTGGCGAGAAGGGCCGGTCTCCGGTACGTGGAATCCTTGGGGGCGAGCTCCGGCGGATTACTGGGGACGCGCAACGCCCACTGGATCGGCATGTGCGAGATGTAAAGCAGCGGCCCGTAGGTGGCCGCCGCACCGTACGCCGGCGCATCAGGGCCCTTCAACTTCTCATCCGCATACGGAATCGTCCCGGTTTCAACCCATCGGCGCGCGCCGAGATTGGTGTATATACCGGCGTCGTCGGGAGCACGACCGAGAACGATGACCAGGTCCATCGCGACAATGAACGCGAGGAGCGCGCGCAGGCTCTGCAACCGCAGGTTCACGCGCCAGCCCGGCAAGGCCCTGCCGCGCGAGAGCTGAAATGCCCAGATGACCGCGCCCGCGGTCAACAGGTAGATCACGGTCTCGATCCACGGTCCGTAGCGCGGGGTCCTCGACAGGCGAATGATGTGGAGCAGCGCGGGGGCGAGCGAAAGCAAACCGGCCAGCGCGATGTTCTGGCGGGAGCGAATACGCGTATAGTCGCCGAAGAGCAGGAAGGCGACGAGAGTACCGATCCATAACGAGGCCGCTGCGTTGGGAACGGCGGCGTGGAACAGGTCGAGCATTGAACCAACCGTGAGGAGGGGAAGCTCGCTGCGTTGCGCTCCAGATTCCTGCAGGTCGTCGCCAACCTAGGTACATGCTCGAGGTGTTCGCAATACAGTGCCTGACGCGAAACGTGCTACGCGTAGCGGGCGAGGAGGACGGAGAGCGCCTGTCAGCGCTCCGGACGCGAGTACACGACCCCGGGGTAATACCTGCTCGGCGACGTGGGCGGCGCATCCTCCCGCGACGTTCCGAGTGATTCGCGATGCATGGCCAGATCGACTTCGACGTCCTTGCGGTGCGAGGCCGGCAACCCAAGCAGCGCTTCGCACGCCGCGAGCACGCGCGCGGGGCTCAGTCGCTTCATGCACTGATTGTCACCTCCGCAGGGAGGCGGTTCCCAGTGATGCACGCACGGGGAACAGTAGATCGATTCCTGCAGGACCATCGTGCGAGGCCGGTGTGGCGGCACGTAGGTATCGCCGCGGGTTGGTCCGAACAATCCCACCACTGGCGCCTGCGTGGCGAGTGCGAGATGAAGTGGACCGGTATCGTTGCTCACCACCAGGTCGGCATTGGCCATCAGCCGCGTCGTCTCCTGCATCGAGAGCTTGCCGGACAAGTCGAGCACTCGCTCGCTCCTCTCGATAAGGGACGAGTAATAAACCTCCCGTTCTCCATGCCCGATGAGCACGGCGGTGGCCTTCGGCCAGCGTTCCAGCGTCCCGGCGATCAGGTATCGGAACGAGGTCAGTGGCCAGCGTCGCTCGAGCGACAGGTCGCCGGCGTGGATGTTGAACACGAAGTACGGGCGAGGCACATCCGGGAGCGGATCCAGCGCAAAGTTCCAGGAGCCGAAATCGTAGTCGTGACCGTCGTGCGTCGATCCAGGCGTGAGTTGCCCGAGCAGCCGCGCGTACGCCTCGCCGACATAACGATACCGGTTGAAGTAGACCAGGTGTGTGTGAACGCGCCGTGAGCGCAGTTGCTCGAGCGCGAATCCGGCGCGGTTACGCGCGCACGTGAGGGTGACGAGGACCGACGAGAGTCGCGAGTACACCTCGAGGTCGAACGCCCAGTCGATCGGCGTACGCCATGTCTTCACGAGCGCCGTCATGGTCGAAACGCACGCGGTCAGCAGGTTCCGATCGTCCAGGACAAGGATCTCGTCGAACTCGGGCATCTCCCGCGCGAGCTCGGCCAGGGCGGGCGTGCCCCAGAAAACGAATCGAGCCTCCGGGAACGCGAAGCGAAGGTCGGCGATGGCCGGCTTGCAGATGACCAGCGATCCAATGCCCTGGAACTTTGCGAAGAGCACCCGGCGCACCGGATGGATGGCGTGATTTCGCCTGACGACGAATCCCACTGCGACATCCACGGCGCGGAGCAGGGCCAGCAGGATACGCCCCACCCAGAAATCGAGCGCGCGCTTCAGGTCGAGTCGCATAACGAGTCAGCGGCGGGCCGGCAGGACGACCTGCAGGACGCGATCGGTCGCGGGGGCATCGCCAGTTGGAACGGTGCCCGGGAGGAGCGGACCCGCCTTCACGACGAGATGACCGGCGTGGGTCTCACGCGCCGGACCGATGATCCAGACCGGACGATCCGGGAACTGCCTGACGACAGCCTCGCGATGGCCGGGGCCGGCGTCCCGCACAAATACCGGGCCGTCAATCCCGAGGCGCGGCGACAGGAAGTTGAAGGCGGACTGGTAGTCCTCCCGGAACCTCGTATGAACGAAGACCAGCGCATGGTCCCACTCATGCCGGCGGACCAGAGTCCGCACCTCACCGCCGATGTCGCGGTAACGATGGTACTTCGTCACGCTGCGCCATGGCATCATGCACAGGAGCGCACTCGCACTTCCGAGCGCCAGCGCCGAGCCGATCCTCGTACCGGCAAGCGCGTCCTCGTTGCGCGTGCGGTGTGAGAGCATCTGCGCGCCCCGTACGGTCAGGACCGCGAGCGGCACGATGATCAGGTACCAGTACCTCGCGCCGAGATCCGGGCCGCCCGGCGCCCAATAGAAGGAATGCCCGACGATCACGATCAGCGGGATGCCCAGCATGAGGACATCGCCGCGGCGCGAGGGTCCGAGCACGGACGCGAGCACCGCGAGCAGGAGCGATCCGGTGGCCCACCCGAACAGCTCGAAGTTCACGAGGGTGAAGTTCTTGTTCGCGTTGAGCACAACGTCCGCGGCGCCATGGCCCGGCAGCGGGTCCACATTGCGCCAGAGTGAAATGCCGACGTTCGGCCCGAATCCGAAGACATCGACGCCCGGTCCGAACAGCGTGTCAGCCCACAGGCGGAATGGCGAGAGCGTGGCGCTTCCCGTGAGCGCCGCGTTGTAGGGGAACATGAGGCTGGCGATCCCGAGCGACACGAGCGCGATGGCGGCCAGTGCGCCAAGGGTGAGCCGCTGGCCTCCCACTCCCCAGGCCCACAACGCCGCCGCAACGCCGAGCAACGCCGCATCGAACGGGCGCGTCAGGTACAGGGCGCCTAACGCCGCGCCCGCGACCAGGGACCACGCGTTCACGGGCCCGCCGCGCTGCTGGTCGATCGCCAACAGCGCGAGGAGGGCCCACACCAGCGCCGCCGCGTGCGACATCATCTCGCTCGATGTCGCCAGTAACCACGGCGACGCGGCCAGCAGGAGGATCGCCGCGTTGGCCGTGCCACGGTCGTAGAGCCGCACGACGAGGCGATGTGTCAGCATGATCGCCACGCCACCGAGGACCGGGTTCACCATCCACGGAACGCCGGCGTCGACACCAACCGAAAGCAGGGCCGGCCATCCAGGGAAGAACTTGCCGTACCAACTCGTTCCCTGGATGATCATGTGGGTCATGCCGAACGACTCGGCATCGGGCGGTGCCGGCATCTGCAAGTGTCCCGCCGCCAGCATCCTGGCCTGGAACAGGTAAGCGACGCCATCATCGTTATGCGGCACGCCGTCGAAGACCCAGCGCGCCAGCACAGCGCACACCACGATGACCCACCCGGCAACCACCCAGGGAAGTCGTGCGTCCCAGGGGCGTGTCAATTCGGTGGTCCCGCGTTCGAGGGTGATTCGCGAGCCAACCCAGCCACGCAGCGATGCCAGCGCTCCTTTCGGCATCACGACCACGGCGAGCACGATGTTCACCGTAGCGGCCAGCGCGACCCACGCGGCGATCAGAAACTCGCCGAACGTGCGCGGAACTGATTCGCTGGGCACAACGAGCGAGAAGCCGACGACCGCTGCGATCACGAGGAGGCGCAGCGCGCCGATGATTCGAACCGGCGCCAGGAGAGTGGCAGCTGTTCCTCGCGAGATGATGACGGCGAAACAGGCGACCGTCTGCAACGCGATCACCGCGAGTTCGAGCCACGTTTTCCGGAGAGCCGCCCATCTGGCGTAGTGCTGAAAAACGGCATAGGGCGCAGCGGTGATCATGCGAAGCGCCGCGACGTGTCCAACGATGAACAGGACTACCAACACCACGGCCAGCGGGCCGCTGGCAGTTGCTGCGCTTTCCGGTGCCGCGGTTGTATCGGTTGGCGGTAACGCCGCGGGCGCGCTGAACGTGGTTTGGACGCTGCCGGTCAAGATCGATCCACGGACAATCCTGCAGTGAGCACTTAGAGGCCTACCCACTGATCTTCCTAGAGACTTCTCCTCACGCCAAGGCGCCGCAAGAAGGTCATTAGACACCGTTGGAAAGCATCTGACTGAGTGACCTCAGCCTTTGCAGCTTCCGCCTTGGCGATAGCTTGAGGCGCGCCTGCAGAGCTCTCTTACCTGTCCCGCCCCTAACGCCGCCACAGCCTCATGCACGAGTACCGCGCGCGAGTCGATGCCCGCTAGCAAGCTCACCCGGAGCTTTTACGGTCTCGCCGCCGGAGAGGCCGTCGCGCGGGTCCTTTCCTTCATCGCGAGCCTCGTCATCGCCCGCCGACTCGGCCCCGCGATGTACGGCGTGATTGGCGTCGCGTCAGGCATAGTGCTCTACCTGAACCAGCTCGCCGACGCCGGGATCGAGTTGTCAGGCGTGCCTGCGGTGGCGCGAACTCGTGAGGGCCTTTCCGCGCTGGTATCCTCGACGCTCACCGTCCGCGTCTCGATTGCGCTCGCGCTCACCGTGATCGTGGTTCTGGTCGGGTCGTCGGCGCTTCCGCAGCCTGATGGTTCGATCCTCGCTCTGTATGCGCTTGGACTCGTGTTCATCGCGGCGGGAACACGATGGGTGTTTGTCGGCATGCAGCGCACCACCTGGGTTGGTGGTGCGAGAATCGGGGGAGAACTGGTCGCGCTCGCCATCGTGCTCGTGGCCGTCCGCGGCGTAGGGGATGTCGCAGCCGTCCCGATTGCCGCGGTCGTTGGCGCGGCACTCTCGGCGTTCGCGATGCTCATCGGACTCAGGTCGTTCGGTGTGCGGGTTGTTCCGCGTTTCGCGTGGACAACGAGCCGCCCGCTCTTCGAGCGCGGCCCTCACCTCGTCGGGTTCACGTTGCTCGGCCTCGTCTTGTTCAACGCGGACCTGATCTACCTTCGATTCATCTCGGGACAGGCATCGGCCGGTTACTACTCGGCGGCATACACGTTCATCGCGTTCGCGGCGAATCTCTCCGTGGCGTGGGCGCACAGCGTCATGCCTTCGCTCGCGAGCATCGATAAGACCGATTCTCAACGCAACGCCGTATTCGAAACGGCGCTGCTGCTCGCCTATGTCGTGGCGCTTCCAGTGGCGGTCGGAGGCATGCTGACGGCTCGGCCCCTGATGGGACTTGTCTTCGGACCGGCGTTCCTCCCGGCAGTCGCTGCACTCGTGTGGTTACTTCCGTCGGTGCCGATTGCCGCGGTGAGAGAGATCGCCGTAGTTGGACTCATTGGATCGCCCGGCGGGGAGCGCAAGCTGATCAGGATCAACGCAACCTGCGCGATCTTCAACATCGCCATCCTGCTTCCAGTGGTACCGCGCTACGGAATGGTCGGCGCGGCGGCAGTCACTGTGCTGACTGAAATCCTGCGGTTGTTTCTTGCGTACCGATTTGCGTCGCAGGAAGGCTTCAGCACTCCAGCGTTGTCACGCTTCATGAAACCGACGCTGGCAGCGGCAGCCATGGTACCCGCGCTCGTTTTCGCCGCCGATCTCCCGTTCATGCTCCTGCTCGTTACCGGCGCGGCTGTCTACGCTGTGATCCTTTTCGTGACCGGCGTGCTCCGATTCCAGCGCCCATTTCAGGTGCGTTTGGTGGTCTGAGTATTGCCATTTTCATGAGGGGTTCGGGCGTAACAGTAGACCGGTGTGGGGGACGTATGCTAAGATCTGGGATGACTGCGAGTTACAGTCTTCAGGCTGGATCCGTGAAGTCCCCTTCCGAGTGCGCAGTCAACACCCTGATGTGGCGAGATTGCGCCGGGATTCCGTGAGCAGGACAGACTCGATGAGGGCGCAGGGCGGTAGGCGGCCGCTCCGCTTCTGCATGTTCACCACGTTCTATCCGCCGTTTTCGTTCGGTGGTGATGCGATCGGCGTTCAACGCCTCTCACGAGCACTCGTTAAGCGCGGTCATCACGTCACCGTCGTGCACGACGTGGACGCGTACAATGCGCTCCATCGCGGCGCCGAGCCGACTCCTGTCACGAACGACGAGGGTGCCGAGGTCGTAAGCCTGCGCAGCGGAGCGGGGATCGTTTCTCCGCTCCTGACGCAGCAGTTTGGCCGCCCGGTGCTCAATGCGGGTCGCATCCAGTCGCTGCTCGCGATGGGATCCTACGATGTCGTGAACTACCACAACGTCTCACTCGTTGGTGGGCCTGGTCTTTTTCGCCTGGGTCGCAATGCGGTAACGCTGTACATGGCGCACGAGCATTGGCTGATCTGTCCCACGCACGTGTTGTGGCGTTATGGCCGCGAGCGATGCGACAAGCCTGAATGCTTCCGCTGCACGATGAGCTACGGCCGCCCGCCTCAGTTATGGCGAAAGACGAATCTCCTCCAGCGAGAGATCGCGCAGGTTGATTCGGTGATCGCGATGAGCGAATTCAGCCGCGAGATGCATCACAGCCGCGGCTTCGAGCGCGAGATGGAGGTGTTGCCGTACTTCCTCCCCGATCCGGAATCGAGCGCGGTGCCCGTCGCATCTGGACCGTCGCCCCATGAGCGGCCCTACTTCTTCTTCGCGGGCCGCCTGGAGCGCATCAAGGGGCTTCAGGACGTCATTCCCCTCTTTTCGAAATACGAGGGCGCGGACCTGGTCATTGCCGGCGATGGTGATTTCATGCCGGACCTCAAGACCCTCGCCGCGGGGATGACCAACGTTCGATTCCTCGGGCGCATCTCCCCCGACGACCTATCGCGCTATTACCGCCATGCTATAGCCACCATCGTTCCGTCGGTGTGCTATGAAACCTTCGGAATCGTCTTGATAGAGGCATTCCGCCAGGGGAATCCGGTCATCGCCAGGCGACTCGGACCCTTTCCGGAAATCGTGGAGGCGTCCGGGGGTGGCGAGCTTTTCCAGACCACCGAGGAACTCGTGTCGGCCATGAAACGCCTGCAGGGAGATCCCGCGCACCGCGCGCGTCTCGCCCAGTCCGGTTATCGCGGTTACGTCGAACGCTGGAGCGAAAGCGCAGTGATTCCGCAGTACCTCGGCATTATTCGTCGCGCCGCGGCACGTCGCGGTCGTCGCGCCATTCTCGATGCACTCGCTGAAGAGGAAGTCGCATGAACGTCTTCATCACCGGTGGATGCGGCTTCATTGGCTCGCACCTGGCCGAACGTCTGCTCGAGAACGGCGATGCGGTCACCG
>Ga0111538_10000997_pt1 | contig 39250 bp, 32 predicted proteins | sample SoiMethybrSBSTD1_FD_79669 | JGI IMG/M metagenome (GOLD analysis project Ga0111538, IMG submission 79669) | Bulk soil microbial communities from a Populus tree surrounding site in Tennessee, USA - Soil MetaG P. TD hybrid SBSTD1 (version 2)... | ecosystem: Environmental > Terrestrial > Soil >...
CATTCCCGTCGGCGCGCGCTCGGCGCATCACTTCGTAGTCGATCCGTTCACGACGCCCGTAACTGCGGGCGACGCTGTCGCGGTCACGATCCGCGCGACAGACGTCGGCAACAACACGATTCCGGATTTCGCCGGGAACGCGATCATCATCCCGAACACCGGCCCTGGAAGCGTGTCGCCGGAAGCGATCGTATTCGTAGCCGGTGTGTGGAGCGGCAACATGGTGTTCCGAGGTGCCGGCGGCGCCGTCCAGTTCACCGTTTCTGACTTTGCATCGCCGCCGCACACGGGAACGAGCGCATCGTTCCTCGTGAACCCCGGCCCGTTCACCGGAATGCAAGTTCTGCTCGAAGGGCAAACGCCGCAAGGCGGAACGGCGAGCGGATACACCGGAGCGCCCGCAGATCAGCAGGCGGGTGCGGCGTTCGACGTGCGCGTGCGTGCCGTCGACGCATATTGGAACCGCGTTTCCGGAATCACGGATCAGGTGGGATTGACCTCGTCCGATCCGTTCGCGGGAATGCCGGGCCAGATCACGCTCACGAACGGTGAGACCCTTCTTTCGGTGACGCTCTACAAAGCGGGCTTCCAAAACATCACCGCGACGGACTTGGACAACGGCTCGATCAACCCGAACACGTCGGCCGATGTCGAGATCTTGCCCGGCGCCTATTCGCGCATCGTTCTGATCGCGCCCGGTGAGCAGATCGCTCCGGGAAGCGCCGAGGGACGCAGCGGATCGGCGACGGATCAGTCGATCAACTTCGCGTTCACCGTGACGGTCCACGCGACGGACAGCTGGTTCAATCCGCTGGGCGGAACGAGCGACGTCATTCATCTGACTTCCGGCGATCCGTTGGCGCAGCTTCCGGCGGACACGCCGATGACGGACGGCGTCGCGCAGCTGAGCATGCGTCTGTCTACCGGCGGCTTCCAACAGATCACCGCGTCGAACGTGTCGCAGCCTTCGATGCCGGTCAGCACCACGCAAGTGCGCGCGATCTCGAGCGGATTCCATTTGGAGGCCGAGGTGGTTCCAACCTCCGTGGCCGCCGGTGAAGCGTTCACCTTGACCGTAAAGGTGACGAACGACGCCGGCTCCGTGATCCAGGAGATCAATTCGTTCGTCAGTATCGTCGTGCAGAATGCGTCCACGCAGGAAGCCGGACGCGGCACGCTGCTCAACACGGAATTCCAGCTGCTGCAGGGACAGCGCTCGATTCAAGAGACCTACACGTTCGCCGAGCCGATCGTGCTCGTCGTGACCGACGATGCCGGCAATGCTCCCGCGGTCACCGATGTGATCACGGTGAGCCCCGGCCCGCCGCACCACGTCTCTCTCTCCAGCAATCCGCCGTGGGTGCGCGGCAACAAGCATGCGACCGTGCAAGCGCAAGTTCTCGACTTCTACGAGAACGGCGTTCCGGTGCGCCCGGTGTCGTTCGAGCTGCTCTCCGGCGCGGGCGTGTTGACGCCAATCGACGTCGAGACGGATCAGGGTGGATTGGCGCGAGCGGACTATTTGAGCCCGCGCACTCCGCAGATCGCGCGGATTCGCGCGACGTCCGGTCTCTTGTCGGCCGAGTTCGATCTGGAAACGGCTCTCGTCGACCCCAGCAAGGGCGGCGGCTACGTCACGAATTATCCGAATCCGTTTCATCCCGATGAAGCCCCCACGACCATCGCGTACAAGCTCGATGCCGACGCGCGCGTGAAGCTGAAGATCTATTCGCTCGCCGGCTCGGAAGTGCTCGACGAAGTGATCGCGCAAGGCGATCCGGGCGGACGCGAAGGACTCAACGAATTCCAATGGGATGGGCGCAACGGCAAAGGCCAACTCGTGGCCAGCGGAGGATACGTCCTCATCGCCGAGGCGGATCGCAATGGTGAGACCATCCACGTGATGCGTCGCCGCATCGCCGTGGTTCGCTAGGAGGGAGAGCGATGAAACTCGGGCGACGCTTCATTCGTTGCGCAGGGATTACAAGCTTGGCCGCGGCCGGTCTTTGGTCGCAGCCGGCACATGCAGACGAGCTTACCGGCGGCATCCCCGGCGAATGGCTGTCGCACTATTCCAGTGCGCGCACCGCGGGACTGGGCAATGCATTCGTCGCTTCGGCGAACGAGCCCTTCGGAATGCTCTGGAATCCGGCCGGTCTGCACGGGATGTTCCAGAACGAAGTTCACTTCGAGACGGCTCGACTCTTCGAAGACACGCAGATCAATGGACTGAGCTTCGCCATGCCCATGCGCAAGATCCCGAGCTTCGGGGTCACGGTGATCTCGCTGCGCTCGGGCGAGTTCGAGCAGACGAACGACTTGAACGAGCAGTTGGGCTCCTTCCAAGAAGAGAACCTGGCTTTCGTTCTCTCGGCCTCGAAGAGCTTGAACAAGAAGCTCTCGCTCGGAACGAGCGTGAAGGTCGTACGCCAGGCGGTCGCCGAGTTCGACGCGGCGGGATTCGGAGCGGATGTCGGACTTCTTTATGAAATCACCCCGATCATTCGCGTCGGAGCTTCGGTCATCAACATTGCCGGCCCGTCGCTGCAGCTGCGTTCGACGACGGAAGAGTATCCCACCCAGATTCGCGGCGGAGGCGCCGTGAAGTTTCTCGGGGGACGCGGCAGCTTCGCGATGGAACTCGATCACCAAGAAGGTCCGGGCACGACATGGCATACCGGAACCGAATACTGGATTCACCCCACCATGGCGTTTCGCGTGGGCTATGACGACAAGTATCCGGCCGGCGGCATGAGCTACAAGGTCACGCCGGACATGCGCGTTGATTACGGGTTGACCGATCACGAGCTGGGCGTCACGCATCGCATCGGAATCTCCTATCGCTTCGGCGGATTCTTCGCCAGCTCGCATGCGGTTCCCGAGGTCTTCTCTCCTTTGGGCGAGCAGGCCGTGACGAAGTTCGAGCTCGAAGCGCATGCCAAGGCCGACGTCGATACGTGGGCTCTCGAGATCGTCGACAAACAGTCCCAGGTCGTGCGCCGCTTCAGCGGCCGCGAGCAACCTCCGTCGCACGTGATGTGGGACGGCAAGAGCGAATCGGGACTACCGCTTCCAGACGGCGTGTATACATACCAGCTCGTGGTGACCGATCGCGAAGGGCGCGTCATGCAAGACCGCACCCGCACGATCGAGATCGCGACCGGTGGTCCGCAGGGCTCCGTGCCCGTTCTCTTGGAGTAGAGCGTGAGCCCCCCGATCAAGGCCGCGATGGGCGGCCGCACGCTCGTGCTTTCTTTCGTTGCGACGCTTTGCGCGTCATCGATCGCGGTTGCCGGCGAGAAGACGCAACAGGCGCCGGTCTCGCTCGAGCAGCTCGGGCTTCGTCTCGAAGAGGCGCGGTCCATGAGCGCGGTCGAGGCGCGTCCCGCGCTGGACGGCATTCTGCAGACTCTTTCCGAGAACGCGATCGGCAAGCTTCCCGAAGAACGCCGCGCGGGTGCTCGCTTCCTTTTGGCGGAAACCTTGTTGTCGGCCGGCGAATTCGGCCGTGCCGCCGATGAGTTCGCCCGTGCGGAGAAGGCCGCGAGCAAGACGCCGTTTGCAGAAGATGCCGCGTTCGGAGTGATTCGTGCACGCGAAGCCGCGGGCGACGATGCCGGTGCGGCGAAGGAATGGGATCGTTGGATTGAAAAGAATCCGGCGAGCCCGCTTCGTCCCGAAGCGCTCCTCGCCGCGGCGACGAATGCAACGCGACGCGATTCGCTTCGTGCGGCAAGCGCGCTTCTTAATCGTCTTTCCGATGAAGCGCCGTGGACCAAGAATGACGCGCGCGTTCGCTTCGCGAATGCGACCGTCGCCTATTTGGATGGCCGTCCCGCGGAGGCGCTCACTGCTTTGGGAGAGACTCCCGGGGCATCGGCCGAATACTTGCGCGGGCTTGCGCTGCGTGCCAAAGGCGACATGCTTCCCGCGGCCGCTCGCTTCCAAACGGTGGCGCAGAAGTGGCCGGATTCTCCGCTACGCGACGTAGCTCTTCTCGCCAAGGCCGACGTGTTTCTCGCCAGCAAAGCGTGGAAGAGCGCGGCCGAGGAATTCGGACGCGTCGCTGAAGCGGCGAAACGCGATGACATTCGCGCCGAAGCGCAGATGCGCCAGGCCGCCGCCGTGTTCCTGAGCGGAAACAACGATCAAGGCATCGAGATGCTGCACAGCGTCGCGGCCGCGTACCCGCGTTCGCAAGTTGGAGCTCGCGCCCAATACCTTCTCGGCGAAGGGATGTATTCGCTGGGACGCTTCGAGGAGGCGATCGTCGAATTCAATCGCGTCCTGACGAACCACTTCGACGGCGACTTGGCCGCGCGCGCGCAGTATCGCGTGGGCCGCTCGCTCGATGCGTTGAATCGCTCGAATGAAGCAACGAGCGCGTATCAAGCAGTGGTTTCGGGATACTCGCAGGCGCCGGAAGCCCCCGCCGCGGCGTATTTGGCCGGCGTGGGACTCTTGGAGTCTGGACGGCCCTTGGCGGCGGCTCCGTACTTCCGCATCGTTCTCGACCGCTACGCACAGGAAAAGGAAGGCGCGCTCGTCTTCGCGAAGCCCGAGCACTTCGAGCTCGTCGAAGCCGCATTGTGCCTGCTCGAGCTTTCCTACCATCGCGCCGGGGATTTGGGGCAGCTCTCCGGAGTCCCGCATTTGATGCTCGCGAAGATGCCGTCGAGCGATTCCTCGTGGCGCGCCTGGGCGCTCATGATCGATGCCGATGCGCTCGCGTCGTTGGGCCGCTATGAGGAAGCGCAGGGCGTTTTGGCGCGACTCCTCAAAGAATTCGCGACGAACCCGGTCGCGGTTCCGGCGAATCGCCTGCTCGCCTGGACTTATGCGAAAACCGGACGCGACGACCTCGCGATCTCCACCGAAGAGAGAATGCTGCAACGCTACTCGTCCATGGGCGACGTGGAGAGCTTGGGATCCGCGGTGCTGCACAAGGCGCACATTCTCTTCAACGAGAAGAAGTACGCGAAGGCGGCCGTGGCCTACGATGACTTCGCGCGCCGCTTCCCGAACGATCCGAACATTCTGCTCGCGCTGTACCAATCGGGGCTGAGCCATCTCCGCGTCGGACACAACGGGGACGCGATCGATCGTTGGGAAGCGATCGTGAAGCGCGATCCCGCCGGCGAAATCGGCACCAAGGCCTGGGCGCGCGCGGGCGATCTCTACTTCCGCGCCGAGCGCTACGAAGACGCGAAGCGCTGCTTCCGCGGTCTTCTGGAACATGCGCAAACCGGCGAGACGCCCGCGCGGGCCACGCTGCGCATTGCGCAGTGCGAGTTCAACGCCGGACACGATGCCGAGGCTTTGCGTCTCTATTCCGAGGTCGTGGAGCGTTTCCCCGACACGGCACCGGCCAAGGAAGCGGTGCGCGGTATCGAGCAGGCGCTCTATCGACTCGGCCAAAGCAAGAACGGCGCGACCGTGCTCGCCGATCTCGTCGAGAAGTTCCCCAGCAGCTCATTTGCCGCCGACGCGCAATTCCAGATCGCGCTGCGCGCCTACGAAGCGAAGGAATGGGCCACGGCGGCGGATGCATTCCGGCGTGTCGTCACTCAGTTCCCGTCGTTCTCGGCTGCGGATCGCGCGCACTACCTCATGGCGGAAAGCTTGGAGCGCGCCGGATCGAATGCCGAAGCGCTCTCGGCCTACGAACAGTTCTTGCAATTCTTCTCGGCGAGCGAGCTCCGGCCTTCGGTGCAGTTCCGCACAGCTTCATTGCGCTTCGCGCAAGGCGACTATGCGCAGGCGGCCGTCGACTTCACCGGCGTCTTGGAATCGAAGGTGTCGGACGAAACTTCCCGCGCGGCCTTGTACAACCTGGGTCTTTGCCAGATCCAACTGGGCATGGTGGATGAAGCGCGCGCCACGCTGGAACGGTTCCGCAAAGAGCAGCCGTCTGGAGATGCGCGCATCGCCGACGTGGCCTATCGACTGGGCGAGCTTCACGAGCGCGCGGGCCAACACAAAGAAGCAATTGCCGAATACGACAAGGCCCTGACGGCCGGGGCCGGAACGCAGTTGGCCGTCGAGCTTCAGTATCGAATCGGATCGTGCCACGAGGGACTCAGCGAGCAGGATGCCGCGCTCGCCGCGTACCGTCGCGCGGTCGCAGCGGGAAACCGCAGCAATGCGTATCACGTGATGTCGTTGGCCCGTCTCGCCGCGCTCTACGAAGGACGCGAGCGTTACAAGGACGCGGTCGCGGCTTACCAAGACTTGATTCGCGATTCCAAAGACGCGGAGCTGGTGGCTGCCGCAAAAGAGCGCGTCAAAGAGCTGCGCGCCTTTACTCGATAGTTTCCTTCTGCAAGGAGCGAAGCCGATGTTTGCCGATTTCGACTGGCTCAAGGAGATGGCCACCAGCCCGGCCTTCCTGATCCTCGTGGGCTGCAGCATTCTCACGCTCGGAATCACGATCGAGCGCGTGCTCTACTTTGCGAAGCGGCGCGGCGATCCCGATGGCACGCTGCGGCGTGCGTTGTCGGAGGCCGGACGCGGCGATTACCGCGATGCGGCACGCACTTGCGAGTCGAGCGCGCATCCCTTCGGGCCGGTCGCCGCACAGCTCTTCCGCGACGGCGCTTTCGTCGAGCAAGGCGCGGAAGAACGCATGCAAATCGAGCTCAGCGAGCAGAAGATGCTGCTCGAGCACAACGTCGGCGTGTTGGGAACGATGGCCGGCATCGCACCGTTGATCGGTCTCTTGGGAACGGTGTGGGGCATCATGCGCGCCTTCCACGACATGGCCCAAGTGGGCTCCGCGGCTCCTTCCATCGTTGCGGCCGGAATTGCGGAAGCGCTTTTCACCACCGCAGCCGGAATCTTGATCGCGGTGCCTTCGGTCGTGCTCTACAACCATTTCTCGCGGCGTCTGGGCACCATGCTAACCGTTGCGGAGAACCACGCACGCAGTCTTCGCGCGCATCTCATCGAAACGCGTTCCAGCGACCGTGCGCCCAGCTCGAGCGGACCGTATCGCGGTGAGCCGCACACGAGCTCACCGATGACCGGCCGGCGCAATCCCGAGCCGGCTCCGGCGAGGTAACGATGTTTCACCAGAGCGGTAAGAAGAACCAGGCGATTGCCGAGGTCAATGTCATCCCATTGATCGACGTGTCCTTGGTGCTGGTGGTGATCCTCATGCTGCTCACCCCGCTCGCGTTCGAATCGAACATCGCGCTGAACCGCGCCACAGCCACGGCGCGCCAGTCGGCGCAGAAAGATCAGGTCGAGCGATTGGAGGTTGCGGTGCTCGGGGAGTCGCAGATTCGCGTGAATCGCGAAGTCATCGCCCGCGAGGAGCTGGAGGGGAAGTTGCGGCCGCTTTTGACCGGCGCCGTTCCTCCTCCGGTGATGCTGTCGTGCGCCGATGAAGTCTCCCACGGGACGTTCGTCAATGTGCTCGACGTCGCCAAGCAATGCGGCGCGGTCGAGATTGCAGTCGTGGAGAGTGCGCCATGATGCGTCGTTTCGTCGAGCCCACGCCGGTGGAAAACCGGATCAATCTCACGCCGATCATCGACGTGGCGCTCGTTCTGGTCATCATTCTGCTCATCACCGCGCCGATGCTCGCCGTCGCCGATCTCGGGTTGGTGCTTCCTCAGGCGAAAACGATGAGCTTCGCCGATGAGGACCGCATCAACGTCTCGCTCAGCAAGGACGGCAAGCTGGCGATCGGCGAGAAGGTCGTCGCGCGCGACGCGTTCGTTCGCGCGCTGTCTTCGGAGTTGGCGGAGCGCGCGCAGGAGAGCCCGCTCGTCGTGGTTCGCGCCGACACCGCCATGTCTCATGGAATCGTCCGCGCGCTTCTGGACGATGCCACCGCTGCGGGAGCCACCCGCATCGCCTTCGCGACGAATCCTCCGACGGAGAAACTTCGTTGAGCGCGCAAACGATGAGACTCGAGATCGTTCGAATCGACCGGCGCACGCGCGCGTCCGTCGTCGTGAGCGTGATGGCTCATGCCGCGCTCGTGCTCTTGCTCGCTCTTCTTCCGAAGCCCGATCCGGTGGATTTTCCGGTCATCGAGGTGACATGGCTCGAGACTCAAGTCTTGCAGCCCGCGGCGCCGGCCGCTGCGCAGGTCGTCGAGGAGAAGATCGAGCAGATTCGCCCGGCTCCGCAAGAGTCGAAGATCCATTTCGCGCGCCAAACCGAGGACGGCATTGCGCCTCGTCCGCAGGAGGATCAAGCGACGCGCGATCGCTTGCGCGAACGGTTGGCCACGCTGCAGCGCAATGCTTCCAACGAGGCTCCGCGCCCTGCCGCCGTGAGTGGAACGACACTCGCGACCGTCTCCGGAATCGGCGGGTTGCCGACCGGCATCTCGCGCGAAGGCACCGTGCAGCTCAATCGCGGCAGCGGGCCCAGCGGACCGCCGGTGGAGCTGACGCGTGCGCATCCCATGCCGGGACCGTCCGCTCCCGCGCTGCAAAAGGTTCAAGAGCAGGCTGGCCGCAAGGAAGAGCCTGCGCTGGCTTCCGGATCGGCGACTCGCGAAGTTCTCTCGGGCATTCGCATCTCCGGTCCGGTCGCCGATCGCCCGCTTCTCACTTATCGCCCTCCCGCGTATCCCGAATGGGCTCAGCGTGAAATGGTCGAGGGCTCGGTGCGGCTGCACTTCAATGTTCTTCCGGACGGAACCGTGAAGGAGAACATCTTCGTCGAGAAGACGTCCGGCATCGAAGATTTCGATGCGAACGCGATGCACGCCTTGGCGCAGTGGAAATTTGCGCCGCTCGGACGAGGCGTCGTGGGCGAGCAATGGGGATCGATTGTTTTCGAATACAAATTGAATTGATTTGCCAAGGAGAGGTGAGATGCTTCGATCCTTCCTGATCGGGACGATGGCGATTTTGGCCGGCGCGATGTTCGCGAGCGCGGATGCGAAGGTGACCGCCAAAGCGAATACGAAGGCGACGGCCAAAACGAATGCCTCCGCCCCCGCGAAAGCCGGCGCGAAAGCATCTTCCGACTCCTCGAGTGCCGCGGCCCCTTCGACGGCGACAGCGCCTGCCGCATCGTCGAAAGGTTCCGCTGCATCTTCCGGTCAACAGCCGATGGTTTTGGAGGGCGGCGAAGACGGTACGGTCTTCAAGAGCATGACCGTGACCGGCGAAGATCTCGTGCACGTCGAATTCGAGCGTCCCGATCTGCGCCTGGACCTCGACCCGCGCAAAGCGCCTGGTCTCGAATGGGGCGACGCGCACGGAATGTTGAAGGAGTCCGGCGTCGACGTGGTGAAGCCGCTCATCACTCAGTCCTCATCCGAGCCGTGTCCTTTCCTCGGCAAGCCTTGGTTGAACGGCTACCGCACGGGTGCGGTCGCGCGTTTTCAGCCGAAGATGGAAGGCGTCGAGAAGTGGTGGCTCACGATCGCGGACTCGCGCTCGGATACGCTGGCCGTGATGGAGGGCAAAGGGAATCCGCCGAAGGAGATCTCGTGGGACGGCCGTGCGCGCAACGGAAGCGCAGTCCCCCCGGGAGTGACTTGCTCCTACGTACTCGAAGCGCTCGATCGCGCCGGCAATCGCCGCAGCTTCGTCGGTCCCGGATTCGTGCTTCCCGCGTATCGCGTTCGCGATGCGGTGAACGAAATGCTGCTCTTCTCCGGCGAAGACTTGGGTGATCCGACGGCGCTCTCGAGTGCCAACACGCCGGCGATCCTTCTCGAGACGGCTTCTTGGCTGAATCAGGTCACGCCGATGAGCGGAACGATTCAGGTCAAGGTGTCGGCGCGCTCGTTCGAGGAGGCGGATCGTCTTTCGAAAGCGATCGCGTCCGCATTGCAGAAGCGTGTGCTGGGGGATCCGGCGCGCATTCGTGCCGCCGCCGATGTGCGCGCCGACCTTCCGGCGCGCGGAACGGTGACCATTACGGCAGGCCTGACGACTGTGGGAGTGACGCGCTCCGCGTCTTGATATTCTCTGCCGGCCCGGCTCACGAATTCTAGCGAGGTCCGCGACGCGTAGCGCGACGCGTCCCGCGCACCATCTTCAAGATCATCCCGAATGACAAGGCCTCCAAGCCTTGACGTTCTGCATTGGCGTGCGAAAAGTGGCCTTGCTCCCCGCAAAGGAGGCCCCAATGCAACCCTCGCGTTGGCTCGTTTACTTTCTGCCTTTGCTTTGTTCCCTGGAGACCGGCTGCGGAGAGGATTCCGACTCGGAGATGCTGCTCTCTCCCCGTGGAGGGGAAGGACCACTCGTTCGAGTCTTCTCGAATATCGCCGGAAGGTGGAGCTCAGCGGAAACTTATGCAATAAGAGATGTCTTTGTTGGAGAAGGATTTCATTTCACTTGGTCCGCCGAGCCGGAACCAGGTACAGAAATCGCCGGCTACTCCTACGCGTGGAACGATAGCTCCAACTGGAATCCGTTCAGTTTGGAGAGCGTCGATTTCCCGGCACAGATCCCCGGCGATCCCGAAGAGCTGTATGTCCCCTCGCCGGGGACCAACCGACTCTTCGTGCGCGCCATCGACACCGCCGGCGCCATTCGCAGCATGGCGGCATCGGTTCGCGTCTTCTCGGGGCCGCGCGCCTGTCCGGAAGGAGATCGATTCATCTTAACGGTACTCGATACCAATCCGAATTCGCTCATCGATGATGAGATTTGGCCGAGAGATTATCGTGAAGTTGAGCGCGAGCTCGTGGAGTTTCTGTTCGCCGGATACGACTTTCAGATTCACGAGACGTATGGATTCGATCCGCCCGGACTCGATCAAATGAGTTGCGCGTCGACGACGTTCTGGTTGCACAGCGCAGCTTCGCATTTGCTCGACCCTTCGATTCTTCTCAACTTCCACCGGCGGATGCCGGCTTCCGAGCAGACCGTCAAATTCAACTTCCTTCCATCGTACATTCGCAGTGGAGGGAATCTCCTTCTCTGCGGGATCCAGCCGGTCCAAGCCATGTGTTATTTCGATGAGATCGAGGGGGGACCGGCGATCCAGCTCGATTTTCCGATCGACTTCTGCTCCACGCTCAATGATCCGAGCTTCGTTCCGCATTGGGCGCCGGCGAGTCTTGGCATTTGCAGCATCGAGAATTCGATTTCACAAGAGCCGGGTAACCCGGTCCTTTCTCTCGCCAGCTCGCAAATCACTGGCGGTCCGCATCCTTATCCGGATTTGCCCTTCGATCCGCTGTCGATTCCGAATGGAACGATCGAGGGCGGTTTTCGTTACTTCGACATTGGCATCGAGCCGACCAGCGATGCGGAAGTGATCTACAAAGATGCCGCGACCGGTGAAGCGGTTGGAATTCGCAAGCTCGTGGCGCCGGGATTGAACGGCAACACGATCTATCTCGGCTTCCACCCGTATTTCATTCAGAAGAGCGCCTTCCGCTCGTTCCTGCGCGCGGCGCTCGCGGACTTCGGCGAACGCAGTTTCCCCGTCAAGCACGAGATGGCCATTCCATAAGACGGAGCCGCTGCGAGGCTCGGACGCGTTTGATTTCCTCGCAGCGGCACGTCGTATGCACCTCTTCTCGCCTTCGGTTTTACCGCGAGTGCGGCCTGTTCTTGGGGTCGCCGAATCACCGGTAACCGGGAGAAACTGTCATGGCTCATCGGATCGTTGTAGAAAGCGCCGAGGCCTCGCCCATCGCTCGGCCCTTCGCCATGGAACGAAGCGCGGCGAAGGATGCGTACACCATTTTGCATCTTGGCTTCACCCTCCTCCCGATTCTCGCTGGCTTGGATAAGTTCTTTCATTTGCTGGTGAATTGGGATCAGTACCTGGCCCCGCAGATCGCCGGTCTTCTACCGGTCGCGCCCACGACGTTCATGCAAATCGTTGGCGGAATCGAAATCGTCGCCGGATTGCTCGTCGCGGTTCGTCCGCGCATCGGCGCCTACGTCGTTGCGGCTTGGTTGTGGGGCATCATCGTCAACCTGCTCATGCTTCCCGGCTATTACGACGTCGCGTTGCGCGATTTCGGATTGTCATTGGGAGCGTTGGCTCTGGGCCGTTTGTCGAGTCAGTACGACCGGCACACGGTCACAACGCAGGAGCATGGGTTCTAGCTTCAGTTCAAGCGGGGCGAGTCCGGCGGATCACAGATCCTTGTACGCGGGACCGCCCCCGCCTTCGGGAGTCACCCAGGTGATGATTTCGTAGGGGTCGGCGATGTCGCACGTCTTGCAGTGCACGCAATTCGAAGCATTGATGTGCAGCTGCTTCGTGCCGTTCTGCTCGACCATCTCGTACACCGCGGCCGGACAAAAGTATTGGCAAGGATTGCCGTACTCGACCACACAGCGCGTCGAACAGATGTTCGTGTCTGCGACGAGCAGGTGCACGGGTTGGTCTTCCTCGTGCATGGTTCCCGACTGGAATACGTTCGTCAGCTTGTCGTAGAGATGCGGTGCTTTCGGATCGAAGCGCGGATGCTGGCGTTGGTCCGCCGGAATCTCCGAGAGCTTGTGCATGTGAGCATGCGAAGGCTTGGAGGGAAGCCGGCTTCCGAAGAGATCGCGGCCACCAAGCGCCACTTGGATCCCGGTACGCAAGAGCCCCGCGTAGAGTCCCGAATGCATCGCCTGGTGGAAGTTGCGCACCTTCCACATCTCGTCGCGAATCCAAGATTGCTCCACGCGCTTCTCGAACGTGGAGAGCTGCGCCGCGGAAAGATCATTCTTCTTCAGACCTTCGAAGATTGTTTCCGCCGCCAGCATTCCGGATTTGATCGCGAGATGAATTCCCTTCAAGCGCATCGCATTCAAAAAACCGCCCGAGTCTCCGATCAAGAGCCCGCCTTCGAACCAAGGCTTGGGCATCGCGAACCAGCCGCCCTCGGGAATCGTCTTGGCGCCGTAGGAAATGACCGCAGCACCCTCGAGCCACGATGCCACCAGCGGATGAAGTTTGAATCGCTGCAGCTCGGCCTGCGGATCGCTCTGCGGATTCCAGGCATCCAAGCCGGTGACGAATCCCAGTGAAAGGACGTCGTCGGCACATCCGTAGGCAAAGCCGCCCCCGAACGTCTTCGAATCGAGCGGAAAACCCATCGTGTGGACGACGCGCCCGCGAGGGAATTTCCCCGGCTTGAGCTTCCAGGTTTCCTTGACGCCGGTTGCATAGACTTGCGCATTTTTCCCGCGATCCAGATCGAAGCGACGAATCAATTGTTTGGTGAGCGAGCCGCGCGGACCTTCCCCGAACACCACGACGCGCGCCGTGATGTCGGCGCCGGGTTGGTAGTTGCCCTTCGGCATTCCGCGCTTGTCGATGCCCTTGTCGCTGGTGCGCACTCCAGAGAGCCGGTCTCCTTCGAACAGAAGCTCGCGCCCTCCCAGCTCGGGAATGATGAACGCGCCCTTTTCTTCCACCTTTTCGCCGAGCCATCGAACCAGCTTGGAAATGCTCATCACGTAGTTGCCGTGGTTCTTCAAGGGCGGCGGCACAATCGGAAAACGGAGGCTCGACTTCGTCGTCAGAAAGTAGACGTCGTCGGAAGTCACTTCGGATTCGAACGGCAGCCCCTGTTCCAAAAAGTCGGGCATCAACTCGCGCAGCCCGCGAGGATCCATGACCGCGCCGGAGAGTGCGTGCGCCCCGAGCGCTTTGCCCTTTTCCATGATGGCGATCTCGAGCGGACCGATCTTCTCACCCGCAGTGCCGGCGTCGATGGCGGCATTGTGCCGCTCGATGAGCGAAAGCAAGTGATATGCGCTGGCGAGACTGGCGGGACCCGCGCCGACGAACAGCACGTCGACGGGCATGACTTCACGCGGTGGGGGCATTCGAGCTCCTGAAAGCACGCGACGTTCGCCCGTGGTTTCAGCCGCGAATTAACCCCGAAGCGAGTACCAGGTCAAGGTGCAGAGCCAGCCCTTGATGCGGCGCCGCGCTCCCTCGGGCGAGGGAACGCCTTCGGCGGCAAGCTGGCGAAGCTGCAAGCGAGTCTCTCGTGCGAGCCGCCGCGCCCATCCGGAAAGCCGCACGCCCAAGGGAAGGCGCGCGTGGCACACGAGAAGATTGTGGAGAAGCGCGGGAATGCGAGGCGAAACTTCGACCGCGCGGCGGGCGACGTGCAGAGATTCTTCCGAGCGTCCCAAGACCAGGAGCGTCCAGGCGAGCTCGTTCCAGGCGTCGGCGAAGGATTCATCGAGCTCCGTGGCGCGCAGGTACTTCTTGCGGGCATCTTCCAGACGCCCTTCCTCCGCCAAGCTCTGACCTTCGAGCAGATGGCAGCGCGCATTTTCATAGAGGCCGTCTTCGCGGCGCGCCCAGGCATAGTAGCGATACGCCTCGCGAAAGCGGCCCATTTGGTAATAGCAATCGCCAAGGCGTCCGAGCGCATCCGCCGAGCCGGGCGATACTTTGCGAGCCTGCTCGAACTTGACCGCGGCACGATCCCACTCCCCACGCGCATAATGATATTCCGCAATCATGGCGATGGCTTTGTAGAACGTAGGGTCGTGGCGCAGCGCTTCTTCGTAGAACTTTTTCGCCAAGTGAATGCGCCCGGTTCTCTGGTAGATCAGACCCAAGTTGTATTGGCTGCCCGCGTCCGTCGGATCCGATTCGAGAAGGCGCTCGCACGCGCGAATTCCTTTCTGGAAATCGCCCAGCTCGTAGTAGCAGCACTGCAGATCGCGCAGCGCGACCTGATAGGTGGGGTCCACTTCCAGACAATGCTCGAAATAGTCCCGCGCCCGGTACACATCTCCCAAATCGAGATAGTAGCGGCCCAGCGCATAGCGCCCTTCCGGGGAATGATCGGAGGAGGCCAGCGCCACTTGCAGATGATGCTGAGCTTCGCGGGCCATCTCCCGCGCAAAAAGGAAACGCGCCATGAGCAGGCGCGGCTCGACGTCGGAAGGACGCTCGGCCAAGCAGCGCGTGGCGTACACCAGACCTTCTTCCATCATGTTGAACGAGAGGCAGAGATTCGCCGCGGCGATCAACATCTCGGAATCTTCCGAGTGGCGATCGAGATAGGCGTTCAAGAGACGAAGAGAATGCGCGAGGCCGTCGACTTGATAACAGCAGGACAAATACTCGACGAGCGCGACGCGGAACGACGGCTCGATCAACATCGCTCGTTCGAGATGATCGAGCGCTTCGCGCGGCCGCTCCGCTTCGCGTCCCAAACAGTATTCGACGAAGGCCTCGAAGTTGATGCGCTCGTAGACGGGATCGTAGTCCTCGTCTTCTTCCTCTTCGGGGAGAAGACCGATCGCCTGCCGGGCATCGCGCGCGACGTGGTCGAGCAGTTGGAAGACGGAAGAGCGAAGCCCGGTGGTCGACCCGCTGTAGAGCAGCCGGCCGCTTCTCACTTCGTAAACACGATACGAGATCAGGATGCCGTCCGCGATTTGAGCACGGCCGTGGAGCAGGTAATCCGATTCGTAGCGTGCGCCCAACGTGGGAACGATTCCGGAGAACTCGCCGCGATCCGGGGTTGCGCCGGCGATGTGGCCCATCTCGCCCAGCTCCGCACCCAGAAGAATCGCGCATCCCTCGGTGGTGCCCGAAGTCGTCAGCCGACGGGCAATCTCATGAGTGATCCCGCAAGAGATGGAGTGCTCATCGCCTTCGGGAAACACGGCGTTGAATTGGAGGACGCCGATTTTTGTCTTCATCATGCTCCGGAGGGATGTCCACGCGGTCCGACTCGGCACCGCATCGCGCGCTTACCTCTCCAACCTTACAGATTCCGATGGCACATTCTCAAGGAGAAAGCCGGGCGAAAACAGGAATGTTCGCAGGAATTTTCGAGACGGGAAGCGGGCCGCGCTCTCGGCTCGAAGAACTTCCCAGAAATGGCAAAGATGCTGTCAAACTTTCCATGAATATCAGAGTCTCATCTTCCCCACCGCCGGATCGCCGAGATACCACAAAGTTCGGATCGGAAGGGAGTGCGGGGCCTCTAGGTTTCCCACTCGATCGTGAACGATCACCAGGTACGCGCGATTGTACGAGTGCGTGATTTGGAACTTCGCGCGCCACTCCTGGCGGAACTCACGAGTGTGGCCGCTGTAGATCGCGTCGATTCGCCGCCAGGGCATGGGCTCGGGCTGCTTGCGATGCAGCGCATGGCGAAAGTCGGAGTCATCGCCGTCCTCGATGTCCACGAGATCGACCTCGATCCCGGTAACCGCGGCGTTGCCTTCCAGCACCGAGATGTCGAGCACGATTTCGCCTTCCTGCTCCGATTCGTCGATCGAGACAACTGGAATGTCGCGATATCCGGCGAGATGCTGCATCCACGCGAGCACCGCAGCCGCCGCATCGGCGTGCGCCAAAGTCGACGAGGAGCCGCGAAGGTATGCAAGATCCGTGAAGGGCATGTGGAGCTCGCGGGAGAACGGACCTCGATCCGGATTCACCCCGATCGGCGCAGGAAACGAATGCAAGGCTTGCGGCGGCACGGAAGCGCGAAGCTCGAGATCGATCGGGAGCTTCGGGTCGGAGTCGCCGAACACGAAGAATGTTTCCAAATCCCCGAGCGCGCCGGCGGCGCGCAGATTCAAGTAATTGAACTGCGCCATCCACAGATTGCCGCCGGCCGTGCAGGTGGGACATCCCGGATCCGGGTTGTGGAACGACGAAGAGAGGAAGGAGATCAACGATTCCGCATCGGGATAAGGACAGGGCTGAACCTGCTCGAGCGGGTAGTAGCGCGCTTCGCGCTCCCAGCGGCGCCAGCGAACGAATTGCTCGTCGAGCCAATCGAGCGGCCAGCCGCAGAGAACCACACCCTGCACCGGAGAATAAGCCGCCGCTGCTTGCAGTGCTCCCAGAGCTCCGTAGCCTTCTCCGGCCAACATGTAATTCCTCGGGCCCTCGCCGATCTCCTGCGCGAGAAGGCGATTCATGGTCTTCAAAGCTCGCAGCCAAGCTTGTCCGAGCCGTTGCTCATAGAGCTGGTTGAAGGCGCCGGTTCGAGCGAAGTCGCTCAGTTTCGTCAGGGCGAATTGTTCTTCGCTCTGAAAGACGCCGTCGGCCGGATCGGAGGGATTGCGAATGAGGCGCAGCGTGCTCAGGATCGGACCGCGCAAGTCGACGATCGCCGACGGAATTCCAAGCTGAATCGCCGGCCCCTCGCCGTAGGCTTCATAGAGCGGGAATCCGCTGGCCGAAGACGCCGGCGGATATTCCGTGACGAGGATTTGGCTCGCATTCGCCGGATTGGCTCTTCCATCGCCGGCAACCGGAAGGAACACGACCCCGCTCGAGCGGTGGATGTCATCGAATTGCGGATAGCCGCGAAAGGAAATGAACGAGAAGCGAATGCGCAGGAGACTCTCGCCGCTCGCGCTCTTCACGACGGCGCGATCTTCGACTTCCAGCGCCAAGTCATCCATGGTGATGTCTTGCGGAAGCTGATAGACGACGGCATCGAAGATCGGCGCCAAGTCCGCTCGACCCTGGCGAACCGACTCCGTTGCGGAACAGCCGGGAAGAACAAGGACCGCAAGAAGGGGGGCGAACGCGCGGCGCGGCATCGAACGAACTCTATCCTTTCCTCCCTCGCCGTGGTGCGGGGAATACTCTCCTTTCGTTGACATTGGATTGTTTTGGACCCCATCCTTTCGACGGGTTGCGAGGAGGTGGAGGAATGCGAGGACCATTATTTCCAAGAGGGGCTTGGATCGATTCCCCGATCCGCTTGTTCGAAGACGATCCCGTACAAATCCTGCTCGAGGGCGGCGAATGGATCGCCGGGATTCTCCATGTCGTGTCGGGGGGCGTGGAGCTCGAATTCGAAGAACCGCGCTCGGTCGACGGACGCTCGATCGAATCGAGCCGCATTCTAACCCGCGCCGAAGTCCGGCGCGTTCGCGTCATTGTCCGGCCGCAGGTTCTCTGGACCACCGACGTGAAAGCCAAACGCGAACGACAGATCGAAGAAACGAGCCGCCGTCCGCTCGCCAAGCGGTTGCGGTGCTGGCTTCGCGAGATCGCCGGGCGCGATCCGATCGCTGCGGAGCCGCTCCTCCGCAACTACATCGGGAGACGCGTGCTCACTGAAACGACTCGCCGAGACAAGCCCCTTTTCGCGACGGGGTTTTTGCTCTCGTTCGATCAGGAGTTTATTGCCCTGGCGGATGCCAAAGTTCCCGCGGAAACCTCGATGCCGCTCTGCCCCGGGCGTACGACCGGTGCCGGAATCGACGTGACCTGGACCGCCGATCTCCTGGAGATCGGGAATCGCCTGGAAGATCCGCTGGAGATTTCGGGGATCCGCGCCCCCGAGGGGTTCGTCCCGTGGCCCGTGCGTCTCAAGCCCGGGAAGCGCGAACGAAAGTATTTTCCCAAGGCACCGGCTGGAACCGTGGAGCTGGTGTTCGAGACGATGGTCGCCGGCGATGTAATCGTCTCGCGCGAGATCACCCGGGTCCGAGGTGGAAGCGAAGGAGCCATCTCGATTCTCGCCCTCCCCGATCTCGAAACCACAGTGGGCGAGCTTCCGGTCTCGGTCGAATCGGAAGAGATTCCCCAAGAAGGAGAGAGCTCTTGGCAGACGTCCGTCTGACCGCGTTCACGCACTGCGCCGGTTGAGCTTCGAAGATCGCTCAGACCGATCTCGAGGCGCAGGTTCTGCGTCGCTTGCAACCTCTCGCCAATCCGAACGTCCTTGTGGGAACCGAGTCCCCGGACGATGCGGGCGTCTATCGCCTTTCGGGAGATTTGGCGATCGTGATGACCGTGGACTTCTTCACGCCGGTCGTCGATGACGCGCGCACCTATGGGGCCATTGCGGCGGCCAATTCTCTCTCCGACGTGTACGCGATGGGCGGCGAGCCGTTTGCCGCGCTGAACATCGTCGGTTTTCCGGCGGCATCGCCGGATCTTCCCCTCACGATTCTGGGCGACATTTTGGAAGGGGGAGCGGACAAAGCGCGCGAAGCCGGCGTCGTCATCTTGGGCGGACACACCGTTGATGATCCCGAGCCCAAGTACGGGCTCGCCGTCTTGGGACGCATTCATCCTGATCGCATCGTGAAGAAGGGCGGCGCCCGGCCAGGCGATCAGCTCGTGCTGACGAAACCGCTCGGCACGGGCGTGATGACTACCGCGCTCAAAAGAGGGTGGCTCGATACCAAAGGAATCGAGCCGGCGGTGCAGGTGATGGCGATGCTGAATCGCGACGCGTGCATCGCCATGAACGAAGTGGGCGCGCACGCCGCGACCGACGTCACCGGCTTTGGTCTTTTGGGACACTTGGGTGAGATGCTGCGCGACGGCTCCGCCGGCGTGCGCTTGCATCACGCGAAGATTCCATTTTTGGATGGGGCTCGAGCGTTGGCAGAGCGCGGGGCGATTCCCGGCGGAACGAAGAAGAATCTCGACAAGGCGATGGAGATCACCCGCTTCCCTTCGGAGATGCCGGAGGTCGATCGCTTGCTCTTGGCGGATGCCCAAACTTCCGGCGGGCTCATGATCGCCGTTGCCCCGGAAAAGACCGAGGCGCTGCTCGCGCGTTTGCGAGAATTGCGAACGCCGGCCGCGGTGGTGATCGGGGAATTCACGGAGCAGCCCGGGATCTTGGTGGATTAGGGGATCAACACCTCCAAGCGTGGCAGCTCAGGGCGCTTCACTTCCCGGCAGTCCCACCAAACTGGATGATGGGTTTGATCATGCCGTCCTCTTTGGTCGTCATCATGCGAAGCGCTTTTTCCAATTCCTCGAATTGGAAACGATGAGTCGTCATCGGTGAAGGATCGACGCGTCTCGTCTGCAGTAATCTCATGAGTCGGGTCATGCGCTCCCGGCCCCCCGGGCAGAGACCGGTGCGGATCGTTTTGTCGCTCATCCCTACGCCCCACTCGAGCCGAGGAATGCCGATGTAGTCTTCGTGACCGAAGTACCCGATCACCGAAATCGTTCCCCCTGGCCGCGTGGTCTTGATCGCCGCCTCGAATGTCTTCTGCGAGCCGAGGGCCTCGATCGCGGAATCGACGCCTTTGCCCTCGGTCAGCCGAAGGATTTCGAACACCGGGTCGACTTGCTTGAAATCGACAATGTAGTCGGCGCCGAAACGGCGGGCCAACTCCTTGCGTTTGGGAACACTCTCGACGGCAATGATGAATCCTGCACCAAGGAGACGCGCTCCTTGAATCGCCATCATGCCGACGGGGCCGGCGCCAAACACGGCGACAGATCCGCCGAGGGGGATCGCTGCATGCTCGGCGCCCATGAAACCCGTGGACATCATGTCGCACGTGTACACGGCGACTTCGTCCGCAATATCGTCCGGAATCGGGGCCAAGTTTGCTTCCGCATCGTTGACGTGGAAGTACTCGGCGAAAACCCCATCCTTGATATTCGAGAAGCGCCAGCCCCCCAACATTTGCGTGCATTGCGAGGGAAAGCCGCGCTGGCAATTCGCGCATCGATAGCAAGGGGTGATCGCGTTGACTGCCACGCGGTCTCCCTGCCGAAAGCCCCTGACCTCGGCGCCGAGAGCGTGGATCGTTCCAACCGCCTCATGCCCCAGAGTCAAGTTCTCTCGCGGCCCGACAGCGCCGGCGAGCGTGTGTGTGTCGGAAGTACAAACCAATGCGCATGTCGTTCGAACGACCGCGTCATTGGGCCCGGGCACGGGGATCGGCTTTTCGACGAAACCAGTTTCGCCCAGGCGCTTCATCACGAACGCTTTCATCGTCTTTGTCGAGACATCGGTGATCGTACTCATGGACGACCTCCAATCGCCAAATTCTCTCAATCTGATGGATGGGCAATGGGGGCAGAGGGCTCTCGTTGCGTCGAGTTGGGCGTCGGATCCATCGGCCGCAGCCGAAGAGACCCCAGCGTTTCCCTCTGCCCCGTCCGGACGGCTACGAACAGCCATCTACACAACCTTTTCTATCCTTTCCTTCCCTCCGGTAAGAACCTGGGAGAAGCCCGCTTGCAACTCCTTCGTCTTACCTGTCCCAATCAACTTCACGGACTCCCCTGCAACCATGATTTTGCTCAGCAAAATGGCGCTGAACCGCCACCCGCCCGCCGGGTTTCAATTTCATCTCCACGGGCTCTCCATCTTTGGAACCGGCTTTGGGCTGCACTAGCCGGGGGGCCCGCAACGCCGTACACTCTCCGCCCTTCATGGCCGAAGCGGATTCGGCCGGGTTGATTCCATGGCTGCGACCCCTTTTCCCCCTCGAGGATCATGATGACTACGCTTCGAAAGACTTTTCATGCGATCTGGCCCTTTGCTGCTTTGGTCGCATTTTTTGGCAAAGCGCCGGCCGCATCCTCCGCCGAACCGGCGAAGACCACCGAAAAAGCCGCGGCTCCGGCAACCGACGTCGCCGCCATCACGAAAACGGACGGGATGTACGCGGTCATCGAGACGTCCATGGGTACGATCGTGGCGAAGCTCTATTACGACAAAGTTCCCATGACGGTCGGCAACTTCGTGGGCCTCGCCACTGGGGAGAGGGAATTCGTCGATCCCAAGACCGGACAGAAAGTGAAGCGTCCGTTCTACGACGGTCTCAAGTTTCATCGCGTCATTCCGGGCTTCATGATTCAAGGCGGCGATCCGGAAGGAAACGGCACGGGCGGTCCCGGTTACAAGTTCGCTGACGAGTTCCGTCCCGATTTGAAGCATGACAAAGCCGGCGTCCTCTCCATGGCGAATGCCGGACCCGGAACGAACGGCAGCCAGTTCTTCATCACGCACGTGCCCACGCCGAATCTCGACAACAAGCACGCCGTGTTCGGCCAGGTGGTCTCCGGACAAGACGTCGTGGTGAAGATCGGCAACGTTCCGACGACCGGACCGCAAAAGTCCACGCCGGCTACCGACGTGGTCATGAAGAAGGTGACGATCGTGCGCACGGGCGCCGCGGCGAAGGCGTTCGACTGGTCGAAGGCCGTGGCCGGCGCTGCGGCCACCGGCGCCGCCGCTGCCTCGAGCGCCACCGGCACAGCTGCGGCCAGCGGCGACAAGACGCTGATCGCAAAGAAACTCAGCGTCGATCTCACCAAGATGAAGAAGACTCCTTCGGGACTCGAATACGTCGTCACGAAGGAAGGAACCGGAGCGAAGCCGACGAAGGGACAGACAATCTCGGCGCACTACACCGGTTATCTCTTGGACGGAAAGAAATTTGATTCCAGCGTTGATCGCGGCACGCCGTTCGAAACGCCGATCGGCGTGGGACGCGTCATCAAGGGATGGGACGAAGCATTCCTCGACATGAAGGTCGGTGAGAAGCGCGTGCTCTTCATTCCCTCGAGTCTGGGTTACGGATCCGCGGGAGCCGGCGGTGGTTTGATTCCGCCGAACGCGACCTTGGTGTTCGACGTCGAGCTGCTCGGAGTGAAGTAGCCGGGCATCTCCCGCCAACCCGCGCTTACGAGGGGCGCGCGGTCGTCTATCGAGCTCGCCAAGTTCGATAGCGAACGTGCGCCCCTTCGCTCGTTCTTCTCTGGCGCTCCCGCAATCGCTCTACGAGCCACTGAAACCACTCGTAGACCGATTCTCGTCCTTGTTCCTTGCGCAGCTCCAAGATCCAAGGCGAGAGCTTGGGCCAGAATGCGACGATCGCATCGCCCATCAATTCATCCACGATGTCGATCGGAACGACGCGACGATACACGAGCACGCCAACCGATTCGATCGTGGTGGCGAGATGCACCGCCTCATCTTCGAGATTGGGCGTGCGCTCGCGCAGCTCGCGCGCGGAGAGCCCATTGGGCAGCGCCCAGATGAGCCGTAGCGCGCGGTTGAATTCCGCGGTTCGAAATGAATGCACCACTTCGACCGCGGCGAGCACACGGCGGTTGCGCTGAAACTCGCGCAATTGCAGAACGCCCAGGATCACGCCGCATCCCACGACCGTGGGCGCAACGATCTGCGCAATCTGGACGAACGTGGAAAGATCCATGCTCACTTTCTTCCCGCGAGAAACACTCCGGCGATCACCGTTCCCGCCCCGGCGAGAACGCGCGGCGTGATTTTCTCCCCGAGCAGAAGATCGCCCAAGATCACCGCGACGACCGGTGTGCCGTAGGTGATGAGCGAGAGCTTTGTCGCGGGAAAGTGCGACAAGAGCCAGAAGTACAGCGTGAACGTGAGCGCGGTGCCGAAGAACGCGAGGTACACGATGCTGCCGATGGAGACGGCATCGAATCGCCGCGGGAGATCATGCTCGAAGATCGCCGCCAATCCACCCATGATCACGCATCCGATCATCATGGGAATCACGGTGACCGTCAAAGGATGGATGTTCTTGCCGTAACGCTTCACCAGAACATTTCCCATGGCGGAGCTGAACGGGGACAAGAGCATCACCACCGAATACAACGCGACATTCGGCCCGCCGAGCTGCCCCAAATCTTCCGAAAAGATGATGCCGACGCCGAGGAATCCGAGAACGATGCCGGCTACTGAGCTCTTGCGCAGCGTTTCGCCGGGCAGGAGGAATCGGGCCATGCCGGCGACGAACAGGGGAAACGTGGCGAAAAGGATCGACGCCAATGCCGACGGGACCCACTGTTCGCTCCAATAGACGACGCCGTAGGAAACGCCGAACGTCAAGAGCCCCGAGGCGATCCACAACTTCCATTCGCGCTTTCCGCCGGAAAGCTTCGCGCCCAAGTGAGGAGCCAGCACGAGCAGCGCCGCGGAGGCGACCGCGAAGCGCAGAAAGAGGCTCGTGAACGGCGGCATTCCCTGCAGCCCGATGCGGATCGCGGCCCAGGTGGAGCCCCAGATGAGAATGAGAAGAAAGATCGCGGCTCCCGCGACGGCGGGAGTCGGCGTCAACCGCGTGCGGTCCTGCGTGCGACCGATACGCTGCCGCTCATGCTGGAGATCGTGACCTTGGCGCTTCCTCCTCCGAGAACGAACTCGCACATTTTGCCGGGGCCGGCCTGCTCTTCGACGACGTTCCCCGAGAAATCATTGTCGATCGAGCCGCTCATGGTGTGGATCTCGAACGCGCCGCTGTCCTTCTCAGAAACATTCACTCGCACGCGACCGCTGATGCTCTCGAGATCATAGCGGCCGTCTTCGGAGAGCTCGGCATCGAATCCGACTTCTCCGGAAACGGAATTGACCGTGACCGCATCGAATCGACTTCCGAAGAGATGGAAGGATCCGCTGGTCGTCTCTCCCTTCAGCGTTCCCTTGCTGTCGCCGATTTCAACTCTCCCGCTGACCGTCTGCGCGACGAGATCTCCGTCGACGGCGCCCAAGCGAATGTCGCCGCTGACACTTTCCAGATGATGTGCGCCGTTGACCCCAACCACTTGAATCGAAGCGCTCACCGTGTTGACGTCCAGGTGGCTGGACTGCGGAACGCTGACCACGATGTCGGAGTCCTCGACGTTCTTGGCGTTCTTCGGAAGCTGGACTTCGATTTCGATGGCGCCGTTCTTGTTTTCCATGCGCAAGCCCTTGGTGCCGGTGCCGAGTGTTCCGGTGACCACGACTTCCTTCTCATTGGAAGCCGCCACCTTCACTGACCCGGAAACGTTTTCGATGCGGACCGTACCGCCCGGCTTGGCCGCCAGTTTTCGATTGATCTCGGTCCCGGCGTGGACCGCGGTCTGCAGAGCGAAAAGCCAAACGAACGCGATTGCTGTGGAAAGAACGCAAGACTGAAGAATCTTGGAGGGACGCGTCATCCTTGAAGCCCACCTTTCGTTCCTTGCCGGTCTTTGACCGGGTTCAACGGAACAGACGGAATTGGAGCAAAGAAGGTTCTCAGAAACTCGCGTGAAAATCACGATCGATGAGCTACGGGGGGAGGATTTTCGTCGCCGGGACGGAATTCTTCCATCCGGGAGGAGAATCCGTTTTCGGATTCGCGTGCATCGGCTATCCTTGGAATCCCCCCCGGAACGTTCCAGGAGCGTTCATGAACGTCTGCGTCTATTGCTCGTCTTCGGACCGGGTCGATTCCGTCTATTTCGAGACAGCAAGGCGACTTGGCAAGCTGCTCGGAGAGAGAAAGAATACCCTTGTCTACGGCGGGGCAAACGTCGGGCCGATGCTGGAGCTCGCCAACGCGGTCAAGGAATCCGGGGGGCGAGTCGTATCGGTCATCCCCAAGATCGTCGAGGAAAAAGGGCTCGTCTACACCCGCTCCGATGAGCGGGTCATCACCACGACACTGCAAGAGCGGCGCATCACGATGATCAAGGGGTCGGATGTCTTCATCGCTTTGCCGGGGGGCTTCGGCACCCTCGAAGAAGTCACTGAAAACCTCACCATGCGCCAGTTGGGCGTGCACCAAAAGCCCCTCGTGCTCGTGAATACACGCGGCTTCTGGGACGGCCTGGCGAGCTTCGTGCGGCAGCTGCGGCTCGAACGGTTCATTCTTCCGGAGCACGAATCGCTCGTGCACATGGCCGCCACTCCAGAAGAAGCGCTGGAGTATCTTGATCACTTCGTCCCTGGCCCCCTGCCTGACAAATGGGGATTGGACCAGCAGAAGACCCGGCTGTAGCTGCGCTCGAGAATCCCGGACAAGCTGCGATACCGGCCGCCAGCCGCGGGCGATGCATCTTCGATCCATTGCTTCTCGTAATTGAGCTCGTGAGCTCCCCCGGCTGTCTTGGCGGCTGGTCGCCGGAAGGCGATCGGGCGCCGGAAGGGAGTACTCTAGCGGCCGCCCGAGGTCGTCCGCACGGGGACGCCGGACTGGGAGGGCCGGGCATCGACTGGGACAGGAATCATGCACATCCGACGCTTCGCGAGGCTCCTGCTCTTGGCTCCGGCGTTTTACGCCGTCCACCCTTCGCCGTCGTACGCTTCGTTCGTGTTCGCGGCCGAAGACACGTTGGGGCCGCCGCCGGTCACCGAGCTCGATCCCATCGAGGTCAACGCCACGCGTCTCGAGATCGGCGAGATCGTCGAACGATGCATTCGCCATGAGAAGGAAGTCCGCCAAAGGATCGCTGCGCATGATTTCACCCAGCTCGTCAAAACGGTGCTGACGATCGAGGGCAAGAAAGACAAACAGGAGCGGCAGATCGTGATCGAAGAAGTCCGCCGGATGAAAACTCGCCGGCCGGCATATTCCGAGAAGACGACGTTGGTCCGCTCCGAGTACGAGCTGGTGGGGGGCGAGCGCAAAGAACGCGACGCGAAGACGGTGGACAAGGACGGCGCGAGCGTCGAGGTCGAGTACGAAGACTTCGACGATCTTCCCTTCTATCTGGAGGATCCTCACGGGTATGAGTTTCAAATCCTCGGCCGCCAGATCGTCGGCAAGAGCGTGATTTATGAAGTCGGGCTCGCGCCCAAGTCCCAGTTCGAGATCGCTCCTCGAGGAACGATTTGGATCGACACGTCGGACTTCCAGATTCTGCGCGAGGAGTTCAACTTCGGAGATCGCGTTCCCATGCCGATGTTCGTGAAGTCGATCGGGCCGGTCGTCCGGGAGAGAGAGAAGATCGGGAACCTGTGGGTCATCCAGCGCGTTCTCCTGCGCGTCGATCTTCGCACCGGTTGGCTCAAATTCTTGGACGGGGACATCCCCGATCGCGTTGAATTCGTCGCCACATCTCGCGATCATCACCTCGAGGAAAGTCATTGATGCGACCGGCAACAATTCTTCTCATCGTGTTCGGATTCTTGGCGCCGGCTTTTGCGCAAGAAGCCGATCCCGATTCGTCTGCGCTGGAAGGAGATCTGCGCGAAGGCGACGCCGACTCTTCGGCCGTTCAAGAGAACGATCCGCTGCAACTCTATTTGCGGACGCTTTCCGACTCGACGGCGACTTCCTTCGACGATCCGGCCTTGGAATCGCTTTCCATTTCCGACGCCGAAGTGGACAGCTTGATCCGTCTCTACGAAGAGACCGGCAATGCGCCACAGGGAAGAACGGTCGACAAATGGAGAGTGGAATTGGGATTGAGCGGTGTGCGCTACAACCGCGTCGAAGGAATCAATGTCATTCCGCAAGTGACGGTCCGGCCGCCGACGCCGCGTCCCGTCGACGTTACCGGAAGACTCGGCTACGGATGGTCGTCGAAGGACCTGACCGGCTCCGTGGAAGGGCACGTGGAAGTGGCGCGAAGTTTCGCACGGCCGACGCTGCACGGCTCTTGGGCGAGCGACGTGTATTCGTTCGGATCGGGCATCGTCGCCGGAAACTCGTTGACTGCGCTCATGCTGGGCGAAGATTACAGCGATTACTTTCGTGGCGAAGGTTGGGATGCGGGCGTCCAATTCTTCCCGGGGCGGTACTTCGTTGACCTGTCCTACCGCGCCGAGCACCAGGAATCTTTGGAGAACGCCGCGGATTTCGCCGTCTTCGAAGGCGACGACGACTTCCGCCCGAATCCGTCCATCGATGACGGGAACGATCACCGTTTTCAGCTGCAGACCAGTTGGTCCGATTGGCCTCAATCGGCGTGGACCGGACGGCTCGTGGGACGGCTCTCCCGTCGCTCCTTCGGGGGGGATTTCGATTACGAAGCGGTGCGCGGCGAAGCGATTCACCGCCATCGCCTGTGGTTCGGCGATCGGGTGATTGCGTCGCTCGCCGGAGGATGGATCGGCGGGGACGCCTCCTTCCAGGGAGCGCATCATCTCGGCGGGTTCGAGTTCTTGCGCGGCTACGAAATCAACGAATACACCGTGCGCGAATTCGGACATGCCCGCTTCGACTATGAAGTGGGATGGGATCCGTTTCGATGGATCCCGTACGCGCGCAAGCTTCACATTCAGCCGGTTTTCTTCGGCGATGCCGCAGCCATGTTCGAAAAGCAGGATCGCGATGGGACCCCGGTGGATTTAGATTCGCCGGAGTGGAAGTTCGTCAGCGGAGCGGCGCTGCAATACAACATTCTGGGAATTCCCGGCGGCGGCGGCCAACTCCGTTTCGACGTCGCCCGCCGACTCGATCGCGGTGAAGATGTGATGACCTACCGGCTGCGCTTCACGTTGGAAAGGCACTGAGCGCCGCGGCCCGCGAATCCCCCGCTACTGCTTCTGAAATTGGCGGAGCTTGGAGAGCACCTCTTCGTTGTCACGAATGTGACGCCCGGCTTCGTGCTTCGAGAACAGCAACTGCCCGTCGGCCCTCACGTCGAACACGCCCCCGTCGCTCGGGATGAGCTTGCTCTTGATCCCGAACTCCTTCTCGATCGCTTCCGCCAGACTGGCGGCAAGAGGATCATAATTTCAGACTTTGCAGTACTTGATCGATACGTTCACATCCGCTCCTTGGCAAAGATTCCCCCGCAAGATCCAGGCGATCCCGCGACGCGTCAAGAGGCACTTGAGCGTCGCGGCGTTCCGGTCCATTCTTCCTCGCCGTGCGCGCTCCGACTCCATTCCACTTCATGCATTGGGCCAAGGCCTGGGTGGGAAAGCTTCCCTACTGCCTGGGGGAGAGCGGCGTCCGTCCGCCTCCGCCCGAAGAGTTCTCGCTGGCGGGAGTGCGCGCGGGAACGGAAAACTACTTCGGCGATCCCGAGCTCCGCAAAGCGATCGCGCGTGTTCACCATGCCGGCATCGAGCAGGTGCTGGTTTCCGAGGGAACCAGCCTCGCGAACTATACGGCGCTTTCCGTGCTCGCCGGTCCCGAGGATCGCATCTTGGTCGAATTCCCCACGTATCCCGTGCTCGAAGAGATCCCCCGCTTTCACGGCGCCGAAGTGCAGCGCATCGCGCGCCGACCCGAGCAAGGGTGGCAGCCGCAGCTGGAGGAAATCGCCCGGCTCGTCGACTCGCCCGGCAAACGCGTGGGCGCGGTCGTGCTCACGCGCTTGCACAATCCTTCCGGTGTCGATCTCGCACCGCAATTCCTCTCCGACCTCGCCGCTCTTGCCGAAGCGCGCGACTTCGTCGTGCTTTTCGACGAGGTTTATCTCGACTTTCTGCCGGATGCGTTGCCGGCCCATCGTCTCTCTCCGCGATTCGTGACCACGGGAAGTCTAACCAAAGCGTACGGATTCGGCGGGCTTCGCGTCGGCTGGGTCGTGGGTGCGCTGCGCTGGCTTCGTCCCATGCAGGAGCTCTCGTTCTACTTGCAAGTGAACGGATCGTACGTTGCGCAAGCGGAAGGGATTCGCGTTCTCGAGCATCGCGATGCCGTCCTCGGGCGCTCGCGCGGCATCGCGGCGCGCGGTCGTCGAATCGTCGAGCAGTGGGTCGGCGAGCGCGGCGACGTCGATTGGACTCCGCCCGCCGGCGGAATCACGGCAATGATCCGACTGGCTCGCATCGCGAACACAGCCGGCTTCGCTGCGCAGCTGCGCGAAACGGCGGGAGTGAACGTGGCCGAAGGGGAGTTCTTCGCGATGCCCGGCTGGATCCGGATCTCGTTCGGAGTCGAAGAGACGAAGCTTCGCGAAGCGTTGCGACGAATCGGGCTCGCGTTGGATGAGGCCGGCGGCGGCGTGCGCGCCGCGTAGTCTCATGCGCGAAACGCGGCGCTCGTGGTCAGCGTCGCTTCACGCGCAATCGATAGATCTCCTGCTGTCCGCCTTCGACTCCTTTGGGCTTCGCTTCCTTCAGCACGATCGTGAGCGGCCCTTCCGGAAGGCTCCTTCCGTCGAGCTCGAACTCGAGACGCGGCTCGCCTTTGATCATTTGGAATTGGCGCGCCCATTTGCTTTGCCAAATCTCACGGCCGGGATGTTGCACGGCCACTTTCCATTTCTTCGCGAGATCGAGATCCTCCGGTCCGACCAAGACGACTTCGAGAACCGGCTTCGAATCGCGAATGGTCACGTCTTCCGCCTTCGAGGCATCCGAGCTCGGCGTCAGGAGAATCGTCGTCGATGCGGCCGGCACGGCTTCCGCATTGTTGCGTCCGGGGAAGTTCGGCAGCGGCCGGCTCGCCGTCGTCATCCCCTTGTATGCGGGATAGACGAGCGCGGCGACCGCGATCGACAGCAGCACGGTCGGCTTGCGCAAGAGAGCCAGAGCCTGCGCAAGCGGCGTGCGCCGCAGCGGAGCTTCGTCGAGCGCCAGCGACGCCAGCGAATCCCACGAGGCATCCGATCCGGAGGCCGGCTCGGGCTCGAAGACCATTCTCGACGTGTATTCTTCGGTCGGATCCTTCGCCGGCGAGTATTCTTCCGTCGGATCCTTCGCCCCGACATTCTCGAGGTGTTGGGTGCTCATCGCCGTCCTCCCCTTTCTCCAGCCCACGACCCAAATGCCGGCTCAAAACACCGGCTTCGATTTCATTTCGTTTACAATCGATTACAATCCTTCGAATTTTGCGACGCGCCGTTCCAGGAAGGCTTGCACGCCTTCGCGGAAGTCTTTCGTTCCGGCCAGCTCCACGATGACGCGGCTTTGCTCTTCGAGATATTCCTCGAAGGGCTGCTCCCAGCCTTCACCGAGACGGCGTTTGGCTTCGGAATACGCCCGCGTCGGTCCCTGCGCAATTTCCCTGGCGCGACCGATGGCGACTTCGCGGAACGTGGCGGCGGGAAGAATCTGGGTCACGATGCCCCACTCCTCGGCACGCTTCGCATCCAAGACGCGGCGCGTCAAATAGAGATCCAGCGCCCGCTTTCGTCCCACGACGCGCGGCAACAGATACCAACCTCCTCCATCGGGGATTTGTCCCACTTGGCCGTGCATCAACGAGAACTCCGCTCGTTCGGAAGCAATCACGAGATCGCAAGAAAGTGCCAAGCCGAATCCGAATCCCGCGGCGATGCCATTCACGGCCGCGATGGTGGGAACTCGCGCGGTCAAAAGCGACCGAGTGACCCGGTGCAGATTCGTCGTCAGCTCGCGAAAGAACTCCCGCGGATCGTCCTCGATCGCCGCGGCCATCGCGCGGATGTCCCCTCCCGAGCAAAAGGCCCGCCCTGCTCCCGAGAGAAGGATGGCGCGCACGCTTCCGTCTTTGGGAATCTCGCTCAGGGTTTCGGCCAGCCCGCGCGCCATTTCCGGGCTGACCGCGTTCATCGCTTCCGGTCGCTTCAACGTGATCATGGCGATGGAGTCGCGAATCTCGGCTTCGACCGAGTCGCGATCCGTCTTGTATTGCTGCATGCGAGGCCTCCCGCCCCAACATCCTATGCCACAAGACCTCGAAAACCTAAATGCGAAAATGTTTATTGGCCGGCGGCCTTGCTCGGCTCGAGCCTCACGAAGCGAAGCCGTTCCCTCTCCGGTCGCCCTTCCACCCAAGCAAGGTGCAGTGTTCCGGTTGAATCGACGGATGCGGTGAAGGAGGGCACCGGCACGAATAGACCTTGCGGGGTTTGGGCACGCTGGAGCCCGGATGCCCGCCAAGTTTTTCCAAAGTCGGTGGAAGAGGCAGCCTCGATCGCTCCAACGTCAACGGGTGTGCCCACCCAGACCATCCACAGCACACGATCGGAGGATCCGATCCAAGACAAGCTCGAATGCGGAACCGCCGCCGGCACCGCGATCGGATCGAGAACTCTTCCGTGCGAATCGATCGCGGCATGAAAGAGAGCCGGGGACGAGACCGGGCGATTCACGGGTTGTGGCGCAATGCCGGAGCTCTTCGCAGCGGATGGCTTCTCTTCTGCCGGAATCGCAGTCCAGATCACGTGCGCGCGCCCTTGCCCATCGATGGCGACGTGCGGATCCTCGATTGATCCCGCCCATCGAGGGCGGCCCAGGCGTGCTTCCGGCGACCAATTCTTCCCGGAGTCGGTCGACAGCCGCGCGATCACTTCCCGCTCCAGCCCACCTGCTTCGTCTTCCCAGGCCACCGCAAGCGTTTCTCCGCGCGCGGCCACGCAAACGTCCCGGCTTGCATACTCGCCGGGAAGTCCCGGGTCGAGTCTCACGATTTGCTTCCAATTGGCGCCACTGTCTTCGCTCGATCGCAGGTAAACGTCGGAAAGGCCATTGGCTTCGTCCCACCAGATCACGTGCGCATTTCCATTTTCTTGCAGAAGGATTTGCGGATGGTAGGAGGCGCCCGGTCCGGTCGGCCCATCGGCGTCGAGTCGCGTATCGAACGATTCCCACGAGGAACCGAAATCCGTCGAACGGCGCACGAACACCAAGACGTCATGGGTCCCGTAGCGCCGGTGCACTTCCCACCCGGCGAGCACGACCCCGCTTGCGTTTCCCGCAATCGTGATCATCGATGCGGCCGGCTCCCCATCCGGTTTTGCGTCCAGTCGCACCGGGTTCGGTTCCCATGTCTTCCCACCGTCGGTCGAGCGGCGGGAATAAGCCGCTGTCCCCATCAACGTCTCCTGCCAGGCGGCGTAGACGCAATCTCCCGCGACGGCAACGCGCGGCTCGAACGCCTTGGCCGCGTCCGTTCCTGTATCGATGATCATGGCGTTGTTCCAGGCGCCGTCCCGCCCGGGTTCCCGCCTGCGGGCCAGGATCCGCCGCGGAAGACCTTGCCGATCTTCCCAGGCTACGATCAAAGCGCCGCTCGCAGTGATCGCGCAGACCGGCGCGGACGCGATCGCCGTACCGGGATCCTCCACCGGAGGGACTGGAGTCGCCAATGGCGGCAGCCAAGACGAGGTGAGGAGAAGGAGCGCAATGTTCATAACGGAAGTTTAACCTTGCTCCGAGCACAATGGGCCCATGCTGTGAGAAACATTCCCCAAAGGCGAGGGTTCAGTAGGCCAACATTCCCCTCGAACGACTGGAAGGAAGGAGTGAGCATGAATTCGCGAAGATGGAGTTTGTTCCTCGCTCTCACCGCGGTGCTGATGATTCCGGTTCTTGTCGCCGCGAACGATGAGGACGACGCGAAGAGAGTTTATTTGGGAATTCGCATGCAGCGCATCGAAGGCGGGCTCGCCGACGCTCTGTCGATCGAAGAGGACTCGGGAATTCTGGTCGGGCAGGTGATGGACGACAGCCCCGCTGCGAAAGCCGGGATCGAAGAAGGGGACGTCATCGTCAAGATCGATGGAACCGCAGTGGGAACGCCCGAGAAACTGGGCGAGCTCATCCGCTCGAAATCCGACGGCGAGAAAGTGAACATCCAACTGCTGCGCGACAAGAAGACGAAGAACGTGTCCGTAACGCTCGTCGAAGCGCCGGAAGAGATGCGCACCTTTGAAGAGCGCGGGCCTCGTCCGGGGCACGGTCCGAATCAAGAATGGTTCGAGGGCCATGAGGACGACGGGATTCCCGCCAAGCGCGGCTATCTCGGGGTGATGACGCAGCCCTTGTCCAGCGAGTTGGGCGAGTACTTCGGCGTCAAAGACGGAAAAGGTGCTTTGGTTTCCGAGGTCGTCGACACGAGCCCCGCGGCGAAGCTGGGTCTTCGCGCCGGCGACGTGATTACGCAAGTCGATGATCGCGAAATCAAAGGTCCTGGCGATCTCTTGAGCGCCATGGGCGAGATCGATCAAGAGAAGGCCGTAAAGGTCACCTGGGTCCGGAGCAAGAAAGTGCGCACCGGAACGGTCGACGTGGAGCTGCGTGATGCAGCGCGCGGCGGCCATGATGCTCGCCGCTTCATGCCGCGCCGCTTCGATCGCTACTTGCCGCCTCCCACGGAAATGGGCGAGATGGGCGACATGAGCAGCATGAAGTCCGAGATGGAATCACTGCGCAAGGAGCTCGATTCCTTACGCATGGAATTGCAGAAAATGAAGGAAGACGTTCACCGCAAGTAAATCGGCAATCCGGATTGGCGAAGAAAACCCCCGCGGGCCAACGCTCGCGGGGGTTTCTTGTGGCGAGGCCTGGATGCGCCGCCTTTCCCTAAGAAAACTTCAGTTTGATCTTCTGAAATTCGGGACTGTTCTGGCGCAGTCCGGACTTGGGCGGCAGCTTGGCGATGAGCGCCCGGGTGTTCGCCGCGCGTTCCGCCGTATTGGGATGCGAGGAAAAATACTTGTCGATGCCGCTGTTTCCACCGCCGCCCTGCTGCTCCTCCATCGCGCGAAGCTTGTCGAAGAACGACGGCAGGCCATTGGGATCGATGCCCGCATCGTAGAGCTCCTGGACCCCGTAGCCGTCCGCCTCGCTCTCCATTTCACGGCTGTAGCTCATCATCGCGCCGTTGGCGAGAATCTGCGCGGTGAGCTCGGCGAGCATGTTGGGATTTTGTCCCAGAGCCAACCCGGCCAGAATGGAGATCCCGTATTGCTGCGACATTTGTCTCGCGCTGTGGCGGCCGACGATGTGGCCGATCTCGTGCCCCATCACGCCGGCCAGCTCCGATTCATTCGCCGCGGCTTCGATGAGGCCGCGATGAACGTATAGGTAGCCCCCCGGCACCGCGAACGCATTGACCTCATCCGTATCGACGACGAAGAAGTGATAGGGAATGTTGTTGCGCTGCGACGCCTTCGCGATCGACTGGCCGAGCCTGTCGATGTACGCGTTGGTCTCGGGATCGTTGACGAATTTCAATTCCGTCTCGAGCTGCTTCGCGAATTGCGCTCCCATTTGGAGCTCTTCTTGTTCGGAAATCAGATTGATCTTCCCAATCGACGAACAGCCTCCCAGAAGCAGTGCAATCAGCGGAATGTGGAGGGGGCGAAAAATCGTTCGGAAAACGCGCATAAGTCCTCCAGGGGGATATACCGTGCCACTGTCCTCACCGGAAATGAACAGGCCGGGATGGGATTTCGTCAAGGCCGGCCGAGAACCGCTAGAACCGGTATTCCACGCTCCCGGACACGATCCGGGAATCCGAGTCGTAGCGATTCAGGCGATGATCTTCCGGTTCCCAGTTCACAAACAGATGGAAAGAAATCGATCGGCCCACGTCGGCCGAGACCAGGGCGGTCAGATGATTGTAGGTTGAGTCGGAGTAGAGCCCCTCGCCCTCGGAGTTGGTGTTCTGCGGGTTCACGAAGTCGATGAGGTTGGCCGAAGCTTCGATGTCGTAATTGCGCTGGCCGAACTCATCGCTCAAGCTGATCCAGGTCCGGGCGAAACGGATTTCCAGTCCCACTTCGAGGGCCCAATCGGAATAATTCTCCGCGGGCGCGGTCTGGGAGTAGAGCATGCCGTAGAGCGGCGCCAGCGAGAGGTCGATTCCGGATTCGGTTCGGAAGAGCGGTCCCGCGGAGACCCGAAGACGCGTGAAATTGAAGTCGAGATCGTCCGGTTCGTCGTACTCGACCGTTTCCACTTCGTATTGCAAGCGGCCGGCAATCCTCCCCGGCCGCAGCCAGTCGAGCGTTCCATCGGAGCGATTTTCCCAGGAGCTCTCGCGAGGACTCGGCTCGTCATAGATGCGCCGCTCGAGTCGATCCGAAACATCGAATGAGAATTGCCCCTCCAGAATCGTGGACTCGAGATCGATGAGATGCCGGATTGAATCGAGCTCGCTGGAATCTGGGACGTCGCGAAAACCCAACTGGTAGCCGCCCCGGACTTCGCTTCCAAAGCCGAAGCGGTGGCGCACGTTGATTCCCGGCCGCTGCAAAAACGCATTGAGATTGTATTGATCGGGATCGGAGTACACCGTCGCTTCGAACGTATGCAGCAAACGCATGGACGTCGCTGCGCTGAGATGATGCTCCCAAGTGAGGCGCGCCGAATCCTGGAACGAATCGCTGGACAAGGAATAATCCCCGCCCTTGTGAAAGATGCGCACGATCGCGTCTTGATCGATCAGAAACGAGTTCCTGCCTTGGTGATATTCGCCGTGCAGCAAGAGACGGCCGCGCGCCGATTCGTGGCCGTAATAGACCTCGCCGTCGGCGCGTAGCTTCAATGGCGATTCGGCGGTACGGGAAACGGCGACGCCGAGCGTCGCACCGTAATCGTTGATCGTGGTGACCGTATCCCGGTCATCGGTCACTTGGTAGGTTTCCCCGAAATAATCGAAGCTGAAGCCAGCCTTGGGACGAACTTCCACGCCTTCAGCTGAGATGGGAAGAGCAAGGAAAAGGAAGAGGAGTCCGCGAGCGCCCTTAGTCGTGAGGCGAGGGGTTTTCGAGAAGACCAATCGCTTCCTCGAGGAGGGAGATCGCAGTCTCGAGGTCGCCTTCGTCTCGCATCTCGTCCGCGACCGCCGCCAATTCCTCGGCTTCGGCCAGAACGACCTCGTCTCTCTGCGAATTCTCGCGCATCTCGAGAGCCTCCGCCTCGAACTTTTGGAAGATCTCTTCGAAGTAGTCTTCTTCGGATTCCACGCGCTCTTCTTCCGCCGTTGCGTCCTCTTGATCTTGTGCGCGGGCGGTCGAGAAGAGCGGAGCCGTGGCGATCAGCGCGGTGAGCGCGGCGATGTGCAGGGGTCCTACCCCCTTCAATGCGGCTCCCCGGCCATCGAGGCCGCCCGCAGCGCGAGCCGGCGGGCCACGATCGTCTGGGCGAGGGACGGGCGGAACTGCTCTTTCTCGAGAAGCTGGCGAGCGCGGTCTTGATGCGTGCGCGCGCTGGCCAGAAGCCGCTCGACTTCCGGTTTTCCGGTTCGCTCCACGCTCTCCGCGGCGCGACTCAAGACCTCGTCGGTCCGGGCGATTTCTTCTTGAACGCGCGCCGACCCAATCGGTCCGCGCACTCGGGCGAGCGCGCGGTGCGCCAAGGTCCGCGCTTCACGCGTGCGCGGGAACACGGCGCGCAGCTCGCCGGCGCGGAACGCGTCGGTGGCCCGCGCCTGAATCTCGACGGCGCGATCGAAGAGGAGCTGCGCTTCGTCGTCACCCGCCTCGTTCACCAGAGGCCGGGCGCGCTCGAGAATGGAATCGGTACGCTGCAGTTCCATCTCCGCGCGCCCGGATCCTCCCATGTCGTCAATGAGCCGCATCGCGCGGCGCAGGAGTCTTTGTGAGGAAAGCGCAAGTCGCAGCGCGGCATCGTAATGCTGCTCGCCAAGCTGGGTGCGGCCCCGGTCGATCTGCGCTCGTGCTTCATCGATGAGCCGTCTGGCGCTTTCGTTTCCGGATTCTGTGACCCGCCCTTTGATGTCGTCATAAAGCGTCAGCGCGATTTCCAATTCGCGCACGGCGCGATTGCGGATCGAGACATCTTCGCGCGCGAAACCGACCGCGCGCTGGGCCACGAGCCTGGCCTCGAACGTCAATCGTGCCGCCACCAATGGGCGGTTGCTGCGGAAATTCTCCCAAGCCGTGAGCTGGACACGTTTCGCCTGATCGAGAAGGATGCGCGCCCGCTCGGATTGCCCTTCCCGCACGATGGAATCGGCGAGCTCGAGCCTCTCGTCCGTTCGCCGCAGCTCGTCCTCGATGCGTGTAGGGGTTTGCGCCCACAGCGGGGCCGGCGCATTCGTCGCGATCAGGAGGATCGCGGCCAGGACCATCGCCGCGCGTCCTTTGGGGAGAATTCGTGTCGCCAAGGTCATGTTGCATCCCTCAACCGGAGACTTCGCGGTCCCGGCGAAGCGGAAATCCGCAACCGCCATGCCAGGGTACGACGGCGCTTCCCTCGCTCCAACCTTTTGTGCAGCCTCATCTTCCGAAGCTGCGAAAATGCGCAAAAGAACGCTTGGTCCGCGGCGATGTCCGCCAGGGGACAACTTCGTCCGTGAAGGATCAGATCCCATACTTCTCGAGCCGCCCGTACAGGGCACGCCGCGTGATCCCCAGAAGCCGCGCCGCCTTGGACTTGTTTCCGCCCGATTTCTCCAGTGCCAGGCGAATCATCTGCTCTTCCTGATCCGACAGCGTCCGATCTCCGGAGGCCCCCAATCCAGCCCCCAACGCGGAGGGAGGGGCATCGCGATAGCGGCGTTCCGGAATGTGGATTTCCTCGAGGCTGATCGGCTCCTCCCCCGCCAAAATCACCGCGCGCTCGATGACGTTGCGCAGCTCGCGCAGGTTCCCGGGCCAATCATATTGCCGGAGCGCCTCCATCGCTTCCGGCTCGATCGAAAAGGAGCGCGCGCCGGTGCGCTTCAAGAAGTGCATGCAGAGATCATCGAGATCCTCGAGACGCTCGCGCAGCGGCGGCAGCTCGATGGGAAAGACGTTCAAGCGATAGAACAAATCCTCGCGAAAGCGGCCTTCGTCGATTTCTTCCGGGAGATCGCGATTCGTTGCCGCGACAATGCGCACGTCCGCTTCGATGATTTCCGAGCCCCCCAGGCGATGGAAGCGGCGATCTTCGAGCACGCGCAGCAGTTTCGCCTGCGTCGAAGGCTTCATCTCCGCGATCTCGTCCAAGAACACGGTTCCCTTTCTCGCCACTTCGAACCAACCCATCTTGCGCTCGTGCGCGTCGGTGAACGCGCCCTTTTCGTGGCCGAACAATTCCGACTCGAGCAGCGTTTCGGCGAGCGCGGCGCAATTCACGGCAACGAGAGGATGCTGGCGCCGCAAAGACCATTCGTGAATCGCGCGCGCCATCACTTCCTTTCCGGTTCCGCTTTCTCCGGTGAGAAGCACGGTCGCTTCCGAGGGTGCCACACGTTCCGCCAAAGCCATCACCTGCGCCATTGCGCGACTCTTGCCGCGCACCATGTTGGTGCCCCCAACGCGTCCGGCGCGCATCCCATCCTTCAAGCGGCGGTTTTCTTCCGCCAGCCGGCGCGTCTCCAGCGAGCGCTCGAGCACCAAGCGCAGCTTCTCCAAATCGACGGGCTTCTCGAGATAGTCCGCGGCTCCGTCCTTCATCGCCGAGACGGCAGTCTTCACCGTGGCGTACGCGGTCATCAAGAGAACCGCGCACTCGGGGTCGATCTCCTTGGCGGCGCGTAGAACTTGCACGCCATCGGTGCGTCCCAAGCGCAAATCGGTGAGCACCACATCGAAGCGCTTGGCGCGCAGGATGCGGATGGCGTCGTCGCCGTCCGTCGCGGTGGTGACGTCGTAGCCTTCGTCGGACAGCTCGCCTTCGAGCAGCGTGGTGATCTTCTTTTCGTCGTCAACGATCAGGATGGACGCCATGCTTTTCTTCCGAATCCGGGGGGAGCGGTGCGCGGGGAAGACGAAGGGTCACGACCGCGCCGCCCCCGTTGCGATTGGCCAACTCGATTTCTCCTCCATGTCCTTTCACGATGCGTTTCGCGAGCACCAGGCCCAGCCCCGATCCCTGCTTCTTCGTCGTGCGAAACGGCTCGAACGCATTCTTCAAGTCTTCCTTGGCAAACCCCGCACCCCGATCCTCGAGCGTCAGTGTCGCATGTTTCTCATCGGCCGTGAGCGCCATGTCGATGACCCCGCCGTCCGGCATGGCCTGCGCCGAGTTCAGCAAGAGATTCAACAACACCTGATGAAGCCGCTGCGGGTCGGCGTGCAACAACACCGGCTCAGCCGTTCCGGCCAGCTGAAGCGTGACGTGCGCTTCTTGCAGAGTCTCGCGCGTCATCGAGGCCGCGCGCTTCATCACTTCGTTCAGATCGCATTCGACGAAGGCCAGCGGCTCATCGCGGGCGAATCGCAAATAGCCTTCGAGAATGCCGTTCAAGCG
>Ga0111538_10000998_pt1 | contig 39248 bp, 34 predicted proteins | sample SoiMethybrSBSTD1_FD_79669 | JGI IMG/M metagenome (GOLD analysis project Ga0111538, IMG submission 79669) | Bulk soil microbial communities from a Populus tree surrounding site in Tennessee, USA - Soil MetaG P. TD hybrid SBSTD1 (version 2)... | ecosystem: Environmental > Terrestrial > Soil >...
GCGCGGGATTGTTGGCCACGACCTCGGCGATGACCGAGGCCAGGGTCAATTCATTCGTTTCCTCCGCCGTCGCCGTGATGGCGCTCAGCAGCAGGGCCAGCCAAAATATCTTCTGTTTCATTGGATCTCATGTCTTTCAAAACGGGGACACACCACGCACACACCGGGTGCGCGCGTGATTACGAGATGGCGCCGAAATGCGCCACGTCAGGGCACACCTCAGGCGTGAAACAGAAGATCAAATGAGATAACTGCAGTCCCGCTCGTACACTGGCACGGCGGCATGTTGGGCAAGTGACCGCTCGCAGGAAACCAGCGCCGTCGCGCAGGTGACCTCCGGCACTGTGGAAAGCATCGCGACGACCGTGAGCGCCGGGGCCTGCACCCGGAAATCAGTCGCACTGGAAGTCGGGGTGGAAAGAGGCAGGGAAGGCGAGTTCGTGCCGCAACAGTTGAGCGACGCACAGGAGCAACAGGCACAGGCCAACACCGGGCCGCCGCCCCCTTGCGGCGCCGCAGTGGTGCTGAACTGGCCCGAAACCATGGCCAACCCCAGGACGATGCTCCACAGTGCCTTCACAGTTCTACTATCGGTTTGACGCACCATCTCTGCAATCTATTTAGACTCTCATTAACACCGCGTTTTAACGCAGTGCGTCCTTAACCCCGCAAGAAATTTTTCATTCTCAGCCTGAACTCTGCATTTCAACGCCAGACTAGCTACCTCTCGTCGTTGCGATTACGTTCTTATCATGGCTTCATCGCTACAGTTAAAGCGGTTCGTCGTGCGCGGATATTCGAAAAATCCACGACCTCTCCGACTTAAGCACGCGACCGGTGTTGCTGGACAACTGCGGGCACTTTTCTGAAGCGTGCCGCAAGCATCCTGTCCGCAGAAACGGGCCAGGCCCACCCCTTTTTCATAAGCCCGTCTGATTCTTCTCCGCCAAATTGCGTCAACAAATTTTTTGCAGAAAAAATATCCTCTGGTGTCACTTCCTGTCCCATTCGCGCGGAAGGCGAGCTTTGTCTGCAACCTATTTAGAGGCACGCTGATTGTCTTCTATCCGGCGGATCGCTCGACGAGCGATGCTCACGACGTTGGTATCCGGATCGTTTTCAGCATTCCGCAGGGCAGGGAGAGCCGAGGCAGCCGCTTTGCCGTAATTGCCAAGGGCCAGTGCCGCTCTGTTTCGAACCGATGGTCTTGCATCGTTCAATGCCTGGGTTAATGCCGCAATCGCGGTCGCCGGGTCCTTCTTGAATCGCCCCAGCGTTTCCGCGGCGGCAATTACCACAACGGCATCCGTATCACGCAACGCCCCTGCCAGCATTGCGGTGATCGCGGTTGCATTCGTTTTCAACTGGGGAAGAGTGCGCACAGCAAAGGCCCGCGGGCTCGTCCACTTGTTCGTCAGGCAAGCCAGTAAGGCTTCATCATGGCGCCGTGCCAATCCGAAAAGGATCTGTGGTCCCCGAAGTGAAACGTTCGCATCGGTAGCGGCGCAAAGGTTATCAGCGATTCGCATGAGACGCGGTGAAGGCGTCGCAACCTCGCCCAGCATTGTGGCTGCTCGCATGGCCCGCAGGTCTTCCTTGTCCCACAGCCGGAACCGCATCGAAAGCGCCGAGAACACCTTGTTTGCGATCGGGTAAACCACGCGCTTCCAACTCGCGGTCCGGTATTCTGCCCAGCCGATTAAGTGCGGAACGGCATTCGTTCCAATTGCCCGAATCGCTCGGCGGGCCCGTTCGGAATCCTCGTAGGTGCGTAACGTCTGGTCAGGATTGTCCGCACTATTGATGCCGATATCGGCCACCCAGGACTCCAGGGTTCGACCTTCATATGACGGCTGGGCATCTCGCGCCAACAACCACCAAACGAGCCCCGCGCCAAGCACGGAAATCACCGTCAATTTCACCCGCCAGCGCCGCATGACCGGACCTTAGCAACACTCCCCGGCCGCTGCCAGCGCCCTGAATCCTGAAAGATCGCGCTGACCGGTTACGTATGTATTGTTCGAAGAGCACCTGACTCTGGCTCGCCGTGGTTGGTTCCAGTGCGGGCGGCGTCAGTTAAGTCGTCCGCCCTGTGAAGAGCAGGAGTGTCGAGCTAGAGGCAGAAGAACGCAGGGCGTATTATGCCTAAGTATCGAATCCTTGCGCTGGATAGAGGTGACATTTACGGGCTGCTGACCGCCATTACATGAGCTGCGCGAATAACAGAATGGCCGCGACTGTCGCGAAGAGACCGCCGATCGAAGTGATCAGTTCGATCGAGCAGATGCGAGCGCTCAGTCGCCAGTTCGGTCTCGCCTTGCTCGCCGGTCAAGTGCCGCGACTTCGGTTCGCGATCACCGGCTTGTCCGAGGCGAGCAATCGCGAAGCGAGCGAGCGGATGTCGAACTATCAGAGCGAGTGTGGCTGCTTTGCAGGCGGGCTGTTGACGGGACTCTTCGCGATCACGTTCATCATTCACTACTTCGTCAGCGGCCATAGCTTCGTGGGCGGCGGGCTCAAAAGCGTTGCGTTGCTCGTCGCACTCCTGCTCGGCAGCTCGCTGGTTGGGAAGATTTTGGGACTGCTGTGGGCAAGGATTCGAATGATTCGACTGATCAGACGAATGGCGGCGCGTGCGGAGCGCGAGTTGGTCGACGCTGTCGGCCTGGAAAGGAACGATCATGGGACGAGTCTGTAGAGAAGTCGAAGATGCGGCAGTTGCTGCGTGCAACGGCATTCGGTGCACTAGCTTCACCAACTGTGGCAGCATCCAGTGCAACAGTTTCACGAGCTGTTCCTGGTGGAACGTGCCGTGCCACATTGCACGGGCGGCATGCGTCGTAGCGGCCGCAGTGGCGCGAGCAGCGTGTGAGGTCGCGCGCGCTCTTTGCGTAGTGGCCGCCGAGGTCGCGAGGCTTGCATGCATCGCTGGTGCAGCCCTTGTCCGCGCCGCTTGCGAAATTGCCAATGTCGTGCTCGACATCATCGGTCTCGTGATCGGTTTGATTCTCAGCATCCCGATCATCGGCGGCATCATTCGAACCGTCCTGAACTGGGTGACCGAGATCGTGTGGCGCGCTGTCGGTTTGGTAGACTTTTTCGCCTCGTGGGCAGGCATTCGGCCGCGCAAGAAGATGTACTTCGGAGTTATCGTACCGAGCGTGGACGGCATGCCGATCGCAAGCGATGCCGACATCATGAATCAGGTGAATGCAGCGATTGCCTTCTACGATTCGACCTGCAACATCAACATGATCTTCTCGGGCATTTGCAAGACTGGTGTTTCGCCGCCGGCCGAGGGCCTCACGGTCGGTTGCGACGCGAGCGGGTTCTTCAACGACTGGTGGCTCGCGGGCTCATACTTCGAGTTCGCATCCGCCACCTGCAAGTTCACTGACGGCTTCCGCAGGGTCATAGGCTATGGCGCTGAGATCATCGTTTTCATCGTGCGTAACGTGACGCCCGACACCGCTGGTTCGCTGACGCAAGGCTGCAGCTTCTCATCGACACACAACTATGTCGTCGTGGAGGCCGGTTCCGGGGTCAGCAATTTCATGGCGAGCCATGAAATCGGGCATGCCTGCTGGTTGCCTCACGACAGCGGAAACAACCTGATGAATGGCAACGTTCCGCCCTCAAACTCAAACCCGACCCTGACCGCATTGCAGATCGCGACGGTGCGAGGCAGCAAGCACTGCGTCTACATCTGAGGATCAGACTATGCCTACTGAAACATCAGGACCGAATACAGACCAGCGCGACAACGTGAAGTCCTCGTGCAGCACGAGCATGAAGTTCAACTTCACAGTGGGAGCAATCGCGATCGCGGTGGCAGTCGTCATCGTGTACGTCGTCTACAGGTACGTGAGCTGAGCCAGGTCTGTTGAGTGCCACGAAGCAAAGGTTGTCGGAGAAGGAAAACGCGCTTCAGGCACATGGGACGCCTCGCGAAGCTATCCGTCGGGCGCCAAACGCCAAATCCGCGAACAGCTCGACCGTGATGAGCTGGGCACGTCGCTATCGATGTGGAAATCGAAGGCGAAGACTGCGTCGGTAAGGCTTAGTGGTGGTGTACGTGAAGTCCGCCGCCATGGTGCCCAAAGCCATGATGTCCAAAGTGGCCGTGGTGCCCGTAATGACCAAAGAAACTGCCCAGACCCAATCCGATCCCGAACCCCGCCCAGTCCCAGCCGGAGCCACGGTAATAACCCGGGCCGCCGTAATAAGCCGGGCTGCCATAAACCACTACGGGATCGCGCTGCACGTACACTGGCTGTCTCACATAAACTGTCTGGGGCGCCCGCGCAGAGATTACTTGTTGGACAGCAGGCGCTGGCTTCGTTTCCGGAACAGGAGCCGCCGCGACGGGCGCTTCCGCAATCGGTTTTTGCGGCTTTGACAGTAACGCCACCATTACCGGCGAAGGCACTTTGGCTCGATGAAGCTCAATCAGGTCGTTGGCCGTAGGCTTTGGGACAGGCGAATTCTGAATGTAACTGATCACGACATCATCACCGACACCGGATCCCACAAGTTTCACAACTTCGGCCAGACCCCGAGGCAGTTTCGATGCTTCCGCTGTCTCCTGGGCAAGAAGTCGGGCACTTCCAAAGGCAAGCAGGCAAAGGGCAATTGCTACCGCAACGTTAAGCGAAAAACGACACGCTTTCATACTTCTTAGACGATTCACCGGCCGAGCCATTCAGCCACCATAAGCATCTTCCTTCCTCACTCGCACTGTCAAGGCGCAACACGCCGGCAGCGCCAGGCACAGAAATCACCGTCAATTTCACCCGCCAGCGCCGCATGACCGGACCTTACCAGCGCTTCCCGACGTCCGGCATCTCTTTCTCGTCTTCGTGCCGTATTCTGGATTCTGAATTCTCCGCTCATAAGCCCGTCTGATTTTTCTCCGCCAAATTGCGTCAACAAATTTTTTGCAGAAAAAATGTCCTCTCACTCTGTGTCACTTCCTGTCCGCTCGTGTCGCATTGGTTCCTCAACCAACCCATTCTACTTGATAGTCTGGAGAGGCTTTGTAACTTCTCTGCCTGTGAGAAAACTAAAAACATCCATTGTCGTTTCAGCAGCGATGTTGGCAGCAGCTCACGCCTTTGCGACCCTCGAAGTCGCTCCCACCCGCAACCTCCAGGCCGCCGAAGCGCAGGCACAGGAAACTGTGAAGCTGTCGATTTCGGGCATGGTCTGAAAGGTCAATTGCGTAAAAAAAGTGCGGTCCGCACTTGAAAAAACTCCGGGAGTGGTTAGCGCCGAAGTCACTCATCCTGACAAGGCCGTGGTCACCATCAAAAAAGGCAAGACTGACGCTAACAAACTTATCGCTGCGGTGAAGAAAGCCGGTTACGGCGCTTCACTCGAAACCGATAAGAAGTAAGCGCTGGCCTTAAGCGCAGCCAGGTGCCGGGTGACTTCCACGCGAAGCTCGCTCACGCAATCTTTCTGCGCAGGCGCTTTTTGTTGCTATGAACAACTGGCCCCTTGAAACGTATCGGACACTGGCGACGGTCGTTGTGCTCCTTCTTTTGCTGACGTGGGAATCGGTCGCACCCTTCTTCCTCCAATTTGCTCGAGTACCCGCTGATCGCGCACGTCACGCTCTGCGAAATCTGGCCCTGGGAGGAATCAATGCGGCTCTCAACGCGCTCGTTTGTGTAGGCCTGTGGTTGGTCGTCGTCCATTGGGCACAGCAACACAGCATTGGTTTGTATCATTGGATCACGCTTCCCGCCGGGGCGCATCTGGTAAGCGCCTTCATCCTGCTCGATCTCTGGATGTACGGCTGGCACCGGATGAATCATCGAATCCCTTTTCTCTGGCGGTTTCATCGTGTCCATCATTCCGATCCAACCATGGACGTGACAACCGCGAGCCGGTTTCATGTGGGGGAGATTGCGTTGTCGTGCGTCGCACGTCTTCCGATCATCGCTTTGCTTGGCGTCGGGCTTCTGGAATTGGTCCTTTACGAAACTGTCATGTTTGCCGTGGTCCAACTGCACCACGCCAACATCAAACTCTCGGACCGCCTCGAGCGTGTGTTGCGCCTCACCATCGTCACGCCGTACATGCACAAGGTGCATCATTCGGACTGGCAACCTGAGACCGACTCCAACTATTCGTCTCTCTTCTCCTTCTGGGACCGGCTTTTTCGCACCTTCCGTCTCCGCGACGATCCGCACACTTTGCGTTTCGGGCTGAACGAATTCGCCGCGCCCGAACATCAAACTCTCAAAGGGCTGATCACCACGCCCGTCAGGCAGGTCGAACATCCTTCGCATTAGTTGATTCCGTGACGTCTCGCCGGACAGGAGTAAATGCGGCCAACGCTGCAAAACCGAACACAAGCCAAATAGGTGACCAGATCAGCCAGAAATACCGCCCTTCGCTTCCACGGACCATTGGAATCGTCGAGCACAGCACGAAGCTCATAGCAGCGATCACGCCGACCACATAACGACACCATCGAACACCAAAGAAATACAGTACCGCCGGCAACAGCGCGACACCCGCAACAATCATTTCCAAATTCCCCGCCCACGTAAAAAACACACTGAAAAGCAGGACAGCCAGGAATGGCAGCGAATACAAAGCGATCCCGATTGTACGCGAGCGCGCTGTGACTTTCATGATGCGCGCAACACTACTTTATCGCCGTGAGTTGCACCGCATATAAATCGCCTTCGGTCGCCGCGGGTCTCGACACCGAGCCGAAAGCATCCTGTCCGCTCGTGTCCAGTCCTGTCCCATTCGAACGCCCAAGCTTCGCCGCCGTCCGCCGCCCTTGACTGCATGTGTTCCCCATGAGCATAGTCGTTTCGTTGCCTAAGGGAAGGCACCAGGAGTTAACCAGTTAACGGGATTCTTTTATGAAAAATCTTCGATTATTCACGCTGTTGATCGTCACCAGCCTCGTTGCTGTGTCCGTGTGCGGACAGGAATGGGCAAAGGCGAAAATTGAAAAATCTCCTCGCCACCTGGAGTGGGTAAAGGTCAAACACGGCAATCGAGAGGTGAATTGTTTCATTGCATATCCGGAGGTTAAGGACAAAGCGACCGCTGTGGTGGTCATCCACGAAATCTTCGGGCTCACGGACTGGGTGCGAAGCGTGGCAGATCAACTGGCGGAGGCCGGTTACATCGCCATTGCGCCCGACTTGCTCTCGGGCACGGCGCCCGGCGGCGGTGGCACCGCCGAGCTCGGTGGTGGAGATGCGGTGCGTAAAGCAATTTCCTCGCTGCCGGCTGACCAGATTACTGCCGACCTCAACGCGGTCGCCGATCATGTAGCAAAACTTCCCGCCAGCAACGGCAAGGTGGTCGTAGCAGGTTTCTGCTGGGGAGGCACTCAAACGTTCCGTTTCGCGACCAATAACAAAAAAGTAAAGGCGGCCCTTCCGTTCTACGGCTCCGGGCCGGAAAGTGCGGCCGAGATCAAACGAATCGAGTGCCCGGTTTACGGATTCTACGGCGGCAACGACGCGCGCATTAATGCGACCGTTCCCAAAACGACCGAACTCATGAAGAACGCTGGCAAAAAGTACGAGCCGGTTACTTATGACGGAGCCGGCCACGGGTTCATGCGCGCGGGCGAGGCTCCGGATGCAAACGCTGCAAACAAAAAGGCGCGTGACGAAGGGTGGCAGCGCGTCAAGGACCTGCTCAAAAAGATCTGAGCCGCGGTTGCCGCCCTTCGCACGGGCGCGAGGCAGTTACCAACTCCCGATAGCCGAAGCCTGGCGGAATGAAAGCGCGCGCGCCAGGCATAACGCTCCGTTGAATTTCCCGCTTTAACTTGCCTTTGCCGCACTGCTGGTTTGGTTGCGCACCATGAGCCCGAGCAGGCCGTCAACTAAACCAGGATTTGCGCTCGCGCCGGTCACTGACACATCCGGCACGATCCGCACCTTGCCTTCGCCGATCGTCTGCATGAGTTGCATGAGCGTGTAGCTCTGCGTTCCAAGCGCCTCGACCCCTACTCGATACGCCTCGGCTTTGGCCTGCCCAGTGATCCGGATGGCTTCCGCTTCGCCCGCGGCTCGAAGACGGATTCCCTGGGCTTCGCCGGTGGACTGCTTGATATGTGAATTGGCCTGAAGTTCGGCTATCTGCACGCCCTGTTCGGCGCCAACCACCTGCTGCTGAATGTCTGCCAACGCTGTCTGCCGTACCAGTTGCTGGCGTTGCTTTTGCGCAGCTTCCTGCGCCGCATAAGTCTGCCGTTGTTCTTCGGCGATCTTCCGGTCCGTCTGCGTTTGCATCAACTGCGCGGGCGGATGAATGTCGCCGATGAGCGTATCAATCGCCTGCACGTCATAAGCCCCGATCGCGGCGCGAATGTGTTCGGCCGCTTCGACCTGCCGCTGGCTGCGAGCACTCAGGAAGTAGCACCGTATAATCCTGCGCGGAGTTGCGGAAATAATTCCCAACGATCGGCTGCAGGACATGGTCCACCAGATTCTGCATGGAACCGACGCGCGAAATCACTTTCGGCGCATCGAGCGCGCCCACGTGAATGATTTGCGATACATCCAGATTGAATGCGAAACCGTCTTTCGAGCGCACGGTAATGGAGGAGAGCTTTTCATCGTAATGATGCGCTTCGGTGCGGGCCGCCCAATTGAGCACGATGTTCGTCGTCGGCACCAACTCGACTTTCATCACGCGCGAATTGGTTGGGTGCTTCCCCGGATAGAGCGGTGTCACCCACACGCCTTTGTGACCCATGTTCACCAGATCGCCATGCTTGAACTCGAGGCCGCTCACGTCCTCGTGCGCTTTGCCGACGAACGAAATCACCACGCCCACATAACCAATAGGGATCTGCACCATCGGCACTTGTTCGACTCGAACAAACCACGGGTTTAAATTCCACGTGCCTGACAGCAGAATCTGCTCCTGCAACCCGCGCCGCCCGCCTCCATCGAGAAACGCCTGCGCGTTCTGGAAGTTGTCGTGACCGGCGATGGTCGGGCCGGCAATTTCACCCGCCTCGATAGATCGACCGTCCAGCGCGGTCACGATTCCAACCATGTCGGATTCGATGCGCGCGAGAGACAACTCCTCTGCATTCATCCCGTGATACTCCGCGTTCTGTGCCGAAACGACTGAGAACAGCGCCGTGTTAATGCGGTAGGTCCCCGCCGTCAGAATCCCGAGCTGTCGGCCCTTCTCACCTCCGTTGACCAGGAACTTGCGCGCGTCCTGGAAATTGTCGCTTTCCACGACGCGACCAAGAATCCGCTCGGGGGGAATCGGTTGACCATCCGCCGCCATCACCAATGCAATCTGTCCCTGTGGCACGATAACCACCGGCATCTTCAGGATGCGGTACTGCCAGCGCCAGTATCCGAAATGCAAACCTGGCGCCAGCGTATCGGCCTGATATCCGGCTTCGCCATTCAGCGCGATGAGCGAACCCGGCAGCAGCGCGCGAGTCCCGAAGCGCTTCACCACCACGCCAACCTGCCGTTCCCTGATCAAAACTGACCCCAGAACCAAAGGTCCGAAAAGGAGGAGAACCAGTAGAACAATTATCCCCGACACAACGACGAGAGGCGAAATCGCCCCAAACGTGACGAACTCAGTCATAACCCATCTCCGATTGTGGCCGGGCTGTCGCTCTGGATTTTGGCCAGACGACTGCACGACGCATCTATGTTGGGGAGATCACGGGTGCCGCAACTTGCGGTCCTGGAGGATCGCCCTTCCAATTTGCCGACGAGGTTAGCTGACGGGCTGGGCCTTGAAAGTGGCCTGGAGATTCTGTTGCCAGATCTCCTGCGCCCCGTCCTCGGTATTGCCGAGGAATCTGGGTCCCCCGCATCCAGCCTCAGGAAGGAAGCCGGAATTAGGCGGCAACTGAGCAAATCACTCCTTTAAAATCTTGTCAAGTGGACCACGGTTCTCGTTGGCGCTGAGCCACTTCCGCGGTCACTTTTGAAGCGCCGGATGCAATTCCTTTCGCGGCCCAATGCTTGAAAGGTTCCACGGTTCAAAGCCGATCTTTTCTGCCGGAGAACCTGGCCGCAGTCGGAAATCGCCACGTGCGGGATCGATGAACAACGGGTCGGCAACCAGGCTGTTCCTGTCCTGTCCCAACGCTTGCCATTCAGCCAGGGTCCTGGCGCCAAACAACACAGACGCGCCTGAATCGTTCCAATAAATGTTCCGGTCGAAGATGCACACGTTCGTTGCGCATTTCTCGATCCCGAACGGTCCAATCGCAGTCCCCTCGCGATAGTGCACGAGGTTGCGCTGGAACATCAGCTCGAATCCGCCGATACCATAGCGCTCGACTTGAGTCTGGCGATTGAAGGCAAAGATGTTGTTCGCGGCCGTAATATTTCGGTTGTGGTGCGCGAACAGGCCGCCGTCCTGGCAACCGTGAACAAGGTTTTTCTCGATCAGCAAGTCGTGGGCACCCTCGTCCGGATAGATCCCCCAACCGCCGTAGTCGCGGCGAGAGACATCATGGACCCGGTTGTAACGGATGCGGCTGCCCGGCGAACTGCACGTGTAAATGCCGGCCACATCGCTGAGCATGCCCTGGCCGACGTCGTGAACGTGATTGTGCTCGATGATGTTGCCCTGTCCCTGGGTTGGCCCGAAGTCCTGCACCGAACCCACCGAGATTCCGCATTGGAAGAGGTCATAAATGTGGTTGTGAACGATTTTGTTGTGAGCGTTGTCACCGACGAACACGCCCGCCGATTCCGGAGAAAATCGCCCGCAATGGGCGATCACGTTGTCTGCGATGGTGATCCTTTGGCTATGAGGCCCCTTCGGCATGGCTGCCTTGCGCTGCTTGCCGCGCTCCGTTAGCTGGCCCGAGCCGTCCGTTTCCCACGAAAAGAAATGGCCAACCCGGATTCCCCCGGCGCCGATGTCCGTAACCTGGTTATGCGAAATCTCGATGTCCGCGCAGCCGACATTCACCTCGACGCCGCAGTTGCCAATGTGTTCGATCGCGCCGCCGGTGACCACACATCGCTCCGCATGATCAAAGAAGAGCGCGCCGGGAACTTCGACTCCGGCCTGGAGTGAGGATGCATAATCGGGAGGGGGCAGCCATTCGGTGTGGGAAAAGGTGATACCTTCAAAGCGAATGTCATGCGCGGGGGCGTTGGGGCGGCCGATCACCTGCAGGACACGCGTCAACCGCGGCGCGATGATTTCGGTGATGTCTTCGCCCGAACGCGGCAGGTAATAGAGCCGGCCTTCCGGACGGTCCAGATACCATTGACCCGGTGTGTCCAGCGCCTCAAAGACGTTCTCAACCCAATAGACCGAGGGCGTGGTGGTGCTATCGCCCCAGGGGGCCGCCGAAACGAGAGCGAAGAGGCTCGGGCGATCAAACGTGACCGTCCGCGTTTGGCCATCGACGCTCTCAATGGGCAACCGGTTATCCAGCCAGCGCGTGATGCCCACAATTTCCACGTCACGCAGATTGCGCCACGTGGGCAGTATGTGACCGGGGGCGTAGACGAATTGCTTCGTTGGACTGCGAAGGAAATCCCCGGTGTAGCCCGGCAATGATTCGATGCGGTATTCTCCCTCCTTTGGCAGGCGAGTGCGCTGACGGCGTTCACCGTTCACGAAAAGCTGACGGAAGCGCCATTGCCCTTGCTTCACGTCGGGAATTTCGATCTCCCAAACTTTGCGGCCATTGGCATTGCCCCAGCGACCTCCGCTGAGGCGGCGTCCTCCGCTCAAGATTACTTTTTCTCCCGAAGCAGCCGCGTAAACGACCGGATCTCGTTCCGTGCCCGAATCCTCCGGACCGAACTCCAGCGGCTGATCCAGGAAATAAATCCCGCCCCGCAGCGCGACGCGCACGGGGCCTGCCTCCTTCCGCGATTTGAGCAATCCCTTGACCGCATCGCGCGCCCGCGCAACCGTGGCAAAAGGACCGTCGTTTCCCTCGGGCTTGACCAACCGTCCTGACCATTTGTCGTCTCCCTGCGGAGAAACGAAAAAGTCCGCCGTTTGCGGCGAAACCGATGGGATCTGTGCGCTGACCGTCAGCGCGATCAAGGTCGCGAAGCTTGCAAATGCCTGTTTCACGTATCGACCATCGGTGTCCTGTGGCCCGACATCGTCGAAGCTCTCTTAGCAGGTGGTGGAGGTCACGTGTGTTCAGACTTCGCCTGAAGCCTGCCCCTGCCCATTTAACTATTTAACTGATTCAATTCAACTCTTCCTCTGCTCAGCCGTGATCAAATCGGACCGGGCGATAACGGGTTAAGGAAACACAAAAAGACGGGTGTTAAGGAACAAGGTATCACCCGCTGAGAAAGGAAACTTGCAAACGGTAACGCAAGGGCGGAGAGTAAGGGTGCTTTAGAAGATTTTCGAGGTCTGTCGGAGAATCGCCTTCAAAACCTTTTCCAGCCGTCTTGATGTAAACCTCGGTTCTCCGGCTGAAGGGCCTGTTGAAAACTACGATATTGCCTGGGGACGACAGCGCTGCTGCGGGTCCAGGGAGGAAACCAGCCGGGAAACGCTCGCACGGCCCGGATGGGGCAACTAAATCTCAGACCAAACCCCGACAGCCTAAAGGCGAAACCATGAAGCGCTTCCCAATCGTTGGAGTGGGCGCTTCCGCCGGCGGGTTGGAGGCGTCGAGAATGGCTCGCGCCATCACCGGGCGCAAGGAGGCGCAGAAAGCGTTGCGCGAAAGCGAAGAACGCTATCGCACCTTGTTCGACCTGAGTCCCGTCGCCGTCTATTCCATTGATACCTCGGGCGTGATTCAGAACTTCAACCGCCACGCCGCCGAACTGTGGGGCCGCGAGCCAAGGTTGGGGGATACCGACCAGCGGTTTTGCGGCTCGTTCAAAATGTTCCGGCCGGACGGCAGCTTTATGCCCCACGAGCAGTGTCCCATGGCCGAGGTGGTCTCGGGCAAAATATCCGGAGCGCGCGACGCGGAAGTGCACATCGAGCGGCCCGACGCTTCGCGTGTCACCGTCATCGTCAATATCCGTCCGCTGAAGAACGACCGGGGAGAAGTCACGGGAGCAATCAATTGCTTTTACGACATCACCGAGCGCAAGCGGACCGAGGATGCGTTGCGGCAGGCCCAGGCACAACTGACCGACCGCGCCGGTCAACTCGAACACGCCGTCGCCGAGCGCACAGTGGAATTGACGGACACAAACAAACAGTTGGAAACTTTCGTCTATTCCATCGCACACGACTTGCGTGCCCCGCTGCGAGCCATGCAGGGTTTTTCCGCGATGTTGGTGGATGAGGCCGGCACTTGTTTGAGCGAAAAGGGCCGCGACTTTGCAAATCGCATCAGTAGATCCGCGCGGTTCATGGACGCTTTGTTGATCGATCTGCTGGCCTTCAGCCGCATTAGCCAGGAGCGCCTCGAACTGACGCGCGTCAACCTGGGACCGCTCGTTGCGTCCGTGCTTCACCGTTTGCAAACAGACATTCAGGAAAAGAATGCGCGCGTGGAAAGCACCGGGCCGTGGCCGGTTGTGCTCGCGCACGAGCCGACCATAGCTCAGGTCCTGGTCAATCTGTTGGACAACGCTTTGAAATTCGTTGCCCAGGACGTGACGCCACTCGTCCGCCTGCGCACTGAGGAACAAGCCAGCGAAAACCGGGTTCGTGTGTGGGTAGAGGACAACGGCATTGGCATTGCCCCGGACCATCAAGACCAGGTTTTCCGGCTGTTCACTCGGCTGCAGGGGGGAAAGTATCCGGGCACGGGCATTGGCCTGGCCATCGTCCAGAAAGGAGTCGAACGCATGGGCGGGCGCGCGGGCGTGGAATCCACTCCCGGCCAGGGCAGCCGTTTTTGGTTTGACTTGAAAAAAGCCAGTCCCTGAAATAACCAGTGTAGAGCGGCGATACGATCACCAAACCATTATCCCATCCGCACCGGAATTTATTTCTTCATGTTCGAGGATCAAGCCATCCTTCTCGTGGACGACAGCGAAGACGACCACATCTTTATGCGCGCCGCCTTCAAAAAAGCCAGTTTCAATTGGCCACTCCAAGACGTCTACGATGGAGACGAAGCGATTGCCTACCTGAAAGGTGACCCTCCTTACAGTGACCGCGGCAATTTCCGGCTGCCCCTCGTGATGCTGCTGGATCTGAACATGCCGAAGAAGAACGGCTTTGACGTGCTCAAGTGGGTGCGTGGTCAGGAGCAATTCAAGCTCCTTCAGATCATTATCCTGACCGCTTCCACGCGTCCCGATGACGTGAAACAGGCCTACTCCATAGGAGCGAATTCTTTTCTGGTCAAACCGGCTGCGATCGAGGACCTGGAGAAGATGATTGGCTGCTTGCGCGATTGGCTGCAGATAAACCGGTTCGCGCCGCTCAATTAGGCCGAGCGGGTAAAACACTGCTTGCTAATCACCGGCACCCGCCGAGTCGTCGTCCCGGTCGGGGCAGACCTTACCGCCCACTCCGTCATCAGCCGTTCGTATTCCGCGAACCCACATCATTCGGCGGTTGTCTTGAGGACTCGGTTGTTGAGACTGTCCGCGATGTAAAGCGCCCCGCTTTTATCCACCTTCACTCCGTGCGGCTGATTCAACCTGAATTCGCCACTCTCTGCGCCGGCGATTCGCACGACTTTATTCTCCTTTGGCAGGTATTTGCGAATCACGTGGTTGTCCGTGTCCGCGATGATCACATCATCGTTGGCGTCCACGCAGATGTGCTTTGGTCCATTGAACTCGGCCTTCAGCGCCTCTCCATCGGCGTTTCCTTTTTTCCCCGAGCCGGCCACCGTCCGAATCATGCCGTCTCTGTCCACTTTGCGCAGAGCATGCCCGCTTCGTTCAAGAATGTAGATCGAGCCTTTCGAATCAACCGCGACAGCACGCGGATCGACCAGCGGCGCTTCTTTTGCCTTCGCGCCGTCGACTGGAATGCCACGCTGGCCATTGCCAGCGACCGTGGTGACAATTCCGGATTCAACATTAATGGCGCGGATTCGCCGGTTATCGAGGTCTGCGACAAAAAGATTTTCCTTCGGCGCATCGAAGGCGACGCAATAAACATTTCCAAATTCAGCCCCGCGCGCGGGGCCTCCATCCCCGCCAAAGCCCCGCTTTCCAGTTCCCGCAAACGCGAAAAGCTTTCCGCCCTCGATTCGCCGAATTCGATTGTTCCAGGTGTCCGCTATGAAAATGTTTCCCCCCGGACCGATCGCCAGGCTGTGCATGCCGTTGAACCGCGCTCCGAGCGCCGGACCGCCGTCGCCGCTGTCCCCTTTCTCTCCCGTTCCAGCGAAGACAGAAAGCTTCCCGGCCGTATCGATCTTCAACACGCGTTCTCCGCCGGCCATCTCAACGATGTAACTATTGCCTGCGCGATCGAAATCGATTCCGAACGGAGTGTGAACCCGGCAATTCGTCGCATTGCCATTAATTTCAGTTCCACCACCCGCCACGAGCGCCAGCGTCTGCGCGTTAGCGGAGCCAATGGTCAGGACACAGGCAAGAATGAGTTGGGCCATCGATCTCATATTCAACGTGTTCAAGGTTTGACCACTTCGATTACAAGCCGCGCCACGGCCGTTTCGCCGCGCTCGTTCGTTCGTTCGACCCGCGCAATGTAATGGCCGGGTTTCGCATACCGATGTTGCGTCACGGCATAGCCATCCTTTCCCAGAGGCCTGGCGTTTCCGTCGGACTGGACTTCAACACTCGGGCTGCTGTCGCCAAAATCCCAGCGTTCGCTTCCCGAGCTGGTTCGGAACGTTCGAACTTTGAACGTCACTGGATCGCCGGGGTGGATATTAAACGTCGGCGCATAGGCAGCGTGAATCGTAGGCGGAAAATTGTTCGTTTGTCCTTTCGCGAACACCTGGACCGTTGCGACGTCATAACCGGTCCGCCCGCGGGCATCGATGACCTTCAGGACTTCGCTGTAAGCCCCGGGTTTCTTATAACTCCGTTCGAAGCGCGCGCCGGTGGCGGTCGAGCCGCCAGTGAAACTCCAGTCGTATGTTTCAATTTTGCCCGCCGAACTCCACGACCGCGATCCGTCCAGAACAACTTTGTCACCGACTTGCGCAAGATGATGCGGACGCGCGACAGCGATGATGTCCGGCTTGTGTTCGCGCACGTATGCTTCCCAAAGGAAGGCGTAGGCGTCCTGGATGCCCCATTTGCCGGAGGGCTGAAGCGCTTTGATGTCGAAATGAAGATGGGCCCATCCGCCGCTGCTTCCCTCTTTTCCCAGAATCCCGATCTTCTCGCCGGCTTTGATTCTTTTGCCCGGTTGAACAGCGTCATCGATGGATTGGAGATGCGCGTAACGGTAGAACCAGCCGTGTTCATCCAGCAGGTAAACGTAATCGTAATCTCCGTGCGGTTTATAAAACGGAGCGTTTGTGTATCCCTCCATCGCCTTGCCCCGCGCTGAAACCACGAGACCATTGCAGGCCGAAACGACATCGATCAAACCTTCGCAGCCCCCGATGTCGTTCCCGGAGTGATAATAAATTTTGCGCGGCGGACAGTCTCCACCGTCAACATAGGAGGGCTCGTTCCCGATTTGTGTTTGCGTGGCGAACCAACGTTGCCGAACTGGGTAAGTAAACTTGCCTGGCTCGAACCACGGCGAATCGGCGGGCCACAACCGCAATCGGGCATCTTTATCAAGGCCCCATGAATCCTCAAAAGGATCGCAGTTGACGTAATAGCCTTTCGTCGCGGGAGAATCGATTTGCACACGGCCAAACTTCAGCGGCAAAAAGTAGTTGCCGGAACGCAGCGTAATATTCTTTCCGTTGATCTCGACCGTGACGGCCGCTTCTCGCACCGCTGAGCGAACTGGGTCGCGGGTTTCCTGAACTTCGAGGAGCTTGATCTGAACATCTTTGCCATCGGAAAGGCGGACGCGGGCAGCCTCGCCGCGGTTAAGATCGATCACGCGAAACAGCGGAAGTGCCGAAGTCGAGGCGCTATTGGATTCAGCAGCCACAGCGTTGGAAAACAAACAACACATCGGTACGACTGCGGAAATCATCTTCATGGGTATCAGTTCAAGGAATTGGATCGCCGGCCAGTTCATTCAAATAATTTTCGAAGTTTGTGTAGCCGTTCTTCGAGACGGATTTTCCGTCGGCTGGATTTTGAGGGTCGAGGCCATGCGCCGTCTCCCATTCATCAGGCATGCCGTCATGGTCGGAATCGATTGGAGCTCGAGGCGCGCCAGCTTGCAGGTCCGGCCATGGTCCTACGCCGCGCACCTTGCTCGTGCCACTATTTTCGCGCACAGATTTAATAATGCGCAAATCGATTGGATCGCGCGACGGTTTTGACGCGCCAACTGTGGTCAAAACTTTCTCCAGGAGCTCCGCCACCGGATCCATGACGATTTCGGGCGCAGGGAACGGGCTTTTGGCGGCGTATTGCGCTTCATCAACAACGTGAGTCGTGCCGTCGTGTTTGAACTCGTAATAATCCCAGGTGTTGACTCCGTGGCCCACCCAGTCGTTCGCGCTTCCGGCCGGAGATTTGGGCCCCCGGTTTCCCGAGAGAAAAATCCTGGTGCCGCCTGCCTCGGCCATTTTGCCGTCGATGCGAGTTGGCCCGCCGTTACCCACATTGAGGTACGGATAACCACCTTCCGGACCCGCGATCCACAGATTGTTGACCACATTGCCAAAGGCCGAACTGTTGAGCGCGAATTGCCCGAACACGGAGGCGTTATTGCCGCTCCAGTTGTAGATGACGTTGTTCCTGAAATCGAAAACGTCGGCGTGCTGCATCAAAGGCGTTCGTGAACCGAGGTTCGCATACAAATTGTGGTGCAGCGTAATGTTCTTCGGCGCGACATTGCCTCCGATATGCTGGCCCATGTAGCATTCGCCAATCAGGTTCCACTGAAACGTGGCCCGATCCAAAAAGGAGCCATACCAGTCCAGTTGCGTGTCCGATCCCCAGGACACCGAGCAGTGGTCAAAGACGACGTCGTGCACTCCTGGTTCCGCCGTTCCATAACACAGAAGGTTGTTCCCGGCGTCGTGCTTCAAGTTTCCGCCCATCCGCACCCGAAGGTGTCGCACGACGATGTCATGTGCGCCATTCACAAACCAAACTCCCCAATCGCCCTCCGGCTCTCCGCTGCCTTTGATTTGAATGCCGCCGGGCGAAGTTTGCCCCGCCACGGTGAGAAACGGCGTCTTCACTCGAATCGCCGTTTTTAATGTAATCGTGCCGCTGACTCGAAAGACGCAGACGCGCGGCCCGGACGCCTCCATGGCAGCGCGAAGGCTCCCGGGACCGGAGTCGTCGAGATTTATCACCTCGATCACGCGCCCACCGCGACCGCCGACTGCGTTGGCGCCAAATCCTTCCGCGGTCGGAAACGCCTTCAAAGCGGGCGCGCTCGATGCTGCGACGCTGTGAAGAACGCAACACAGCGCAGTCGTCAGTCCGAATGTTCTCACGCTAATCGACCGGGCGTTCGCGTTCAGTCCGAGCATTTCAATGTGTGTAGAAAGTAAAAATAATTGGCGCAAGCGTTGATCTGTCTACTATGGCCCTCTCAATCTGAAAAAAAGTTGTGGGGCGGTTACGGTGTTCGTGACCACGAATTTATCGCCTATTCTGAAAACGGTGGCGGAATTGGTGTTCCACATGACAGGCGTGAGAGACGGCGTGTGTTCCAGAAGGAAATTAGGCCCGTTGGTCGCCCAGGACAGGAGGATTTTATCGTCCACGCGATCGATTTCGAGCCGCGATCGGTTGAGGTCGGCAATCCAACCCTCGGTTTGGCCATTAGGGTTTGTTCCAAACCCTACGATCACCGTTCCATCTCCAGAAATGCCGCGAGCCCCACTGAGTTGCCAGCCGGTCAACTGGAGCCCGTATTGGTTTGTCAGCACTTCATGAAGGTTTCGCATTCCGCGCTGCCCATCCCAGATAAAGGCGCAATCACCGCGGTTACTCTCAGGGTCGCCCACAATCACCGACCCATCACCTGAGGCAGCGTGGGCGATACTCCAGTCGCTACACGAGATGAACCCAAGGCGAATCAGCCCGGTGTCGCTCGTCCAGCTGAACGCTTCATGCGTGTTAGCGTCAAACGCTCCGGAATAGCCTCGCCCTACAATCACCGACCCATCCGCCGAAATTCCATAAGCTATGCTGCTGAAGTTGCCGTTCGGAAAGTCGCCCAGAGCAACCATTCCGGTCGCTTCTGTCCAGCGGAACGCTTCTGAGGCGGTACCGTTCGACGAACTACTGGAGCCGACGATGACGGTACCATCGGCGGAAACGGCCCACGCCTGGCTGGAATAATCCCCGCCCGGCAGATCGCCCAAAGCAACCATCCCATTGGTCGGAGTCCAGCGAAACGCCTCCGGACGTGTTCCTGACAGGGTGGAAACGCCGATGCCGACAATCACGTGGCCATCTGCAGAGGCGCCGTATGCTGCGCTGTTGAATGCGCCGCCAGGCAGGTCGCCAAGACCGATCATTCCCGCAGACTGCGTCCAGCGAAAGGCTTCACCACCGGCTGCCGAACGGCCAACGCCAACAATCACGGCCCCTTCAGGTGAAATTGCATTAGCGAAGCTGGAGAAAGTCCCGCCAGGCAAGTCACCGAGTCCGACCAGCCCATTGGTGGGCGTCCAGCGCACGGCTTCCGTGCCGTTTGCCGAGGACGAATAGCCGACGACCACCTGACCATTGCTGGAAACTCCCATGGCGACACTCAGGAAACTGCCGCCTGGCAGATCACTAAGGCCGCGGAAGCTGGCGGCATTTGTTGTCAGGTAGGCAATAGCGGGAATGGTCAGAATGATGATGTGTTTCACGGTTTTCGTTTTGTGGGCGGTGGAACTTTCAAGGTGACGACCCAACCTTCCGTTTGGCCGGAAGCGTTCACGCCAGACCCGACGATCGTTTTGCCATCGTGCGAGAGACCCCGCGCACTAGTGAGTTGCCAGCCTTTGAGGTCGAGTTGGAAGTCGTTGGTAAGAACTTCCTGCAGCGCACGCATCCCTCCTTGTGGAGTCCAGATGAGCGCTATGCTCGGTCGTTCGGATTTATTGTCGCCCACGATCACGTTGCCATCCGCCGAGACCGCATAAGCGGCGCTGTTGCGGGTGCCGGGAGCAAAGCCGAGATGTTCAAGCCTGCTCTGCTCTGTCCATCGGAAGGCTTCGTGCGTGTAGGGATCGAATGTACCGGGGCAGCCGTAGCCAACAATGAAGCGACCGTCAGGGGAGACCCCATATGCATTGCTGTTCGTGACGCCGCCGGGAAAGTCGCCAAGACCGATGATTCCCTGCGCTCGAGTCCACCGGAATGCTTCGAAACTTGTGCGCGTACGGGCGCTGATGCCGATGACGACAGAACCGTCAGCCGATACCGCCATCGCCTGACTGTTGAATTGCGCTGGCACGAACGAGCCGAGACCCATCATTTCGGTGAGATGCCAGCGAAACGCCTCACGCTCACCATGAGCAGACGAACTCTCTCCAACGATGAACTGGCCGTTAGCAGAAACCGCGTAGGCAATACTGCCGGTGAGTCCTCCTGGCAAATCGCCGAGAGCGATCATCCCGTTTCGTTGGGACCAGCGGAACGCTTGCGCACCCCAGGTCGCACTGCTGCTGCCAACAATCACAGTTCCATCAGCCGAAACTCCCGACGCGCTGCTCCCGAATCTGCCGCCAGGCAGTTCACCCAACCCGATGATTCCCTCTTTGAGAGTCCATCGAAATGCTTCATCACCATTGGTTGTGCGGGACACGCCGACTACTACGTTGCCGTTTCCGGAGATAGCGCTGGCATAGCTGATGAACTCTCCACCCGGCAAATCTCCAATGGCTTGAAAAGTAGACCCGCTTGAAGCAGGTCGGCGAACGAGTAGAATAGTGGACACTCCGATCACGGTGAGAACCGCGATTGCGATTACCGTTTTGATCATTGGCGCGGTCAGGAGCGATGACCCGGCCAGAGTTACAGCGCTTCCAGCGCTGACTGCTTCGCAGGTAATTGCGTTGCAAAGTGCCAGGGGCGCAGCTTGAGACGCAGGAATTGCCAGCGCGGAAGCCAGCGCAGTCGTGGACAGCGTTAGGCCACGGCGGACAAAGTGTAAACGGAGCTTCTCCAATGCGCGACTGACTCGCTTCTGCGCAGCATCTTCCGAGATTTCCAGCGCACGGCCGATCTCGCCGAGCGGTTTGCATTCCAAGAAGCGCAGTAAAACGGCGTTCTGTTCCCCGTCGCTGAGCTGTTGCATCGCCTCTTCCAGCAATGGAGCGACGGAATTCCATACCGTCTGATTGGATCGTGGAGCGTCGAGCTCGGTTTGTGTCATTGCTTCGCTCTCCCGCTCGCGCCGTCGCCGCTCCCCTCGCAGCGTGTCTTTCGCGATGCCACATGTTGCCCGATACAGCCAACCTGGCAGCGCATTGCCCTCGCGGATGGAGGCCGCCTTTCTCGCGAGCCGGATAAACACCGATTGAGCAACGTCCTGCGCGGTGTGCGAATCGCCGACCAGCCGGAGCGCTGTTCCATAAACAAGGTTGAGATGGCGGCTGACGATCTCTGAAAAGGCCGATTCAGAGCGGTCCGCAACGTACTGTCGCAACAATTCGCGGTCATCCATGCTCACCTTCAAGGATAGTCGCCGGGCACCTGCAAAAGCCGACAAACTTTTTGGAACTGATCGCCGTGTAAGTTCTGCACCCGTGATGTCGTCTCTTACAAAAGAGCGGAGGCTCTAAAACGAAAGATTGATCCAGACGCCCTTTGAAAGCTACCAAATCATGAGATGAGATTCGTTTCACTGATCTGCGGAATCGTTCTAGCTCTTCAGGCCGGGTTCGCTGCTGAAATGGCCTTCCCCGGCGCGCAATGGGACGAAGTCACGCCGGAAGCGGCAGGATTGAATTCCGCAAAGCTCAAGGAGGCTGTTCGTTATCTCGAAGCGAACACGGGACGCGACGGCGCTCGTGAGTTGGTAATCGTGCGAGATGGCAGGATTGTTTGGCGCGGAGACAATATCGATCATGTCCACGGTGTGTGGTCCTGCACGAAAAGCTTCACCAGCACCGTTCTTGGGCTGCTCATCGAGGACGAAAAATGTGATCTTCAAACGACGGCTGCTTCCATACTGCCGGAAATGAAGGAGCACTATCCTGCGGTGACGTTGCGCCACTTCACCACCATGACCTCGGGCTATCGTGCCGAAGGCGACGACACCACCGGGAGCTACACACATGGCCCAAGCTCGACACCGTTTGTCCCATCGGCGCAACCGTTATTTGCGCCTGGTGCCGCCTACGCCTACTGGGATTCGGCGGTGAATCAATTTGGCCATGCCCTCAGCGTCATTGCCGGTGAACCGCTCGATCAACTCTTCAAACGCCGCATTGCCGATCCAATCCAGATGAATCCGGCAGCCTGGAAGTGGGGCGACTTTGGCAGAGTTAATGGCGTCCGTGTGAACGGCGGCTCAGGCAACAGCGGCAAACACATCCAAATCTCTGCGCGCGAAATGGCGCGACTTGGTCATTTGTTTCTCAACAACGGTCGGTGGAAGAATCGTCAGCTCATTTCATCGAACTGGATCAATCAGGCCACGTCAGTGCAGGTCGGGGCTGCTGTCACGAATGCCTGGACCCGGAGCGGCATTGCGGGGCCCGGCTTCTACGGATTCAACTGGTGGCGCAACGGCAAAGGGCCGGACGGAAAGAGGCTCTGGCCAGGAGCGCCTTCCGACGCGTTCGGCGCATCAGGGCATAACAACAACAAGCTCTTCGTAATTCCCAGTTGGAGGATGGTTATTGTGCGGCTCGGGCTCGATCAAGGCGACCGTAAATGGACCGACGAAGCCCAGGGCGAATTCCTGCGTCTGGCAGGAGTTGCCCTCTGAAACGGCTCAGGACAACTTGCGCGGGAAATGTAAATGAACGAACGGCTGCCGGAGCTCGGATGATTCGAACTTCGTCATCTTCGCGCCATTGGACATTCCCAGGCTCACCCATACGCGTATTCGGCGAACAACCACATCGTTCCATCGCCCATGACTACCAGGTAGAGGTGTTCGAACTGCGAGCCGTTCTTCAGCTTCAGTGCGGTCGGGCGTCCGGTCGCGGCAAAAATCGCTGTCGGCTGTGTTCCAACCGTCCACTGCGCCGAAACCTTCTTCCAACCCGGATCGTCCGCTGGCACCGGTCGCAGCTTGAACGTGGAGACGATCGCGTTCGCGGTCGGCACGTTGTGCTGTGCGATGACGTACCCGCCGCGGCTGTTCAACGGCGCGTGTGACCGCATCACCTTCAGCGTGATTCCGTTCTCAGCCAGATGTCGTGCGAGATCTTTCGGGAAGCCATTTCCCCCGCCGCATCCGACGCAGATCGCGAGGACAATTGTTGTTAGCGCGAGGCGCCAGGTCATGCTCCTAACATCGGTTTCTAACATTCATCGCTTGAACAACCTTCTTCGACTCCTTTGCCGTCATAGGTTCGAGCTTCGTCATTCTTTTGTCATCGACAGAACCCAAGTTCGGCGATCGGCCACGCTTTTCAACCACAACTCGATGGGCCGGTCTGTAAAAGCCTTCTGCCTGACGCCTGAGGAACTGAGCCACCGCTGAGCTATGGCACCTGCGGCGTAACGACGCGATAGTAGCGCTCCGGGAGCGCGGGTGATGAAACCGCGTTCACCTGCACCGTGCGTGTCTGCGACTGGGAATTGAGATTCGTCAGGTTGTTCCACGAACCAAAAAACCAGATTCGTTCGGAACTGGAGTGAGTAGGCGATGTTGGATTGCGCCACGAATTCGAGCAGCGCGGAATTCGTAGTCGCGAACGTCAGCTTCATCACGCTGCGGAGATTTGTCGGATCGGTGCCGGAAAGATACTCGTTGCGGTTGCTGATTCCGTCGCCGTCGAAGTCCAGGAGCTGTATCAGCGGCGTTGTTGGTGCTGAAGCCCGGATATTTGGTTTCCCACCAGTCGGCCATGCCATCGGCATCAAAGTCGGGAAGCACGGTTAAGATTGTAATTCGTGTCTTTTCCTTCTGGGTTCTGCATTCCTCTTACCGCGCTCCTGTAGAAAACTGCTGGCGCCTGCCTCATTGAATCATTTAACTGATTTTACGCATTTAACTCTGATGCCCTTGCACGTGCCGCGCTTATTCCTGTCACTCGCGATTGTTTGCTTCTGTGGGTGCGCTGGCACGATCAATCAACCGCCGGTGCGCAAGGTCACACACGCGGCGGATACTGAGCATTTCGGAGCGCGAGCGCGGCAGCTTGGCAACGAGGCGTATCCAAAAATAGTCGAGCTGCTGGACGAGCGGTCCCGGCATGTGCCCCGCCGGTTCAGCATTGTCTTGAGGCCGCTGAAATCGCTGAACACCGCTGAAACCCCTGCCGGGAAGCGCACTATCTTCGTGAACAGCGATTATCTGGCCACAAATTCGATGAGTCATTTCGATAACGTGCTGGTGCACGAGATGACGCACTTGCTCCAGCGTTATCCGACGAACGCGCCGCCTTACTGGGCCGAAGGCCTCGCCGATTACGTTCGTTACAAGCTGGGATTTACCAACGGTGTGGAGGGTCCCCAATGTTCGGCTCTTTACCCCCATTACACCTCGGGTTACCAGTGCGCCGGAGCGTTCCTGCTGTACGTGGATGCGAACTACGGGACCGAGGTGGTGCGGCGACTCCATCGCGACCTCGGCGGCAATTGTTACAGCGACGGGCTGTTTGCCGCGATGACCGGAAAAGGTCTGCAGGAGTTGTGGACCGGGTTCCAGGGTACACCTGCGTTCCCGCCGATCGCCGGGCGCATCGATGAGGCGTATGCAGCGCTGGGGTGCGCCAGCCCGATATCAACCAACGTTCAAGCGTATGTGTTTCAGCAACTTGGCGGCGAAGCCACGCGCGAAGCCGGCGCTTTCCTGAATGAACTGCGCGTGAAGGGGCTTTTGCCGGGCGTGGAGAAGGGCGAACGTGGAACGCTGAGGGCAGCGATCGATCCGGGAGCAAACGTGTCGGATGCGCGAGCCGCATCCCTCTCCAGAACATTCGTGTGCACAAAGGGAGAAAATCGATGCCGTTACCGGGTGCTGCGCGAGTCCGACAACGCGCCGTGGAAGCTGGCCGGAGCGTGGCGGATTACTTCCGACGGCCGCATCATTGAGCCGTTGGCGCTCCCCGATTGAAAGCAAAGCTCTGCGAGCCCGATCGTCATCGAAATTCGTCATTGGTTACTTGCCGCGCTTCAGACCCTCAAGATAGTCCGCGACCTCCTGATCGGAGGCGGGTTGCGGCCACACCATATCTTTGCCTGTGCCAGACCAATTCGACGCTCGCTCGGCGGGTTGTCCGCCATCGTCCTTGCCGTTGTTTCCGACGGACCACAAGAGAAAGTTCTTCCCGTCGCTGCGATAGTGCAGCGGTGCTCCGTCGACATAGTCGAGCGGTATCTCGGCAACAAAGTCCGGGACAAGCTCACGCAGCGTCTCAGGGTATCGAGCATGGCGCATGTGGAACCGCTTCAAGGCAATCGCGGCTGCCGCCATCTGGCATTGAGCCCGCATGCGAAAGCTGCGCGAGGCTGCCTTGTTGATCGCCGGCACGAACAAGCTGGTTGCCAGATATCGCCACGACCGCGCCTTCACCCTTTTATCCAATCCCTGGACGGCCGATTCAGATTCCTGGGCCGAACGGCGTGCCTCGCTTGCGCGCGCACCGTCGATCAGTTTTTGTGTCTCTTGAAGCAGAAGCCGTTCGTCTTCGAACGAGAACGCGTATCGCCACATGGGATAAACGATCATCGAGCGCACAGCTCCCTTTATCTCGTCGCCGTAAGGCAACTCGGCCAGCGCCGCCGGCAAGTCGTCGTCGAAGGGGGCGCTCCAGCCAACGATCGCATTGAACCCGGCGTCATCAGAACGCATCGTGTGCACAGCGTCACGTCCCGCCGCGAGCTCCAACTCCAGGGCAGCGGTCATGCCGCGCGGAAAATCCAGCTCAAGGAAGCGTGCTTGCAGCCGCGCGAGCTCGGCCTCAGGCACGCCATCATGCTGCAGGATTGCCCAGCAGTCGTTAATGGCAATCGCCACGATGGCAATTCTGACCAGCTGCGAGATCAATATAGGCTCATCCTTGGTCACGTCTGCGAGTGAAATGATCGCGTTGAGATCATTGATTGCGTGTTGTACGTCGCCTTTATGCAGATGGAAAAGGCATGATATCGAGAGACACTGCGCAGCTCGCTTTAACGGCCCCAAATGCGGCAGCAGCGTACTGAAGCCGCGAAAATGGATCGGATGCCGTATGGGCGAACCATCAAGAAGGTTGGTTAGCGCGCTCAGAACCTCTCGATTCTTCTCGAGATCCCTGGCGATGTTCTCCCACCGAACAATCCGTCTGTCGCCGTCCGTCCATTCGGCCTGCTTCGTGACGACCGAGCCCTTTGCTGGCACGATGCTTCGAATCGCCGGAGGCGTGTTTGAAGGTATGACCGTGAGTTGGCCGCACAACCCGAGCAACTCACTCGCCCTGTCGGCAGCCTTCGAGCCGACTGGCACTGGTTTGATCAGTTCCGCAGCCGTCAACTTCTCACCTTTGGCGACCAACTGCTTCTCCAGCTTTCGCAACCCGGCTTGCCCGCGTTTGCGTTCGAACGTTAACCACGCGATTAAAATGCATGGGATGAGGAGCAGTGCGATGAGTACTTTCGGCCAAAGCCGGCGTGGTCTGGCTTCCGGCTCGATCAATGCGCCTTTGGAAGAGCCTTCAGTCATTTCGATGGACGGGGCTGTTTCATTTGCTCTTGCTGATATTCGGCAGCCTCGGCCGGCGAAGCGGGTTGCGGCCAAACGTCGTCATCGCCCTGCAGCCAGCCAAAGTTTGGTTTCGAATTCGACGCGCCGCCACCGTCCTTGGCATCCGGGCCGACTGACCAAAGCACGAATTGACCGCCGTCCAACCGATAGCGCAAAGGCTTGCCATCCATGTAGTCGATGGGAACTTCCGACACAAATTCGGAAACTAACTCGGCGAGACGACCTGGGTATTTTTTGTGTCGCAGGTAATACCGCTTCAGCGCGATGGCGGCCACGGCGATGTTGCACTGGCTTTTTGCGCGGAAAGCGCGGCTGGCTGCTTTGGCGTTGCCGGGCATAATCAAGCTGGTGACGAAGTAGCGCCAGGAGCGAAAGTCTCCGCCGGGCTTTGCTTTGTCCCGCAATCTCTTGTCGAGTGAACCTAGCAAGGCCGCCGATTGCTCGATGTTGGCGGCGCGAGTGCCTTCGATAATCCGCTGCATTTCTTCGAACAGGTGCTTCTCATCTTCATAGGAAAAGGCAAAGCGCCAGGCTGGATAAATAACGTAACCCCGCACTAAGCCTTGCAGTTCATTGCCATACGGGACGCTATCGAGCGGAAGGTTATCCTCCTCATCGACCCCCCATCCTGGCCCGATCAAGTCTTCGACATTGACCTGTGCCGTGCGAATCATGTCGACGGTGTCGCGGCCCATGGCGCGTTCACCCTGCAATCCGAGAACCATTGGGCCGATTGGATCAACGCGCTCGAAGATCTGTTGAAGGCGTGCCAACTCGGTCTCGGATAAGCTGTTGCTCTGCAATAAAGGCCAGCAGTCGCCGACGGCAATGGCTATCACCGCTACGCGGACAAGTTGAGAAATGAGGAACGGTTCATCTGCTGTAACACGCGTCAGCAGTATAGTTGATTCGATATCATCGACCGCTCCTTTGATGTCGCCGATGTGGACCTTATGCAGGACCGAACCAGATAGCCATTGGGCGGCGCCTTTTTGCCGCGCGAGATGCGGCAGGAGTGTGCTGACGCCGCGATACTGAAGTGGATAGCGCAACACAGGGGCCCTTACGAGGGCCCTGAGTTGATTCAGAACATCTCGATTTCGCTCCAAGTCTGTGCGGACGTGTTCCCAGGTGACTTTTCCGACCTTCTTGTCAAACCACTCGGACTCGCGGGTGACGACCCACGCTTTGCCGGGCACGATGCATCTCATGGAGGGCGGTGAGTTGGCGGTCAGAACCGCGCCGGTTTGAAAGTACAGATTTACCAGTTCAACGGCTTTGTTCTCGCCCCTGGGAACCGGAGGCATCACCTCCGAAAACCGCAGCTTCTCGCCTTTCGCGAGGAGTTGTTTTTCGTAACTGCGCAACGCCGCCTGCCCGCGTTTACGCTCGAAAAACAACCAGCCAGCGACAATGATTGCCAGGACACAAAGAGTGACCGTGACTTTAAACAAAAGCCCGCGGCGCTTTGGTTCGGATATCTCGGCCTCGGTGGTCACATCTAAATTTTATCGCAACCAGCGCAAAAGTATAGCGGTCGGGTCTGGCCCATCGATTTGCCCTCCCTGTGCGGTTTGGTCATGATGCGGGCATGCACGTGTTTTTGGACGGGGAATTTGTGCCGCAGGAGCGGGCGGCGATTCCCGTGGATGATCGCGCGTTCCTGTACGGGGACGCGCTTTTTGAGACGCTGCCGTTTTACGGCGGAACGCCGTTTCGCTGGAGAGCCCATCTCGCGCGATTGGAACAAGGGTTGAAGTTTCTGCGTATAGCGCTGCCGTACTCCGGCGCCAAGCTTGAAGCGCTCGCGGGGGAATTGGTGAAGGTGAATGCCATGCCGGACTGTGTGTTGCGGCTGATGGTGTCGCGCGGGAGCGGGCCGCGGGGTTATTCGATCAAGCTGGCGCAAAAGCCACGCGTGCTCATGACATTGCACCCCTTGCCTGCGAAATCCGACAAAGGATGGCGACTGATCACATCGTCACTTCGCGTGTTGGCGAACGATCCGCTGACGCAGTTCAAGACGTGCAGTCGCATTCGCAATGTGCTGGCGCGCGCGGAAGCGGAAGAGCAGGGGGCGGATGAAGCGCTATTACTCAACGACCGCGGTGAGGTCACCGAAGGCGCGGCCACAAACGTGTTCTGGCTGGACGGACAAACGGTGTGTTCGCCCCCGGTGGTTGCGGGCATCCTTCCGGGAATTACGCGTTCGGTCGTGTTTGAGGTTTGCCGTCAGCGGCAAATTACAACTGCTGAGCGATCTATCAACCTTTCTGACCTGCATTTTTGCGAGAGCGTTTTTCTCACAGTCAGTACCGCGGGAATCATTGAAGCCACGTCGCTGGATGGACAACCCCTCATGCGGCACCCTCTTGTCAGGGCGGAACTCAAGAGAGCCTACTGGGAATTGGTTGAAGCCGAAACGAGGCCGCGAACGCGGTAAGAGAGTTACTTGCCGACGACGATGTCGGGCGGCCCAGCAGGATCCGAGAGTGTTTGTCCAGGCGGCGCGTCATCCACACGGATCTGTGACGTCTCAACCTTGATATAATGCAGGATGACCGGCGCCAGGATCATCCCCGGTATGCCCATGAGGCGTTCCCCGAGGACCAGCGCAAGGAGCGTCAGCCAGACGGGGTTTTTGATGCGGTCGCCGATGATCTTGCTGTTGAGAAAGTACTCGAGCTTGTGAACGACGACGAGGAAGACGAGCGCAACGATTGCCAGCTTTGGCGAAACGGTGAATGCGAGGCCGACAATGACGCTGTTGCTGATGAGGTTGCCGATGATCGGCAGCAAACCGCAGAGGAAGGTCAAAACGATAATCACGCCGGCCCAATCGAGGCGCACTGCGACGACAAAAATGGCGGTAAAAAGGGTGTTGATCGACGAGATGACGATTTGCGCTCCCATGACAATAGCGAAGCTTTCGTAAAACGTGCGGAAGCGCTGCACGATTTCATCGCTAACGAGTGAATAGAGGTTATTACGGAACAAACTCGTTTCGCGCCCCAGTTCAACTTTCGCGCTCAGAAACAAACTGCAGGCGACGACGACGCCAATGACCAATGCCAGAAACTCGCCGGTGGCGAGTTTGGCGAAATTGCCGAGGTATTTGAGTTGCGTGCGCATTCCTTCGACGATGAGGGCTTTCAAACTGTTAACGTCTTCGAAGGGGAGTTCGATGTTGTATTGTGCCCGCGCGTATTCGACGACTTTCGGGATCGTGACTTCCGCCATTTGTGGGAGGGCTACGAAAGCCTGCTTCACAAAAACAACAAACCCGTAGAAAATGGCGCTGACGAGCACCGCGAAGGTGACGACCGCAACCCATTTAAAACGTGTAAAATCGAGTTTGCTGAGAGCGAAGTAAGCAAAGAGCACGGTGATGAGCGCTGCCCCCAGGTGCAACCAGCCCACCAGGACCAGCATCAGCAGCATGAAAACGCAGGAATATCGCGCCAACCGGCTCATCAGCTTTTCACGGTACCACAATCAGACCGCGCCACAATCAAATTACAACCGAAGCAACTTTCCCACCAGCACGAGCCTCTGTGTGGTATCGCCCATGCTCTGTTCGCAAATGGAAGGCTGGTGGTCGCAGGAGGGGCGAAGGCCCCAATTCACCACTGATGTCGGTTCGAGATATTATCCTGCGCGAACACATGAAACGCGCGAAGACGCTTATGCGCTCAAATGCTACATTCGACTCGAAAGTCCCCTCAGGACAATTCCTTGATGCGCATGAGATGAAAACGCTTTCTGCGGCGTGCGCTCGCCTGATACCGCAACCGGAGCGGGAGCCGTTCCTGGGCATCGCGCGAACGATCGACTTTCGCCTGGCGGCAGAACGAGCGGGTCAATGGGCAGGAACTGCCCACTTTCTAGGCGCGGAGGCGTTTCGGCTAGGCCTGCGGGGGTTGGACGAACTCTCGCGGACGCGCCTACGGCGCGACTTCGCTGATTTGGACGCACTTCGGCAGGACCAGATTCTCGCATCGGTTCAGCGGGGAATTGTGGTCGGCGAGTCCTGGGCGCAGATTTCACCGCGCCGTTTCTTCGAGGAACTTCTTCACGAAACGACTGAGATCTACCACACGGCGCCGGTGACTGAAGAAGCGGTCTGAGAGTCGTTTGGCGGAAATCAAACCAGGATTTTTCGGCAAACAGCCTTTTCTTTCGCGCCCAAACACGGTATACAATGGGGATGTTCCGGAGCTGGATAAGCGCTCTTGCGCTCGTTGTGTCCCAGGTCGTGGCGATCTCTGGGGAAGGCGTTTTCACGGTTAATGTTGGCGGCTCGGGCCCTGGTTCACCGGCGGTTACGCCTCTGGTTCGACATGGGGATGATTGGCGCTACCGCCCTGGCACAAACGCACCTCAAACCGACTGGAAAACGAACGTAAATTCTTCTCTGGATTCGACATGGCTGACCGGCCCGGGCGGCTTTGGTTACGAGGACGGCGACGATGCGACCGTGCTCACGATGTCGAATCGCTTCACGACGCTATACATTCGCCGGGAGTTCGTCATTTCAAACGCGCCCGACACGAATCAAATCCTTCGCTTTACCATGGATTGGGACGACGGATTCATTGCGTGGCTCGATGGTGTGGAAGTCGCCCGGTCCTCGAACGCACCGGGGGCAGTAGGAACTGAACCGGCGTACAATGCCGTTTCGCTTCCGCCCAACCACGAGGCCTCGGCTGGTGGTGGGAATCCACCAACGGTTTACAATCTGGGTCGTGCGGACCAACTCCCGCCCGGGACGCACGTCCTGGCAGTCATGGGACTGAACGGGGCTACGAACAGCAGTGACTTCTCGTTGATTGCGGATCTTGAGATGGCCGGCAGCAGCACAGGGGGCAGTGCAACGACCAATCAATACATCAGCATCGTGCAGACAACGCCGCTGGCGCTGACTGGTTCGAACACGCTGGCTGGGGCGGCCCGCGTGACGGTCAATGGTGTTGAGGCTGTGTTCAGCATCGCGGAAGGGACGTGGCGTTTATCGCAGCCACTCAATCCGGGCATGAACCGATTGTTCATTGCTGCGCTCGATGGCGGCGGCAACATTCTCGCGTCGGCAAATCGGGATGTCGTCTTCGAACCAACTGCCGTTTTCACGGGAGGCGTGATCGGGTCGGACGCTTCGTGGAGATCAGTGATTCGCGTCACCAACAGCGTTACGATTCCACAAGACGTTACTTTGACCATCGAACCCGGCACGGTGTTGCTTCTCTCGGGCGGCGTTAGCATCACGGCCACAGGTGCGGTGAACGTTGCCGGCACGGAACTGGATCCCGTTTTCGTATTTCCTGCGGGCACTTTGGCCTGGGGCAATTTTGGCGCGAACGGCACAAATGCATCCGCAGTGTTTCGCTACATGGAGGCGGCCGGGGGTCAACTGCGTGTGGTCAATGGCGGCACTCTGCTGATCGAAGATTCGGTGGTGCGCGACTTGCCGGAGACCGGGCGCGAGATTATCGCGGGCGTAAGCGGTGGCGACCTGACTGTCCGGCGCAGTTACATCGCACGCTTTAACGAAGTGGATGCGCGGGAGACTCCCGTACTGATCGAACAATGCTTGCTGGAACACTTCTTTGCCGACGGCGTGGACATCAAAGCGACAAACTCGCCGCTTGTGGTTCGCGAGAGTACGCTGCGTTACGGGAGCCCGACCAACTCCAATGCCGACGCGGTGGACTTTGGGCCAGGTCCGGGTACCGTGGAACGTTGTCTCATCCACGGCTTTCGGGACAAGGGCGTGTCGATTGGCGGAGCGCCTGGCACACGCGTGACCGGCTCTATCATTTACGACTGCGGCATTGGCATTTCAGCTTATTCATCGACGAACCTTGTGCTGGTGAACAACACGATCTCGGCGTGCGACAATGGGATCTTGTTTCGGAACAATCCGCAGCCCGCGGTCGGTACTGGCACTAATCTCATCGTGTGGGGCAACGCCAATAACGTCGTCCTCAGCAACACGTCTACGCTCAATCTCGCCTTCAGCGACGTGGAAGGCGGCGTGCCAACGGGCGAAGGGAACATCAGTATTGATCCGCAGTTTGTGAATGCAGCAGCGCAGGACTATCGGTTGGCGGCGGCGTCACCAGCGCGCGGTGCGGGCCTCGGCGGAAGCGATATGGGAGCTATTTTTCCGGTGGGCGGCATTCCCGCTATGCCCGCGATGCTTGCCGCGCATCCGTCTGTGCCGGGCAGGGTGCGCTTGAGTTGGCAAGACGACGCCGACAACGAAGATGTTTTCATGGTCGAACGCTCGGTCGACGGCAACACCTGGGCGAGCGCGGGCATCGCGCTGCCGAACAGCCTGGAATTCATGGACAGCGGTCTTGAGGCAGGCCGGTTGTACTTCTATCGCATCGGCGCCGTGAACACGGCTGGAAAGTCCCGGCTCTCGAACATCGCATCGGCGCGGGCCGCGGGCGCGCCCGCGTCGGAAACATTTGTCGGCGGCACGCTCCCCGAAAGCACGACGTGGAATCCGGCCATGGGCATCATCTACGTTCGCTCGAATGTCATCGTGCCGACCAACATGGTGCTCACCATCGCCGAAGGGACGATTGTGCGTGTGACGAATGGCGCATCGATACGGGCGGTGGCTGGCGGTTCGATCAACATTCTTGGCAGCGAGTCGAACAAGATCATCATCTCGCGCTGGGACACCAATGCCGTGTGGAGTGAGCTCTCGGCCAACGGCACCAACGCTTCACTCTACGTTCGTCATGCCGATATTTCCGGCGGGCAAACGACGGTTTACAACGCCGCGGTCGGGTTGCTTGAGGATTGTTACTTTCATAACTACCGAATCACCGGCACGACTCTCACGCAGCCGATCGTGCTGAGCCACTTCGCGCGGCTGATGACGATGCGGCGGTCTCACGTGCAAACCTACTACGAAACGCTTTTCCGCAACGGTGTCATTCTCGTCGAGGACTGCCTCTTCGAAGATATCACGGGCGACGCGATCGACTTCGATGCCGCACAAACCGGGACGGTTTTACGCCGCTGCACATTCCGCAATGGCACGATCGGAAATGTGGACGCTGTTGACGTGGGTCCCGCCGAACTGGGCGGGTCTCGCGACGTCATCATCGAAGACTGCTTAATGTATAATTTTCCCTTTGATAAGGGCGTGTCCGTGGGCGACGCGCCGAACCAGGCGGTCGGCACGATTGTGCGCAATTGCCTTATCTACGGCTGTCTTTCGGGCGTGATGGCCAAGGACGATTGCGTCGTCACCGTTTATAATTGCACGATCGTTGATAACTCATTCGGCTTCACGAATTACAACAAAGTGAATCCGGGTTCTTCAACGGGCGGTGGTCACACGGTGGCCTGGAATAATATCCTTTGGAATAACCGCACGACGTTATCCCTGTCCAATGCGGGCACGCTCACGGCCTGGTACAATGACCTCGGCAATACGAATTGGCCGGGCGAGGGCAACATTGATGTTGATCCTTTGTTTGTGAACGCTACGGCTCGCGACTACCGGCTCGCTCCGAATTCGCCGTGCATCAACGCCGGATCGAATGGTGTCACAATGGGGGCAACGTTTCCTCTCGGTGGCTTGCCGGCTGAACCGACGAACCTTGTTGTGGTAACGAACCATGGCTCGGAGGTTCTCCTGGCGTGGAACGACGCGAGCTGGAACGAAAGTGGATTCGTGATTGAAGCGTCGACCAACGCCAGCGATTGGGCGGTCATTGGCAGCGCCGCCCAGGATGCCAGTGATGCCCTGGTTTCAGTCGCCTCTGGTCTGCACTTCCGGGTCAAAGCGACAAATTTCATCGGTGGGTCGTTTGCGTCGAACGTCGCTACGGCGTCCGCGACGGCTGGAGATTTCGACGGCGACGGCATGCCGGACTTATGGGAAGACACTTACGGCTTCAACCGCAACGATCCTGCCGACGCCTCGCAGGATGCCGATGGCGATGGTCAAAGCAATCTCACTGAGTTTCTCTCCGGCACCGACCCGCGCGACACCGCGAGCAGATTCGGGATCACGTCAATTGTGCCGGTCGGCAATGACGGGGCGCGACTGTCGTTCACAGCCCAGGCCGGGAAAAGTTACGCGATCCAATACCGCGACTCGCTCACGACGGGCAACTGGCAGGATTTGATCGACGTGCCGGCGGAAGCCGGCGCGCGGCCCTATTCGTTCACGGATGCGCTGCCGCCGGGAACGCGCACTCGGTTTTACCGGCTGATCATCCCGTAGTGCGGGGGTTGGCGCGCGGCAAAACGTTCCAGAACAGGACGGTTTTTGCCGAATTTCTGGACGCATAAACTACATTTATTGCGGGCAAAAGCCGGAAGTTTTTAACCACGCTTCGGTTCAGGCGCTCTTCGCAAGCGCTTCACACTGTGCATGTTCCACGTTTTTAAGAACACTGGTGTGAAACGTGCTAAACAGGATTTCGATGACTTTGGAACCGATTCTTAAGATCGAAAATCTTCAGGTCGAGTACCGGAGCCGTGAAGTGGGCCAGCAGACCCGGCACGCGGTGCGCGGGCTTAACCTGTCAGTCTTCCCAGGTGAAGTCTTCGGCTTTCTCGGGCCAAACGGCGCGGGCAAAACCACGACGATGAACGTGCTGCTCGGCTTCGTGCCACCCACGTCCGGCAATGCCTTCCTTTTCGGCGTCAACGTGCGCGAGCCAATTGCGCGGCAGCGGATTGGCTACCTCCCTGAGATGACCTACTACTACAAGTTTCTGACGGCGGAAGAGATTTTGCACTTTTATGCAAAGATCTTTGGGCTTTCGCGCAAAGTCGCCAACGAACGGATTGACTCGATCCTCAAGCTTGTCGAACTGGATCACGCCCGCACGCGGCCGATCAAGACGTATTCGAAAGGAATGCAACAACGCGTGGGCCTGGCGCAGGCGCTCATCAACAATCCCGATCTGCTCATTCTCGATGAACCCACCAGTGGCCTCGACCCCATTGGCCGCATGAAGGTGCGCGAGATTATTCAACGCCTGAAGAACGACGGCAAAACGGTTTTCTTCTCTTCGCACGAACTGGGCGAGGTGGAGACCGTCTGCGATCGCGTTGGCATCCTCGGTGCCGGCCAACTCAAGGCCGAAGGGAAAGTGGCGGAGTTGGTGCAGAGCTACCAGTGCTCAACTCTCGAACAAGTGTTTCTGAAAATCCTCGACTTCAAATTGGCCGCATGAGCGCATTCACAGCCAAAACCATTATCGATTTTCGCAAGGACATCGCGCCGATTGGCTCCGGGCTTTCGGGCCACGCGAACGCCCTCTCCTCGGCTTTTAAAAATATCTCGGCCATCGGTGGTGTCGTGATTAAGGAACTGCTCCGGCGCAAGGATTTTTACGTGCTCTTTGTCCTGACGGCGTTGATCACCGTCGCGATGGGGTCGGTCAATTTCTTCAATGAAGCAAAAATTGTTCGTTATGTTAAAGAGCTGTGTCTTTTGCTCATTTGGATTTCGTCGCTGGTGATCTCTGTGACGACGGCGGCGCGGCAGATTCCGTTCGAGCGGGAGAATCGCACACTGTTTCCCTTGCTGGCGAAGCCGGTCACGCGGGCACAGGTGGTTCTCGGGAAATTCTGGGGTTGCTGGCTGGCGACCGGGCTTACGTTGGCGGTGTTCTACATTTTTTTCCTGATCCTCGGCGCGACGCGAGACGGCCAATGGCCAATAGGGCCTACGTTTCAGGCGCTAACCTTGCACTGGGCGATGCTCGGTGTCGTTATCGCGATGACAGTGCTGGGCTCACTGATTTTCGCTGCACCGTCCTCGAACAACACGATCACGTTTGTGGCCGTGGTTGGCATCCTGCTTCTTGGCCGGCATCTGAACAAAGTCGCGCTGCAACTTGATGAACCGTTGCAGACGTTGGTGTATGCGCTTTACTACATTATCCCTCATCTTGAGTTGTACGACGTGCGAGACCTCCTCGTGCACAGTTGGGGGGCTATTCCCTGGCTGATTTGGTTGGCAGCCCTGGCATACGCCATCGTTTACGCGGGGCTGTTTCTGCTCGGCGCGTGCGCGATGTTCAAGCGAAAATCAGTGAATTGATCTATGTCTCGAGGGCGCCCTCTATTCAGTGCTGCCTTTCTGCTGACGCTTGCGTTGGGCCTGGTGACATGGCTGGAGCCATGGTACCAGTCCTGGTCCGGCAGTCGCACTGGATCTGCGAACCTGCTTTCGGTGGCTTTGGGTGATAGCCGCAGGCTCTTTGCCAAGCACTTCTATGTAAAAGCAGACGCCTATTTTCATAGCGGCTATTACCCCTCTATTTTCGATCAACGGCCAGACGAGGACAAACTGCACATGGCCGCCGATGCCGGCTCGGGCAATCAGCACGAGGACCTGGCGGAGCGCGGAAAACCGCATGATTGGATTGATCGGTTCAGCCGGCATTTTTATCCATCGGTGCACAGCCATTTGGGGCAGGCAAAATGCAATGATCCCCATCACGCGCATGGACATGTGTGCGGGCCGGACTGCCACCATGGCGCCGACGAGCATGAGGACCACGCGGTCGCGGCCGCACGGGAACAGCGCGAACTGTTACCCTGGTTGAAGGTTTCCGCGGCGCTCGATCCCGACCGCGTGGAAACCTATATCACTGCCGCGTACTGGTTGCGCTCGCACCTTGGCAAAACCGCGGAAGCCGAACAGTTTATTCGCGAAGGCCTTCAACATCTTCCGGGCGAGCCCGAATTGCTATTCGAGCTTGGCCGCATTTATCGCGAGAACCACAAGGATGTTGGCCGGGCGCGGCGCATCTGGCAGGTGGCCCTGGAGCAGTTCCGCAAAAAGCGGACGACGGAGAGCCCCGAAGACATGTTGCTCTACGCGCAGATTCTGTTGCAGCTCGTGAAGATGGAGGAGGAAGCGAAAGATTACCCCAAGGCGGCCGAATACCTGAAGGATCTACTCACGATCAGTCCGAACAAGGCGTCGATTCAAAAATGGATCAACGAGCTGTCGGCTAAAGCAGCCGCCACTCGGGCAACGGCGCCGTAATCCCCTCGCGCGACGCGTGGCGTGCTTCCGCCGCACTCGGCTAGTCGTCGTCCTCGTGCTCTTCTGAATTGGAAAACACAAAGGCGGCGCGAGTGGGCGCGGGCATCGGGCTGTTTGGGCCTCGCACGGAACGCCAAATGACTTCGTTAAGGAGGATGTCATCAGCAGCATCTTCTTTGGTGAAATCCATCTGTCGCGAGAGATCGGCGCCCCAGGCTGTCTGGGGATTCCGCTCGTGGAGGTCGACGGTCACCGGCAATGCCTTGTAGGGGCGCAGGTCGGCTTTGCCATGAAAGGACTTGAACATGGGCATGGCAGTGGCGTCGAATTGCGACATCGGTTTCAAACCGAGGATGAGTTCGATCGTGCGCAGCATGCTGCTGGTTGAATACATAGTGGAATCGACCGACCCGCGTTTCACATACGGACTGACGACGTAAGCGATGGTGCGATGAGCGTCAACATGGTCAGGCCCGTTTTGCGCGTCATCCTCCACGACAAAAATCGCTGTTTGCGGCCAGAATTTTGAACGCGTGATCGCTTCGATCACCATGCCGAACGCCAGATCGTTGTCACCCACGCACGCGGTGGGCGTCAGTTTGTTCGTCGTCGTGCCGGACGTGTGGTCATTCGGCAAGCGGAGCATTTGCAGCCGGGGCATTTCGCCCTCGCGCTCGAAGCGTTGCAGTTCCGAGATGAACCGTTTGGCGCGAAACACATCGGGATAATCCATGTCGAAGCCGTGAAACCACGGATCGAAATGGCCCACCAACGCCCTGACGCGGGTCGTGCATGGATCGTTGGTGGTCTTGCCGTTGCTCACGAACTCGCCGTAGCTGCGATACGTCACGCCGGCTTCACGGGCCCGGTCCCACAAGTAACCGCCGGCAGGGGTCGCGATGGGGAAGTTGCCTTCAGCGGGATACGGGTACTTTTTATGTTTGTTGTGACCATAGGAAAGGGGCCAGGTTTTTTCGACGAAATCCGTCGCATACGCGCCCATGGTCCACTCGTGGCCGTCGGCGCTCACCTCGCTTTCGACGTAAAAATTATCAAGAAGAACGAACTCACGCGCGAGCTTGTGATGGTTCGGAGTGATCTTTTCCGGGAACAAACAGAGTGTAGGATCGCCGTTGCCTTCGGGCATATCGCCCAGCACCTGATCGTAAGTGCGATTTTCCTTAATGATATAGAAGCAGTATTTGATTGGCGTTGAATCTCCGGCGCGCAATGGAATGGGATTGTCTGGAGCGCGATTCGTGACAGTGGAGAGCGGCGTGGGCATGCATCGATAGGCCGTGGCCGTCCATCGTTTCAGTTGTGCTTCGAGGCGGTCGCGAGACGGCAATGGAATGACGCTGAGGGTGCCGCGGAAGAGGCCACCGATGTA
>Ga0111538_10000999_pt1 | contig 39225 bp, 33 predicted proteins | sample SoiMethybrSBSTD1_FD_79669 | JGI IMG/M metagenome (GOLD analysis project Ga0111538, IMG submission 79669) | Bulk soil microbial communities from a Populus tree surrounding site in Tennessee, USA - Soil MetaG P. TD hybrid SBSTD1 (version 2)... | ecosystem: Environmental > Terrestrial > Soil >...
GCGTCGAGGCATCCAGTCGGCGGTTGTCGCGAAGGCCCTTGAAGGCGCCATCGGTCGTGCGGACCTGGCCATCGCGACCACCGAGCCGGGCAGTATCTCGCAGCGGACGTTCGAGCGTTTCGGTTTTCAGGTGCTCTATACCCGTGCGATCCTCTTGCGGACGTAACGGACCAAACAATGCCCAATGCTCAATGCCCAATGCTCCATGCTCAACGAGCATTGGTCGTTACGCTGCTGTTGCTCCTGCCTGTCCCGCAGGCGAGCACGCAGTCCACGGCCGGCCCGGTCACCACGCCGCAGCAGCAGTTCAGCGCGTCGATCGGCGACGACTACTTCCTGGCCACCTACACGCAGCTCGAGGAGTACTGGAAAAAGCTCGACCGTGAGTCGGACCGCATGCAGCTCGTGGACATCGGGCGGACCGAGGAAGGCCGCGTCCAGTGGATGGCCGTCATCTCGGCGCCGGAGAATCTTGCGAAGCTCGATCGCTACAAGGACATCTCCCGTCGTCTCTCGCTGGCTGAAGGCCTGACTGACGATCAGGCGCGCGCTCTTGCCTCGGAGGGCAAGGCCGTCGTGTGGATTGATGGCGGGCTCCACGCGAACGAAGTCCTCGGTGCGCAGCAGTTGATTGAAACGGTCTATCAGCTGGTCAGCCGTTCAGACGTCGAGACGCTGCGATTCCTGCGCGACGTGGTCGTCCTCGCCGTGCACGCCAACCCAGACGGTCACGAGCTCGTCGCGAACTGGTACATGCGCGAGCGCGAGCCGCTGGTGCGAACGCTTTCGAGCGTGCCACGCGCCTACCAGAAGTACATCGGGCACGACAACAACCGCGACTTCTACATGTCCACCCAGGCCGAGACGATCAACATGAACCGCATCCTCTACAAGGAGTGGTTCCCGCAGATCGTCTACGACCATCATCAAGCGGGACCGCCAGGCACGGTGATGTTTGCGCCGCCGTTCCGCGATCCGTTCAACTACCTCTTCGACCCGCTGATTCCGTCCAGCATCGACCTGGTCGGCGCGGCGATGCACGCCCGCTTCGCCCTCGAAGGCAAGCCTGGCGTGACGATGAGACGCGGATCGACGTACTCGACCTGGTGGAATGGCGGGCTGAGGACGACGGCGTATTTTCACAATCAGATTGGGCTGCTCACCGAAAGCATCGGTGGCCCGACGCCGATCGAGATTCCATTTGTGCCAGACAAGCAGTTGCCAAGCGCGGATTTACCGTATCCGATCGCACCGCAGCGCTGGCACTTCCGCCAGTCGATTGAGTACTCGGTGACCGCGAATCGCGCGGTGATTGATGCCGCGTCGCGGTATCGCGAGACGCTGCTCTTCAATATCTACGCGATGGGGCGGAACGCCATTCAGCGCGGTAACCAGGACACATGGACATTCTCGCCGCGTCGTCTCGCCAGTGTTAGACCACCAAGCGCGGCGACGCGAGGTAGCCTCCCGTCGCGTGCGTACGAGCAGCTCAAAACGCCTCAGTCGCGCGATCCGCGCGGATACATCCTGTCCGCCGATCAACCGGATTTCCTGACCGCCACCAAGTTCGTTGACGCGCTGCTCAGGACCGGCGTGGCCGTGCATCGCGCCACCGCTGCGTTCGCGGTGAACGGCCGCACGTATCCCGCCGGCTCGTTCGTGGTGAAGACTGCGCAGGCATTCCGGCCCCATGTGCTCGATATGTTCGAGCCGCAGGATCATCCCGATGACATCCCGTATCCGGGTGGCACGCCGACGCCGCCCTACGACAGCGCCGGCTGGACGCTCGCGTTTCAGATGGGCGTGAAGTTCGATCGCGTGCTCGACGGCTTCGATGGGCCCTTCGAGCGCGTCACGGCCGTATCGCATCCGGTAGGACGCGTCGCCGGTGTCGAGCAGCCGGCGGGTTATCTGGTCAGCCATCATCAGAACGACGCCTTCGTCGCCGTCAATCGGCTGATGAAAGCGGGCGAGATCGTGTACTGGCCGGCCGATCGCCGTATTGGCGGTGCGGCCGATGGACTCGGTGCGATGTATATCCCGCGACGTGCGGGAACACCGGCGCTGCTTCAGAAAGCGGCGGGGGATCTTGGGCTCACGTTCACGGGCGTTGCAGCGCCGCCGCAGGGCCGGGCACTCCAGTTGCGGCCTGTTCGCATCGGCTTGTGGGATCGGTACGGCGGGTCGAGCCCGAGTGGGTGGATGCGCTGGCTCTTCGAGCGCTTCGAGTTCCCCTTCGAGGTCGTCTACGCGCAGACGCTCGATGCCGGCAATCTCGCGAGCCGCTTCGATGTGATCATCCTGGCCAGCGACGCGTCGCTGTTGCGCGGAATCGATGACGCCCCGCCGCCGGGCCGGCTGCCGACCGAGTATCGCAGCACGACGGGCACGATATCGCGGGCGCGCACACTACCGCCGCTGAAGCAATTCGTCGAAGACGGCGGCACGCTCATCGCGATTGGCGACGCCGCGTTGGTGGGTTCAGCGCTCGACCTGCCGATCAGGAACCACCTCACCGCGATTGAGAGTGATGGCACGGAGCGACCGTTGACACGCGAAGTGTTCTACGTGCCGGGATCGGTGTTGCGGATGCACGTGGACAACACCACGCCGCTCGGATACGGGTTCGAGCCAGAGGTGGACGTCTTCTTCGACCAGAGTCCGGTCTTCCATCTTGAAGGCGAACAGGCGCGGCGGGTGGCGTGGTTTATGGGCCAGGCGCCGCTGCGCAGTGGATGGGCGCTCGGGCAATCATTTCTCGACGGCGGCGTGACGGCTGTCGATGCGCAGCTCGGACGCGGACGCGTGCTGCTGTTCGGGCCGGAGGTCACGTTCCGCGCCCAGTCGCACGGGACGTTCAAGTTCCTGTTCAACGCGATCTACTACGGCAAGGCTGTCGCGTCATCGAGGATGCCATGATCTCCAGACGACAACTGTTCGTGAGTGCGATTGCGGCATCCCTGGCAGACGCCGCGATGGCCCAGTCCAAATCGCCCAAGAAGATGACACTGTCCATTCACCAGAACACGTCGCGCGCCGCCGGCTACCGCAAGTCACTGGAAGGCTGGGCCAAGGCCGGCATCAAGTTCGTCGAGATCACCGACGTGCTGCTCGACGAGTTCTTGAAGAGCGACACCATCGCCGCGGCGAAGCGCGTCGTCACCGACCTTGGTCTCACGCCCGTCTCTTCGGCCGCCGTGCTCCCCGACATCTGGATCACGGGGGACGCGCGAGTCGCATCGCTGGACACGTGGAAGCGGCGCTGCGAACAGTTCGCGACGATCGGTCTCGAGAAGATCTATTGCCCGTCGATTACCAACCGCCGAGTCACGGCGGAGGACTTCACGGCGACGCCCGGCTGCATCCGCGAGGTGGGTGACATCGCCAAGCAGTTCAATCTCACAGCGATGATCGAGTTCGCGCGTACGTCCACGCATCTGTCGACGCTGCGCTCATCGCTCACCGTCATTCGCGAGGCCGCGCACACGAACGTGCGCCCGATGCTCGACTTCTTCCATTTCTGGTCAGGGATGAGCAAGTTCGAGGATCTCGACATGATCCGTCCGGGCGAGATCGCGCACGTTCACTTCCAGGACATCCTCGATACGCCGCGCGAGCTGATCGACAACAACGGCCGCGTCATTCCTGGCGACGGCAACGCTCCGGTGGTGGCGATCCTGAGAAAGCTCGCTGAGAAGCAGTACTCGGGGCCGCTCTCGGTGGAGCTGTTCCTGATGGATCTGCAGCAGGGCGACCCCTACGAGGTCGCCAGCCGGATCAAACAGAAGTGCGAAGCGGTGATGCGGAAGGCGGGCGTGCTGTAGGGCGACACATGCGTCGCCCTACTTCGGTGGGTCCGCGATCGTGATGACAAGGCCTGAGATGTCTTCGCCGCCGACCGGAACACCCTTCGAAACGTCTTGGGTGCCGAGACGCGCAGAGCCGAGCGTATAGCCGGGCGGCAGGCCACCCAGTTCGATTCTGTGACGTGCGGGCTGCACTTGTGCTCTGAACGTGCCGTCCGCGCTGGTCGTCGCCGTCACGTAGCTCCGCTCAGTCGAAAACCCGACCAGCACCCGGCGCACGACGCGAGGTGGCGCGACGATGCGGCCTGACACCGTGCGCAATGTCGGCCGCACGAGATCGACGCGGACGTCGGTCTCGCCCACCTGTAACGGACGCGACGGCATCCCCGGCGGCGTGGGGAACAGGCTCAGTAGGTACGAGCCTTTCGGAAGATGGCCGAAGGTGAATGAGCCATCCGTGCCGACCGGCGTCTCCAGCAGCTCGCCGAGCACGACGCCTGAGAGGATCGCCTTCTCCTGCGATGCGGCCGCCGGCGGCGTCGTGACTCGGCCGCTGACTCGGCCGCCTGGCGGCATCAGTATTGTGAAGTTAATGCTGTCGACGACCGGTGCGTCGCCGCTGACCGTGATCACTGTTCCGCCATCCGGGTTGGTCGTGCCCGGATAGAACGTCGGGTACCCGAAGACGCTGGCGATGACGAAGTAGCGGCCCGGTGCGAGGTTGGCGAGCCGATAGCGCCCCTGCGCATCGGTGAGCGCCGTGCTCGCCGGTGCGGTGGCCGCGTAGTAGTTCTGGCCGTCGGACGGACGAATGTTCGGTGGCGGAGCGGGGAGCGCGGAGATGCGGATCGCCGCAGCCGGCATGCCCTCGCGCGTCTGCAGTTGACCCGTGACCACGCCCGGGCGCGCTGCCGTTGCTTGCAGCAACAGCAGCAGCGCCAGGACCAGGTTCATCATTTAGTTGGCCAAAGGATCGGGGCGGAGCTGGAATTTCACGACCTTGCCCCTCGTGCCCTTCCCGCCTTCGATGTGCCACACGAAGTGCGTGCCGTAGTTCGCGTAGAGCGCGCGCCCCTTCCACCCGCCATTGGGATTGTCGATGCGGCCGTCCATACCGCGCGAATAGAACCCCATCGGATACGGCACGCGCAGTGTCGTCCACTGTTTCGTCTGCGGATCGAGTACGAGCAGCGAGTCGGAGTTCGAGCCGTTGGCGATCGGCTTGTTCGCCCCGAGTCCTAGGACGTTGTGTTGATCCACCCAGTTGTAATAGTGGAAGTCGGCCGGAATGTTCGTGCCTTTCAGCTTCGGTCCGGTCGTCTGATAGAGCGTCCAGCCCTCCGTGCACTCGCTGCCGTCGACCTTGCGCGGTCCAGTGATCGCCTTGCACTTGCGGCGATCGAAGCTGGCGAGATGGCTGCTCGCGGCGAGCGCCGTCCAGACGACGCCGTTGGTGTCGACGTCAACGCCACGCGGATCGAAGCCCGGCTCGGGAACTTTGTAGATCTCGGTGATGCACGACTGCGGCGGGTTCTTGCCGCGATCCATCCGAACGAGATAGCCAGGATAACGCTCCGAGACGCCCCACACCGAGTCGTCCACCGGGCTGGGGACCACCCCGTAGAGGCTGAAACTCACGAGCGTGTCGAGCTTGGGATCGGGCCCGCCCGCCTGTGCGCGTCCACCCGCACCGCCCGGCCTGCCTCCGCCGCCACTAGCGCCAGTCGTGTCGCCCGCGTAGAGCAATGAATCACCGCGTCCGGTGATCTGGTTCCATGGCGGAGCCGTGATCTTGCCGTCGCCGTTGGTGTCCACAACCTGTCCGCACCAGCCGACGGCCTTCTGCTCGTCCTTCGTCTCGTCGTACACCTTGGTGTCGATCCAGCCAACGATCGGACCGCTCAGCTCATTGAAGTACACGGTTTCGTTGGCATCGTTGTCGAACTGCAGGTGGTGCGTCGCGTAGCAGGTGTCGATGAGCACGAATTGCTTCGTCCTCGGATCGAAGTAGGACGCCTGGCGGCCGCTGTTGCGGAGCGGGAACCATGCCGCGTACTTGTTCGAGGGGTCGGCGCACCAGCTTGGATCGGCGTTCGGACGAATCTTCGACGTCATCCACACACGGCCCTTGCTGTCCAGCATCGGGTTGTGTGGATCGGCCGGGTTGTACGGCGGGTTCGCCCACAGATGCGTGTCACCCCACCACAGCGACGGACGATTCGGCTTCGGGAAACGCGACGGCACGTCGGCGCGTGGCGCACGCGTCGGGATCTCGATCTCGTCGGCCGAGTTCGTGCGGGGATCGAGCACGACGAGCGACCCGTGCCCGGCTGAGACAGCGTAGATCGCTCCGTTCGGATTCACCGTCGGCCGATTCTTGTCAGTGGATGACAGGTCGTGCATGAACGAGTGATCGTCGCCGACGTCCCACAGCGTGAGCACGAGGTTCCGTTCGATGCCTGTCGGCCGCGACGGTGCGGGCGGCACTTCACCCTTGGCGATGCGCTCCGTCCAATCCGCGTACACCTTCAGCGATCGCGTCTGACCCTGGCTGCCAAGCACGCCGTACATCGACGTGCCGCGAACGCCCGTGCCGAGCCTCCACTCCCACGCTTCTGCATGCGTCTTGAGTTCGGGCTTTGCCTTCAGCACGTGATCGACGCTGCGCGTCAGCTTGTTGCCCAACTGGTGACAGAAGTTGCAGTCAGACTTGAGTGAGTTGATCCAATGGTTCTGCGACAGCATGCCGGTGCCGAGGCCGTTGCCCTGTGGGCCGGTGCCGGGGAATTCAGAGGCCGGCGGTGGCTCCAGCATCGAGAGCCAGTAGTTACCGGGATAGACCTGCGCCGCTTCCTGTGGCGTCTTCGCCGGAATCACGCGCAGTGTGACTTGCGTCGGGCCCGGCTTGAGCGGCTGCGGCTTCGAATCGACGAGGCCGTACCCACGGACCCAAACTTGATAGGTCGCGTTCGGTAGTTCGGGAAGCAGGAATCGGCCCTGGTCGTTGGTAACAACGATCTTGATGAAGTTCGTCGGGAGTTCCTTGGTCTCGGCGATGACCCACACGCCTGCCTCTGGCCCTGACGCTCCCTGGACGACGCCGGTAATGATGCCGGTCGCTGTCTGCGCCTGTCCGTGCACGCCAACCGAGACCACGGCCGCGGCGAACGCTGCGAGCGCGATCCCCATGAGACTTCGTCGTGTATTCATGACCCGCGATCGTAGGCGAAACATTTGAGGCAAGTCCAGCCGATTGACGGCAATTTGATCCTCGGGATGACAGGAAAAAGACGGTCACGGTGCTCCGCGTGGAATCGTCACGGTGAGACGTGGCGTCTGTGCCATGCTGATTTCGTGAGCGACGAGAAGCTCGACCTGGTCACGAATCGGCTCAAGCGGGCGTCGCGGCTCACGATACTCACAGGAGCCGGCGTCTCTGCGGCGAGCGGGGTGCCGACCTTTCGGGGGAGCGGCGGATTGTGGCGGCAGTTCCGCGCCGAGGACCTCGCGACACCCGAGGCGTTCAGCCGGGATCCCGTCCTCGTCTGGGAGTGGTACGCGTGGCGTCGCGAGCTGATTGCGGCATGCAAGCCCAATCCCGCGCACGACGTCATCGCCCGATGGTCCAAGACGTTTGAGCGGTGCACAGTGATCACGCAGAACGTGGACGACCTCCATGTGCAGGCCGGCACCGCGAACCTCCTGCGCCTGCACGGTTCTCTCTGGGAGCTTTCATGTTGGCGTATATGCGGCGTTCCGCCGTGGCGTGACGAGTCGGTTCCGTTGCAAAAGCTGCCGCCGGCATGTCGCGCGTGCGGCGGGCTGGCGCGCCCAGGGGTCGTCTGGTTCGGGGAATCGCTGCCTCGTCGGGAGCTCGATGCGGCTGCGGCGGTGTGCGACTGCGACGTCTTCCTGACCGTCGGCACTTCCGCAGTTGTCTATCCAGCGGCTGGCCTCGTTCACGAGGCAAGACACCGGCGTGCGTTCACGGCCGAGCTCAATCTCGAAACGACGCCCGCCTCCGACGCGGTGGATGTGGCCATCCAGGGCCCGGCCGACGTGTTGCTCGCGAATATCGCCAGGCGCCTTACACCATAGACGCCTCTTGCGACAAGTATCTCAATGTTTGAGATACTTGTGGTTTGAGAATTCTATGGCCAAATCCCCTCCTGCCCGCGACGAACTGCTGAAGGCGCTGGACGAGACTCTGAGGAAAGTCAGCGCGCAATCCGTGCTGCTGAACGACACCGTGGCAAAGCTGGTCGGCGCGAACCCGACCGACCTCGAGTGTCTGGACCTGCTCGGCCTCGGCGGTCCGACGACGGCAGGGAAACTGGCGGCCCATACCGGTCTCACCACCGGGGCAACCACCGCCGTCATCGACAGGCTCGAACGGGCGGGCTTCGCTCGACGTCTCCGAAGTACGGAGGATCGGCGCAGTGTCCTCGTCGAGGCGCTCCCTGAACGGCTGCGGCAGATCGAGGCCTTTTATCAGCCTCTCGCGGTCGCCGTTGCCCGATTGAACGAGGAATACGGCGATCGTCAGTTGGCGGTGATCGTCGATTACCTCTCGCGCGCTGTCACATTAGCGGCCGAGCACGTCGTCTACTTACAGACACAGCCGCCGCTGGAGTCGGCGGCGCCGGTTCGCCGGCCGCGACGACGGCGCGGAGCTGCCGCACGCCCGGCCGCGCGGGAAACTCAGGACCTGCGGGAATGACCCGCCTTACTGCGCCGGGGCCGTTTGTGCGGGTCACGGCGTCTCAACACTCTGCACACGCGAGTTCACAGAGGACTGAACCAGCAATGCCGAATAGACGAGGGATGTTTTCGCGGGCCGGGGGAATGCTGTGCTTTCTCGCGATCACGAGCGCGGTGGCTTACGCACAGACGCCAGCGGCTGTGCCCCCCGGGCCATTAACGCTCGAACAGGTGCTGGCGCTTGCCGAGCCGAAAAGCGAAACGGTCGCGATCGCACAGGCAGGCATCAGGCGCGCCGAAGGTGAGCAGGTTCGCGCCCGTAGCAGTGATTTGCCGCAGCTCTCTCTGTCGGCCAGCTACGACCGCGCGCTCGCGTCCGAGTTCGAGGGCGTCTTCGATGTCTCGGGCCCGACGTGTTCGCCGTTTGCGCTCAACCCGACCGCTCCCATCGAAGCGCGCCTCGCCGAAATCGAAAGGGCCATCGACTGCGGAGCGGTTGGTGGCGGTGGCTTCTTCGGCGGCGGTTCGTCAGGCTCGAACGACAATCTGAACGATCTGCCGTTCGGCCGCAAGAACACGTTTCGCGTTCTTCTGAACTTCTCGCAAAACCTGTATTCAGGTGGCCGTAATGGCGCGCAGAAGGAAGTGGCTGCGCTGGGCCACGAGTCCGCGGGTCATGCACTGACGACGGCCCGTGGGCAGCTGTTGTACGAGGTCGCACAGGCGTACTACGACGCGTTGCTGAGCGATCGGCTGGTCACCATAGCCGCGGCGACTCTTGAACAGGCCGGCGCGACGCTCAAGCAGACTCAGGTCGGTTTCGAGGCGGGCACGCAGCCCGAGTTCGAAGTGCTTCGCGCCCGTGTGACGCGTGACAACCAGTCGCCAGTGCTCATTCGCCAACGCGCAAATCGAGCCGTCGCGTTCCTGCGTCTGAAGCAACTGCTTGAATTGCCCGCCGACTATCCATTGGAGCTGGCCGACGCGCTATCCGACGAATCGCTCCCCCCAGCGCCTGCATTCGCCGAGCGGGTCGTTTCGGTCGAAAAGACGCTGCGCGACGCGGAGGCCGCCAACGCCGTACTCGAAGCCAACGTGACGTTGCCTGACCGCACCGCGGTCGTGGAAGCGGCGACGACGGTCCGTCTTCGCGAGGCGGCGCTGAAGCTGGTCGAAGCGCAGAAGAAGCCGAGCGCCTCGCTGAACTCCAGCTATGGTCGCATTGCGTATCCCGACAACGGGCTGCCGACATTCAATCGGGCCAATTGGACGGTCGGGGCCAGCATGACGGTGCCCATTCTCACCGGCGGCCGTCAGCGCGGTGATGAAGCGGTCGCCCTCGCCGAGCTGGAACAGGCCAGGTCGCAGCGGAAGCAGGTCGAGGAGCTGGCGGCGCTCGATACCCGATCGTCGTGGGCAGAACTGATTGCGGCTCGCGTGGCGTGGGAAGCGACCGCCGGGACGATTCAGCAAGCACAGCGCGCATACCAGATCGCCAACGTGCGCTTCACCAATGGCGTGTCCACTCAGCTCGAACTGTCGGATGCGCGGTTATCGCTACAACAGGCCGAAGCGAATCGGACTGTGGCCGCGCGGGACCTGCAGGTCGCGCGCGCCCGCGTCGCGCTGTTGCCGAACCTTCCGGTCTCGGTACCGTCCGGGTTCAGCGTGTCGCCGCCGCGCGTGCCGCAGCCGCAGTCTCCCACGGTGCCCGCACCATCACAGCCGCAGGCTGGCGGTCAGATTCGAAACGCGTCCACGCAGGGAGCGCAGCCACAGGTAGGGTTCCAATGAGGATGACGGCACCACTGGCTTTTGCATGTTGCATTTTGCCTTTCGCATTGCTCTCGACAGGTTGCAGAGCCGACGCTGAGAAGAGCGCAGCACCGGCTCCGGAAGTCGTGCAGATTGGATCCGAGAACGTCGTGCCGGTTGCGAAGGGCACAGTCGTCGTGGGACCGATCATCTCGGGCGAGCTGAAAGCGGAAAAGGAAGCGACCATCCGCGCGGAAGTCGGCGGCTCCATGGTGGAAGTCACCGTGCTCGAAGCGCAGCCGGTTCAGAAAGGCGCGGTCCTCGGACGCATCGAGACCCGCACGCTCGAGGACGCCAAGCAGTCGGCGAGTTCGGCGGTGCGGTCGGCGGAGAACCAACTCAGTGTGGCGCGCCGCGAGGCGGAGCGGACCGAGAAGCTGGTCAGTGCGGGCGCACTCGCGGCCCGCGACCTCGACGTCGTCAACAACAGCGTGAGCGCCGCCGAGGCGCAGGTCGCCGATGCGAAGTCCCGGCTCGCCAGCGCGGACCGTGCCCTCGGCGATACGGTGATCCGCGCGCCGTTCCAGGGCATCGTGTCGAAACGCAGCGTCAACGCCGGCGACGTCGTCAGCAACGGCACCGAGCTCTTCACGATCATCGACCCCTCGTCCATGAAGCTCGAGGCGTCGGTGCCGTCCGATGATTTGCGTGCACTGCGCGCCGGTGCCGTCGTCGAATTCACCGTACGCGGGTATGACACGGCATTCCACGGCCGCATCGAGCGCATCGCGCCGCAGGCGGATGCGGCGACGCGGCAAGTCCCGATTTACGTGGCGATTCCCAACGTCGGCGGCCGCCTCGTGGCTGGGCTCTTCGCTGAGGGCCGCGTGGTCACTCAGTCGGCCAGCGGCATGGTGGTGCCGAGCAACGCGGTCAATACGATCGATCCTTCGAAGCCGTGGGTGTTGCGTGTCACGGACGGCAAAACCGAGCGCGTCAACGTCACCCTCGGCCTGCGCGATCCGCGTTCGGAGATCGTGAATGTTGCGGCGGGGTTGAACGAAGGTGATGTGCTGCTGCGCGGCGCGTCACAGGGCATCACGCCTGGTACACCGGTGAAAGTAAGTACGACGAAGTAGGCGTCCCATGTTTATTTCCGATACTGCCATCAAACGTCCCGTCCTGACCGTCGTCGCCATGATGATGCTCGTGGTGTTCGGCGTCGTCGCGCTGTTTCAGCTCGACACCGATGAATATCCCGAGATCGACGCGCCGGTCGTGGTTGTGGCGATTCCGTATCCAGGCGCTTCGCCCGATGTCGTCGAGCGTGAAGTGATCGATCCGGTTGAGGAAGCGATCTCCGGGATCAGCGGGATCGATCGCATGCGGTCGAACTCGCTCGACAGCTTCGCCAACATCATCGTCGAGTTCGATTTCTCCAAGGACCCGCGGGTCGCGACGCAGGAGGTTCGCGACAAGATTTCTGAAATCCGCAACGACCTGCCGAACGAGATGGAGGAGCCAATCCTCACGCAGTTCGATCCGGCGGATCGGCCGATCCTCTCGCTGGCGCTGACGTCGCCTGGGCTGTCTGGCGCCGAGCTGACTCGAATCGTGGATCCGGGTATCACGCGTAAGCTTCGCGGTATCACCGGCGTGGCATCTGTGAATCTCTCCGGTGCCATCGAACGCGAGCTGGTCGTCGAAATTCGCCCGCGCGATCTTCAGGCCGCAGGCGTCAGCGTCGGCCAACTCGTGTTGGCGCTGCAGTCGCAGAACCTGGCCTCGCCAGTCGGACGGCTCGAAGGGCAGGTGGACGAGCGGACCATCCGGCTGAAGGGCCGACTCGAGTCGCCTGCCGACTTCAAGCAACTCGTCGTCTCGCAGTCTCAGGGCCGAGTCGTGAGGCTCGGCGATCTGGCTGACGTGCGTGACGCCACTGAGGAGGCGCGATCGTCTGCGACCTTCAACGACGAAGAAGCAGTCGGCCTCAACATTCTGAAATCCACCGGCTTCAGTACGACCGCCGTCGCCGACGAGATCCGGCGTCAGATCGTCGAGATCCAGCGCACGCTGCCGGCAGGAGTCACCCTGCGCATCGTCCAGGACGCTGGTGTTCGGGTTGAGAACTCCGTGCTCGGGGTCGAAGAGGCGTTGATCGAAGGCGCAGCGCTCACCGTCGCGGTTGTGTTCCTGTTCCTGAACTCGTGGCGCTCGACGGTCATCACCGGCCTCGCACTCCCGGTCTCAGTACTGGCCTCGTTCGTCGCGGTCTGGGCGTTTGGCTTCACGCTGAACACCATGTCACTGCTCGGCCTGTCGCTCGCCATCGGCATCCTCATCGACGATGCGATTGTGGTGCGCGAGAACATCGTGCGACACGTCGAGATGGGGAAGGGTCACTTGCGCGCGGCGTTTGAAGGCACCGACGAGATCGGCCTCGCCGTCACCGCGACGACGCTGTCGATCGTTGTGGTGTTCGTGCCGATCGCGTTTCTGGGCGGCATCGCCGGGCAATGGTTCAAGCCGTTCGGCCTGACGATCGTCTCGTCGGTGCTGGTGTCGCTGTTCGTCTCGTTCTCGCTCGACCCGATGCTTTCGGCCTACTGGCCCGATCCGCACCGGCGGCTCGAAGAGCGTCCGTTCTTCTCGCGGCTGCTGGGCCGATTCAATCTCTGGTTCGATCGCCGTGCCGAAGGCTACAAGCGTGTGATTGCGTGGGCGCTCGACCATCGTGTCGCGATGGTCAGTCTGGCGATCCTGACGTTCGTTGCCGCGTTGGCGCTGCCGGCGTTGGGAGTCGTCGGTGCGGGCTTCGTGCCCGAGATGGACAACTCGGAGTTCCAGATCGATCTCGAGACGCCTGCCGGCTCGAACCTCGCCTACACGCGCGTGAAGGCCCAGGAGGTCGCACGCATCGTTCGCCAGCGTTCTGAAGTGGTGTACACCTATGCGACCGTTGGCGGTCAAGGTGACGCCGTTGACGAAGGCATCGTCTTCGTCAAGCTGCTTCCCAAGACCGAGCGCGAACGCAGTCAGCAGCTCGTCGTCGCCGACCTTCGCTCGGCGCTGAACACGCTGAGTGGCGTGAGCGTGTCGCTCAGCACGGGTTTCAACCCAGGCGAAAAGCAGATCCAGCTACAGGTCTACGGTACCGACGCGAAAGAGCTCACACGCCTGGCGCAGGCGGTTGCGCACGAACTCAGTCAGGTTCCCGGCGCGGTCGACATTTCGCTCTCGACGAAAGGCCAGAAGCCGGAGCTGGACGTGCAGCTCGATCGCGGTCTGGCGGGTTCGCTCGGTGTCACGGTCGGACAGGTCGCGCAGGCACTCCGTCCCGCGTTTGCGGGCATCGACGTGGGCGACTGGATCGATCCGTCCGGGGAGACGCGCGACGTGACGATCCGGCTCGCGCCTGAATCGCGGACCGCCGTTAGTGATCTCGAATCGCTGCCGCTGCCACTCGGAGGACCGAACAATCCCGGGGCCAGCGTTCCCCTCGGCCAGGTGGCGAGGATTACCCAGGCGATCGGGCCGGCGCGTATCGATCATCTCGGTCGCGATCGGGTGATCACGGTTGAAGCGAATACCCAGAACCGGCCGCTGTCGGAGGTCGTCGGCGACCTCACAGCGCGCGTCGCGCAGTCGGTACCCTTTCCACCGGGCTACGGCATGAGCCAGGGCGGCGAAACGAGGGATCAGGTCAAGATTTTCACGCAGATGTTCATCGCCATCGGCGTGGCGATCATGCTGATGTACTTCGTCCTCGTTGTGCAGTTCGGATCGTTCCTCGAACCGCTGTCGATCATGTTGTCGCTGCCGCTGTCGCTCATCGGGGTCATGCTGGCGCTGGTGCTCACCGGCGAGTCGCTCAACATCATGAGCATGATCGGGATCATTCTGCTGGTTGGCATCGTCGCCAAGAACGCGATCCTGCTGATCGACTTCGCCAAGTGGTCGGAGGAAAAGGGCATGGAGCGGCGAGAGGCGCTCATTCAGGCCGGCCGTGTCCGGCTGCGGCCGATCCTGATGACGACGTTTGCGCTGGTGGCAGGCATGGTGCCGGTGGCGATGGGCGGCGGCGAAGGCGGCGACTTCCGCGCCCCGCTCGGCATCGCGGTGATTGGCGGCGTCATCACCTCGACGCTGTTGACGTTGCTGGTGATTCCGACCGTGTACGAGATTCTCGCGGATTCGCGCGACTGGCTGGGCGTGAAGCTGTTCGGGCCGAAAAAGGAGAAGCCCGAGCAGGTCCACGTGCCTGCCCGCAGACCGGCGACGGAGCCATAATGCCGTGATGCACAACCCGTTTGTCCCTGAGTCTCTCGAGGGGTGGAGCGTCCTCCACCTGATGTACCGCGTCAGATGGGATCGCCTGCGGTCCACGCCGTCTGGTGACATCCAGAGAATGGCCGAGGACGCCAATCGTGCGTTGGCCGTTCCCGATGCGGGCGCGACGGCGGCCGTGCAGATGCTGGGACACAAGGGCGACCTGATGTTCATCTGCTTCCGCCGGGGCTTCGAGGCCCTGGCGCAGGCGCAACTCGCGTTGTCGCGCACCGAGCTCCATGACTACCTCGAAGCCACGACGTCGTACGTGTCGATCGTCGAGCTCGGCATGTACGAGATGACTGCGAAGATTCACGAGCAGCTCGGCGCGAAGCACAAGCCGGGTAGCGAGGAATTCGATCGTGCGTTCGATGCCGAGATGGAGACGCAGCGCCAGCGCGTCATGGCCCGCCTGTTTCTCGAGATACCGAAATGGCGCTACGTCTGCTTCTACCCGATGAACAAGCGGCGCGGCGAGACGCAGAACTGGTACTCGGAAACCTTCGAGCGCCGCGCGTCGATGATGCGCGAGCACGGGATGATCGGACGGCACTATTCGGGCAAAGTCACGCAGGTCATCTCCGGCTCGATCGGCTACGACGATTGGGAGTGGGGCGTCGATCTGTTCGCGCAGGATCCGCTGGTCTTCAAGAAGTTGATTTACGAAATGCGCTTCGACGAGGCGAGCGCGAAGTTTGCCGAGTTCGGGCCGTTCTATACGGGGCTGCAGTTCAACCCGTCGCAGCTCTCGTCATTTCTTGCCGGCACGGTTCCGACCCTCGACGAAGGCCAAATAATTAGCTGACGCCGACTCATCACTAGCCGAGGCGGATGGCTATTGTGGGTAGACTCATCCTTAACATCGGTATCGAAAAAACGCAGAAAACTGTAACTATCGGGCTTATTTCAAGACATTTCCCACCACGGCACAGCTGCTAAATCGTGCCGGCTCAAGCAGAAGCAGGAACACTGTGATCTCAGCCGCTAGGGCCCAGGAATTGCTGTGGCTCTCTAAGCACTGTTGGAGATCACATGAACCCGCAGGAGACGTTCGTTACTCGCCTTCGCCGGCAGCGTTTGCGCGCCCGCGTTTCAATCGAGCAGATTGCCGATTCGCTTCGTATCAAGCCCGAGATCATCGCGGCCTTCGAAGCGAACGACCTCTCGGAGTGGCCGAAGGGCCTGTACTCGCGCGCGTGGATTCGCACCTATGCGTTGGCCGTTGACCTGGACCCCGTGGACACGGTGGATGAATTCTGCCGCTTGTTTCCGCAGGGCGACCGGCGTACCGGCGGCACCATCCAGGAAATAGCCGCCATCGTCGCGTCGCCGTCGGAGTACCGCGACGAGTTCGGACACCCCGAGGGCCGTCGGGCGAGCGACCAGATCGTCGCCGCTCAGAAGGCGGCCTGGCACGCGTTCCTCACACAGCCAAGCCGTGCGCTGTGGACGCGTCTGACGCGAGTCGCGCCCGATTTCCGCGAGCGCCGCGCGCCGCGTACGCCCTAACTCACGCTGTCGGGATCGGGGATCCGGGATCGGGGATGGGATGTTCTTGATCCCCAAACCCTGATCCCGAATCCCTGATCCCGAATCCCATTTATTCGGACGGCAGCAGCGGACGCGGCGACTCGATGAAGCGCGCGTGCAGCGCGCGTACGACGTCGGCCGTGCGATCGCGCGGCACCATCCACGTAATCCGGAACGACGAGGTCGCCAGCCCGGCCGGCGTGACTCCCAGTCCTGCCAGCGTTGCGGTGCCAGCACGCACGTTCTCGTAGGTCGCGTTGATGCCGGCCCCGACGACACTCACCGCACCCAGACCATCGATCAGGCGAGCGGCGTTTCCCAACCTCGTGGACAGCGCTTCGCGAAGCCGATCTTCATCGTGAAGGTTGTCTCGAGAGATCACGACGGTGGTGCGGTCGCCGAACACGTGAAGCTGTTTCCCGGGCACTCGCCGTTCGGCCAGGACGGTCAAGAGTTCGCTCGGCGCGCTCTCGCCGTCCAACATGACGATGTCCTTTTCACTGGCGACGCCGACGACGGTTCCGGGCATGCGCGGCGGACTACGGCGGACGACCGTCCCGTCGCTGGCCGGGTTTGGTCCGGGCAACGGGCCTTCCGTCGCGCGGGCGTAAATTGCGATGCCCTTCTCCTTGGCGAACTCGACCGCCTGCGCGTTCAGCACCTTCGCGCCCGCCTCGGCCATTTCCTGCGTCTCTTCGTAGGACAGCGTGCCGATGCGCTTGGCCGCGGACACCACGCGCGGATCGGCGGAATACACCCCATCGACATCGGAACAGATCTCGCAATACTCCGCATCGAGTGCGGCCGCCATCGCCACGGCGGTGGTGTCGCTGCCGCCGCGCCCGAGTGTTGTCACTTCCTTCTTGTACGAGACGCCCTGGTACCCTGCGATGACGACGATTTTTCCGCGTGCAAGCTCGTCCTGGACGCGAAACGGCCGCACCTCGATGATGCGCGCGTCAACATGCCGATCGTTGGTGATGATGCCGGACTGGCTGCCGGTAAAACTGATCGCGTCGCCACCGCGCTCGCGAATCGCCATTGAGAGCAGCGCCATCGAGATGCGTTCGCCGGCTGAGAGCAGCATGTCGAGCTCGCGGCGATCGGGATTCGCCGAGACTTTCTTCGCCAGCGTCAGCAGGTCGTCGGTCGTATCTCCCATCGCGGAGACCACAACCACGACATCGTGGCCGAGCTGGCGCGTGGCCATAACGCGCTCGGCGACCTTTCGCAGCTTGTCCGCGTCGGCGACGCTGCTGCCCCCATACTTTTGAACGACAATTGCCATCCACATATAATCCGCTCTTTCGCCGTTGAAGGAGGCTCATGACTGTTCGCCGCATCGTTCTCTGTCTGGCGATTCTGGCTGCTCTTGTCGTCCCCTCATCAGCCCAGCAGCCGCTTCGCTCACCCGACGTGATCTTCGTACCAACGCCGCAGGAGGTCGTGGATGCGATGCTCAAGCTGGCCAAGGTCACCAAGAACGACGTCGTCTATGACCTCGGCTCTGGCGACGGTCGCATTCCGATCACCGCGGCGAAGACGTATGGCGCCCGCGGTGTCGGCATCGACATCGATCCGCAGCGCATCAAGGAAGCGACCGAGAATCTGAAGAACTCTGGCGTGGGTGATCGGGTGAAGTTTCTCAATCAGGACCTGTTCACCACCGACATCAGCGAGGCCACGGTCGTCACGCTGTATCTGCTGCCGTCGCTCAACCTCAAGCTGCTGCCGAAGCTGAACAAAGAGCTGAAGCCCGGCACGCGCATCGTCTCGCATGCGTTCGACATGGGCGACGCCAAGCCGACGGAGACGCTGAACGTAAACGGCCGAACCGTTTACTTCTGGACGACTCCTATCAAGTAATTCGAACTCCCAAGCTCCAATGCCTACTCCCAACCACGCCCAACTCCCGACGCCCAACTGCTTGGGACTTGGGCGTTGGGAATGGTTGGGTTTTGGTCGTTGGGAGTTGGCAGTTGACTTGGTATAGACTCGTACATTGAGACTCGTTCTCATTATGGGGATTCCATGCTGCAAGCATTTGTCATCACCCTGCGAGAAGGACTCGAGGCCTTTCTCATCGTGGCCATCAGCCTCGCGTATCTCCGCAAGACGGGGCGACCGCAACTCGTGTCGGCCGTGCACTGGGGTATTGCAGTTGCCATCGTGGTGAGCGCTGGCGCGGCGTACCTGTTTCAGCAGGCGAACAATCAGGCGCTCTGGGAAGGCATCCTCGCGCTGACCGCGGCGGTGTTAGTGGCGTCGCTGATCGTGCACATGTGGAAGCACGCGAAACGAATCAAGAAAGACATCGAGACGCATCTCGAGTCGTCGGCGCTGAAGGTCGGCTCGAAGGCCTTGATCGGCGTCTTCCTGTTCACGCTGCTGATGATTACGCGCGAGGGCATGGAGACGGCGCTGTTGATGGGCACGCTGCTGTTCCAGGAAGCGGGTACGAACATTCTGATCGGCGCGATCGCCGGCACGTTGTCAGCCGCGTTCGTCGCGTGGCTGTGGTCTCGCTACGGCCATCGCGTCAACCTGGCTCTGTTCTTCCAGGTAACCGCGCTTTTCCTGTCGGTCTTCGTCGTGCAGCTCTTCATCTATGGGTTCCACGAGCTGACCGAGGCGAACATCTTCCCGTATAGCGAACCGCTGCACTGGGCCACCGAGCCGTATGGACCGGACGGCCGCTACGGGCAGATCCTCAGCTATACGCTGCTGGCGCTGCCTCTCGGCTGGCTGGTATTTGCGGCGCTCTTCGGCGGCAAGCGAACCAGCGTTCCATCGGCAGTGCAGCAGACAGCCACGCGCTGAGTGCGGAGTTCAAGGTGCAAGGTGCAAAGTAACCTGAAACTTACTTTGCACTTTACACTTTAGACTTCGCACCTCTGTGTACCCCATTGATGTCGCCGGCCTTCGCGGTCTCCTAGCGCGACGATCGCGCGCCTCGGCGCGTCCGGTCATCGCGCGCACCGTCTGGCTGCTCGGTCTCGTCAGCTGTTTCACTGACATCTCATCGGAAATGATCTCCAGCATTCTGCCGGTGTATCTGTTCGTGCACCTGCAGCTGTCCGCCGTGCAGTTCGGCGTGATCGATGGTCTATATCAGGGTGTGACGGCGGTTGCCCGGCTAGCCAGCGGCGTCGTCGCCGATCGCTGGCGACGGTACAAGCTGGTGGCGACGATGGGCTACGTCCTGTCGGCGATTTGCAAGATCGGTCTGCTCGCGACCGGCAGTGCCTGGACGGCAGTGGCCGCGATCCTGTCAGCCGATCGACTCGGGAAGGGGATTCGCACCGCACCTCGCGACGCGCTCATCTCGCTTGCTACCCATCCGCAGGATTTGGGGTCGGCGTTCGGTGTCCATCGAGCGATGGATACTGTCGGCGTGCTCGTCGGCCCGCTGCTGGCCTTCTGGCTCCTGACGTCGATGCCCAATCGCTTCGATGCGATCTTTGTCGTCAGTTTCGCGTTCGCGTTTATTGGGATCGCCGCGCTCGTCCTGTTGGTCGACGATCGCACCGGCGACGTCGCTCGCGAGCGTCATCTCACAGTCGATCTGCCCAGTCTTCTGCGCAATCGCCCGTTTGTCGTCATCACCACGGTCGCCGCGCTGACGAGCTTCGTCGTCGTGAGCGATGCGTTTCTGTATCTGCTGCTGCAATGGAAGCGAGGAAGCGGCGCGGAGGCGATTCCGCTGCTGTACGCGGGTACCGCAACATCGTACCTCTTGCTGGCTGCGCCGCTCGGCCGACTTGCCGATCGCGTCGGCCGCCCGGCGGTCTTCTTGTTCGGACAGGCGTGCATGGTGCTCGTCTACGCTGGAGTGGCTGCGTTGGACATCGGGCTCTGGACGCTGGGGCTGGTCCTTTTGCTGCACGGCGCGTACTACGCGGCGACTGACGGCGTGATCGCTGCGCTCATCAGCGGAGCGACGCCGGCCGAGGTTCGCGCGAGCGGGCTTGCCGCGCTGAATACCGCAACGAGCCTGACACGCCTCGCTGGATCGGTGATCGCGGGCGTGATCTGGAGCTGGCAAGGACCGGGAACCGTGGTCACGATCGCGGTGATGGCCGCGGCGGCGACACTGATCGTGAGCGCAATCGTGCTGAGGGGCGCCGGCAGATCGATTGAGGCAGGCACCGCATGAGTGATTCGAGACCGTCACGCGCTCGTATCGCGACATTCGTCGTCTTCGTGTCTGCTGTGGCCGTAGCCCTGGCTGCGTACTTCTACGTCGCTCTCGATCCCGCGCCAGCCACGTCGAATCACGCGCCGGGCATCGTCGACGAAAAGGCGAGCAGAGCGCTCGTTGAGCTCAAACGCGGAGCCTACGTCGCGTTCAGAGAAATGGCGCCGGGGCCGACGTACGGACACCTGGCGTTTGCGTCGCTGGAACCGGGCGCGCCTCGAGTCTTCACCTCGCTTCCGTGTCACCGCGTTCACTTCACCGACAAGGTCGGCATCTGTCTGGCGATCGCGACGGCGCCGCCCGGTTTCCGCGGCTTTCTCCTGGACGATGCGATGCAGGTGACGCAGACGATCGAGCTGCCGGGCATGCCCAGCCGGACACGGTTGTCGCGCGACGGTCAATTCGCCGCCTACACGGCATTCGTCGCGGGGGATTCATATCTCGCATCCGGACTTTCAACCCGGACGCGAATTGTACGGGTACCCTCCGGCGACGATGTGGCTGATCTCGAGTCGTTTGCCGTGGTGCGCAACGACAAAGAGATCCACTCGGCTGATTTCAACTTCTGGGGCGTGACGTTCACCCGAGATCCCAATCGCATATACGCCACGCTCGGGACCGGCGGCCGGATTCTACTCGTGGAGGGCGATGTCGCCCAACGCATGTTCCGGGTGATCGCCGAAGACATTGAATGCCCCTCGCTCTCGCCTGGCGAAACGCACATCGCGTTCAAGAAGCGGTTCGGTTCGGGATTCGACGCCTGGTGGCAGCCTGCAGTCGTGGATCTGGCGACGATGACCGTGCGCCAACTGCCGGAGTCCAAGCACATCGACGATCAAATCGAATGGCTGGATGATGGCCACATCCTCTACGCGGTCGGGCATTCGACGAGCGCGACTGTGCGCCGCGCGGACATCTGGACGATCGCCATCGACGGCTCCAGTTCCTCGTCCATCTTCCTGGCTGACGCCGAGTCCCCCGCTGTCGTGAGGCGGTAAGTCTACAATCGCACCTGTATGGCGAAGCCTCCAGTCGTTGCTGACCTCGTTTGGACCGAAGCGTTGCGCTTCGACGCGACCAGCGCACGCATTACGACTGTCGTGGATGGCGACAGCAACGCAGGGCCCTCGCCGGTGCAGATGCTGGTCTTCGGCCTGGCCGGCTGCATGTCCGCCGATGTCGTGGACATCGTGCGCAAGGGCCGACACCCGCTGACCGGATTCAGCGCGCACCTTGTTGCCGAGCGAGCGCAGGAACACCCAACGCGCGTCGTCCGCGCGGAACTCCACTTCCATGTCCGGGGCGACGTGCCCGCGGCGGCCATTGAGCGCGCCATCACGCTGTCGCGCGACAAGTACTGCTCGGTGTGGCACTCGATGCGTCAGGACATCGAGTTGACGACGTCCTTCGACGTGACCACGTGAGCCGACGCGCGTACCTCGACTGGCTGCGCGGCGTCGCCGTGCTGATCATGGTCGAGGCGCACACGCTCGACTCCTGGACCCAAGCGGCCGATCGCGGCCGCAGCGATTACAAGTGGGCGATCGTGGTCGGTGGGTTCGGCGCGCCAACCTTTCTGTTCCTGGCTGGTGTTGCCCTGGCGCTCGCTGCCGGGTCCCGCCTCGATAAAGGTCTGAGCGAGGCAGAGGTGTCGGCGCGGGCGCGACGACGCGGCTGGGAGATCTTCGGGCTCGCGTTCCTGTTCCGTCTGCAGTCGGCGGTGCTTGGCGGCGGCGGCGTGCGCTCGTTTCTGAAGGTCGACATCCTCAACGTGATGGGACTGTCGATGCTCGGCACAGCGCTGTTGTGGGGGCTGGCCAGGCGCACTGTGACCCGAGTGGTCGTGCTGGTAACTGCGGCGGCGGCGACGGCGATGCTGACGCCGATCGTTCGGGTGACGAAAGTGCTCGACTGGCTGCCGGATCCCATCGAGGCGTACTTCAGACCGATCGCCCAATACAGTGGCTTTACGCTGCTTCCGTGGGGCGGTTTTGTTCTCGCTGGTGCGGCGACCGGCCTTTGGCTCGATACCGCTCGTACACCGCGCGACGAACGGCGGGTGATTGTCTGGTTGGCGGTGCTGGGGCCAGCTCTCGTCGCGACTGGATATGCGTTGTCGCTGCTGCCGCCGGTCTACCGTGAGACCAATTTCTGGACCAGCTCACCGACGTTCTTCGTGCTGCGCGTCGGAATGCTGATTGCCGCGATCCCGATCGCCTACGCGTGGACGGCTGCGGTTCCTGGTCGTTCGCCGATTCAGGAGCTTGGCATCGCCTCGTTCTTCGTCTATTGGATTCACGTCGAGATGGTCTACGGGTTTCTGACGTGGCCGATCCATCGGCGACTCACCTTCGAGCAGGCGCTCGTCGCGTTCGCCGTGTTCACAGTGTTCCTCTACGGGCTGGTCAAGCTGAAAGACCGGATGCTCACCGCAAGGCGTCGAACATCCGGCTGATCTTCACGATGAAGCTGCGATCGTCAGGCCGGCGGATCGCGATCGAGGAGTACCACGCCGAAGTAAATCGCCGACTCCGTGTACACAATACGTACCTCCGTCCTTTCGGAGGACGGCTGTCCGGCGTCGGGGGCGGTTTGCCAGAATTCGACGAGGGCGGGGACGTCCTGCCATGCCAGGTCGTCCAGGACCCTGCCGTCCAGCACAGGCGCAGTCCTGACGAGGGAGGCTTGCGTCACCGGCGGTGCCGAGCTAACTGTTGAGCCTGATGTGCCCGGCCCTGCACGAAAATCAGGCAAAGGGTCACCAGCGTCACAGCGGGCCTGAGGTGGTCCAAAAACATTATTAAGTTCCTGTCGTGTCTATGATTAGCTGAGGAGTTGAAGAGACGGTGTGTGCCCCTCGGGCGGGCAACGGTCGTGCGAGAAACGGGTTGAGATTCGAGGGGACAGGCCGCTACAATTCGCCTCTTCTGTGCGTGGGGCAACTCTGCCAGGACTAAAACTGAATGATTAACGTGGCCGCAATCCGGATGCAGCAGTTTGGGGTTCGATTCTATCAGGCCTCTCTTACTGCCGAAGACATCGATAAGCTGGTTCGATTCGAAGTGCTCAGCTACGGCGAGGCGGGGCAGCCGGTCCGGGGCGGCAACAAGAAGACGCCGTCAAAGGTGAACTGGGACCTGCTTGAACGTCGAATCGCCTCGAGCGAGAAGGCCTATCAGCGCCAGATCATCAGGCGAAAGATCGACGAACTTGTTCAGTACTACGAGCAATGCCGGCAGGCGCGCGACCTGCCGTCGATCGCCGGCGCCGTCATCATCTCCTGCGACGAGAAGCTCTCATTCGAACCGATCGAGGCCGGGGCGTCCGTCGGACGTCTCAAGGTGCCGGAACGCGAAGGGATTCTTCGGGCCATTGACGGACAGCATCGTCTGCTGGCGCTGCACGCTGACATCGACAACATGAAGGACGAGGAGTTCACGGTCCCCGCGATCATTTTCGATCGTCTGCCGGAAGACCACGTCGTTCAGATGTTTGTCACGATCAACGCCAAGCACACACGGCTGAATGCGTCGCACCTGGTCAGCCTCTCAGGACGTCAGCTGTACAAGGACGATTCGCTGGCAGCGGCGCATGACGTCGTGCGTGCCCTGAACGATCGCGAGGACTCTCCGCTCCACGGCGACATCAAACTCCTCGGCGTGGGCCACGGCCGCGTTGCACAGGCGCCGATCGCGCAGGAACTGAAAAAGCTGTTCGCCGGCGATGCGTTCGGTGGTCCGCGAAAAACGGCTGATTTCCGCGAGGACTCGAAGAAGTTCTTCGTGAACTACTTCAAACAGGTGTCAGTGGTGTTCGGTGCGGCATGGGGCGGCCGCAAATACAGCATCAAGTCGGCGACGGCGCTTCGAGCATTCATCCGTGTCGCGCCAGATGTTGTACGGCGGCTCGATCAGGAACACGCCGATCGCAGCGATTTCCGCGCCATCGGCCGCGTGATCGCGCCCTGGGGGCGCCGCATCGGCAACATGCGATTCGAGAGTGAAGGCGTATGGAAAAAGACCGGGACGACGGTTGATTCGCTCGCCAGGGAATTGAAACTGGCGTTGGAATATCCGGAGGGTGCGGGCGTCTGAGGTAAAGTTGCCGGCTGAAAAAAATACAGGATGGAGCCCCCGAAGGTGCCCCATCCTGAAATGCCGGCCTGGCTCCCCCCAGCATTTACGGCGCCCTGCCGTAAACCACAGGCCGACGCACTTCCCAATCGCAAGCACCATGCCGGTTTTTTTCCTTCGAGATTTTGCGAGTTGCACGGTTTGGGCGGGGCAACAGTGTCGGAAGGATTACACAGCTGTTCGTGAAACGTTCGGTCCATGCAAATCGACCTGAATGGCGATGTTGGCGAGTCGTTTGGCGCTTACGAGATTGGCCATGACGCGGCGCTCATTCCGATCTTGACGTCGGCCAACATTGCCTGCGGTTTCCACGCCGGCGATCCGGGCGTGATGCGAGCTACGGTCGCGCTGGCGCGTGAACATGGGACGGTGGTGGGAGCTCATCCAGGATTTCCTGATCTTGTCGGGTTCGGTCGCCGTGAGATGAAAGCGACACCACGCGAAGTGGAAGATCTCGTCGCGTATCAGATTGGCGCGCTGGCCGCCATTGCGGCTGCGCAGGGCGTTCGGCTTGCGCACGTGAAGCCACACGGCGCGCTGTACAACATGGCGGCGCGCGACGTGGATCTCGCCGACGCGATCGCGCGGGCCATCGCCGCCGTCGATCCGTCTCTCGCGCTGTTCGGATTGCCGGGTTCGCAGTCGCTCGAGGCGGCGCAGCGCCACAAGGTGCGGGCGGTCAGCGAGGCGTTTGCCGATCGGGCGTATCGCCGCGACGGTTCACTCGTGCCGCGCAACGAGCCCGGTGCCGTTATCGATGATGAACAGATCGTGGTCACTCGCGCCGTCGCGATTGCGCGTGAGCGGATGGTCATCGCCGCGGACGGAACGCGAATCGCTCTCGACGTGCAAACCATCTGCGTCCACGGTGACACACCGGGCGCTGCCGTGCTCGCGTCGCGGATTCGAAAAGCACTCAACGACGCCGGAGTTCAGGTCAGGGCGCCGGTCTAGTCTCTGCCGCCAGCATGCGCCGCAGTACTTTCCCGACCATCGTCTTGGGCAACTCCTTGCGGAACTCCACCCGAGCCGGCACTTTGTACGGCGCAAGTCGCTCGCGGCAGTAGGCGCGCAGCTCGTCTTCGGTCACGCTGCGGTCGGGCTTCAACACCACCCACGCTTGCGCAACCTCGCCCTTGACGGCGTCGGGCACGCCGGCCACCCCCACTTCGTGGACCGCCGGATGAGCGGCGATGACCTCCTCGATCTCGCGCGGCCAGACCTGGAAGCCGCTCGTCTTCATCATGTCTTTCTTGCGATCGACGATGAAGATGAAGCCGTCGCCGTCCATGTAGGCGAGATCGCCGGTGTGCAGCCATGGTCCACCCGCGTCGTAGGTGCGGAGCGTCTCCGCTGTTTCGAGCGGGTTGTTCCAGTACTCGAGCATCAACTGCGGCGCGCGCATGATCAGCTCACCGACTTCGCCGGTCGTCATCTCCTGTGCCGGATTCTCGACGTCCACGATGCGTGCGTCCACGTCAGGCAGCGGCATTCCGATCGAGCCGATCTTGTTTTGCCCGTGCACGGGATTGATGCAGCACGCCATCATCGCCTCGGTCAGCGAGTAGCCTTCGAGCATGACCGCACCCGTCTTCTCTTCGAACTGACGGCGCGTCTCGGCGAGCAACGCTGAGGCACCGCAGATACAGAGCTTGATCGAACTCAGGTCCACCTTGCCGGCGCGTACATCGGGATGATTCAGCATCGCGTTGTATATCGTCGGCACGCCGTTGAAGAACCTCGGCTTTACCTGGCGGATCGTCTTCAACAGATCGTTGATGTCGCGTGGGTTGGGAATCAGCGAGAGCGGATTGGGTCCGACGAATGCGAGCGGCTGGACGCCGACGTTGGCGTAGACGTGAAACAGCGGCAACGGCAGCATGATGACGTCGGACCATGGCTGCTTGGCTGACTTCGTCCACTCGTAGAGCTGCAGCCCGGCCGTCACATAGTGGCGATGCAGACCGACAACGCCCTTCGGTGTCCCGGTCGTGCCGCCGCTCGACAGAATCACGGCGCGGTCCTCGCTGTTGACCGTCACAGCCGGCCGGGATGCGTCACGATGCCTGGTCAGGAGGTGCTGCAGCCAGAGGTCGTCGTTCGCGAGCGTGATGCGATGGCCTTCTTTGGCTTCCTTGAATAACGTGAAGAGCAGACGGAGCGTGGCAGGCAGGTACTCCTTGATCGAGGTCGCGATGATTCGCTTGACGCTGGTTCGCCCCTGCACCGACTTGAGGCGGTTGTAGAACGGCGTCAGCGTGACGACCGTTTCGGCACGCGTCGTGTCGAGAATCTGTTCGAGCTCACGCTCGCTGTAGGTGGGATTCACTCCCACGACGACGGCGCCGATCTTCCAGATGGCGAATTCCGCGACCAAGAACTGCGGGCAATTCGGGAGGAGGATGGCGACCCGGTCTCCCTTGCGAACACCCAGGTCCCAGAGTGCGGCCGCACACGCCGTGCTCTCCCGGTCGAGTTGACCGTACGAGACGGTTCTCCCCTTGAACAACAGCGCGGTGGCGTCGCTGTGGTCGCGCGCGAGCGCGTCCAGGTAATCCACCAGCGTCTTGTCCGGGTACGGTGAAAGCGATGGACGGACGTCGGAGTCGTAGTGCGTCAGCCAGGGCTTCATGCCGGCGACATTGTGACGCAGGCTATGGTCGGCGCGCTACGTTGCAGAAACGGCTACTTGCCGATCAACAGCTGGAGAAGCGCCTTCTGAGTATGGAGGCGGTTCTCCGCCTGATCGAAGACGACGGACGCCGGCGAGTCGATCACCTCGGATGCCACCTCTTCACCGCGGTGCGCGGGCAGGCAATGCATGAACAGGGCATTCGAGTTGGCCGCCGACATCAGGTTGCCGTTCACTTGATACCGCGCGAAGGTGCCACGCCGCTCGTCCGCCTCAGCTTCTTCGCCCATCGAAGTCCACACGTCGGTGTAGACCGCATCGACGCCTGCGACTGCCTGCCGCGGATCGCTGAAGCGCCGGACTTCGGCGCCGTCGCGTGCAATTCGTGCCGCCGCCTGGATGACCTGATCCGGGAGCTCGTAGCCGGCGGGAGAGGCGGCGTGCAGCGTGATGCCCATCATCGACGTGACGTGGGCCAACGAGGTCGCGACGTTGTTGCCGTCTCCGACGTACGCGACCTTCCGGCCGCGGCAGTCCCCCCATCGCTCGCGGAGCGTGAAGGCGTCGGCCAGCGCCTGACAGGGATGCTCTTCGTCAGTCAACGCATTGATGACATGGAGCTGGCGGCCGGCGTCGGCAATGATCGCCGCCTTCTCCTGCTCAAAGGTTCGAATCACCAGCGCGCGTACCCATCGCTCGAGGTTGCGCGCGATGTCCACGAGCGGCTCGCGCACACCTTCGGCAAATTGCGCGGGCAAGTGTAGCGTGTCGCCACCAAGTTCACGGTTGGCGATCTCGAAGGTGGATCGCGTCCGCAGCGACGGCTTCTCGAAGAGCAGCGCCACGTGGAGCCCAGCCAGCACCGGCGTCGTCTGGCGGCCGAGACGGCGTTCGGCCTTCATCTGCGCCGCGATCGTGAGCAGCCGATCGAGATCGACCGGCGTCAGGTCGAGGATCGACAGGAAGTCCTTGGCGAAGGCCACTGGCGGCGCCGCGTCGATCACGAGCGGTACTCCCCGTTGATTCGCACGTACTCGGCGCTCAGATCGCACGTCCAGATCGTGGCGCCCGCACCGCCGCCAGTGCCCAGGCTCACGTCGATGCGGACGTCCGCATTCTTGAGATACTCGCCAGCCCGGGGCGAGGCCTCGTCGTGAGGGAGCCCGTTCTCGAACAGCAGAATTCCGCCAATGTGCACGGTGACGCGATTGATGTCGAAATGGACTCCGGATCGCCCGGCCGCCGCAACGATGCGGCCCCAATTGGGATCGGCGCCATGCACCGCCGTCTTGACCAGCGGTGAGTTGGCGATGGTGCGTGCGACCTGCCGCGCCTCGTCCCGTGATTGAGCGTCGTGGACGTTCACCGCGATCAGCTTCGTCGCACCCTCGCCACCGCGCACGATGCCGACGGCGAGTTCGCGAGACACGGTCAGCAAGGCTTCGAGCAGCGCCGGATACGACTCGTCATCGATCATCACGCCGCTGGCGCCTGACGCCATCGCGTACAGAGAGTCGTTGGTCGAGCCGTCGCCATCGACCGTGATGGCATTGAACGTATCGCGTGCGGATTCCGTGAGTGATCGCTGCAGCAGGGCAGCTGGGACGGCGGCGTCTGTCGTCAGGAATCCGAGCATCGTCGCCATCATCGGCTCGATCATGCCCGAGCCCTTGGCCGTGCCGCCGACCGTGAATGTCCCGCGGCCAGTCTGCACGGTGACGGCGCATTCTTTCGGAAACGGGTCGGTCGTCATGATGGCGCGAGCCGTGTCGCTGCCCTTGCCTCGGGCCAGCGCGGGCACGGCAGTCTGAATCCCGGTGACCACCTTGTCCATACGGAGATTGACGCCGATCACCCCGGTCGAGGCCACCAGCACGTGCTCCGGACTGCAGCCAAGCGTTGTGGCAACCTCCGCGGCCATGCGATCGGCATCGGCCATGCCCTGGGTGCCGGTGCAGGCGTTGGCGCAGCCGCTGTTCACGACAATCGCGCGCGCGATGCCCTTGCTGCGCTCGAGATGACGCCTTGAGACAATGACCGGCGCGGCCTGCGCGAGATTGGTCGTGAAGATGCCCGCAGCCGAGGCATTGCCGTCCGCGGCGAGGACCGTCAGATCGAGAGCGCCGGCATTCGCTTTGATGCCGCAATGCAGTGCCGCCGAACGAAAACCTTGCGGCGCCGTAACGCCGCCGGTCGTGGGAGCGATAGCGAAGTCGCGCACGGTGGAAGAGGTCTCAGGCATGGAGCGCAGTCAGCGGCACGCACGTCTGTCGCGCGCGAACGAGGGGACGCATCACCGCGTACTGTCCGCAGTTTCGGAACAGCGCGCAGGATCGGCAGTCGGCTTCAATTTTCTCCGGCAGCCAGGTGTGCGGAACGATTGAGAACCCCATCTGAATGAAATAGCCCGCCACATGTGTGAACGCGCACAGCGTCTCGAAGCCCGATGCAGCCGCACGCGACGCGAGCTCGTCGACCAATTGTCGTCCGATGCCGCGCGAGCGGACGGCGTCACTCACGACCAGGGAACGAACTTCGGCCACATGGCGGCTGAGTGGGGCCAAGTCGGCACATCCGACCACGCGCCGGCCCTGTACGGCGACGAGGAAGCGCGAGACATGCGCGGCGATTTCCTCGCGACGACGTGGAAGCAGACGACCATCCGCCACGTGCGTGTCGATCAGCGCGTGAATCGCTTCGACGTCGGCAGACGTCGCGGCTCGGATGACCGGCGGACGCGTCGCGCGGACTCGGGCACGCGAGCGCGTGGGCGGCATCGCGGCTCGCCGCGAGCGGAAGACGCGAACGGGGCTGGTGGTGTGCGCAACCCTCATGCCGGCACCTCCGTGGCAACAGTCATCAGCACCGCATCGAGCACCTCGATGCCGGCGTCGATATCCGCCGCTTCAATCGTCAGCGGCGGCAAGAGACGGACGACGGTTTCGCTGGTGCGGTTGACGAGCAGGCCCTGCTGCCGCGCCAGGTCGATTACCGGTGCCGCGTCGATCCTGAGATCGATGCCACGCATCAGGCCGGCGCCGCGCACGTCGCGAATCACCGGATGCTTCAACGCGAGCGTGCGCAGGCGGCGTTCGAGATGATCACCAACGGTCCTTACATGGGCGAGCAGGCCGTGATCCATCAACTGCTCGAGGAAGAAGACCGCCGCACGAGTGGCGAGCAGGTTGCCGCCATACGTGCTGCCGTGATCGCCCGCGGAGATCGTCGCGGCGACCTTGTCGGAAACGAGCGCCGCGCCGACGGGCACGCCGGAGCCAAGAGCCTTACCGACCGAGATGAGATCCGGTTCCCAGCCGAGCGCGTGCGAGTAAAACGGATACCCGGTGCGTCCGAGACCCGTCTGCACCTCGTCGGCGATCAACAGCGTGCCGGTCTTCCGGCACATATCCATGATCGCGTCCGAGAACGCCCGCGGCAGCGGGCGGACGCCGCCCTCGCCGCGGATGGGCTCGGCGATGATGGCGGCCGTGTGATCGTTCACGGCCGCCGCCAGCGCATCCGGCGAGTCGGGGTTCACGAACGTCACCGGACCCAGCAATGGTCCAAACGGTCTGCGATAGTGCTCATCGTAGGTGATCGACAGCGCGCCCATCGTCCGGCCGCCGAACGCGTGCTCGATGGCGACGAAGCCGACGCGATCGGTCGCACCCTGCGTGTGCCAGTAGCGCCGCGCGAACTTCAGGCACGCCTCGTTGGCCTCCGTGCCGCTGTTGCAGAAGAACGTGCGGGCCAGGCCCGAGAGCGCAGACAGCCGTCCAGCCGCCTCAGCTTGAAACGGATGAAAGTACAGGTTCGACGTGTGCAACAGCGTCGAGGCCTGATCGGCAATCACCGCGGCGAGACCCGGATGCGCATGGCCGAGCGATGCGACGCCGATGCCTGACACGAAGTCCAGGTACTCACGGCCATCGACGTCATAGAGACGCGGGCCCATGCCGCGCACGAACGCCACCGGCTGACGCCGGTAGGTTTGAAGCACGTGCCGGGACTCGAGTTGCTGAATGTCGTCGAATGTCAGTTTCATCGCACCACCTGCGTACAGCCGGCCAGCGACGCACGTGCGTCGGCCAGCGTATCGAGCTTGACGGTACGGCCGCCGGCGATCACGACATCGCCGACGCCGTGCTGCAGCGCTGCCCGGCACGCCTGCAGCTTGGCCACCATTCCCTTGTTCGCGGTACCGGTCTTCACGAGCTGAGCCGCCTCGCGTCGCGTGAGCGTCGCGATGGTCTGGCCGTCCGCGTCGAGCACGCCAGAGGTTCCACCGGCAATCACCAGACGCGTGGCGCCAATCGCCGCCGCCAGATGCGACGCCAACGTATCGGCATTGACGTTGAGCAACTGACCGTCGCGTGTGGCACCAATGCAGGCGACGATCGGCGTATAGCCGCGCGACAGCAGATCGGTCAGCAGCTGCGGCGACCCATTGCGGACCGGTGCGCCGACAAGTCCGAGGTCAACGGAAGCGCCCGCCACGCTCACGATCGGCGCGGCACGCTTGACGGTTGCCACCGTCGCATCGGCTCCCGTCAATCCGACCGGCTTGCCGCCCGCTCGACGCACGGCGGCCACCAGTCGTGTGTTGATCGCGCCCGCGAGGACTGAGACAACGACGTCGAGTGTCGGAGCGTCGGTGACCCGAAGCCCATCGACCTGCTGCTTGGGAATGCCCGCAGTCGCCAGCGCGGCGTCGATCTCCTTGCCGCCACCGTGCACGACGACGAGCGCGGCGCGAGACGCGAGGCGCGCGATGGCTTTGGCCACGCGATCGAGATCGTGCGGCTGCTCGAGAAGCTCACCACCGAGCTTCAGGACGAGACGCTTCTTCACAGCAGGCCCGTCCGCTCGTCGAGGCCGAGCAGCACGTTGAGATTCTGCACCGCCGATCCCGCGGCTCCCTTGACGAGGTTGTCGATGACGGCGACGAGCACGATGCGCCCGCTTTCGGCATCCACCTTCCACCCGATGTCGCAGAAGTTCGTATGCACGACGTGCTTGATCTCGGGCAGTGTGGCGCCGGTCAGGCGCACGAACGGCGCATCTTTATACGCGGCAGCGAGCGTCTCGGCGACCTGTGCCTCGGTCGTGCCTGGCTTCAGCGATCCGTAGATCGTCTCGAGAATGCCGCGATCGAGCGGCACCAGGTGCGGCACGAACGTGACCGGGCGGCCGAGGGCCTGTTCGATCTCGGCGGTGTGCCGATGTGAGAAAACCGAGTACGCCGCGACGTTGCCGTGATTTTCCGAGAAGTGCGTGCGGTCCGACGGTGTCTTGCCCGCGCCCGAGATGCCCGACTTGGCGTCGACGAAGACCGGGCCGTCGAGCAGGCCTGCGGCCGCCAGCGGCTCGAGCGCGAGGAGCGCCGCCGTGGGATAGCAGCCCGGATTCGACACCAGGCGCGCTTGGCGGATGGCCTCCTGGTTCCCCTCCGTCATCCCGTAGACCGTGCCCTCGGGAAGGGCCGCCGTCGCGGGGTACCAGCGCTGGCGGTCGGCCTGCGCCCTGATCCGGAAGGCACCGGACAAGTCGATGACCCGCACGCCGCGCTCGAGCAGCTGCGGCGCTAGTTCGGCGGATGCCGCTTCAGGCAACGCCAGGAACACGACGTCCGCGTCGCGCGTGAGACGGTCGACGTCCAGCGGCACGACCTCGCCGTCCCAGATGCGCGCCAACGCGGGCATTGGCCGCGGGGTGCTGGTCGCCGCCGACGACATCGCCGTCGTCAGCGTGACCGCCGGATGGCGGGCGAGGATGCGCACCAGTTCCTGTCCGGCAAAACCGGTGGCGCCGGCAATGGCGACACGGGTGATCCGGGCCGGCTGGCCGGCGGAGCGATCTGACGCGAGCGGGGCTGCTATGGCCATTCTGTCGTCCAAAGCTGCAAAAGAATATTTATACATTCCTATGTATAACCAGTCAAGCTTTCGTGTATGCTGATCGGACGGGCTCTTCATGACTGATCGAGCCTGAGGGGTTGAAGCGAATGAAAGCGCGGCGTCAGGCCGTCATCCTCGACGTCATTCGGGAGCAGCAGGTTCGCAGTCAGGAGCAGCTGCGCCGCCAGATGCGCGGCGCCGGCTTCGACGTGACCCAGGCGACGCTGTCGCGCGACATCCGTGAGCTGGGTCTCGTGAAGGGCGGACCCAACGGTGCCTACCAGGCGCCGCCGCGCGACGAGACCAACGGTCAGACGCCGGCCGCGGTGTTTCAACGCGCGCTCGGTTCGCAGCTGCGCCGCATCGATCGCGTGCAGCAGCTCGTGTTGTTGCGCACAGGACTTGGGCATGCGCAGTCGCTCTGCGCGCTGCTCGATGGCGCGGGACTCCCGGATGTGGTCGGGACGCTCGCTGGTGAGGACACGATTCTGGTCATCACGCCGGATGTCCGGCGTGCGCGCACGCTCGTGAAACGTCTCGAGGAGATGTCGAACCCATGAAAAGACCCGTTGTGCTGGCCTTCGCTGGCGGGATCCGCGCCTCAGCGGCGATTCCCTGGCTCGTCGATACGATGGGAGTTGACGTCGTGACCGTCACGCTCGACGTCGGGCAAGGCCATGAGCTCGGCGAGCTGCGCGCCCGCGCGCTGGACTGCGGCGCCGTCCGCGCACACGTGGTGGACGCGCGCGACGACTTCGCGCGCGATGTGCTGTTCCCATCGCTGGGTACGGCGACTGCCGACGAGACGCCGCCCGCCATCTCCGCGTTGGCCTGGCCGCTCATCGCGCGAAAACTGGTCGAGATTGCGCGCATCGAGAACGCCGGTGCCGTCGCGCACGGGTCGACTGATCCGGCCTTTGATGCGGCGATTCGCGCGATCGATTCCTCGATCGAGATCATCGCCCCCGCACGTGACTGGACGATGGGTGACGAGGACCTCGCGTCGTTTGTGCGTGCCCGCCGCCTGCCGGTAACGGCCACGTCCGCGCCAGATTGCCAGATCGACCAGAACCTCTGGGGCCGAATGGTTGTGTGGACCAGCGCGGAGGTGCCAACCGTGATTCGGACGCGCGCATCGCGCCATCGCCTCAACGAATCGGCGACGATCGACCTGCACTTCGAGCACGGCACGCCGACGTCGGTGAACGGTGTGCCGATGTCGCCAGCCGAACTGGTTGAATGCCTCGCGCTCATTGGTGGTCAGCACGGGATCGGGCAGACCGTCGTGTCTGCGCAGGGGCGTCAGGTGCTCTACGACGCACCGGCGGCCACGATGCTGCAGATCGCCGCGTCCGTCGCCGGGCAGCAAGCCACCGCCGACGTCTGCCTCAAGCTCGCCGATGGCGAGTACACGATCTTGAGCCCGAGGGATCGTCACGCCCTGCTGGTGAACGCGTGACGCTGTGGTCCGGTCGCTTCGATACCGCTCCTGATCCAGCGGCATTCGATTTCGGCATCTCGTTCGGATTCGATCGCGCGCTCTTCGAGGACGATGTCACGGGAAGCATTGCCTGGGCCGATGCGCTTGGTACCGCGGGTGTGCTCTCCGACGAGGATCGCGCCTCGATTGTCTCAGCGCTCGAAGCCATCCTCGAGGAAGGACGTCGCAATCCGGCCTGGATCTCCGGCCCCGACGAGGACGTGCACAGCTTCGTCGAGCGTCAACTGATCAGCACGGTTGGCGATGCGGGGCGACGGCTGCATACAGGCCGTTCGCGCAACGAGCAAGTCTCACTCGACCTCCGGCTCTATCTGCGTCGTCGCGTGCCGGTGCTGCAACAGGCGCTTGTCAAACTCGTCGCCGCGTGTGCCGATCAGGCCGAGAGTGGCGTCAAGGCGATGATGCCGTCGTACACGCATCTGCGGCGCGCACAGCCGGTGCTGGTCGCGCACTTCTTTCTCTCACACGCATCCGCACTGCGCCGCGATTACGAGCGGCTTCAGGCCGCAGCCGACGAAGCCGACGCGCTGACGCTGGGGTCGGGTGCGATTGCCGGCACCAGCTACGCCGTTGATACCGAGCGTCTCGCACGCACGCTCGGATTCTCGCGCGTCGTCCTCAACAGCATGGATGCGTCCTCGGATCGCGACTTCGTGGCGTCGTTCCTGTACGCGTCGTCGCTCACGATGGTGCATCTGAGTCGCATCGCCGAGGACCTGATCATCTTCACCGGGGAAGAGCACGGGTTCTTCGAGCTCTCCGACGCGTCGGCGACCGGCAGCAGCATGATGCCGCAGAAGAAGAATCCCGACCCCCTCGAGTTGGTCCGCGGCAAGACCGGCCGCACCATTGGCCGCCTCACCGGGTGGCTGGCGACGATGAAGGGTTTGCCAAGCGGCTACAACAAGGATCTGCAGGAGGACAAGGAAGCGGTGTTCGACGCCGAAGCCACGCTGTCGGCATCGCTGGCTGCGACGCGGGCCGTGGTATCGCGCTTGTTGATCAACGAGGATCGCGCGGGCCGGGCCGCCTCCGGGCTGCTTCTGGCGACCGACGTCGCCGACTACCTGGTGTCGCGCGGTATGCCGTTCCGGCGGGCCCACGAAGTCGTTGGAGCCATGGTTCGCCGCCTGCTTGCCGAGGGACGCGATTTCAGCTCGCTGACCCTGAGCCAATGGCGCGAAGCGAGTGAGATGTTCGGGGAAGATGCACCGCGGGCGGCGACCGCGCTCGCCTCAGTGCAGGCCCGACGGACGCCGCAGTCCACCAACCCTGAGGCGGTCCGAGCCGCCTTGGACGAGTGCCGGGTCTGGGTAAAGAAGAGATTTCAGGTTTGAAGCGACTCTGCTAGACTAAAACGCGCCTTCACATCTGATAGTTTCCCCACCCCACCCTGAAGGCATCGCTCCGGGGGAGTTAATGCAGCAACGCCGGGTTCGGCTCGGTGACATTCTGGACGACTACTGTCCGCGCGAGCGCCGCATCACGAATCATGCGGTCGTCGCGATGATTGAAGACGAGGTGAAGCAGACACGCTGCACCACCTGCGACGCGGACCACGAATATAAGCAGGCTAAGGCGCCGGCGCGGCGCAAGAAGCCGGAGTCCGCTCTGGTGGCAGGCACCGAAGCGGCGGCGTTTGCACGTCCGCCCGTGCCCGACCCAGAACCGCCCGTAGTCGTCGAAGAAGCGCTGACCGCGCCGATCGATCTGCCTGATGTTGTCCCGGCGGCTGAAGCCGTCGAAGCCGTCGATCCGGATCCCGTCGTCGATCCAGAGTCGGACCCAGAGTCCGAGCCGGAAGTGAGCGATCAACCGGATGACGTCTGGGTCCATCGTCCGCTGATTCGGGCGACGCTGCCCCGGCCCGAGGGCCAGGTTCCCGAGCGCAAGGCTCCGGATTTCACCATTCGTCAAAACAGCCGGTTCGATGGGCGTAATGGCAACAACCGCCATCGCGGCCAGCGGCAGGCGCAGGGCCAGGGGCAGGGCCAGTCCCGATTCGGCAACTCACGTTCAGGCGGAGGGGGCCACGGGCAGTCGGGTGGTCACGGTCAGCGTCAAGGGAATCGTCCTGGCGGTGCTCAGGGCGGGCAGCGCGGCGGCGGACGCCCCCCAGGGCACGGTCGAGGCCCTGGCGGCGGCGGGCGTGGGCCGAAACGCGGCCGCTAGATCCCCACCTCCCTATGACAGATTTTTCGGGTAAGTTCGGGCTCGTTGTTGGTGTCGCCAATAAGCGCTCGATCGCCTGGGCGATCGCGCAGGCGACAGCACGGCGCGGCGCCCGCCTGGCGCTGACCTACCAGGGCCGCTTCGAGGAGCACGTCCAGGAACTCTCACAGGGTCTCGAGCAGCCGCCGCTGGTACTGCCCTGCGACGTGACCTCGGATGCGGAGATCGACGCCGTATTCGAGAAAATCCAACAGGAATTTGGCGGGCTCGATTTTCTCGTCCATGGTGCGGCATTCGCGCCCCCCGACGAGCTCAAAGCCCCCTTCGTCAATACCAGCCGCGACGGCTTCCGCGTGACGATGGACATCTCGGTGTATTCGCTGATCGCGCTCGCGCGCGGAGCGGTGCCGATGATGGAAGCGCGCGGCGGCGGCAGCATTCTCACGCTGTCGTATCTCGGAAGCGAGCGCGTGTTCCCCGGTTATAACGTCATGGGTGTGGCGAAGGCCGGGCTCGAATCGACGGTTCGGTATCTTGCTGCCGACATCGGTCCGAAGAACATCCGCGTGAACGCGGTATCAGCCGGGCCCATCAAGACGCTGGCTGCGGCCGGCATCAAGGGCTTCTCGAGCATCCTGCACATCTATCCCGATCGCGCGCCGTTGCGGCGTAACGTCGAGACCTCAGAAGTGGCTGAAGCGGCAGCGTTCCTGCTCAGCGATGCCGGCAAGGGCATCACGGGCGAAGTGCTGCTCGTGGATGCCGGATTCCACGCGACCGGAATGTAGATGTAGTGTCCGGCTTCAGCCGGACCTAGCCGGCTTTGGCCTGCGCGTCGGTTGGCGCGATCGCCGGCGACGCCGACGACGCATGGTCTCCTCGCGTGTGCGACTTGCGCGCCACTTTGTCGCGATACATACGGCTGTCAGCCTTGGCGAGGAGCGACTCGTAGCTGTCGCCGTCGTGCGGGAAGACCGCAGATCCGGCGGAGATCGACAGCGGCACTCGCGTCCCTGGCCGCGCCTCGAACACCACGTCGCTGACCGCCTCCTGCAACTCCTTGCGCTTGTTCTCGGCCTCGTCGAATCCGCAGGCGGCCAAAACGACGATGAACTCGTCGCCGGCGTAGCGCGCGCAGATGTCGTAGGGACGAATGACCGTGCGCAGCACCTGTGCGACGTCACGAAGCGCGCGGTCGCCAACGTGATGGCCGTGCGTGTCGTTGATCTCCTTGAAGTCGTCCAGGTCGAGCACGAGCAGTGACACTTCGTTGTTGAGACGTTCGGCGCGGGCGAGCTCCGCGTTCAAGTGGGTGACCATGAAGCGCGTGTTCTGCAGACCGGTAAGCGGATCGGTCAGCGAGTCTTCATGGGTGCGCTCGTACACGATCGCGTTGTTGATCACCGCTGCCGCCTGCTCGCAGACGCGATCGAGCAGCCGGCGATGATCTTCCTGATAGAAACTCGGAGTCGTGTGATGCACCGCCAGCGTTCCGATCACGCGATCCTCGAAGACCAGCGGACAGACGAGCGCTGACTGCAGCGCGGTCGGCAGATTCAGTCCTGCCGCTTCGAGGTCCGAGCTCGGACGCGCGTTCACGAGCGAGCGCCGGTTGCGCGCCACCCAACCCGTCAGCCCCTGACCGCTCTTCAGCGTCAGCTGTTGCATCAGCTCGAAGTCGGTGCCGGTCGCAAATCGGCAGCGGAGCGTGTCCGTCGCCGGGTCGTACAGGAACAGGGTGCAGGCAGAGAACGGCACCAGCGTCGTCAGTTTCGATGCGATGTGGGCCATCGAATCCGACACGCCGAGACTCGTGCCCATCGTCTGGGCGATCTGGTACAGCGCGTAGATCTCGCCGTGTGCGACCGCGATGTCGTCGAAGACGGTGGACTTGGTCGTGCCGCGCGGCGCGACCGCCGTCTTGTCGGAGCCTTCAGCTTCCTCACGAACTCGCGGCAAAACTCGCAGGAATGCTTCGACCGCACGCGGGTCGAGCGCCTTGCCGGCTTCCTGCTCGATCAGCGACACCGCCGCATCGACCGCCATCGGCTCGTGATAGGGGCGCGCCGACGTCAAAGCCCCAAAGTAGTCAACGAGACAGAGAATCCGCGCGCCGAGCGGGATGTCTTCGCCCTTGAGGCGGAGCGGATAGCCACGGCCATCCCAGCGCTCGTGATGACTGAGGATGAGCGGCGCAACCGGATACGGAAACGGCACCGTGGCGATGATGTCGGCGCCGACCTGCGGGTGAGCCTGGACCTTCTGGAATTCCTCAGGTGTCAGCGGCCCCGGTTTGGAGAGGATGTGATCCGGCACCGCGAGCTTGCCGATGTCGTGCAGCAGCGCAGCGGTCTTGATCGCCTGCACCTCGAGCTCTGTCATCCCGAGCTCACGCGCAACAGCGGTGGCGTAGATCTGAACGCGGCGAATATGGTTTTCCGCCGTGCCGTCCTTCGCGTCGATCGCTCGAGCGAGCGCTTCGATCGTCGCGAGGTGCAGTTCGGAGATCTGCTTGACGTTCCGGCGTTCGTGGTCGAACCGCGCGAGCAGTACGAAGTACGCGCGCAGTCC